>Ga0157372_10000044_pt1 | contig 152637 bp, 142 predicted proteins | sample C55metaG_FD_115307 | JGI IMG/M metagenome (GOLD analysis project Ga0157372, IMG submission 115307) | Corn rhizosphere microbial communities from Kellogg Biological Station, Michigan, USA - C5-5 metaG | ecosystem: Host-associated > Plants > Roots > Rhizosphere > Soil | place: USA: Michigan...
CTGATCACCAACCTGGCTTTAGACACCCCCGCAGCCGACCGGCCGAACCAAGTTTCCTAACTCCCGACACACCGGTTTCCGATGACTTGAGACAGGCGTTTCCTATGTCCTGAGCCAGAACACCTTCAGGGCTACCAAAATTGTGATGTCCCACGACATCGTGCACAGATGTCTCCGGGCACAGTGAGCACCATCGCTCGCTCTTCACTCAGAGGTGTGAACGATGTCCCGAGGCAGCTGTGACGATCTTGAACTCAGACATTCTGGGGGCTACCAAGTTCAGGAGCCGGAGTCTTGGCCCCACACCTCGTGACCGGGACGCTTAGGCCTACCTCTCGCTGCACGATCCGCCCAGCCCGGGGGCGCCAACTTGAGCCATACGTCTGGTCTGTGCCAGTCCTCTCCATGGTGGCGTCCGGGGAGGATGCTGAAGCAGAATGCCTCGGTCGGCCCCGAGATCGGCGTGCGGCGGCAGGATGTTAGAGCCGGATACCCAAGGCGTCCCGCATGGGTACGGAGGACGACTAGTTCCCTCGACTACGGGTCAGGAATCCCGCATCTTGCGGGACACGTCAGCCGGAGGACACTTCCATGACGCTCGAATCGCCATCTGAAAGCACGCTCGGCTGGCTCGGTTACGTCGGCCAGGCCGCGCGCACGATCGCTATTAGCACCGTAGACGGTGCGCACACCGCAGCCGTCCAGGGCCTGCTCGACGAGGCCGTTGACATTGAAGAGGACGGCCTGCTCGTCGAGGACGTTCGGCATGCAGGCGAACCGGCTCGCCGCGTCGACGCACTCGCTGAATCTGGCGCGCGTCGCGGTCATCGACAGGGCATCGACACCGAGCGAGATGTCCTCGGCGCACGTATTAAGCATTTTGTATACACCAGCGAGGAGAGCGGCACCCGGACGCAGATCCTTCCCGACCGCACGCTGATCACCCGCGTAGATCCGCTGGACGGGACCACCAACTCACTCAATGTCCTCGCTGGGTTCTGCTCCGAGGCGACCGTCGACTTCCACGCCAGTCGGCATACCCGGGCCGTGCACCTCGCCGGCGCGATCGTCGGCGGCACGATAGATGTCTCGTGGGTGAACACTCAGCCGCGCAACCGGGTCACGCAGCGCTACGCGCGCCCGAGCGGCGCGGTCTACGTCCGGGTGCCGCGACTTTCGCCCCAGTGGGCGCGCATCCCGGGCCTACGCGAGGATCGGCAGACTGCGACAGTCGCCGCCGTCGCGTCGAGCAAGCGCCGCGCAGAGGCTGTGACGCGTTGGGTCGAGGCGGCCTTCGCCCACGACGGGCGGGCGTACAACCTGGGTGGTAACCCGATACTGCCGGCTCTGCTGATAGGGCAGATTGGCTGTGTCGTCGAACCGGAGCACACCAAGCTGCACGACGCCGCATTTCTCATCCCGTTCGTGCTGCTCGGCGGAACGGTCACGACCTGGGAGGGCACGCCGCTCGACGTCCTCGAGACTTACGAACAGTATGCCGGTGACCTCGATGCGTCGCGGGCTCCGATCCCGCCGTATGTGGCGTATGTTGAGTCCGCTCTTACACCGGTCGACCAGGCCGCTTCCTGACGTAGACATTCGGGCGGCGGTCCTTGGCGCGCGGACGAGCAAAGGGGGGTGAAATGAGCGAGGAGTATCCCGGCGACAACACGCCGAACGACCTCGATTCGTGGTACCGCAAGCACGGTCCGGCGATGTACCGGTTCGCAATGCGTCTCACCGACGGCAATCGCGCGCTCAGCGAGGATCTCGTCCAGGACGCGTTCGTGAGCATGATGGGCAAGGACCTCAGCATGATTCGCAAGCCGGAAGGTTTGCTGATCTCGATCGTGCGCCGTCGACACATCGACCACGTTCGGGCCGATCACAGATCCGCGACCGTGTCCTTGGACGAGCACAGCGACGGCCCGTCGCTCGATGGCATCGACGACGAGTCGGCCCGGCGCGAGTTGGCCCTGCAGGTCATCGCCGTAGCATGCGACCCGAAACACCCGGATGCGCTAATTCTGCGCTGGAGGGCCGAACTGCGGGATACGGCCGACGCACGGCGCGCCAATGCCTTCATCGTCGAGCAGCTCGGCCTGGACCGGCTGGTCGACCCGATCACCGGAGCGCCCCGAGGATTCGCCTCGGCAAGGCGCTATGTAGAGAACAGACTTCGTATGATTCGCGAACGTGTCGAGCAACGTCCCGAGCTGCTCGATGCGTGGCGCGAGCTTGACCACTGAGATGATGGGATCCACGATGCCCACTCCGTCCGACGAGGACCGCCTGGTTGAGGCCGTGTTCGCGGCTCCCGACGAGTCGTCCGCCTCCGAATTCGAACCTGATGAGGCCTGGCTTGCGGCGATGCTCGCGGGCGCCGCCGAGCGCGCGCAGCGCATTGCCGCCGACCCGGCGCAGCGCCAATACGCCGACGCCGTCCACGCTGACGCTGTCCGCCTTAGTGCCGCAATAGACTCCGGTCCACTGGCGCTGCGGGACACCCTGGCCGATCTCGATGATCGCGACCGGCGGCGCAGCGTCGACTACCTTGCCTCCGATTTGGGGGTCGAGGATGAGACCGTCGAGCTTGACCACACCGGTGAGCACCTGTCCGACGACCTGTCCGATGAGGTCGTTGACGACGAAGACGTACTGCACCCAAGCGCGTTCGTCGAGGTGGTGTCGACGATGATCGCCGACGTCGAGCACTGGCTGACGAGCGGCGAGCTCACCGTGCGATCGCGCGCCGAGCTGGTCAGCGCCCCACCCGCTGACCTTGTCGTGCCGGAGCTGCAGCGGTTCGGGTTCGCCGAGAACGTTGACATCGAGGCCTCGGTCGACCGTGCCGCGCGCACCGCCGACATCGCTTGCCTGTTTACGCCGGGCGAGGCGGCTGGCGACCTCTCGGGACAGCGGGTCAGGGTCACGGTGACCGCGCTCGACGGCTCGACAGTCACCGCGATGGTCAACGACAGCATGATGGTGATGCTGCGCCGGGTGCACCTGACCGATCTGAGTCCGTCGGACCTGGTGTTCACGGTGTCGTACGAGCGCAACGTGTGAGATGCCGGACGACCTCGACCTTCCAGTAGCCGATCCGGACGTCGCCCTCCTTGTCACCGCGTGCCGAGCTTGGCGATCCCACGACATGCCGCTTGCCCTCACGGCCGCCACCGGTGTGCAGGTGGCCGCTCTGCTTCGCTGGCAGGACGAGCACGACGACCCGCTGGTCGACAAGATCCTCCGGCGCAGGTCGTCTCTGTCGCGTATCGCCGACGCAGTCGTAGCGGAGTGGACGGCGAACGATCCGGACGGCCGCGAGCGTTCCATCGGTTGGCTGGTGCGTCATCTCGCGCAGGACGACCGCGGGATCACCCGGGTGCGGAGCATGGTCTTAACGAACGCGCTCGACGCTCTCCCGGCCGGCCGGTACAGGTTCCTCGACACGCTCGTCGAAGCGCTGCGGCCGTACGAGACCTCGGCGGCTGGCGACGGCTGGGCCTACCTGTTGACATCTGCCGCCGCCGCGGCATTCCACGCCAGGCGGCCGCAGCGTTCGCTAGAACTTGCCGACGATGCGTGGGTGGCGGCGATCGAGCGGCTGCCGCCTGGGGCCGAGACGGCCGGTGCACTCACTCGAATCGCGACCCAGGCGACGTCCGCGCTCTGCTACCTGCCCGATCAGTTCACGGGGCGCTATCTGGTGATAATCGATCGGCTCGAGCACGCCCGTGCGGTCCTACTCGGCGGAGTGGGGGCCGGCTCGTCCTCAAGCACGTTCGGCGTGCTCAACGTAGCGCTCTCGGAGGCCAACCTATGGCGGCAGGCCACCCGGCGCCACGCGGTCGGGTTCCTCACCGGCGCACAGCACGAGTTGGACGTGCTCTTGCGCGGGCTGCGGGACTACGCCATCTCGACCGGCACTGCGCCGGAGGTCGTCGATGCCGATCCGTTGGCTTCGCACTTATTTCGGCGCTCCTCTGATGTGAAGCTCGGCCGCACGCTGGGCCGGGTGGCGGCCGAACTCACCAATGCCGCGGCGACGATCGGCGATCTCGTTCTCGCGCGCCGCGCCGGTGCCGCGGCGCGAGCTTGCAACGCCGGTGTGGTCCACCGTCTCGATGTCGACCTGACTCTTGCCCGCATCGAGACGAACCATCGGCTGCGGGTCCAACTTGCCGAGAACGTCGTCCGCACCCTGGCTGACGGGGGACGACGTATCAACCCTGGACAGCGATCCGCACGACTGGCGCGCGCCAGCCAAATGGCCCGCGATCTGAGTGGGTCCAGCATCCGACTCAAGCAGATCACAGCGTCACGATTCTGGGATCGGCAGGCGGCGGTCTGGCTCGAGCAGGCGCACCGTGCGGAGGAGGACGGCGCCGTCCCGCGCACGGCGCCCCCGGCGCCGCCGCTCGTGCCGGAACCTGCGAACGACACGTCCCACGAGTCCTCGGCCGACACCCTCGCAGACAGTTCGATCGACTCGGACGAGGCTATCGATGCGGTGCCAGCCAAGACGCTGCAAGTTTCCAAGCGAACCGACATACGGGGCAAGATCGCGGTCGAGAATCCGCTGGCGCTGGTGCACGCGCTGATGCATCTCGCGCGATTGATACGGCAGGACGACGCGGACCTGGCGGCAGCGCGCATGGATCTCGACGCTGCCGACGCCTGGCGACCACGACTTCGGGCGTCGCTGCGCGCCTACCCGCGGCGCACGGGTGAGGACGTCGAAGAACTTGCGCGGTACGCCGTCGAACTCGCCGACGAGTTCGCCCAGGGCTACGCGCGGCACATGCGTCCCGAACTCCTCGCCTACTTGTGGCGGCAGCGGGATCTCCCGATTGAAGATCGGCTCGGTTACGTCGAGGACGCTATCGGGGCGGCCGTCGACGCCGGACGCTTCCGCTACCACATGAAGGCACTCGCCGAGGCGGTCGACCTCTATCATCAGCTCGGTCGGCCGGACGACGTGACCCGCACAGCAGTCGCGGCGATCAACGCCGTACACGAATACGCGGCGTCGTCGGCGAATTCCACTGCTTGTGTCGACTCCGCGACCCAAGCTGCACAGAAGCTCGCCGAGATCGCCGCCTGGCTCGGCGAACGCGGCTACGACCAGCTCGCGTTCGCCGCCGCGCACGCCTCCAGCGGCTGGCTAGGCGCCCTACTGGCCCGCACGCCCTCGCTTGGCCGCGAGTTCGAGGTGTACGAGGAACTGCTGTCCGCAATTCACAAGGGTCGCACCGAGGACGAGCAGCGTCTGCAGTGCGAGTTGCTCGACTCGATGTTGAAGCGGGTTCTCGACGGCGGACCGATGATTACATCTGGCGCCGTCCGGAAGCGACAGGCTCACCGCGGCGGCGCAACGGCCCGCACTTCCGCCAGGTTCTTCGACACCGCCTTGTTCGACACCGGGGTGGTCGCACCGGAGAGCGCGGTCGTGCAGCTCATTACAAGTCGTGAGTATGTGCTGGCCGTCGGCTCTGCCCCAGGAGACTCCGGTGGCCGCAGATACTTCGCCACCCGTCTCAAGCTTACCGTCCCGCAGCTGGCCCGACTGCGAGTTCGGCTTGAAATCGAACTGCGTCCGGGACGCGCGCGGCGCAAGGTTCACCGGCCGGAAGTCGCCTTGCGCATGCTGCATGAACTCGTCGTCGCACCCGTGTTAGAACATACCGCCGGGGCGGGTGCGCTCGTCTTCGTCCTGCACGGCAGGCTGCGCGCGCTGCCGTTGCACGCCGCGCTCGGGTCAGACAGGTACCTCATCGAGTCGCACGACGTGAGCTACTTGTCCAACACCGGCGCGCCGACCGCAGATATCCGCGGCGGTGGCCGGGAGGCCGCGGTCGGTGGCTGGGACCCGGAAATCAGCGCGCCCGAGGAGGCGCGGGCGATCACGGCGACTCTCGATAAGAGCCGGATTCGGGTGGTGCGATGGAATCAGGCGCGGGTCGGGCTAGAACACCTGCTCGACCGCGATGCGCAGTACTCGATGCTGCACCTCGCGACCCACGGGCGATTCCATGGCTGGCCTGAGTCGTCGCAGTCGCGGCTCGACCTCTCCAACTCGGTCACTCTTACCGCGGCCGACTGGCTGCGCGAAGGATGCAGCGCCGACTTCGTGTTCCTCAATGCGTGCAGCATCGGCAACTCCCACACTCTGCCTGGTGATCTCGAGGGATTTCCACTCGCGCTGCGTGTGCGCGGCGTGCGGACCGTCGTCGTCGCGCTCGGCGACATCCCCGCCGAGGAGGCGCGCGACTTCGCGACCACCTTCTACCAGGAGTTGCGTACGACGGACAGCATTACCGCGCTGCGCCAGGCCTCGCGCGCTGCGATCGCTGCAGGCAGGCATGCCAGCGCGTGGGCGCACTATGTGCACGACGGGCCGGCGTTCCGGCTCACGGATCTCGAGCGCGTCACGGCCGATCGGGCCGGTCGCGGTCGGCCGGCACGTCGCAGCGGCAATCGCCGACGCTGAGCTCTTTACCGTTCGGAATACGGAGCGCGCCACAGCCGCCCGACTACCTGATGTCCGCCCGGCCAATCCGGGCCAACGTCAGGAGTGCACCGTGAAATCCAATGACCTCAGCACCATCGGTACGGCAACCCGTCGTCGGCGTGGCGGCATCGTCGTGACGCTCGTCCTGCTCTTCGCTTCCCTCCTCGGTGGTCAGGCGATTCTTGCGACGTCGGCGAGCGCGGTGGGCACCGGCCGCATCATCGCTTCGCCGTGCCTGAATCTGCGCACCTCGCCAGCCACTTCGGCGAGCGTGTTGACCTGCGTCCCGTACAACACGTCGGTCACGATCGACTGCACCGCGACGGGAACCTGGATCACCGGGCCGTACGGTCCGACCTCGCTCTGGGATCACATCCGCTATGGCGGCGGCTCGGGCTTTGTGACCGACGCCTACGTCTACACCGGCACGAACAACCCGGTAGCTGGCACCTGCGGCTCGGCTCCGCCGCCGGTTCTCGGACGTACCGTCGGTCAGAAGGCAAGCAGCAACCTCGGCGTCGCCGGTCAGTGCACCTGGGGGGCGTACGAGCAGTGGCACGCGGCGACCGGCTACTACCCTTATTTCAGCGGCAATGCGAAGGACTGGAAGAGCTCGGCGGCGGCGCACGGCTGGACCGTAGTCCTCGACGCAGAGCCTCGTTCGATCGTGGTGTTTCAGCCGGGTGTGTGGGGAGCCAGCAGCTTCGGGCACGTCGGCTGGGTGCAGTCGGTGCAGCAGCGCTCGGACGGCCGCTACATCACATTCATCGAAATGAACGGCACGGCGGGTCCATACCGTTGGGACACCCGCACCGTGAAAGACGTAGTCGGGATGAGCTACATTCTTGCTCCCTAACCTCCGTACGTGACAGTGCAGGCAGACCCGACCGGGCTGCCTGCACTGTTGTCGTCTAAAAGGCGGTCTTAGCCTCGATGTTTGATCTGTGGCGTAGTTGAATTCTTGTTCTGGGTCTCGATGAGGTGGTTCTACGAAGGTTTGCCACGCCTATCTAAGCCACGACTACGGTCACCGGATGGCCCGGTCCCCAGCGATGGGACCGAACCTTTGCTGTCTCGGACTTAACTGAGCACGGTACCTGCCGATAGGAAAGCACGTCGTCCGCCAAAAAACGCTCAGCAAGCCCTGCTTCCTGAGGACAAGCCCATGCGTTCTGGAGGAACCGTGCAGTTGCGTCTCACCCTGTCCCGGTTCACTCGGTTGGCCGCTGCCGCGCTCTGCGCGGTGCCGCTGGTCGCCGCAGTGACCATCACCGCCCCGGCAGCCGAGGCGGCGGGTGTGCCGAGCTTGCACGCCCCGTACTTCGGGCCGAGCATCGAGCCGCTGGTTCCGTACGTGGAGCAGAAATCCTGCCAGCCGGGCTTCCGGGCCGGCACCGGCGCGCTGGCCCGGCTCTTGGTGCACACGTACCCGAACACCACTGCCGGCGGCCCCCGGAGCTGCCTCGCCGGCTCGCCCAGCGAGCACTATGACGGCCGGGCGGTCGACTGGATGAACTCGATCAAGAACCCGGTGCAGGCCATGCAGGCCGCCTCGGTGATCAAGTTCCTGCTGGCCACCGACCAGTACGGCAACAAGTACGCGATGGCCCGCCGGATGGGCATCATGTACATGATCTGGGACAACCACATCTGGGGCATGTGGAGCGGTAGGTGGGACGACTACAACGGCTGCACCAAGACCCCGTCGCCGGCCCTGGACACCGCCTGCCACCGCGACCACATCCATTTCTCACTGTCCTGGGACGGTGCGCTCGGCTACACCTCGTTCTGGAGCCGCAAGGTGGTCAGCACTCCGGACTACGGCCCGTGCCGGCCGCAGGATCTGAACTGGGCCGCAGACTACGCGGTGTTCCGCACGGTGCCATGCCCGAACTACCCCGCGGTGGCGGCGCCGGCCGGATCCTCGGCGGTGATGGTGGGGCTGGTCCGCTACTCCGGCGCCGCGTTGCTCCCCGGCATGAGCGGTGAGCCGGTGCTTGCCGTCCAGCGGGCGTTCAGGACGCCGCTCACCGGCCGCTACGACGCGGCGACGGTCGCGGCGGTGAACCGCGTCAAGGCAGCGCACCATCTGCCGGTGAACAGCGTGGTGGACCCGACCATGTGGCGGTTGCTGCTAGCGGCATACCGGCCGCGGTCCTAGCGGCACCGCCGCCCAGCGGCCTAGCAGCACCGCCGCCCAGCGGTCCTAGCGGCCGTACTGGACGGTTCAGTCGTCGGTCAGGTTGACGTACCGGCCGCGATGGTGCACCAACGGTGCGGCATCGCGGCCGAGCGTCACGCTCTGAATGGCCAGCTGCAGTAGCACACCCCAGCCGACCGCCCGCTCCGATTCGCCGGCCAGCCGGCAGCCGGCCCAGGCGGTGGCGCTGGACAGCACCGGACCCCACTTGCTGGCCGTCCATTCGGCCAGCCGGAACGGGCCGCCCGGCGCCGGAGCCAGGTAGCCGAATGCCTCGGCCAGCTGTCGGTCCGGCCAGCCGAGCAGGTTGAGCACCGCGGCCCCGGAGCCGCGTACCGCGTCGTACAGGTCCGACGCCGGATCCACGACGGCCAGCAACTGTCCGGGATCCCCGTCCACCACCAGCACCGAGGACACCGTCAGGCCGGCTCGTTCGCCCGCGTGCTCGGCGGTCAGCAGGCTCACCGGGCTGGCCAGTCGGCCGCGCAGCCGGCGAATCGGATTTCGCTCGGATTCCGGTGGTACGAACGGATGCTCGGAATGGATCGTCACGGATGCCATTGTCGCGCCACGCCGGGACGTCCGGTAATTGTCCGCTGTGCGGTGACGTCCGGCCGCCGGTGCCGACCCGATACCCTCGGCGGCATGCGGATCGGCTTGGTGGGCAATGGCTATTGGGCGCGGGTCACCCACGCGACCGGCCTGCGGTCCCAGCCGGCGGTGACGCTGGCCGGACTGTGGGGACGCGACCATGCCAAGTCACTGGCGGTCGCAGCCGAGTTCGGCATCATCGCCTACCAGGATTTCGACGAGTTGCTTGCCGAGGTGGACGCGGTGGCGTTCTCCGTCCCGCCGCAGGTCCAGTCCGAGCTGGCGCTGCGGGCGGCCCGTCGGGGCAAGCATCTGCTGCTGGAGAAGCCGATCGCGGTCACCGTGCCCGCCGCGGTCGAGCTGGCCGATGCGGTGGGCGAGGCCGAGGTCGCCTCGGTCGTGTTCTTCACCAGTCGGTTCGACCCGGCCCGCCGGGCCTGGCTGGCCGAGCGGGCGGCACAGTCCGGCTGGGACGGGGCCAGCGGGCTCTGGCTGGGTGCCGCGTTCGCTGCCGACAGCCCGTTCGATACTCCCTGGCGGCATGCCAAGGGCGGCCTCTGGGATGTCGGGCCACACGCGCTGTCGCTGGTCGCGGGCGCGCTCGGGCCGATCACCGACATCACCGCCCGAGCCGGTCGTCGGGATCTCGTCCAGTTGCTGGTCGGCCACGAATCGGGCGCCCGCAGCAGCTACACGCTCAGCATCGACGCGCCCCCGGCCGCCGCCCGGACCAGCCTGATCGTCTGGGGCAGCCCGGGTAGCTACTCGCTGCCCGGCGACCCCGCCGATCCCGCTGGCTGCCTGGCAATCGCCGCCGGTGAGTTGGTCGAGCTGGCAGCCGATCCGGCCGCGGGCCATCCGTGCGATGTGCACTTCGGCCGGCGGGTGGTGGAGTTGCTCGCCGAGGCCGAACGACAACTCGCCCGCTGACCGGCTGGCGCGCGCCGAGCCCGAAACACCCCGTTCGACAGCCGGATCCGTTCGAGAACCAAGAGCTTCGGAAAACCAAGACCGTCCGAAAACAGATCGGAGGAGGCATGCTGCGGCTGGTGATGCTGGGCGCCCCGGGCTCCGGCAAGGGAACCCAGGCCAGCCGGCTCGCCGAGACGACCGGCGCCCGGCACATCTCCACTGGCGACCTGCTGCGGGCTGAGGTGGCCGCCGGCAGCGAGTTGGGCCGCCGGGTGGCCGCCTATCTGGATGCGGGCGAACTGGTTCCCGACGAGGTGCTGCTCGGCCTCACCCTGCCGCTGGTGGAGGCCGCGGCGACCGAAGCAGGCTACCTGCTGGACGGCTTCCCACGTTCGGTGGAGCAGGCTCGCGAGTTGGCCGTCCGGATCAGCCCGGCGGCCGAGGTGGGCCGGGTGATCTTCCTCTCGGTGCCGCGGGACGAGTTGGTGGGCCGGTTGCTGCGCCGCGCGGCGGAGCAGGATCGCTCCGATGACACCGCGGAGGTGATCCACCGGCGGCTGCAGGTCTTCGAGCAGGAGACCGGCTCACTGATCGACTACTACCGAGCCGCCGGGCTGTTGGCCACGGTGGACGGTGCCGCCGATCCGGCGGAGGTGGCGCGCCGGATCAAGGCAGTACTCTGAGGCCTTCCGACCCCCGGATATCCGGGACTTTCCTGCCGTCATGAGAAATCCTCACTCGCCTACCGGTGATCGAGCCGCTAGACTTCTCAGAACTGGCTATACAGATAGCCGACGCGAGAAAGCCCGCGCCCGAGTTTGCGACTCCATGCGAGGCACGCTGAGCCTGAGTGTCGACAGGATGGCTTAATCAGGTTCCGGGGCAAGTGCCGCTGGTGCAGAACTACCACATCGAGGTACTTGTGACTGCATTACCTGACATTGTCGACCCCGATTTCGATTCGTTCGAATCGTTCGAAGCTCATGAATCGTCCTTCGCGGACATGATTGAGCGGCTGTTCCGTCAATTCGAGTCCCGGCTGCCCCTGACCACGATCGTGTCGGTGGTGCGAGACGCCCGGGAACAACTGCGTGGTTCGCCGATGACGGCGCTCCCCGAACTCACCGAGCGGTTGGCGATCGAGCGGCTGAGCACGCTCGCCGAAACGTCGGCGATCAGCGGCCAGTACCCGACCGCGGCTAGTCCGCGAAGGTGAACAAAAGAAAGGAAATCTCATGAGTGGAATCGACAAGGCCAAGAACAAGGCGGAGGAACTCGGCGGCGAGGCCAAGGAGAAGATCGGCCAGGCCACCGACGACCACCGGTTGGAAGCTGAGGGTCACGTGGACCAGGCCAGCGGCAACCTCAAGCAGGCCGGCGAGAAGGTCAAGGACGCGTTCAAGGACTGAACGGCGGGTCGGTTGGGCATAACCCCAACGCCGGGTTAGCCAAGCCGGCCTGAGCAAATTTGATACCCACCTAGTCCGAGGAGTGGCGTCATGCTTGGCTTGCTCATCACGTTGATCATCGTTGGCCTGATTGCCGGGGCGTTGGCCCGGCTGTTGGTGCCGGGTCGGCAGAACATCTCGATCCTGGGCACCATCGTGCTTGGCATCATCGGGTCCTTCATCGGTGGTTTCCTGGGTTACCTGCTCTTCCACAAGGACGGCCAGGACGGCTTCTTCCAGCCATCCGGCCTGCTCGGTTCGGTCATCGGCGCGGTGATCGCGCTGCTGATCTGGGAGCGCATGGGTGCCAACCGCCGCAGGTCGGCATTCCGCTGAGCATCCAGCACATTTCGACCCCCCAACCCGGTGGCCGCCTCCTGACGGAGGCGGCCACCGGCCTTTGTCTGACGTCTGGTCCGTACCCGTCTGATATCTGACGGCCGGACGTCGACGACATGACCTCGGCCACCGCGGCTGTGCCATTGCTCTGGCCGGGCGCGGGGGCTAGGTGCGAGGATGGGCTAACACCGATAACGCACACGGGCCGAAAGTCGGCACCGCACGCTGCAGGAGGCATGGTTTGGCCCACCTGCTGCCCGGCGCGTCCGATGCCGGCGCACGCCTACCCGATGATGCCGCCGATGCCTTCGCCGCGCTGCACGGCTTGCGCGCGGCCGACGGCCGACCGCTGCTGCCCAGCCAGGACGGCACCGAGTGCACCACCGCGCTGCTGGAACCGACCGGCGAGATCGGCTGGGCGGAACGGAACTACTCGACGGTCACCGGTGTCGGGCAGCCGGTCGCCGGCACGTACTGGCCGGACAGCCTCCCGTACGAGTTGCGCGAGGCGGCGGACCGGATGCTGGCAGGACTGTCCAGCACCGGTCCGGTGGATCGGATCCTGCCGTGCTTCACGCCGGAACTGCGCTGGTTGCGGGTCCGGCTGCTCACGGTCTCGCAACCGGGCGGCTCGGAGTTGCTGCTGGTCAGGCTTGACGACCTGACCGACCTGCCGGAGAACTCGCTGCTGGCGCAGCTGATCCGGGAACCGCTCACCGGGCTGTACAACCGGCAGGCCTTCCTCGACCTGGCCGCGCTGCCGCCGTCGGCGACTGCTCGCTACGCCGGTGCGCTGGTGGTCGATATCCGCCGGTTCCGCCGGATCAACGAGGTCTGGGGCGCGGCGGCCGGGGACCGGTGCCTGATCGAGGCGGCGCGCTGGCTCGGCTCGCTGTGCTCGGCCGGCGACCTGCTGTTCCGGTTCGGCGGCGCGGAGTTCCTACTGCTGCTCGGGCCGGCCTCGTCCGCGCCGAGCCTGCTGGCCGAGAGCGGGTCGCGTCCGGTCCGGATCGGCCGATGGCAGATCCAGCTGTCGCTGCAGGCCGGTTGGGCCGCGCGAGCGGACGGTGATTCGCTGCTCGCGCTGGCCGAACAGGCCGATACCGCACTGGCCACCGCGAAGCGGCAGGCCTGGCGCAACGTGGTGCGCTGGACCGACGAGATCGCCGAGCAGACCGCCCGGGCGGCCGCCGATGAGGAGGCGGTGCAGCAGGCGATCAGCGCGGGTGCGGAGGCGGTGCTGTTCCAGCCGGTGGTCGACCTGCGCGCCGGCAGGGTGAGCAACCTGGAGGCGCTGGTCCGGCTGGGCGGACCGGCCGCGCAGTTGCCGACCGACCTGATCCTGACGGCCAGCCACCGGCTCGGCCTGACCCCACAGTTCGCCCAGCGGGTCTACGACCTGGCGTTTGCCAACGGCCTGCAATTGCGATCGGTGTTTCCCGGCTGCCTGTTCAACATCAACGTCTCCCGGGAGTTCCTGAGCACCGGGCTGGCGATCGACACGGTGTTGGCCGCCGCCGACCGGTTCGGCATCCCGCTGTCCGAGGTGGTCATCGAACTGACCGAGGAGGTGGCCACCGAGCTGCCCAATGAGTTGCTCTTCGCCGAACTGGACCGGGCCGCCGAGCACGGGTTGCAGCTTGCGATCGACGATTTCGGCCGGGGCGAGACGTCCTTGGCGTTACTGCGCAAGCTGCCGTTGACCGCGATCAAGCTGGACCGCTCATTGCTGCCGGTCCAGCCGGACGAGCACGGCTGGGAGTTCGTCGAGGGCGTGGTGTCGCTGCTGGCCAAGCTCACCGGCCGGATCATCGCCGAGGGGGTGGAGACGGCGGAGCAGTCGAACCGGCTGCGCGCACTCGGTGTCTATGCCCAGCAGGGCTACCTGTTCGCCGAGCCGAGGGACATGGCGTACTGGCTGGCCAACGGGCTCAACGTGCCTGGACAGCACAGCTAGCGAAGGCGACTGAGCATCGCGGCCGCGTAGCGGCAAAGGCGAGTGCGCATCGCAGCCGCCCGAAGGCGACAGCGACTGAGCATCGCAGCGCGGTAGCGCCGAGCATCGCGGCCTTACAGCAGACTGGCCTGCAGCCGCTGCGCCGCGGTGGTCAGGATCGGCGCCAGCCGTTGGCCGGGGGAGCGGCCGAGCCGTTCGAGAGGACCGCTCACCGACACCGCGGCGATCACCCGGCGACCCCGGCCGAACACCGGGGCGGAGACCGAGGCAACGCCGGCCTCGCGCTGCCCGACCGACTGCGCCCAGCCTCGGCGGCGGACGTCGGCCAGCACCCGTTCGGAGAAGGCGGCGCCCTGCAGCACGGCGGCGACGGTGTCCGGCGGCTCCCAAGCCAGCAGCACCTGGGCGCCGGAGCCGGCGGTCAGCGGGAGCCGGACGCCGACCGGTACGCCGGCGCGCAGTCCGGTGCTGCGCTCGGCGGCCGCCACGCACACCCGCTCCCGGCCGTCCCGGCGGTACAACTGAGCGCTCTCGCCGCTGCTGTCACGGATCCAGGCGAGCACCTCGGGAGCCCGTTCCAGCAATGGATCGCCAGCGGTGGTGGCGAGTTCGTTCAACCTCGGACCGGGCAGGAAGCGGCCCTGGGCATCGCGGACCAGCAGCCGGTGCACCTCCAGCGCCACCGCGAGCCGATGCGCGGTGGCCCGCGGAATGCCGGTACGGATCACCAGTTCCGACAGGCCGGCCGGCCCGGCGGCGACGGCCGATAGGATCGCCACCGACTTGTCGACCACGCCGATCCCGCTACTCGATCCCATGATGCGATACTACGATCTCAATATCTGGTCCGGGTAAGCGCAGCTGGCGCCGGTGCGGATCACTGGTCCGGATGCGGATAGTAGTCGGCGGCGATCGGCCGTCGTCCGGCCAGCGAAAGCACCCAGAGCGAACCCTTGCGAGCGTTGTGGTGCTCGACCGGCACCGCCAGGTCGGCGAGCAATCCCGGAATCGCACTGCCCTGGCTGCAGATCACGATACTGGCGGCCTGCTCGGCGTGCCGGTACAGCGACTCCGCGGTGCGCGCCGGATCGGCCAGGTAGGCCTCGTCGGCGAACTCCGGCACCGCCTGCACCGGCAGCCCCAGCCGCTCGCCCAGCGGGGCGACGGTCTGCTCACAGCGCCGGCGGTCGGCGGTCAGGATCCGTTCCGGTCGGAACGCGCTCAGCAGCTCGACCGATTCCCGGGCCTGCCGCCGGCCGATCTTGTCCAGCGGGCGCAGCCGGTCGTCACCCTGGTACTGCGAACGCTTGCCGGCCCGGGCATGCCGCAGCAGCAGCACGGTACTGGTGACGGTGGCGAACCGAGCGAAATCGGCCAGCACCACCCGGTCGATCGGATAGGTCAGCCGCTGCGTCGCCTCGGCCACGGTGAGCCAGCTGATCCGGTCCACCTCCTCGCTCGGTGCGTGCTCGCCGCCCAGGTAGCGCATCGCCCAGTGCGTCACCCGCTTGCGGCCGTCACCCCCGAGCGGATACTCGATCGGGGCCAGCCGCCGGCCCACCGCCACCGAGGCACCGGTTTCCTCGCCGACCTCGCGGACCGCGGCCAACAGCAACTGCTCGCCCGGACCGACCTTGCCCTTCGGCAGCGTCCAGTCGTCGTAGCGCGGCCGGTGCACCAGCGCCACCAACAGGTCAGCGCCCTCCTGCCGCCACACCACGCCGCCGGCGGCGAGAGTGGTGACCCGACGGCCGGTGCTGGCGGTCACTCGCCGCGCGGGGCCAGGCGGGCCAGCATGACCTCCTGGTAGTCGACCGGATGCGGCCCACCGCCGCGAATCCACCGCTCGTCCGGCTGCAGTTCCCAGGCCGCGGTATCCGGGGCGAAGGCGAGATCCAGGGTGAATCGCAGGTGTTCGGTGTTGCTGCCGGCGACCATGGTCAGCACCTCCACCCGGCGGTCGAGGTTGCGGTGCATCAGATCCGCCGAGCCGATCCAGTACTCGGGATCGTCGTCGTTGGCGAAGTAGAAGATCCGGGAGTGCTCGAGGAACCGGCCCAGTATCGAGCGGACGGTGATGTTGTCGCTCAACCCGGGCACGCCGGCCCGGATGGTGCAGAAGGTCCGCACCATCAACTCGACCCGCACCCCGGCCTGCGAGGCGCGGTAGAGCGCATCGATCAGCGCCTCGTCCACCAGGTGGTTGCACTTGATCTGAATGTGCGCGGTCTTGCCTTGCTGGGCATGGGAAATCTCGCGTTCGATGCGATCCAGCAGGCCGGGCCGCAGGCCTTGCGGCGCGACCAGCAGGGTGCGGTACTCGGTCTGCCGGGAGTAGCCGGTGAGCACGTTGAACAGGTCCGTCAGATCCGCACAGATCTGCTCATCGGCGGTGAACAGGCCGAGATCCTCGTACAGCCTGGCCGTCTTGGGATGGTAGTTACCGGTGCCGATGTGGGCGTACCGGCGCAGTGAACCGCCCTCCTGGCGCACCACCAGCGAGGTCTTGCAGTGAGTCTTCAGCCCGACCAGGCCGTACACCACGTGACAGCCGGCCCGTTCCAGCGCACGGGCCCACTTGATGTTGGCCTGCTCGTCGAACCGGGCCTTGATCTCCACCAGCACCATCACCTGCTTGCCGGCCTCGGCGGCGTCGATCAACGCGTCCACGATCGGTGAGTCGCCGGACGTCCGGTAGAGCGTCTGCTTGATGGCCAGCACGTTCGGATCGGCCGCGGCCTGCTCGATGAATCGCTGCACGCTGGTCGCGAACGACTCGTACGGGTGGTGCACCAGCACATCGCCCTCGCGCAGGGTGGCGAACACCGACTTGGCGATCTCGCCCTCGACGAAGCGCGGATGGGTGGCCGGCACGAACGGCTTTTCCTTCAACCCCGGCCGGTCCACCTCGTAGATCTGCCAGAGCGAGGTGAGATCGAGCAGCCCGGGCAGCCGCACCACTTCGCCCTCGGCCACCTCGATCTCGCTGGTGAGCAGGCTCAGCACCGCCTCGTCGATGTCCTCGGCCACCTCCAGTCGGACGGCCGGACCGAACCGGCGGCGGACCAGTTCGCGCTCCAGCGCCTGCAGCAGATCCTCGTCGCGGTCCTCGTCTACCTCGAAGTCGGTGTTGCGGGTGACCCGGAACAGGTGGTGCTCGACGATCTGCATGCCGGGGAACAGGGTGGACAGGTGCGCTGCCATCAGTTCCTCGATCGGCAGGAAGTCGGCCTGCTCGGCGGTCTGGGTGACCACCACGAAGCGAGGCACGTTGTTCGGCACCTTCACCCGGGCGAACTTGTCGATCTCCGACTCCGGATCCCGCACCAGCACCGCCAGGTTCAGCGACAGCCCGGAGATGTAGGGGAACGGGTGCGCCGGGTCGACCGCCAGCGGCGTGAGCACCGGAAAGATCTTCGAGTGGAAGTACTCGGTCAGCTTCAGCTGCTGGTCACCGTCGAGGTTCTCCCAGCGGACGATGCGGATTCCCTCCTCGGCCAAGGCCGGCTGCACGTCGGAGAGGAAGCACTCGGCGTGGCGCGACATCAGCTCCCGAGCCCGCTCGTTGACCAGGCCGAGGTTCTCCCGGGTGGACAGGCCGCCGGGGGAGCGCACCGCCAGGCCCATCTCCAGCCGCCGCTTCAGCCCGGCCACCCGAACCATGTAGAACTCGTCGAGGTTGCTGGCGAAGATGGACAAGAACTTCATCCGCTCCAGCAGCGGCAGCCGGCGATCCTCGGCCAGTGCCAGCACCCGGCCATTCCAGCTGAGCCAGGACAGTTCCCGGTTGGAGTACCGGTCATCGGGCAGTTCCGGCGGTGCGGCCTGCTCGGTGGTGGTCTCGGCCACGGTCTCGCTCATAGCGTCATTCTGCCTGTCCAGGTCGAACAACGCGTCATCCGCGGTGGCCCGAGTAGTTGGCCTTCCCTCGGTACAGCGAGCGAGCATGGCAGGAGCGGACCGAGCGCGGTGGCGAGCACTCGGGGGTTCAGTCGGGGTTCAGCTCGAACTGCGCTCACACCAGATCGGGCAGCATCTGCGCGGTGAGCAGCCCGGCGCCGAGCTGCAGGCAGAACCGCAGATCCTCCCCGGAGTCCACGTCCGCCCGAAGGCTGGTGGCCGCCGACAGTTCGACGGCGCCGGATTCGGCATGCCGGCGGGCGGAATCCGGGCCGAACCTCGGATCCAGCGGTACGCCGGTCGCGGCGGCCAGCAGCGTGGTGCCGGTGCCGGCGAGATCCCGGACGAAGCTGCGCCGGTGGCGCTGGGCCTCGCCCAGCGCGGCCAGCAGGTCGGCCGGTCGCAGCGCGGGCAGGTCACCGACCAGGGCGACCACGCCGACGTCCGGGTAGCGTTCGCCGAGCTTGCCGGCGGCATCGGCCAGCGCCGGGTTGAGGCCACCACCGGTGTCGGGCAGCAACTCGATCCCGGCCGGCAGCCGGATGCCGAGCGGCCCGGCGACCACACTCAGCCCGGCGACCAACGGATGGGTGGCCACGGCCAGCACCGCGTCCAGCGTGTCTAGCTGCATGGCGTGCACCAACTGCTCGTGATCGGCAGCGTCCCGGGTAGCCCCCAGTAGCCGGCGCTTGCCGATCGCCGGCCGCTTGAGCGGAACCAGTACGCGCCATGCCACCGTCACCATGCTGCCATGCCACGCGGCTGCCGTCGTGCCTGGTGTTGCCGGTGCCGCCACGCCAGCGGCGCGCTGCGGACCGCAGGTGCTGCTATGTGGCGGCCTCGGTGGCAGACTCGCACCGTGCCGGCAATGACGAGGCGAACGGAGCGCCAGGTGAGCCCACGCAGCGACCGGGTCGAGCCGTACCTGCGGCTGGCGGTGAGCGTGCTGTACCCGCTGACCAGGCTGCTGTTCAAGGTGCGCTGGCGCGGCCTGGACCGGATTCCGAAGACCGGCGGGGCGATCGTGGCGGTCAACCACATCTCCTACGCCGACCCGATCGTGTTCGGCCGGTTCATCTGGGACGCCGGCCGCTCGCCCCGCTTCCTGGCCAAGGCCAGCCTGTTCAGCGCACCGTTCCCGGTCGGCCGGGTGCTGACCGGAGCCGGCCAGATCCCGGTGCACCGGGGTTCCGTCAACGCCGCCGAGGCCCTGCAGGCCGCGGTGGATGCCCTGCGTCGCGGCGAGGTCGTGCTCATCTACCCGGAGGGAACGGTCACCCGCGACCCGGACTTCTGGCCGATGCAGGCCAAGACCGGCATCGCCCGGCTGGCCCTGATGGTGCCGGAGGTGCCGGTCATCCCGGTCGGCCAGTGGGGTGCGCAGAACTTCCTGGACTTCTATCGCAAGCGATTCCGGCCGCTGCCCCGGACCGCGGTGTCGGTTTCGGCCGGTCAGCCGGTGGATTTGGCCGAGTTCGCCGGCCGGCCACCGAGCCGGGAGGTGCTGCAGGCGATGACCGACCGGATCATGGTGGCGGTGCGGGCCGAGGTGGCGGACCTGCGCGGCGAACCCGCGCCGGAGACGTTCACCCGCCGCCCGGCGACCAGATGAGTGAGCCGATGCGGGCGGCGGTGCTGGGCGCCGGCTCCTGGGGGACGGCCTTCGCCAAGGTCCTGGTGGACGCCGGCACCCAGACGACGATGTGGGCGCGCCGGCCGGAACTGGCCGAGGCGATCAACGCCAAGCACGAGAATCCGGACTACCTGGCCGGCCTGACGTTGCCATCCGGACTGGTGGCCACCCCCGATCCGGCTGCGGCCCTGGACGGTGCGGACCTGGTCGCCATCGCCATTCCGTCCCAGACGCTGCGGGAGAACCTGAGCCGGTGGGCGCCGCTGCTGCCGCCCGGAGCGAGCCTGGTCAGCCTGATGAAGGGCATCGAACTCGGCACCGTGAAGCGGATGAGCGAGGTGATCGGCGAGGTGGCCGGCGCCGAACCCGACCGGGTCGCGGTGGTGTCCGGGCCGAACCTGGCTCGCGAGATCGCCGCCGAGCAACCCACCGCGACCGTGGTGGCCTGCGTCGATGCCGACCGGGCCACCGCCATCCAGGACGCCTGCACCGCACCGTACTTCCGGCCGTACACCAACACCGATGTGGTCGGTACGGAGCTCGGTGGCGCGGTGAAGAACGTCATCGCGCTGGCCTGCGGCATGGCCGTCGGAATGGGTTACGGGGACAACACCATCGCCTCGCTGATCACCCGTGGGCTGGCCGAGACCTCCCGGCTGGGCATGGCGCTCGGCGCGGATCCGATGACCTTCGCCGGCCTCGCCGGGTTGGGTGACCTGGTCGCCACCTGCGCCTCACCGCTGTCGCGCAACCGCAGCTTCGGTCAGCGGCTGGGCCGCGGCGAGAGCCTGGAACAGGCCCAGGCGGCGACCCACGGCCAGGTCGCCGAGGGCGTCAAATCCTGCCGGTCGGTGCTCGATCTGGCCAATCGACACGGGGTGGACGTACCCATCACCAAGGTGATGGACGCGGTCTGCAACTCCCGGCTGCGGCCGGTCGACGCGGCCAACCTGCTGATGAGCCGCTCCACGAAGAGCGAGTGAGCGTCGACTAGCCTCGATTTCGTGGTTGAACGGATTCGGGTCGGTGTGCTGTACGGCGGCCGGAGCAGCGAGCACGCGATCTCGATACTGAGCGCGGGCAGCGTGCTGTCGGCGCTGGACCCCGCCCGGTACGACGTGGTGACCATCGGCATCACCCCGTCCGGTGCCTGGGTGCCGACCTCGGTCGATCCGGCCCAGTTGCGCATCGTCAACCGGCAACTGCCTGCCGTCAGCGAACCGGCCGGCACCGCCGTCAGCGAACCGGCCGGCACCGCCGTCACCGCCTTCGGGCCGGGCGGCAGCGGTTCCGCGCTGGAGCGGTTGGCCGGGGTGGACGTGGTGTTTCCGGTGCTGCACGGCGCGAACGGTGAGGACGGCACGATCCAGGGCATGCTGGAACTCGCCGGCGTGCCGTACGTCGGCTCCGGGGTGCTAGCCAGTGCCGCGGCGATGGACAAGACCTTCACCAAGACCGTGCTGGCCGCGGCGGGGCTCGCCGTGACCCCGTACCTGGTGGTGCGGCAGGGCCGGCCGGTGCGAGCCCTGGACGTGCAGCATCTCGGCCTGCCGCTGTTCGTCAAGCCGGCCCGTACCGGTTCCTCCGTCGGCATCAGCCGGGTGCGGGATTACGAGGAGTTACCCGAGGCGCTGGAGCTGGCGTTCCGGCACGACAGCAAGGCGCTGATCGAGGCCGCCATGACCGGCCGGGAGCTGGAGTGCGGTGTGCTCGAGGACGCCGACGGCTCGGTGTCGGCGTCCCTGCCGGCCGAGATCCGGCTGCGCCCCGGCTTCGACTGGTACAGCTTCGAGGCCAAGTACCTGGAGGATTCGAGCGACTTCGACATCCCGGCGCAGATCGGCGAGGCCGGCATCAAGCACGTGCAGGACATGGCCTGCCAGGCCTTCGAGGTGCTGGAGTGCTCGGGACTGGCCCGGGTGGACGGCTTCTACACGCCGGACGGGCAGTTCGTGCTGAACGAGGTGAACACCATGCCCGGCTTCACCTCGATCTCGATGTATCCGAAGATGTGGGCCGAAACCGGGGTCAGCTATCCCGAGCTGCTGGACCGGTTGATCGCCACCGCGTTGGCCCGCGACCGGCGCTAGGACCCCACCCGCGCTAGGACCCCACCCGGGCGACGTGCATGCACCATGCCGGCTCTCACCGGCAAATCGCATGCGCAACGACCCTCAGCTGCCGCAGATCGGTAACTTCGAGTTTGTGGTGTTGCCGGCCGCGTCGTTGGCCGTGCACAGCTGCGGCAGCGCCTGCACCGCCGGCGCGCGCAGTGGCAGTGGCTGATCCACCCCGGCTGGCACGGTCACCTCGATGTACACCGCGCGGTCCACCGCGGTGTAGACGGTTTGCGTCCGCTGCGGATCCGGCTGCCAGATCACCGAGTTGACGTCCACCAGCTGAGCCGCCTGCGGGGTGCCGAGGATGGTGGGCCGGCCAACCCCGCAGCGCAGTACCACCGCCGGATCGCCCCAGGCGGCGACGAAGGAGGAGTTGGTGTCGGTCTTGCGCGGCGCCAGGGTCCCGAGCTGCACCGGCAGCTTGGCGAACACCTTGACGCAGGCCTGCTCGGTGGCGGTGCCCGGCGAGGGCGGCGCGGCCACCGTGACCGCCGGCAGCGGCCCGCTCGCCGGCGCCGAGCTCGCCGAACCATTGCCGGACCCAGAACCCGAGCCGGACCCAGAGCCGGACCCGGATTCGTGCGCGGTGAGTAGGAAGGCCAGGACGACCGTGACCGGCAGCGCGAACGCGGTGGCGATCACAGCGGCCCGGCGGCGAGTGCGGTCGATGTGCGGGCTCCTGGAGTCGTTCCTGCCGGTGCTACAGGTGTACGACCGGACAGGTCAGGGTGCGGGTGATGCCGTCCACGCCCTGCACCCGGGCGACCACCAGGCGGCCCAGCTCGTCCATGTTCTGCGCCTCGGCCCGCACGATCACGTCGTACGGTCCGGTGACGTCCTCGGCGAGCGTCACTCCGGGCAGCCCGGCGATCTGCTGCGCTACCGAGGCGGCTTTGCCGACCTCGGTCTGGATCAGGATGTAGGCACTGACGGTTTCGGGCACCTCGACGTCCTTTCGACAGAAGCTGCGCATACGTCCTATCGTCGCTGCCGCGACACCGAACCTAGCGCATCGTGGTCCGTCGGCTGTGTGAGGATTCTCGAAGGCGACGGCGAGTGAGCATCAGACTGGCCGCCAGCGCCGCTGGCGGCAGGAGTGCGGAGCGAGCGCGGAGCCGAGTGATGACATCGGGGCGGGACGCAGGTCACCCATCGGCGGCTGGGCTGCTGGCGGGCACGAGCGAGGGAGAGTGCGGTCATTTCCGAGGCGGTTTCGCAAGCGAGGACGATCGGCGAGCTGGGCGAGTCCGGCCTGATCCGGCGGATCACCGGCGCGCTGCGCCAGCCCGAGTCGACGCTGGTCGGCCCCGGTGACGACGCGGCGGTGTTGGCCAGTCCGGACGGCCGGGTGGTGGCCAGCACCGACCTGCTGATCGAGCACCGGCACTTCCGCCGGGACTGGTCCACCGCCAATGACATCGGGCACAAGGCCGCGGCACGCAACTTCGCCGACATTGCCGCGATGGGTGCCCGGCCGACCGCGCTACTGGTCGGATTGGCCGCGCCGGCCGAGACCGAGGTGAGCTGGCTGGACGGGCTGCTGGCGGGTCTGGCCGAGGAGTGCGCCGAGGTGGGTGCCGGCATCGCCGGTGGCGACGTCAGCGCCGCCGACCTGGTGATCCTCTCGGTGACCGCGCTGGGCGAGCTGGCCGGCCGCCCCCCAGTGCTGCTGTCCGGCGCCCGGCCCGGTGATCTGGTGGGCTACGTCGGCCGGCTGGGCTGGGCGGCGGCGGGTTTCGCCGTGCTGTCGCGGGGTTTTCGATCCCCGGTCCAGGTGGTCAACGCGCATCGCCGGCCGGAGCCGCCGTACGCCGAGGGGGTGCGAGCGGCCGAACTGGGTGCGACGGCGATGACCGACGTCTCGGACGGCCTGGTCGCCGACCTGGGCAATATCGCCGAGGCGAGCGGGGTGCGGATCGACCTGCAGTCCGCGGCGCTGCAGCCGGTCAGCAAGCTGCGGGATGTGTCCTCGGCGCTGAACGCCGACCCGATGAGTTGGGTGCTCGGTGGCGGTGACGACTACGCCCTGGTGGCCACCTTCGGCAACGACACCAGGTTGCCGGATCCGTGGCAGGTGATCGGCCGGGTCAGCGAGGGCGCCGGGGTGCGGATGGACGGGCTGCCGGTGCACGCGGCCGGCCACGAGCACTTCCGCTGATAAGCGGAGATGAGGCATTGCCGCTGATAAGCGGAGATGAGGCATTGCCGCTGATAGGCGGAGATGAGAATTGCCGCTAGCGCACTAGCACACGACAGAAGGCCGGTCCCATGTATCGGGACCGGCCTTCTGGTGAGCTCGGAAACGACTAGCCGCGGGTGACCTTGCCTGCCTTCAGGCAGGACGTGCACACCGTGATCCGGCGCCGGGTGCCGGGTGCGACCAGCGCGCGGACGGTCTGCACGTTCGGGTTCCACCGGCGATGCGTCCGTCGGTGTGAGTGCGAGACGGACATGCCGAAGCCGGGCCCCTTGCCGCAGACATCGCAGTGGCTGGCCACCATGGCCTCCTTGGAAGACGTGAGTTCGAACGATCTGGCGCGCCCGCAGACCGGGCAACCGGTCCAGTGTAGCCAGGTGGTGCTGGCCCGATCAAAACGGTGCGATCAAAACCGGCCGGTGAACCGGCAGCCGGCCCCTCGGTCCCGGCAGCCGGTCCCTTGCTCAGGCAGCCGACCGCCTTGATAAGGCAGCCGGCCGCCTTGATAGCGCGCAGGCACGTCTGGCGTGCGCGCAGCGCCTCCCGAAGTAGGGTGCGGGGATGCTCGACGTGCTGGATGCCTCCGCCGTCCGTCGCTGGTGCCAGGCCGCGGCGGAGTCGCTGGCAGCGCACCGGGCTGAGATCGACGACCTGAACGTCTTTCCGATCCCGGACGGCGACACCGGCACGAACCTGGAACTCACCCTGCGCAGCGCCGCCGAGGCGGTGGCCGCGGACCGGTCCGCGGCGGTCGGCGACGTGTTGCGCGCGATGGCCCATGGCGCCGTACTCGGTGCGCGCGGCAATTCCGGGGTGATCGTCTCGCAGGTGCTCTGTGGGCTGGCCGACGGGTTGCAGGATATGGACGAGGCGGACGGGCCGGCCTTGGCGACCGGTCTGCGGCTGGCCTGTGACCTCGCCTACGCGGCGGTGTCCGAGCCGGTCGAGGGGACCGTGCTGTCGGTGATCCGCAGCTGCGCCGACGCTGCCGAGGCGGTTACCGAGCCCGGGCTGCCGGCGGTGGTCTCGGCCGGCGTCCGAGCCGCCGAGGAGGCGTTGCAACGAACCCCCGAGCAGCTGGCGGTGCTCGCCCAGGCCGGCGTGGTCGATGCCGGCGGCCGGGGGCTGGTGGTGCTGCTCGGCGAGTTGGCCGCGGTGGTCACCGGGGAGCCGGCCGCGGCCGGCCCGGCGCCGCGCCGGCCGCGGGACCGCCGGGCGCTGCAGCAGGCGCGGGAGGCCGGCAGCGCGGAGTACGGCTACGAGGTGCAGTACCTGTTGCACGCCACCGACGAAGCGGCCGGCGAACTCAAGCGGGAACTGGCCGCGCTCGGCGACTCGCTGGTGGTGGTCGGCACCGGCAGCGGCGTGTTCAACGTGCACGTGCACGTCAACGATGTCGGCGCGGCGATCGAGGCGGGCATCGAGGCCGGCCGTCCGCACCGGATCACGGTGATCCGGTTCGACGACCAGGTGGCGGCCGAGCCGGCCGGGGACCGGTCCGGAGTGGCGCTGGTGGCGATCGCGCCGGGGGAGGGACTCGCCGACCTGTTCCGGTCCGAGGGGGTGCTGGTGGTGGACGGCGGCCCGACCGCCAACCCGTCCACCGCGGAGGTGCTGGACGGCATCCTGAGCACCCGGGCGGCGCAGGTGATCCTGCTACCGAACGCCTCGGCGGTCGGCGGAGTGGCCGAACTGGCCGCGACCCAGGCGCGCGAACAGGGCGTCTCGGTGGCCGTGGTGCCGACCAAGTCACCGGTGCAGGGGCTGGCCGCGGTCGCCGTGCACGACGAGCAGCGCCGCTTCGAGGACAACGTGATCGCGGTCGCCGAGGCGGCCGCGGCCACCCGGTTCGCCGAGGTGACCATCGCGGTGCGCGACTCGCTGACCTACGCCGGCCGCTGCTCGGCCGGCGACGTGCTCGGGCTGATCGACGGCGAGGTGGTGGAGATCGGCAAGGACGTGGCCGGCATGGGGATCAGCCTGGTCAGCCGGCTGGTGGCCGCCGGAGGCGAGCTGGTCACGGTGTTGTCCGGCGCCGACCCGGACGCGCCGGCGGCGGCCGCGGCGGTGGTCGAGCACATCCGGGCCACCCTGCCGTTCATCGAGGTGACCAGCTACGTCGGTGGCCAGCCGCACTATCCGCTGCTGATCGGCGTCGAGTAGGGGCTCGAGACGAGGCCGACAACGCCGGAGCCGCCACGTGTGTCATGCCGAGGCGTTGCCGGGGCAGCGGCTGAGCATGACGCACGCCGACCTGGCGGCCCACCGCATGCAGGTCCAGGTCGCCGGGCGTTGTCAGCCTTATCTGGCAGAGTGTTTGCATGCCCACTCGCGCCGATCGCCTGGACGCGGTCATCGGCGGCAAGTCGGCCAAGGCCATCGAGAAGGCGTTCGGCCTGGAGACGGTCGGTGAGTTCATCCGGCACTATCCGCGCCGGATGAACAAGCGCGGCGAGCTGACCGATCTGGCCGCCCTGATCGAGGGCGACGAGGTCACCGTGCAGGCCGAGATCGAATCGGCCAGCTCCCGGCGGATTCCCGGCCGCAAGCTGAATATCCTCGAGGTGACGATCCGGTCCGGGCGGTCCAAGGCCAGCCTGAGCTTCTTCAACCAGCCCTGGCGCGAGCGCGACCTGCGGCCTGGCCGGTACGGGCTGTTCGCGGGCAAGGTCAGCCGGTTCCGGAACAAGATGCAGCTCAACCAGCCGGACTATCTGCTCTTCGACGAGGCCGACGAACTGGACCAGGTCGACTTCGCCAACACCATGATCCCGGTCTATCCGGCGGCGGCCGGCCTGCCTTCCTGGTCGATCGCGCGGGCGATGGAGCAGGTGCTGGCGATGCTCGACCCGGTGCCGGAGTCGCTGCCGGACGAGGTGCGGGCCACCCAGGGATTGATGGCGCTGGACGAGGCGCTGCGCCAGATCCACCGGCCGGACACCATGACCAGCTGGCAGAACGCCAAGCGCCGGCTCAAGTTCGACGAGGCGTTCGGGGTGCAGCTGGTGCTGGCCCAACGCCGGCACCGGATCTCGGCGAACCCGGCGGTGGCCCGGCCGCGGGTGGCCGGCGGCTTGGTCGATGCCTTCACCGAGCGGCTGCCGTTCGAGTTCACCGGCGAACAGACGGCGATCGCAGCCACGATCGAGCGGGAGCTGGCCGCCGAGCACCCGATGCACCGGCTGCTGCAGGGTGAGGTCGGCTCCGGCAAGACGGTGGTGGCCCTGCGGGCGATGCTGCAGATCGTCGACGCCGGTGCGCAGGCCGCCCTCCTGGCGCCGACCGAGGTGTTGGCCGCCCAGCACGCGGTGACGATCACCGGCCTGCTCGGCGAGCTGGCCCAAGCCGGCACGCTGGGTGGCGCCGAGCAGGGCACCCGGGTGGTATTGCTGACGGGTTCGATGTCGGCCCCGGGCCGCCGCGCCGCGCTGCTGGAGGCGGCTTCGGGCAGCGCCGGCATCGTGATCGGCACCCATGCACTGATCCAGGACCAGGTGCAGTTCGCCGAGCTCGGCATGGTGGTGATCGACGAGCAGCACCGGTTCGGGGTGGAGCAGCGGGATGCGCTGCGGAGCAAGGCCTCGGCGCCACCGCACATGCTGGTGATGACGGCTACCCCGATCCCGCGCACGGTGGCGATGACCGTGTTCGGTGATCTGGAGGTTTCCGAGCTGCACGAACTGCCGGCCGGCCGGCAGGAGGTCGCCACCCGGGTCGCGCCGATCGCCGAACACCCCGGCTGGTACGACCGGATCTGGCAGCGGGTCCGAGAGGAGGCGGAGCAGGGCCGGCAGGCCTTCGTGGTCTGCCCACGGATCGGCGAGGACGACGACCTCGACGACATCGGGGCCAACTCTGACGAGGAAGGCGGCCAGGTCAGCTCGGTGCTGTCGATGTATGCCCAGCTGTCGGCGAACGAGCTGGCCGGGCTGCGGGTCGGTTTGCTGCACGGCAGGATGGCGACCGATGAGAAGGCGGCCGCGATGAACGCGTTCGCCGACAGGTCGCTGGACGTGCTGGTCGCCACCACCGTCATCGAGGTGGGGGTCAACGTGCCCAACGCGACGCTGATGGTGATCCTGGATGCCGACCGGTTCGGGGTGTCCCAGCTGCACCAGCTGCGCGGGCGGGTCGGCCGGGGCGGCTTCGGTGGCACCTGCATCATGCACACCCAGCTGCCCAGCGCCCACCCTGCCGTCGAGCGGTTGTCCGCGGTGGCCCGTACCTCAGACGGCTTCGAACTGGCCGAGCTGGATCTGCAGACCCGCCGGGAAGGTGACGTGCTCGGTGCCGCTCAGTCCGGTCGGCAGTCCGGTCTCAAGCTGCTGTCGCTGCTCACCGACCGGGACACCATCGCGCTGGCCCGGCAGGAGGCGCAGCAGATCATCGACAGCGATCCGGAGTTGAAGGATCACCTGGAATTGCAGGAGTTCCTCTGGGACGCGTTCGACTCCGAGCGCACCGAGTATCTGCACAAGTCCTAGCCACCGGACGGCCAGCCGACCCCCAACCTGGTGGTTTTCGGGTAAATTGACAGCTTCCTGACCATGTGGGATTGTTTTTCGGCCGGCACGCGCCGCAGTTCCCGCGCGTCCTCGCGCGTCCGCCGATGGCCTCGTCGCCGCCGCGCGGGTGGCGTCCGGCACCGACACGGCAGTTGCCCGGCCCGCGTGCGAGATGGGACCCGATCCGAACCCGGTGGAGGAGTCGCAGACATGACCGGAGCCAGCCAGACATGACCGAAGCCAGCAAGGCCGCCGAGCGGCAGGTCGACCCGAAGCTGATCCTGGCCCTGTGCAGCGGCGCGACCTTCATCGCGTTCCTCGATCTGTCGGTGGTCAACATCGCCTTTCCGCAGATCCTCAAGCACTTTCCGGGGACGTCCATCGACGCCCTGACCTGGATCGTCAGCGGCTACGCGGTGATGTTCGCCGCGTTGCTCACCCCGGGCGGCCGGATCGCCGACACGCTCGGCCGGACGAAGATCTTCCTCGGCGCGCTGACCGGCTTCACGCTGGCCTCGATGGTGTGCGGCGCGGCGCCGTCGGTTGACTGGTTGATCGTCGGACGGTTCGTGCAGGGTGGCATGGCCGCGGGCATGATCCCGGCCGCGCTCGGGCTGATCCTCTCGACCACGCCGCGCGAACGGATCCCGGCGGCGATCGGCGCCTGGTCGGCTGCGGCCGGCTTCTCCGCGGTGGTCGGCCCGGCGATCGGCGGCGTGTTGCTGGAGGCGTTCGGCTGGCGTTCGGTCTTCTTCATCAACGGCCCGATCGGGCTGGTGCTGCTGCTGGCCGGGGTGGCGCTGCTGCCCCGCCACCTGCCGGCACCCGGCACCCGGCTGCCCGATCCGGTCGGGACGGTTGCGCTCGCGCTCGGCATCGCCAGCGTGGTGACCGCGCTGACCGAGGGCGACAAGTGGGGCTGGGGCAGCGGCCGGACGATCGGGCTCGGCGTGGTGGGTCTGGTGCTGTTGGTCGGCACCTGGCTGCGTTCGCGCCGGCATGCCGCGCCCGCGATCGACGTGGCGCTCTGGCAGAGCCGCAAGTACACCACCTGCAACAGCGCGCTGGCCGTGCTCGGCGTCTCGATGTTCGCCTGGATGCTCGGCGGGCCGCTGTTCACCACGAGCATCTGGCACTGGAGCACGCTGCAGACCGCGGGCGCGCTGAGCATCGGAGCGGTCGCCTCGATGATCACCTCGCTCATCGCGGGCAGCATCAAGACCCCGGCGGCGCAGCGCTGGACCGCGGTGCTCGGCTGCCTGCTGTTCGCCGCGAGCAGTGCCATCTGGGCGTCCGGCCTGTTCGGTGCGCAGTCGGACTTCTGGGGCGGCTGGGTGCCGTCCGCGCTGCTCGGCGGCAGTGGCCTGGGGCTGGCGCTGACCTGCCTGTCGGCCGCGGCAGCCGCCGCGGTGCCGCCGCTGCGGTTCGCCGCCGGCATCGGCATGACCCTGACCGCACGCCAGCTCGGCGGCGCGCTCGGGGCCGCAATGCTGGCCGCCATCATCGCCTCCAGCGCGGTGCCCGGCAACGTCGCGTCGTTCCACCACGTCTACGCCGCGGGCACGGTGATCGCCGTGGTTGCGGCGGTGCTGGCCGCCGCGGTGGTCACCCCGAAGCCGGCCGAGGTGCCGGCGACCGCCACCAGCGCGCCGGCCCAGCCGCAGGCCTGATTTCGGCCCAGCCGCAGGCCTGCTCCACTGAACAGCCGAACGGCCCGTCCCTGCTCCGGACGGGCCGTTCGGCTGGAGAACCGTTGTCGGCGAAGGGTGAAGCCGATCAGCCCGCGGTATGCAGGCCGGCCGGCGGCTCGCCGTGCAATACCGTCCACTCGGTCGCGGGCTCGGTGACCAGTTCGGTCCACATCACCCGGCGGCGCGGCTTGCCGCTGGAGGTGCGGGCAATCGCGCCTCGCTTGCCGCGCAGCACGATCGGCTCGGCGGCGCCGGCGGTGAGCGTCCGGACCCGCTCGGTCGCCGCGGTCAGCCACTGCGGGGTCACGTCCTCCTCGACGAACACCACGGCGTAGTGGGCCGCATCGAGGAAGCCGAAGGCGACGGCGCAGCGCACCTTGGCCAGGCCCGGCAGCTCGGCCAGCTCCACCTCGAGGTCCTCGGCATGCACGTTCGCGCCGCGTACCTTCATCGACTCACCGATCCGGCCGACCACGAACAGCTCGCCGTCCAGCAGAAATCCGGAGTCGCCGGTGTACAGGCCGTCCGACCCGAACGGGGCCAGCTCGCCGCCGGTCATCAGGTAGCCATGCGCGAGCGAGCTGCCGGTCAGCCGGATCTCGCCGAACGCGCCGTCCGGCAGCGGCTGGCCCTGGTCGTCGACCACCGCGACGGCGAGGCCGTCCAGCGCCGTGCCGCAGCCGGTCATCCAGCCGGCGCCACCCACCGCGTCCGTCCCGAGCCGGGCGGTCTCGGCGACTAAGACGTCCTCGCCGATCGAGAGAGCGGTGCTCTTGGTTCGCACCAGGCGAGAGCCGGCGCCCGGCCGGACGCCGGTGGCCGCCAGGGTGACCTCGGCCAGCCCGTACGCGCCGATCAGCGCCCCGGCGTCGAAGTGGCGCGGCCCGACGAGTGAGTAGAAGTCGCTGATCGCGGCGGGCTCGATCCGCTCGGCACCCAGGATCGCCACCCGCCAGGCCGAGAAGTCGAAGTCCTCGATCTCGGCCGGCTTCACCCGGCGCGCGGTGTAGGCATAGCCGAAGCTGGGCGCGGTGGTCAGCGTTACCCCATGTTTGCCGAAGCATTCCAGCCAGGCGAGCGGGGACCTGATGAACTGGTCCGGCGTCATCAGCCACAGGTCGGTGCCCGAGGCGATCGGGGTGATCATGCCGCCGATCAGGCCCATGTCGTGGTAGAGCGGCAGCCAGCTGGCGAAGGTGTCCTGGTCCGACCAGCCCAGCCAGTCGCGGATGGCCTGCACGTTGGCGTTCAGCGCCGACCAGGTCACCCGGACGCCCTTCGGGGTGCCGGTGGAGCCGGAGGTGAACTGCAACAGCGCCAGCTCGTCCGGGCCGACCGGCGCGGCCGGCGCCTCGAACGCGGCCTCGGCCGGGTCGGCGGGCTGGCTCAGGTCGAGCCGGCGAACGGTGCCGCCGATGCCGGACCGCTCGACGCCGGCGGCCACCTGTTCGCCCAGCACCGCGTCGGTGAGCACCACGGCCGGCTGCGCTACGCCGAACACCGAGGCCAGGTGGGCGATGTAGCGATCGGCCTTGCGGAAGGCCAGCGGGGTGGCCAGCGGCGAGGGCACCATGCCGGCCGCGATGGTGCCCATGAACGAGGCGATGAACGTCCACGGGTCGGCCAGCACCAGCGACACCACGCTGCCTCGTTCGGCCCCGGCCGACCGCAGCGTCGCCGACACCCGGTGCACGTCGGCGGCAAGCTCCCGGTAGCTGTGGAACTGCCACTCACCACCGGCGCCGCGCAGCCGCAGGCCACGCTCGGTGCTCGGATCGGCCAACCAGTCGAGCAGCATGCATCCTCCTCGGGACGAAACTCAAGCTCGGGACGAAACTCAGGCGGGCGTCGCGGCCGGTGCCGCGACGGGACTCATCAAGCAGGCGCCGCGACGGAACTCATCGACGGCACTCATCGGGCGGACGCCGCGGCCGGCGCCGCGACGGTGAGGGAGCTGAACGCGCTGCGCAGCGCGCCGTCCAGCCAGGTCAGGTCGGCGTCGGTCAGCACCACCGGCGGGGTCAGCCGCACCACGGTGTCGGCACCGAGCGACGAGGTCGGCACTACCCGTTCGGCCAGCAGGCCATGGGTGAACTGGCCGGCGTACTCGCCCCGGCTGAACTCGACGCCGAGCAACAGGCCCCGGCCGCGGACCTCGCGCACGGTGCCCTCCGGCGCTAACGCGGCCGCCTCGGTGACCAGCCGCAGCAGTCGCTCGCCGAGCACGGCGGCCCGGGCCGGCACGTCGGTCTCGCGCATCAGCCGCAGGGTGGCCGAGACCGCGGCCATGCCGAGCGGATAGCCGGAGAAGGTCGAGCTGTGCACCCGGGGGTTGCGGTCCAGCGCACGGAACGCCTCCGGGGTGGCCAGCACCGCGCTGACCGGCACGCAGCCACCGCCGAGCGCCTTGCCGACCAGCAGCAGGTCCGGAGTGCCGGCCTCGTCCGGCCAGCCCCACCAGCTGCCCAGCCGGCCGAGGCCGGTCTGGATCTCGTCCACCACCAGCAGCGCGCCGTGCTCGCTACACAGCCGGCGCACGCCGGCCAGGTAGCTGTCCGGTGGCAGCCGGACGCCACCCTCGCCCTGCACCGGCTCGAGCAGCACCGCGGCCGGCGCGCCGGCCGCCAGCTGCTCGGCCAATCCCTCGAGATCACCGAACGGAACGCGATCGACGTCGGGCAGCAGGGGCTTGAACGGCTGCCGGAACGACATCCGGTCGGTGGCACTCAGCGCGCCCAGCGTCTTGCCGTGGAAGCCGCCGCTGGTGGCGATCACCCGGCGCCGGCCGTTGGCCCGAGCGAGCTTGAGCGCGGTCTCCACCGCCTCGGCGCCGGTGCAGCCGAAGTACACCCGCTCCAGCCCGGCCGGGGCCAGCTCGACCAGCTGCGCGGCGGCGGAGGCCAACTCGCCGGACAGCAGGGTCCGGGTGCCGACCGGGTGCCGGTCCAGCTGGGCGTGCAGCGCCGCGACCACCTCCGGTGGCCGGTGGCCGAGGATGAACACGCCGTAGCCGCCGCACTGCAGGTAACGGTTGCCCTGCTCGTCCAGCACGTAGGCGCCTTCGCCGCTCACCTCGACCGGCAGCTCCAAGGCCTCGGCCAGCCGGGCGGCCCCGTCCCCGAGATGGGCGCGGTAGCGGCCTAGCACCCGGCCGCGATCGACGTCGTGGGCTGGCTCTGAACTCACAGGCACTCCTGCCGTCCGACGGTGCCGCGCAAACCGGCCGGCACCGTGAGATCGAACACCGTGGGAATCGAACATCATGGAAATCGAAAGGGAATTGCGGGCAGATGACTATCCGAGCAGTCACGGCCGGCACGCGAGATCGGTGCGCGATCAACCGTATCGAGCCATCTGTAAAGGTTGTCTCAAGCGCGTCGGGATCATAGCATTCGCGGCCATGCGGACGGTCGCGCGTTGATTCTCATTATTATTGCTACTGTCCGGTAATGCCTATATCGTCTGATGAAACCGGGCCGCGCGAGCCGCCCGGGCACAGGCACGAGAAACCACGAACCCGCCGCAGCCAGGCGTGTATCGAAGTCATGCATTCGTTAGATGCATTCGTTGGATGAAGGGTGTATTCGTCGTGAGCAATGCCCAGGAGGTCTCGGCCAAGGTCCGGGAGCTGATCGGCGAGATGTCGCCACTCGGCGCGCAACAGGCATCGCCCGAGCAGAATCTGGTTGACGACCTCGGCTACGACTCGGTGTCCTTCCTCGAGCTCGCCCTGGCCATCGAGGCCGAATTCGACATCTTCGCCATCGACGAGGAGCAGGCCGCCAGCCTGGTCACGGTCGGCGACATCGAGGAGCTGATGGTCAAGCTCACCGCCGCGGCTGCCTGATCGGCCGCGTCCTTCATGACGTACGCGACGGTGACCGGGGCCGGTCCGACCTGGACGGCGGACGGCGCGGCCGATGGCTGGCTCGCCGCGCTGGCGCAGCTGTATGCGATCCCGGACGACTACCGCGACGCGGTGGTCGACCGGGTGGCTGCGCTGGACATGCTGCGCTGCGGCGAACCGGTGCTGGACGAGCTGATCCGCGCCGGCCTGCCGGTCACCGAGCGGGGCGGCGAGCAGTTCTTCGACCGGTACGACCTGTTCAATCTCGCGCTGGCCTCGGGCTCGGGAACCTCGGTGCCCGAACGGGCCATCCGGTACGCGCTGCGCTGGATGCACGGCGGGCCGGAGACCTGGATCCAGCGGCTGGACTGGACGTTCGCGATCGAGCTGGCCTGTCCGCTGCCCGACTGCCAGGCCGACCCGGTCTGGTCGCACGCGCGGCTGGCGCCGGAGGCGGTGGCCGGCGAACTGCTCGACTGGCAGACCGTCCCGGCCGGCAGTGAGATCTCGGCCGACCGGGTGCACTTCACCGGCCCGGCCCCGGTCGGGCTATCCGGCCGGCTGGTCACCCGGGGCGAGCTGATGACCCTCCGCTCGCCACGACTGCGCGCCATCGTCGAGGGATTCCTTGACGCCGACTACACCTGGGTACGGATGCCCGAACGGCTGCAGTGCGAGTACGAGCGGGTGATGGCAGCCGGTGTCGGGCCGTGCATCTCGGCCAGCCTGTTCCTGCAGCGGGAGTTCCAGGCAGCTGGCTACCCCGCGCTGACCCGGCGCGGCTGGCTGCTCGGCATGCTCGACCTCGCGCATTCCTGGATCGAGGTCGTCGACGACGACGGCGTGCGGAAGGTGATCGATCCGATCTTCGCCCGGCTGGTCGAGCACGCCGACCAGCCGCACCCGGACCTGGCGTCCGCCGTCATCGGGTCCCGGGTGAACCGGCTGCTGCCGGCCGCCATCCCCGCCGACGGGCACATGGTCACCCACCGCTGCGGCGGCCAGGACCGGCTGCCCGTCCGGCGCACCGTGATCCGGAGGGCCACCGCATGACCGAAACACTGCCGAACCCTGCGGCCTCGAATGCCGCCGGCCTGGCCGACACGCTGGCCGGCGATCCGCGCTTCAAGGAGATCCTCGACCGGCTGGTCGCGATGTCCGAGCGCGACTACTACGACCCGTACCGGCTGTTCCAGTGGCCGGAGCAGGTCGTCGAGGACGCCTACTGGATGTCGCCGGAGCTGATGACGGTGCACGGCACCGCGGTCGGCGACCGGCTCGAGGAGGCTCAGCTGCGCGCGCTCAGCAAGTGGGAAAGCGTCAACTTCTACAGCCTGAACGTGCACGGTATCCGCGAGCTGCTGACCGAGATCGTGGCCCGCATCCACCAGCCGGGCTACGCGCTGACCTCGGAGTACTTCCACCACATCATCGGCGAAGAGAACGAGCACATGTGGTTCTTCGCCACCTTCTGCCTCAAGTACGCGGGCAAGATCTACCCCGACCGATCGCTGGCCTTCGCCGGCCCCGGCATTCCCGAGGCCGACACCTTCCTCGTCTTCTCCCGGCTGCTGATCTTCGAGGAGCTGGTGGACGTCTTCAACCAGAAGATGGGCAACGACGAGCGGCTCGATCCCACCATTCGCAAGATCAACGCCGTGCACCACCAGGACGAGTCACGGCACATCGCGTTCGGCCGCCAGATCGTCGCGCTGCTGCACGCCGAGCTGCGCCGCACCCTGACCGTGCCGCAGTTGGCCGAGCTTGAGGCCTACCTCAAGCGCTACCTACGGTCCTCGGCGGAGTCGCTGTGCAACCCGGCGGCCTTCCGCGACGCCGGTATCGCCGAGCCGTACGCGGCCCGGCGGGAGACGTTGGCCGACCCCGCGTTCGAGGAGTTCGTGGCTCGGGTGCTCAAGCGGTCGACGAGTTTCTTGGCAGCCGAGCAGGTTCTCTCCGATGAAAGGATCCCAGCCCTGTGACGGACCACATCTCCACGGAGACGGCGGCAGCGGCCGCCAAGCCCGACTTGGTGCTGTCCTACCTGCTGGCCCGGCGGCCGGACCTGACCTCGATCGAGGAGGATCTGGACCTGATCGAGAACCGGATCATCGACTCGCTCAGCTTCGTCAACTTCCTCTACGTGCTGGAGGAGGCGACCGGTGAGCCGATCTCGCTCGACGAGGTGTCGCCGGAGGACTTCCGCACGCTGCGCCGGATCCGGGAGAGGTTCCTCGGTGGACGTCCGGCAGCCTGAGCAGGCCGACCGGACCCGCCAGCCGCTGGTCGTGCTGGGGCCGGACGAGCTGGCCCTGCGCGCCGAGCTGGACCGGATCTTCACCGGCTGGGGTGTCGAGGCCGGTGCGGCGCCGATGGCCTATCCCGCGCTGCTGCCGGTGGATCAGCTGACCACGCTGGACTACTGGGACAACTTTCCGCACCTGGCGCTGCTGGCCACCGGCGCGCGGCAGGAGAGCTTTCCCGAGCTGACCGCGTACTCCGCCGGCGGCATCGACGCCAGCCTGCTCGCGCCGGCGGAGTACGCGCTGCCGTCCGCGGCCTGCTACGCGGCATACCTGCACCTGAGCGACACCGTGGTGCCGGCCGCGCACAAGGTCACCACGGTGGCCACCTGCTTCCGGCGCGAGTCGCACTTCGAGGGACTGCGCCGGCTGCTGTCGTTCACCATGCGCGAGGTCGTCTGCGTGGGGGAGCGGGAGCAGGCGCTGGCGCACATCGACGCATCCAAGGCGCGGCTGACCGGTTTCGCCGAACGACTCGGCCTGCCGCTGTCGGTCGAGGTGGCCACCGACCCGTTCTTCGACCCGGACGCGTCCCGGTCGCTGATGGCCCGGCTGTTCCCGGTGAAGCAGGAATTCGTCTGCCGCACCGAGCGAAACCCGGACGGCCTGGCCATCGCCTCGGTCAACTTCCACCGCAACTTCTTCGCCGAACGCTGCCGGATCACCACCGAGGACGGCGAGCTGGCGTTCACCTCGTGCGTGGCCTTCGGCCTGGAGCGCTGGCTCTCGGCGCTGACCTCGCAGTTCGGCCCCGACCTCGGCGAGATCCGGCAGCGGGTCTTGGAAGCCGCATGAGCCGCCGCCGCATGAGAGCCGCCGCATGAGAGACGTCGGCACCGCATCGGTACGACAGGCGCGCTGCCGGCTGTTCGGGCGTCCGGTGCAGATCTGGCTGGCCCGGATCGCCCCGCCGCGCGGGTTGGCCGGCCCGGCCGGGCTGCGGCTGCTCAGCGACGAGGAGCTGAGCCGGATGGAGCGGCTGGTCAGCGGGCAGGTCCGGCGGGAGTACGCAGCCGGTCGGGCGCTGGCCCGGCTGGCCCTCGGCCACTTCCTGTCGGTGCCGCCACGGCAGTTGACGCTGGCCGTCGACGGCGAGTCCCGCCCGGTGCTGGCCGGCGCGTACCGATCGGCCGGGATCGACTTCAACCTGTCGCACTCGGGCGATCTGGTGGCGGTGGCGGTGACCGGTGGGCTGCGGCTGGGCATCGACGTCGAGCTGCACACCGAGCGGCCGACCGCGCCGGCGCTGGCCCGGCGATTCTTCAGCCCGGCCGAGAACGCGCTGCTGGAGCGCACCGGCCCGGCCCACTACACCCAGCGCTGGCACCGGATCTGGACGACCCGGGAGGCGCACGCGAAGGCACGCGGCATCGGCGTCCGGGCGATCGGCGCGCCGCTGCCCGGCCACGGCCGCAGCTGGCAGCGCGCCGGCGTGCCGGTGCCGGCCGGGTACGCCGGCAGCCTGGTCGCCCTGGCGCCCCAACATCGCACCACCCGACCGAATGGCAATCCACTGCGAGAAGAGGATCACTGAACATGCGGGACAAGACACGGGTGCTGGTGATCGGCGGCGGCCCGGCCGGCTCGACGACGGCCACCCTGCTGGCCCGGCAGGACATCGAGGTCACGCTGCTGGAGAGCGCGGTCTTTCCGCGCTACCACATCGGCGAGTCGATCCTGCCGTCCGCGCTGCCCATCCTCGATCTGCTCGGTGCCCGCGAGAAGATCGAGAACCACGGCTTCGTCAAGAAGGGCGGCGCGTACTTCGAGTGGGGCCCGGAGAACTGGGACCTGAACTTCGACCACCTGACCGGTTCCAGCCGGCACAGCTACCAGGTGATCCGCTCCGAGTTCGACCAACTGCTGCTCGAGCACGCCAAGACCCAGGGGGTCGAGGTGCACGAGGGGACCAGGGTCAGCTCGCTGGACTTCGACGGCGACCGTCCGGTCGCGGCGAACTGGGTGGCCTCGGACGACCGCGACCGGACCGGCCGGATCGCCTTCGACTACCTGGTGGACGCCTCCGGCCGGGCCGGCGTCATGGCCACCAAGTACCTGGACAACCGCGTCTACCACGAGGCGTTCAAGAACGTCGCCATCTGGAGCTACTGGCGTGACGTCAAGCCGCTGGACGTCGGCCCCGAGGGCGCCATCGCGGTCTGCTCGGTGCCCTACGGCTGGTTCTGGGGCATCCCGCTGCACGACGGCACCACCTCGATCGGCCTGGTCATCAAGCGCACCGCGCTGCAGGAGGAGCGCGAGCGGCTCGGCAGCATCGAGGCGGTGTACGCCGACGCGATCGCCCAGTGCCCGCGGATCGCGCAGATGGTGGCGCCCGGCACCCGGCTGACCGACCTGAAGCTGGAGCAGGATTACTCCTACGCCGCCGAGCGATTCGACGGCCCCGGCTACCTCATGGCCGGTGACGCGGCCTGCTTCCTGGACCCGCTGCTGTCCACCGGCGTGCACCTGGCCACCTTCAGCGGCCTGCTCGCGGCCGCGGCGATCTCGGCGATCGCCGACGGCGACCTGGCCGAGGAGGAGGCCCGCTCGTTCTACACCAAGGCCTACCACCAGGCCTACGAGCGGCTGCTGGTCGTCGTCTCGTTCTTCTACAACAGCTACAACCGCGAGACCCAGTTCTTCGAGGCGGACAAGCTGACCCGGCGCGAGCGGCACATGCTCAACCTGTACGAGTCGTTCCTGTACATCACCACCGGCGTCGAGGACCTCGACGACACCCAGGACGGCGCCGCCGCGCTCGACGCGGTCGCCAACCGGCTCGCCACCTCGGGGCAGCTGGTGGCCGGCCACAACGAGGCGATGAACGCGATGCCGACTTCGCCGCAGACCTCGGTCGGTGGCCTGTTCCTGGAGCTAGAGCCGCGGCTGCGGATCCGGCGGGCCGGCGCAGCTGAGCCGGTCAGCCAACAATCGTAAGGAGATCCATGCCTGAGCACGACGTAACAGCAACGTTGGCCGAGCAGCGGGACGAGTTCTGCCTGTCCGACGCCGCGGCCCGCGAGCAGCTGGCCGGTGCGCCCTGGACCCGGTTCGGGGTGCTCGGTGACAGCCTGGCCGAGGGCCTCGGCGAGGACCTGGACGGCTACCGATCATTGCCCTGGGCAGATCGGGTGCGGGAGGCGCTGGCGGAGGTGCGGCCCGGCCTGGACTACCTGAACATCGGCTACCGCGGGCTGGTGGCGGCCGAGGTGCGCGACGGCCAGCTCGAGCGGATGCTGGCCTACCGGCCGGACCTGGTCGCGCTCACCGCCGGCGGCAACGACCTGTTCGCCAGGGGATTCGACCCGGCCGGCATCGAGGCCACCGTCGAGGACATGGTCTCGCAGCTGCGGGCCGGCGGCGCCGACGTGATCACCTACGGGCTGATGGACCTCGCCGCGGCGTTCCCGCAGCTGGCCCCACTGCGGCCCCGGATGCGGGCGCTGAACGACCGGATGCGGGCGCTGTCCGAACGACAGGACGCGATCTACGTCAACATGTGGGAACACCCCGTGTGCGGCGAGCTATCCGCCTACAGCGCCGACATGAAGCACACCTCGATGCGCGGTCATGCGGTGCTCGCCGCCGAGACCATCAAGGCCCTCGGCGCCCGAATCCGGCGCGCCGCCTGACCGCCGTCCACGCAGAGCACCACCGCCTTCACGCAGCACAACCGCCGTCCACGCAGAGCACACAGGAGACATTCGATGGCCGAAACGCCCACCTGGGTCACCCCCGAGGTCGATCCGGACAAGCCGAGCATCGCCCGGCTCTACGACTACCTGCTCGGCGGCACCCACAACCTGGAATCCGACCGCGAGCTCGGCAAGCAGGCGATCAAGGCCGCGCCGGGCATCGTCATGCTGATCCGGGAGAACCGGAAGTTCCTGCGCCGGGCGGCCCGGTTCGCCGCCGAGCAGGGCATCGACCAGTTCCTCGACCTCGGCTCCGGCATCCCGACCCGCGGCAGCGTCCACCAGACCGTGCAGCAGCTCAACCCGGACGCCCGGGTGGTCTACGTCGACCGGGACCCGGTGGCGGTCTCGCACGGCAAGCAGCTGCTCGCCGAGAACGCGAACGCCACCAGCGTCCGGGGTAATCTGCTCGACCCGGTCGAGACCCTGGCCAACCCGGAGATCGGCGAGCTGATCGACCTGAGCCGGCCGGTCGCGATGATGGTGCTCTCGGTGCTGCACTTCTTCGGCGACGACCAGGTGCTGCCCGCCCTCGCCGGCTATCGGGACCGGCTCGCGCCGGGCAGCATGCTGATCATCTCGACCACCACCAGCGAGGGGAACACCGGCTCGGCCGGTGCCGTGCAGGATCTCTACGCCACCGAGTTCAGCACGTTCGAGCTGCGCAGCCGCGAGCAGGTGGCGGCGCTGTTCGGCGACTTCGAGCTGGTCGAGCCGGGCATCGTCTTCCCGACCCAGTGGCGGCCGGAGAAGCCGTCGGACGTGGGCGCCGAGCCGGAGCGCTACAGCTACCTGGTCGGCGCCGCCCGCAAGGCCTGACGACCCCACTCCCCATCCCCACCCTGACGAAGGCGAGGAGCCCATGAACGCCAGGCTGTTCCTCGACCTCGCCCTGGTGCTGGCGATGACCGGAGCCGTCGGGTGGCTGCTCCGCCGGATCGGACAGCCGGCGGTGATCGGCGAGATCGCGGTCGGTGTGCTGCTCGGCCCGACCCTGGTGTCACCGCATTTGGTGACACAGCTGATGCCGGCCTCGGTGCACGAGGTGCTGACCGGCCTGTCCAACCTCGGCGTGGCGTTGTTCATGTTCACCATCGGCTGCGAGTTCCAGCCGATCCGCCGGCAGGCCGGCTCCGGTCGCCGGATCGTGACGGTGGCCGCCTTCGCGCTGCTCGTCCCGCTGGTGCTCGGGCTGGGCCTCGGCCTGGCCGAGCAGCATTCGGTGAGCCCGCACCATCGGCTCGGCTTCGTGGTGTTCATGGGCGTGGCGATGTCGATGACCGCGTTCCCGGTGCTGGCCCGGATTCTGCGTGACCGCAACCTGACCGGCACCGAGGTGGCCACCGAGGCGCTCACGGTGGCCGCGGTCAGCGACGTGCTGGGCTGGCTGCTGCTCGCCGGCGCGACGATGCTCGTCACCGAAGTGCCGGCCTGGCGGTTGCTGCTGCTGGTGCCGTACCTGGTGGTGATGCGCGAGGTGGTTCCCCCGGTGCTGCGGGTCCTGCTGCGCGGACGCCCCGGGCAACCGGCCGACGACAGCCGCCGGCTGGGCCAACTGGCCGTGGTGCTGGTCGGCGTGCTGGCCTCGGCCGCGGCCACCGAGGCGATGGGATTGCATTTCATCTTCGGGGCATTCGTGTTCGGGCTGGCGATCCCGCGGGACGGCCGGGACGAGCTGCGCGGCTGGCTCACCGATGCGCTGGAGCCGGTGTCGCTGGGTATGTTGATGCCGGTCTACTTCGTGCTGGCCGGCATGGCGGTGGACCTGTCCGGCTTAGGCGCCTCCGGCGTCGGGCTGCTGGTCGTGGTGCTGGTGCTGGCCGCCGGCGGCAAGCTCGCCGGCGGCTACCTCGGTGGCCGGCTGGGCGGCGCCAGCCCGCGGCGCGCGGCCACCATCGCGGTGCTGCTGAACACCCGCGGGCTGACCGAACTGGTGGTGTTGACCGTCGGCAAGCAGATCGGCCTGCTGGACGCGCGCATCTATTCGGTGCTGGTGGTGATGGCCCTGGTCACCACCGCCGCGACCGGTCCGCTGATCGCCCTGCTGGTGCCGTCCCGGGACGAGGCCGGGCCCGACCGTCCCGTGCCGGAGAAGGGCCGTCCCGTGCCCGATCGTCCGGTGGCCGATCGTCCGGTGGCCGATCGTCCCGTGCCGGAGAAGGGCCGTCCCGGGCGAGAGAAAGACGGTGCCGGGCGAGAGAAGGTGCGCCGGGAAGAGCCGGCGCCGAACCGCTGGAGGTAGCGATGACCGAGCAGTTGCAGGCCGAGCCGGGCTTCGTCCCGGATATCACCGACGCCGAGCCGGTCAAGCTGGCCAAGCTCGCCACCTCGGCCGACCTCTACTCCCGGTGGGAACGCCAGCAGTGGCTGGTGGCGCAGGTGAACCCGTCCCGCGACCTGCCGGTCTGGTCGTCGCTGCGGCCGTTCTTCAAGGACCAGATGCTGGCCGCGCTGGCCGAGCTGGAGGTCGGCGAGGTCACCGTCACCCAGACCCTGGGCAGCCTGGTCGACAAGCCGCCGACCGAGGACGACCGGATCTATCTGTGCACCCAGCTGGCCGACGAGGCCCGGCACGTGAAGTTCTTCCAGACCTACCTGACCGACGTCTGCGAGGCCGACGCCGGCGCGCAGGGCATCGAGCTGGAGGTCTCGCCGGACTATCGGACCCGGTTCACCCCGGTGCTCACCGAGGCCACCGATCGAGTCCGCCAGGCCGACAGCACGCCCGAGGACTGGTACCGGGCGATGGTCTACTACCACCTGGTCACCGAGGGCATGCTGGCCGCGACCGCGCTGCGAACCACCCGCTACCTGGCCCGGCGGCTGGAGCTCGCGGCGCTGGACGAGGGCCTGACCAACGTCACCCGGGACGAGTCCCGGCACGTGGCGTTCGGACTGCGGGCCGCCCAGGACGGGGTGGCCGCTGGCTACGGCAAGGTCATCTCCGACGCCCATTACGAGTCGCTGCCCGCCGCGGCCTGGGTGCTGATCGGGCCGTCCCGGTTCAGCCCGGTGCCGGCCATCCGGATGGCCGCCGACGCCCGGCGCCGGCAGCTGCAGGAGCACGTCGACATCGCCGAGGACCGTCTGGTCAAACAGCTGCGCCTGATCGGGCTGCCCCAGCTGTGCGACGCGGCCCGGATCGCCTGGCAGGAGGCGATCGGCGCCGCGCTGGACGGCTACGAGCAGCGCTGGAACGCCCCGCATCCGCTGCGCACCGGGAGCAAGTAGCACGGTGACCCGGACGAACGAGGACCTGCGTGCCCAGGTGCGCGCGGTGGTGGCCGACCTCAGCCCGCGCCGCCCGGACGACGTCGGCCCGACCGACCGGCTGGTGGAGGACCTGGGCTACGACTCGCTGGCGGTGGTCGAGCTGTCGGCCCAGCTCGAGGCCCGGTTCGCGCTGGCCGGTGTCGACCCCGATCGGGCCGCCGAGGTCATCACGGTCGCTGACCTGGAGGACCTGGTGGTCAGCGGCGCCGGGACGGGCTAGCCAGGGTGAGCGCTGTCCCCGACTATGTGATCGTGGGCGCGGGGTCGGCCGGTTGTGTGCTGGCCGACCGGTTGAGCGCCGATGGCACCGCCACCGTGTTGCTGGTCGAAGCCGGCGGCCCGGACCGCAAGGCCGAGATCAGCATTCCGGCGGCGTACCCGAAGCTGTTCGGCACCGCCTTCGACTGGGCCTTCGAGACCACCGCCCAGCCGGGCCTGGCCGGGCGCCGGATCAGCTGGCCGCGCGGCCGGGCGCTCGGCGGCTCGTCCTCGCTGAACGCCCAGATCTGGACCCGCTGCCACCGGGCCGACTACGACGGCTGGGACCTCGACGGCTGGCGGTTCGCCGACGTGCTTCCGTACTTCCGGCAGGCCGAACACTTCCTGCAGGCCGAACACTTCCGGCAGGCCGCACACCTCCTGCGGGCCGAACTCGGACCGGCCGAGACCCCGGAGCTCGGCTACGGCGACGCCGGCCCGGTACTGGTCAGCGACCTGGTCGATCCGAGCCCGGCCACCGCGGCGTTCCTGCGCGCCTGCGCCGAAGCCGGGCTGCCCGAGCTCGGTCCGTCCGAGGCCTTCGACCCCGACGGGTACGGCCAGGTGCGGGTGACCCAGCGCAACGGCCGGCGGTGGAGCGCCGCCGACGCGTACCTGCGCCCGGCGCTCGGCCGGCCGAACCTCACCGTGCTGACCGGTGCCCAGCTGGCCCGGGTGCTGCTCCAGGACGGGACGGCGACCGGCGTCGAGCTGCTCGTCGACGGCGAGCCCCGCCGGGTACGGGCCGGCCGCGAGGTGCTGCTGTGCGCCGGCGCGATCGGCAGCCCGCACGCGCTGCTGCTCTCGGGCATCGGGCCGGCAGCCGAACTGCGCGCGCACGGCGTGCCGGTGCTGGTCGACAGCCCCGAGGTCGGCCGCAACCTCGCCGACCACCTGTACGCGCCGGTTTCGGTGGCCGCCCGGCAGGACGTCTCGCCCGGGGTGGGTGACAGCCGGGCCGAGGCGACGCAGTACCTGAGCACCCGGCGCGGCCGGCTCACCTCGAACCTGGCCGAGGCGCTGGCCTTCGTCCGCACCGAGCCCGGTCTGGCCGGCCCGGACGTGGAGTTGCTCTGGATGGTCGTGCCGCAACTGTCCGCGGTGGCGGCCGGGCATGGGCTGACCCTGGCCACCGTGCTGCTGCAGCCGGCCAGTCGCGGCGCGATCACACTTGGCTCGCCGGATCCGCTCGCGGCCCCGGTGATCGACGCCGGCTACCTCACCGACCCGGCCGATCTGCGGACGCTGACCCGGGGCGTCCGGCTGGCGCAGCGGATCCTGACCCGGCCGGCCCTGGCGGAGTGGGTCGGCGAGCCGCTGTCCGACGGCGCGCTGGCGCCGGACGAGGCAACGATCGCGCAGCTGTGCCGAACGCAGGCGCAGACCCTGTACCACCCGGTGGGCACCTGCCGGATGGGCGCGGACTCCGACGCGGTGCTCGACCCGCAACTGCGGGTACGCGGCGTGCGCGGGCTGCGGGTGGTCGACGCCAGCGCGTTGCCCCGGATCCCGCGGGGGCACACCCAGGCGCCGACGGTGATGCTGGCCGAACGGGCCGCCACCCTGATCAAGCAGGCGGTCAGCGGCTCGGCACCGCCAGCCCGCTCCCGGCCGTCGGCCCAGGCCGCGCCAAGGCGTTCCTCGGGCGCCTCAGCCGAGTTCGGTGCGACTACTGCGGGCTGACCTGCTTCTCGGTGATGCCGGGCCAGCCGAAGGACATCGGACGCGGCGTCAGCTGCGGCATGCTCATGCCGGACCGCCAGGAGAAGACGTCGACCCAGCCGTCGACCGGCAGGCTGACGATCAGCCAGTTGCTGTCGGTGGAGAAGGAGATCGAGCCGGGCAGGTAGCTCGGTGGCAGCTCCAGATCCGGCACCGGTTCCAGCTCGCCGTTGGTGAGATCCAGCACCACCAGGTCAGCGGGGTTGTCCCGCGAGTCCGACCGGTAGTAGGGATCGGCGATCTCGCGCTGCAGCGCGAAGGCCAGCTTGCGGCCGTCCGGGCTGAGCACCCCACCGGTGACGCCGGAGCCGAGCGGCAGGTGGAAGTCGCGGATGCCGAGCCGGCCGGTACGCAGGTCGTAGCTGCGCAGCGTGCAGGCGCCCATCGCCGAGCACGGCGTCGAGGTCCACAGCACCTTGCCGCGGGATTCGGTTGCGCTGTAGGCCGTTCCGAGCAGGCTGGGCCGCCGGGTGGTCAGGTCGTAGCGGTAGAGCCGGTACTGGGTCAACGACCGCGGTGGCCCGACCGCGATGGCGACCACCTGGTTGCCGGCCAACCCGATCACGTTCAGTTCGGGCGGCAGTTCGACCGCCGGAGCCGGCGCGTCCAGCCGAACCAGGGTGGTGCCGAGCGCGGCGGCCGGCGAAACCTTGGTCGGCCCGGTGTAGGCCTCCGCCCAGACGGCACCGGCGTCGTCGCTGAGCAACCCGAAGATCGTCCGGTCACCGGACACCCTCTGCTGCGGCTGGCCGGCCTGCGCCCGGATGACCGTGGCCATCCACTGCCGCTGGCAGGTGCGTACCAGCACGTAGTTGACCCCGCTGCCGCCCGAGACGACCTTCGAGACGTACTGGTCGGTGCGCAGCCGCAGGCCGGGAATGGCTGAGCGCCGGCCGGTGTCGACATCCACCAGCGCCGGCTGCGCGCCGGCCACCGGCACCGTGCTGTGGGTCGGCTCGGTCGCCAGGTTCCAGCTGATCTGCGGCAGGTCCTGCCGGGTGCCGCACACGCCGACACCTTGCGGCCACGGCTGGTAGGAGGCGCTGGCCGCGGCCGCCGCCGCGGGCTCGGGTGCGGCGATCGGCACGGTCAGGTGGCTGGCGCGGGAATGCTGGATGCCGACCGCCGTCACCACGATGGCGAGCAGTCCGGCCAGGCCGACCGCGCGCTGGCGAACCGACCGGGGCGGCGCGGAGTCGGCCTGCTCGGGGTCGGCTTGGCCGGCGGGGCCGGACAGCTCGCCGGGAACCAGATAGATCTGGTCATCCACGCTTCAACAGTACGGCCCGTCGGCTTGGATAACCGCTGCCGATCGCCACGAGATCCGGCCAATCTCGTTCAATTCTCGCTAAAAGCTCGCCGGGCCGGCGCCTGGGCGGGGCACTACGCTGCTTGACCGTGACGCGCATCGTGGGGGGGCTGGCCCGAGGACGGCACCTGGCCGTTCCGCCGCGCGGCACCAGGCCCACCTCCGACCGGGCTCGGGAGGCGCTGTTCAACACACTGCGCGCCGAACTGGACCTTAAAGGCGCCCGGGTGCTCGACCTGTACGCCGGCTCCGGCGCGGTGGGACTGGAGGCGCTGTCCCGCGGCGCCGCGGCCGCTGTCTTCGTCGAGTCGGACCGCCGCGCCGCCGCGGTGCTCGCCGAGAACATCAGCGTGTTGGGGTTGCCCGGCGCCACCATCCGGCGGCTGACCGCGGAGAGCTACCTCTCGGCGGCCGGCGCGGACGAGCCGTTCGAGCTGGTCTTCGCCGATCCGCCCTACGCCACCCCCATCGGGTCGGTGAACGGCGTGCTGCAGCTGCTGGTCGACCACGAGTGGCTGGCCGCCGACGCCGTGGTGGTGGTCGAACGATCGGCTCGCGATACCGATCCGGGCTGGCCATGTGAGATAAAGCCCATCAAGCACCGCCGGTACGGCGAGGGTTGCCTTTGGTACGGTCGCCGGACGTAGCAACTCCCCGACGCCAAGGATTTCGATGCGCGTGTCCTCGGTTATTCGCAGGGCGGTCTGCCCTGGTTCCTTCGACCCGGTGACCAACGGGCACCTGGACATCATCGGCCGGGCAGCGAACCTCTATGACGAATTGGTCGTCGCGGTGTTGATCAACAAGAACAAGTCCAGCCTGTTCACCGTGGACGAGCGGATCGCCATGTTGACCGAGGTGACGGCCGAGTACGGCAACGTCCGGGTCGACTCCTTCCACGGCCTGCTGGTCGATTACTGCCGCGCCAATGAGATTGCGGTGATCGTCAAGGGTCTGCGGGCCGTCAGCGACTTCGACTACGAGTTGCAGATGGCGCAGATGAACCGCGGCCTGGCCGGCGTGGACACCCTGTTCATGCCGACCAATCCGGAATACAGCTTCCTGGCCTCCAGCCTGGTGAAGGAGATCGCAACCTACGGCGGTGACGTGGCCAGCCTGCTGCCCGACTCGGTGCACAAGCAGCTGCTCAGCCGGTTGGCCGAGCGGGCACAGCAGGCCGAACGTGCCGCCCGAGACGATCAGCCATGACCGACTACACGTTGGCCCGGGCCGACGAGGTGCTTACCGAACTGGTCGAGCTGGTCGAGACCGCTCGCACCATTCCGATGTCGGCCTCCTGCGTGTTGCCGCGCGAACGCACCCTGGACCTGCTGGATGCGCTGCGGGAGGTGCTGCCACCGGAGATGGTGGAGGCTCGACGGGTGGTCGCCCAGCGTGAGCAACTGCTGGGCGATGCCGAGCGCCGATCCGCCGAACTGCTCAGTGCGGCGAACGAGCGGGCCGAACAAGTGACCGGCCAGGCCGCCGAGGAGGCTGAGCAGCTCGTCTCGGCCGCCCGGGTGCAGGCGCACCAGCTCCTCGAGGCCGCGCGCGCCGAACAGGCTCAGCTGGTGTCGGCGGCCGGCGTGCAGCAGGCGGCGGTGGCCGAGGCGGCCCGGGTTCGTAGGGAGGCCGAGGAGTACGCCGCTCAGACCAGCGGCCAGGCGGCGGAGGCCGCCGCAGCCGCCCGGGAGCAGGCCGAGCAGTACGCCGAACGGCTCACCGCTGACGCCCAGGACTACGCCAGCCGCACCCTGTCGGAGCTGGTCGGCACCTTGCAGCGGCTGCTCGGTACGGCGGAGAACGGCCTCGCCGCGCTGCACCGGGACGGCTGATCCACTTACCCGCACCGCCCGGATTTTCTCGGCGCCAGGGCGCTCGGGTATTCTGAACGACGGCCTAATCCATGTCCGGCCGAGTTTCGGCGCGATCTGTAGCACAACCGGTGGAGTCAGTGAACCCGCATAGCCCGTTCGTCCTGGATCTTCGAGAACTCGGACGTCGGGCCGGCGGCAAGCGCGATTACCGGCGCGAGCTGACCGCTCCCGATCACTTCGGCCTAGACATGATCGGGGTGCCGGAAGGTGCTCCGCTCGTACTGAACGTCCGGCTCGAATCGGTGACCGAGGGTGTCCTGGCAACGGGACGGGTGACCGGCGAGGTGGCCGGTGAGTGTGGGCGGTGCCTGAACGGTTTCACCGATGCGTTGGACGTCGACTTCGTGGAGTTGTTCGCCTATCCGGACAGCATCACCGAGGAGACCACCGACTCCGACGAGATACCCAGGCTCAAGGGAGACCATCTCGACCTTGAGCCGGTGGTGCGGGATGCGGTGGTGTTGAGCCTGCCACTGACCCCGCTGTGCGCGCCGGACTGCGCCGGACTGTGCCCCGAATGCGGGGAGCGGTTGGACGACCTGCCCGACGACCACAGCCACCAGCAGCTAGACCCTCGCTGGGCCGCCTTGGCGGAACGGTTTGGCACAGATCCAACAAGCAGCACCGAGAGTCAGGAGTAATCGCCGTGGCCGTTCCCAAGCGGAAGACCTCGCGTTCGAACACCCGCAGCCGGCGGGCGCAGTGGAAGGCCAGCGCGCCGACCCTGGTGACCTGCCCCAACCGGGCCTGTGGGCAGCCGAAGCTGCCGCACACCGCCTGCTCCAACTGCGGCCAGTACGACGGCCGGCAGGTACTGGCGGTCTGATCAGCATCGACGGTCGTCGGAGGAGGCCGGCATGGGCCGGCCTCCGGGACACCGGCGCGCCGAGATCGAGCGGATCCCCGAGATCGACCGGATCCTCCAGATCGACCGGGTTACCGGGATCGACCGGATCAGCGAGATTGACCGAATCTCTGTGAGTAAACCGCCATTCTCGGCCGATCCGGCCGAGCTGGCCGCCGAACTCGGCGTCGAGATGGACGCCGAGCTACTGCGTCGTGCCCTGACCCACCGCTCGTTCGCCTACGAGAACGGTGACCTGCCGCACAACGAGCGGCTCGAGTTCCTCGGCGACTCGGTGCTCGGCGTGGTGATCACCGAGTCGCTCTACCGTCGCCATCCGGACCTCGCCGAGGGCAAGCTGGCCAAGCTGCGCGCCTCCGTGGTGAACATGCGGGCGCTGGCAGAGGTGGCCCGCGACATCGGCCCGGACGGCATCGGCCGGTACCTGCTGCTGGGCCGTGGTGAAGATGCCACCGGCGGCCGGGACAAGCCGTCCATCCTGGCCGACACGCTGGAAGCGATCCTCGGCGCGATCCACCTGCAGCACGGCATCACGGTGGCCGCCCAGGTGATCCACCAGCTCTTCGACCCGCTGCTCGACGCCGCTCCCAGCCACGGCGCCGGCCTGGACTGGAAGACCTCGCTGCAGGAACTGACCGCCGAGCGGGGACTGGGCGTGCCGGAATACCGGATCACCTCCGACGGCCCCGATCACGCCAAGTCCTTCACCGCGGCCGCCGTGATCGGTGGGCGGGTGTTCGACGTCCGGCCCGGCCGGAACAAGAAGGAAGCCGAACAGGCAGCCGCCGAGGCGGCCTGGCGGGCGTTGTCCGATACTTCGGATGCTTCTGATATTTCGAACGAACTGGCCGAGCCACCGCCGGCGCCCGAGAACCAGGATGAGCTGCATGCCTGAACTGCCCGAGGTGGAGACCGTCCGGGTCGGTCTGTCCCGTTCCGTGGTGGGCCGCACGATCGCCGCGGTCGATTCGTTGCATCCGCGGGCCATCCGCCGCCACCTGGCCGGTCCGCTCGACCTTGCCCAGCGGTTGACCGGCCGTACGGTCACCTCCGCCGAGCGCCGCGGCAAGTACCTGTGGCTGCCGCTGGACGACGGCCCGGAGTGCCTGATCGGCCACCTCGGCATGAGCGGGCAGCTGTTGGTGTTGCCGCCGGAGCTGCCGGACGGCCCGCACCTGCGCGGCCGGTTGCGGTTCACCGACGGCGGTCCGGAACTGCGGTTCGTCGACCAGCGCACCTTCGGCGGCCTGCACACCGACGAGTTGGTGCCCGACCCGCCCACCACGGTGCCGTCCGGCATCGCCCATATCGCCCGTGATCCGCTGGACGATCACTTCGACGACGAGCGGTGGATCACCTCGGCGCGCAAACGCAATACGACCATCAAGCGACTGCTGCTGGACCAGGGTTCGATCTCCGGTGTAGGCAACATCTACGCCGACGAGGCGCTGTGGCGGGCCAAGCTGCACGGTGATCGTCCGGTGAACAAGCTGAGCCGGGCGGCGCTACGAACCCTGCTCGCCGAACTGCGCGGGGTCTTCGCCGACGCGTTGTTGGCCGGTGGCACATCCTTCGATTCGCTGTACGTCAACGTCAACGGCGAGAGCGGCTACTTCGACCGTTCGCTCAACGCCTACGGCCGATACGGCGAGCCGTGCCCGCGTTGCGGCCGGCCGATCGCCCGGATGAAGTGGATGAACCGGTCGTCCTACTTCTGTCCGTCCTGCCAGCGGCCGCCGCGTGCGGTGGCCGCCGCCACCGGGTGACCGACGAGGACCGGGTGACCGACGAGGACCGGATGACCGCCGAGGGACCGGTGACGGACGGCGGCCGGGTGACCGACGAGGGACAGGCCATCGACGACCAGCGCGGTCCGGCCGACGAACAGGTCCGGCTCACCGCCTGGGTCAGCGGCCGGGTGCAGGGGGTCGGGTTTCGCTGGTGGACCCGGGTGCAGGCGCTGCGTCTGGACCTGGTCGGCACCGCCACGAACCTCGCCGACGGCCGGGTCGAGGTGGTGGCCGAAGGCCGCCGGGCCGCCTGCCAGCGGCTGGTCGAGCGGCTGGAGTCCTCCGACACGCCCGGGGCGGTGGTGCACGTCGCCTCCAGGTACAGCGAGCCACGGGGCGATTTGACCGGATTCCGGGAACGCTGACCGGTTGCACCGGCCTGGCCGCTCGGCTGCACCGGCCCTCCGATGGGCTGCGCCAGCCCGCCGATCGGCGCTTCGGCCAACCGACCCGATGGCGATTTGTTTTACGGGCTGCGCGGTGCGACCATTGCATTACCACATCAGATCCCGACCGGCGCTCGCCGGGCGCCCGCGGTGCAGCTCAAGCCATCGCCAGGCCCAGCCGGTGGAGCGTCGTGAGTCCGTGAAAGGTCGCCACATGGCCAGGGCCCTGCTGGGACATCTTCCCAACGCTGCAGACCGCTACCTCGTCGAGGAGGTCGCTCGGCTGAAGGGCCGGGTGCGCGATTTGGAAGCGGAGCTCGCCGAGCTGAAGGCCTCCCACCAAGCCGACCGGTTGCTGGATGAACTGCACCGGATGACCTCGGACGCGTCGGCGCTGGCCTAGCTAACGCGGCGGCTCGGCCGCCGGGCGGTAGATTCAGTCCTCGACGGTGACCTATGCCGTTGTAGCGATCTGCGAGCCGAACGCCTGCCGGAGCCTGCGTGCATCTGAAGTCACTGACCCTGAAGGGCTTCAAGTCCTTCGCGTCGGCAACCACCCTTCGCTTCGAGCCGGGGATCACCGCGGTGGTCGGGCCGAACGGTTCAGGCAAGTCGAACGTGGTGGATGCGATCGCCTGGGTACTGGGCGAGCAGGGCGCCAAAGCGCTGCGTGGCGGCAAGATGGAGGACGTCATCTTCGCCGGCACCGCCGGCCGGCCGCCGCTCGGCAGAGCCGAGGTGACGCTCACTATCGACAACACCGACGGCGCGCTGCCGATCGCCTATGCCGAGGTGTCGATCACCCGGCGGATGTTCCGGGACGGCGCCAGCGAGTACGAGATCAACGGCGAGACCGCCCGGTTGCTGGACATCCAAGAGCTGCTGTCCGATTCCGGCATCGGCCGCGAGATGCACGTCATCGTCGGCCAGGGCCAACTCGATTCGGTGCTGTCCGCCCGTCCGGAGGACCGGCGCGCCTTCATCGAGGAGGCCGCAGGTGTCCTGAAACACCGCAAGCGCAAGGAAAAGGCGCTGCGCAAGCTGGACGCGATGCAGGCCAACCTGACCCGGCTGACCGATCTGACCGGTGAGTTGCGCCGGCAGTTGAAACCGCTCGGCAAGCAGGCGGAGGTCGCCCGGCGGGCGGCCGGTGTGCAGGCCGAACTGCGCGATTCCCGATTGCGGCTGCTGGCCGACGACCTGGCGACCTGGCAGGACACGCTTGCCGCCGAGGTCGCCGATGAGAACGCCATCCGGCAGCGCCGGGCCGAGGTGGAGCAGGCCCTGGGCACCGCGACCGTCTCCGAATCCGAGCTGGAGCAGGCGCTCGCCGCGGACGCGCCGGCCGTTGCCGCCGCCCAGGAGAGCTATTTCGGCCTGTCCGCGCTCGCCGAACGGTTTCGCGGCACCCGGACGCTGGCCGCCGAGCGGCTTCGGCACAGCCGGGAATTCGCCGAGGAGGAGCGCCGCGGTCGGGATCCGGAGGAGCTGGAGGCCGAAGCGGCCGAGCTGCGCGAGCAGGAACGGGTGCTGGCCGAATCGCTGGAGCAGGCGCGGCAGGCGCTGCAGCAGGCGGTCGTCGATCGGCAGCAGGGCGAGCGGGAACTGGCTGACGCCGAACGGGCGTTGGTGGCGGCGGCCCGGGCCGCCGCCGACCGGCGGGAAGGGCTGGCCAAGCTGGCCGGCCAGGTCAACGCGCTGCGCAGCCGAGCCTCGGCCGGTGGGGACGAGATCGCCCGGTTGGGTGCCGCCGCTGGCCAGGCGCGGGAGCGGGCGGCCGCCGCCCGGGCCGAGCTGGAGGCGGCCAGCGGTGAGGTGGGCGAGCTGGACCAGGGTGAGCTCGACCTGGACAGCCGGCACGAGGCGGCGCTGGCCGGGCATGCCGAGACGGCCCGGCAGGTGGCCGAGCTGACCGAGCAGCTGCGCACCGCCGAGCGGGAACGCTCGACCTGGTCGGCCCGCCGGGACGCGCTGGCCCTCGGCCTGGCTCGTAAGGACGGCGCCGGCACGCTGCTTGCCGAGGACGGTCGGGAACGCGGCGTGCTCGGCGCGGTGGCCAGCATGCTGACCGTCGAGTCGGGGTTCGAGGCGGCGATCAGCGCGGCGCTCGGCGCGGTCGCGGACGCGGTGGCGGTGGGTTCGCTTCCCGATGCCAGCCAGGCGTTGCAACGGCTGAAGGCCGCCGACGCCGGTCGGGCCGGTCTGTTGATCGGCGATCCGGCGGCGGTCGCCGGGCCGCCGGCCGCGGTCCGGACGGATACCGGGTCGCTGCCAGCCGGCGTCCGGTGGGCGGCGGACGTGGTCGAGGTCGCACCGTCGCTGCGCGCCGCGGTCGGTACGGCGCTGGACCGGGTGGTCGTGGTCGAAACCCTTGACGACGCCGAGCGGCTGGTCGTCGACCGACCGGAACTGCGTGCGGTGACCAGGGACGGCGATGTGCTTGCCCGGCACTGGGCAGCTGGCGGCTCGGCGAGTACCCCGAGCGCGCTGGAGGTGCAGGCGGCGCATGCCGAGGCGGACAGCAAGGCCGGTGAGGCGGCCGAGTTGTGTGACCGGCTGCAGACCGAGCTGGCGCGCTCGCAGGCCACCGAGGCCGAGCAGCAGGCGGCGGTGGCGGAGTCGCTGGCCGCGCTGCACGAGTCCGACGCCCGGCTGAACGCGGTGGCCGAAAGGCTGGCCGAACTCGCCCAGGCCGAGCGTTCGGCCGCGGGTGAGGCCGACCGGCTGGATCAGGCCCGGCAGGCCGCCGAGCAGGCGCGGGACGCGGACCTGGCGGGGCTGGTTGAGTTGGAGGAACGGCTCCGGCTGGCCGAGTCCGAGCCGGCCGAGCGGGAGCAGCCGTCGGCGGCCGAGCGGGACGCCCGGGCAGCCGCCGTTGCCGAGGCGCGGCAGGCGGAGATGGACGCGCGGCTGACGGTACGTACCCAGGAGGAACGGGCCCGGGCGCTGTCCGGGCGAGCCGATCAGCTGCTCCGGGCTGCGGCGGCCGAACGGACGGCACGCGCGCACCAGGAGCAGGCCCGGCAGCGGCGGGCGCAGGCCGCGCTGGTCGCCGCCGCCGTCCAGCGGGCCGCCGAGCTGGCACTTGCGCACCTGGAGCAGGCGCTGGTTCGCGCGGCCGCCGAGCGGGATCGGATCCAGGCCAGCCGGGCCGAGCGGGAGCAGGCGCTGGCAGCGGCTCGCCGCGAGGTCCGCGAACTGGGCGGCCAACTCGCCGAACTGACCGACGCGGTGCACCGGGACGAGGTGGCTCGGGCCGAGCAACGGCTGCGGATCGAGCAGCTCGCCGCCCGGGCGGTGGAGGAGTTCGGCATCGAGCCGGAGGCGCTGCTCGCCGAGTACGGCAGCGATCAGCCGGTGCCGCCGTCGGCCCAGGAGATGGCCGAGTACCAGCAGGCGCTGGACCGGGGCGAGCAGGTCGTCGCCCCGCAGCCGGGGCCGTTCGACCGGCGCACGCAGGAGAAGCGGGCCAGCCGGGCCGAGCGGGATCTGGCCTTGCTGGGAAAGGTAAATCCGCTTGCGCTGGAGGAGTTCGCGGCGCTGGAGGAACGACACCAGTTCCTGGCCACCCAGCTGGAGGACCTGAAGAACACCCGGCGCGACCTGCTGACGGTGGTCAAGGAGGTGGACGACCGGATCCTCGAGGTGTTCACCGCCGCCTACCACGACGTCGCGCGCGAGTTCGAGATCGTGTTCCGCACGCTGTTCCCCGGTGGCGAGGGACGGCTGGTGCTGACCGATCCCGAGGACATGCTGACCACCGGCATCGAGGTCGAGGCCAGGCCGCCGGGCAAGAAGGTCAAGCGGCTGTCGCTGCTGTCCGGTGGCGAGCGGTCGCTGACCGCGGTTGCGATGCTGGTGGCGATCTTCCGGGCCCGGCCGAGCCCGTTCTACGTGATGGACGAGGTGGAGGCCGCGCTCGACGACGTCAACCTCGGGCGGCTGGTGGGCCTGATCGGCGAGCTGCGGGCCAGCAGCCAGCTGATCATCATCACCCACCAGAAGCGCACCATGGAGGTGGCCGACGCGCTCTACGGGGTGAGCATGCGGGGCGATGGCATCACCCAGGTGATCAGCCAGCGGCTACGTGACGAGGCGGATCGCCGGATGGCTGGGTAGGTTCACAGCACGGGATCCGTCTTGGGATAGCGACGACGAGGCGGCCCCGCCCGGGTAGGGGCATGGCGCTGCCCGTCCGTACGGGCTGGAAGACTGGGAACCGTGCTCGAGATCCTGCTGATCGTTATCGCAATCCTGGTGGTGGCCGTGGTGTTCGCGGCGGCCCTGCTGGTGCCACGGCGCCGCCGAGGCCGTTCTGTTGCGCCACCGACCGATCGGGCCGGGTTGCGGCCGCCGGCGCCGCCGCCCGACCAGCTGCGCTCGCCCACGCCAGATCAGGCCGAACGGGTGGCCGAGCCAGGTGCGCCGACCTTGCCGGAAACCGCGCTGCCCGAGCCGGATGCGGTCGTGCCGGATGCGGTCGTGCCGGGTACGGCCGTGCCGGACACGCTGGAGGCGCCGCCGCTGGAGGTGCCGGAACCGACCGCGGGTCGGATGCAGCGGCTGCGGGCCCGACTGGCCCGTTCGCAGAACATCCTCGGCCGCAGCCTGCTCGCGGTGCTGGCCCGGGACCGGTTGGACGACGAGGCCTGGGACGAGGTGGAGGAGGCACTGCTGTCCGCCGATGTCGGGGTGGCGGCCACCATGGACATCGTCGACCGGCTCCGCAGCCGTACCCAGGTGGCCGGCACCCGGGACCCGGCCGAACTGCGCCGGCTGCTCACCGAGGAACTGGTGACCGCGCTGCAACCCGAGCTCGACCGGACCCTGCGTACCAGCCGGGACGGCGACGAGCCGGCCGTGATCCTGGTGGTGGGCGTCAACGGCACCGGCAAGACCACCACCTGCGGCAAGCTGGCGCGGGTGCTGGTCGCCGACGGCCGGACGGTGCTGCTCGGCGCCGCCGACACGTTCCGGGCGGCGGCTGCCGACCAGTTGCAGACCTGGGGTTCTCGGGTGGGTGCCGACACGGTTCGTGGGCCGGAGGGCGGCGACCCGGCCAGCGTCGCCTTCGACGCGGTCAAGTCGGGCCGCGAGCAGGGTGTGGATGCGGTGCTGATCGACACCGCCGGCCGGCTGCATACCAAGGTGGGGCTGATGGACGAGCTCGGCAAGGTCAAGCGGGTGGTCGAACGGCACGGTCCGATCGACGAGACGCTGCTGGTGCTGGATGCGACCACCGGCCAGAACGGGCTGATCCAGGCCCGGGTGTTCACCGAGGTGGCGGATGTGACCGGAGTGGTGCTGACCAAGCTGGACGGCACCGCGAAGGGCGGCATCGTGATCAGCGTGCAGCGCGAACTCGGCGTCCCGGTGAAGTTGGTAGGCCTGGGCGAGGGGCCGGACGACCTGGCCCCGTTCGACCCGGTGCAGTTCGTCGACGCCCTGGTCGGGTGAGCGAGCGGCCGGCCCGCCGGCCCGGTCTGGCAAGCTAGGCACGTTCGCAAGGGCGCGAAAGGAACTCGCTTCGATGAGGACGTCCCGGTCATGAGGGCGCTGTACAAGGCAACGGCAGGTCCCGGCTTCGAGTTCGTCGAGCGGCCGGAGCCGATGGCCGGCCCCGGTGAAGTGAAGATCCGGGTGCTGCGGACCGGTCTGTGCGGCACCGATCTGCATATCGAAGCGTGGGATCCGTGGGCCCAAAGTGAGATCCGGACGCCACTGATCCCCGGCCATGAGTTCTACGGCGAGGTGGTGGAGCTCGGCAGCGGCGTGCGCGACGTCCGGATCGGTGACCGGGTGTCCGGTGAGGGGCACATCGTCTGCGGAACCTGCCGGAACTGCCGGGCCGGCCGACGTCAGATGTGCATCAGAATGCTGTCCGTCGGCGTGCACCGGGACGGCGCGTTCGCCGATTACGTGGTGATCCCGGAGAGCAACGTCTGGGTGCATGGTCCCGACATCGAGCCGGAAGTGGGTGCGATCTTCGACCCGTTCGGCAACGCGGTGCACACCGCGCTGGCATTTCCACTGGTCGGTGAGGACGTGCTGATAACCGGCGCCGGTCCGATCGGGCTGCTGGCGGCCGCGGTGGCCCGGCACATCGGTGCCCGGTACCTGGTCGCCACCGACGTGAGCCCGGCCCGGCTGGAGCTGGCACGGCGGATGGGGGTGGACGTTGCGCTGGACGTCCGTAGCGCCCGGATCGCCGACGCGCAGCGGCAGCTCGGCATGCGTGAGGGCTTCGACATCGGGCTGGAGATGTCCGGCCACCCGGCGGCGCTGCCCGAGATGATCGCCAACATGAACCACGGCGGCCGGATCGCGATGCTTGGGCTGCCGAGCCAACCGATCACCGTGGACTGGGCGAGGGTGGTCAGCCACATGCTGACCATCAAGGGCATCTACGGCCGGGAGATGTATGAGACCTGGTACGCGATGAGCGCCATGCTGGCGGCCAGCCGGCAATTGCGGGAGGCGGTATCGGCGGTGATCACCGACCGGTTCCCCGCGCAGGACTGGGCCAAGGCATTCGACACGGCGAGGTCGGGCAGTACGGGCAAGGTAGTTCTGGACTGGGGCGGATAGGTCGTCAAGAAGGGCTGTGATCCATGTACGGAAGCATGCGCGAGGATGTGGCTCAGACGCTGGCCGGAATCCGAGAGGCAGGGCTCTACAAGCAGGAGAGGCTGATCGGCACGCCGCAGTCGGCCCACATCAACTCCAGCGGCCAGGAAGTGATCAACTTCTGTGCCAACAACTACCTCGGCCTGGCTGATCACCCGGACATCCTGGCGGCGGCTCGCGATGCGTTGGACCGGTGGGGCTTCGGCATGGCCAGCGTGCGGTTCATCTGCGGCACGCAGGATCAGCATAAGGAGCTTGAGCGGCGGATGTCGGAGTTCCTCGGCACCGAGGACACCATCCTGTACTCGTCCTGCTTCGACGCCAACGGAGGCGTGTTCGAGACGCTGTTCGGCGCGGAGGACGCGATCATCTCCGACGAGCTGAACCATGCCTCGATCATCGACGGGGTGCGGCTGTCCAAGGCTCGGCGGTTGCGGTACCGGAACCGGGATATGGCAGATCTGGAGGCTCAGCTCAAGGCGGCCGGCGATGCCAGGCATCGGATCGTCGTTACCGATGGGGTGTTCTCGATGGACGGCTACTTCGCGCCGTTGGCCGACATCTGCGAGTTGGCCGAGCGGTACGAGGCGCTGGTGATGGTCGACGACTCGCACGCGGTCGGGTTCATCGGCGAGAACGGCCGGGGTACCCCTGAGCACGCTGGCGTCAGCGACCGGGTGGACATTCTGACCGGAACGTTCGGCAAGGCGCTCGGTGGCGCGTCCGGAGGGTATGTCGCCGCGCACGCCGAGATCGTGGAACTGCTGCGGCAGCGATCGCGACCGTACTTGTTCTCGAACAGCGTGGCGCCATCGACGGTTGCCGGCTCGCTCGCCGCGCTGGATCTGCTGGCCAAGTCCGGTGAGCAACGTGCGACGCTGCGGCGCAATGCCGAACTGTTCCGCCGGCGGATGACCGAGGAAGGCTTCGACCTGCTCGAGGGTGAGCATCCCATCGTGCCGGTCATGATCGGTGATGCGGCGAAGGCGGCCCGGATCGCGGACGCGATGCTCGCCGAAGGGGTTTTCGTGATCGCCTTCAGCTACCCGGTGGTGCCGCAGGGTAAGGCCCGGATCCGGGTGCAGCTGTCGGCGGTGCATTCTCAAGCGGACATCGAGACCTGTGTGCGTGCCTTCGTGGCCGGCCGGGCCGCGGTGGAAGGTTGAGACGCTAGGTGGATCGTTAGAGCTGGCTGTTTGCTGGGCGGGTCGGGGTTGGCTGGGCGGTCGGCGTTGGCTGCGCGGATGGGTACGTGGAGGCGGGGTCGTTCGGCCGGTCGGTTGGCTGCGCGGTTGGATAGGTTCGCGAACAAAGGCGTCGTTACGTTCGCGAACCTATCCGCCCGCTCCGCCCACGCATGACCATCGCTCGGAGTCCTCTGCTCTGCCCGGACTATGGTCAATCGCTCGGGCATCGTCGCCGCGCCGGAACCATGGCACGCCATGCCTGCAACACGTCCATCGCCTTGACGTCACCGCTGATGCCCGCATTCCCAGCGTCTCCCTCGCTAGAAGGGAGGCGGCTGGTCGGTTCGGCTGGCGAGTTGCCGCTGTCGCTGACTCTTCGCCGTGGCCAGCGCTCGTCGGGCGGTCGCCAGCCGGCCTTGGTCGCCGTCCTGCTCGGCGTGGCTGATTTCGTCTTCCCATCTCGCGATCAGGCGTGCGTAGGCACGGTCTTCCTCGGTCCGTACCTGGTCGATGGTGGGCAGTGGCGGCGGACCAGGCGGCTTCGGTCGGCTGGTGATGGCACTCCACTGAATGGTCGCCGCGCTGGTATAGGTATGACCGGTACCGGTGGTCCAGGTGAACGATCCATCGGGATTGCGCCGGTAGCTCCAGCCGGTGTCAAGCTTGCATTGGTTATGCCGGCGACAAGCCAGGGCACCGTTACACCGGCAGGTTGATCCACCCTCGGAGTACGGGACGATGTGTTCGTACTCGCAGCGGTAACCGGGCTGGTTGCAGGTCGGGAAGGCGCATACGTCATCCCTCGCGGCAACGTAGTTTCGCAGCCGCTGTGCTGGCTTGTATTTGTCGGCACTGATGTCCAGCAGTGCGCCGGTGTCCGGATCGGTGAGCAGCCGCCGCCAGGTACCCGACTCGTCGGCCGCGAGGCGGCGAGCCAGTTCAGCGGTGATCGGTCCGTAGCCGGTCAGGTGAGCCGGCTGGTCATCCAGGCCGAGCAGGGTGTCGGCCGAGACCACGACGTTGATCGCCGGCCGGCGGCCTTGCAACATGGGTAATCCATCGACGGGAAGACCGGCGAGCACCGCGTCTACGAACAGGTCGGCGCGCTTCTGATCCATGGTGCGCGGATCCTCCGGTGGCAACAGGGTCGCCGCCGAGGTCAATCTGGTGTAGATCAATTGCGCCTCGGGTGCACCTAGGACGACCGGCAGGCTGGCCAGGCCGTCCTCACCTGGCACGTAGCCCACGGTGCGATCGGCAAGCGCTCGCTTGCGACGCTCTTCCGCGGTCACCGGATCCAGGGCCATGCCGGCGCGGCGGACCCGCTGCCGCAACTTCGGCACGGTGACGCACCGTCCGTCGAGTAGTGGCGGGAGCACGGCCTCTTCTAGCGCTGGCGGCAGTGCTGGATCGTCCGGCAGTCGCCAGACCGCCTCCGCGATCACCCGGGCGTGCTCACCGGAGATGGCGCCGGACGACACCGCGGCCAGCGTCTTGGGCAATTCTTCAACCAGCGTGCGAGCCTGGGCCAACTTGCCCTGCGCGGATCGCAGCGACACCTGGAGGGCCAGCGACACCGACTCCTGACCAAGTTTCAACTTCGAGGTGTCGTGTTGCTGTAGGACGGCCAATACTCGGAGTTGGGCGGCTTCGAACCAGCGTTTCTGCTCCTCCAACACCACCAGCAGGTCTATCCGCTCGGCCTCGGAAAGTTCGCCGGGATCTATCCGGTCTAGGTCGGCACCCGTTCGGAACGCCGGATGATCCGCCCGCGCGCAGGCGAGCAACTCAGCGCTGCCGAGGCCAACACCTTCTTCGAACACAGATACGATTCTAGCCACTGATGAAGGCTGAATCAAGAGAGATTAGCCAATTAAATAAAGGCGAATCTCGAACGAGAGGACCTCAACCGATTGACGTTACCGGGGGCCTACGACAAGATCTCGCCGTTGTCCACAGGTGACCCAGGAACGAGCCAACCTCGCAACAACGCCCGACCGTTCACAGCCTGACCGCTCACAGCCCGATCGCAAACAGCCTGGTCGCTCACACCCCGGGAACAGCGCCCAGGTCCTGATATACCCCCAGCGGGTTGCCCCACGGATCGGTGAGGTTGGCGAAGGCCACCAGGCCGGGAAGCCGCTGCACGTCGCTGGGCTCGAAACCCTTGTGAGCCAGGATCGCCACGGACGCGTCGATGTCTTCCACCTGCAACCGCAGCCGGAAGGACGCCGGCTTGATGTCCTCCCGGCCGGTGGCCAGTTGTAGCCACGCGCCCGGTGAGATCTCCCACTCGTAGAAATCCGGGTCGGGGCCCAGATCCGGATCCCGGCCGATCAGCGCGCAGTAGAAGGCAAGCGCCTCGTCGCGGTCTCCGGCGTGCAGCGCAATCGTCAAACCCCGGACGCTCATCTCCGTCATTGCTCGACCTTATCTGGCACCCAGTAGCCCCCCGCAGCGACCCGGCGAGGATCAGCCGAACCGTTGCCGGGAACGCACCGCCCGGCGAACGAGGTCGGTTCCGTCGGTCAGCGCACGGCGCACCTTGGGGTCGAGATCACCGGCCAGCGTCGCCTCGGCCAATTCCAGCACCGCGGGCGAGGCAGCCAGCACCGGGAACGCGGCGGTGATCACCTGCGGCAGTGCCCAACCCGAACGAAGCCGCGCGGTCGCTGGCATATCCAAGAAGAATCGCTCGACGTACGGCCGGGTGAGCTCGTCCTGCGCCTGTTCGAAGAAGCCCTCGGCGATCGCGTACAGCTCGTACGCCGACAGCGTGCTCGGCTCGGTAAGGTCTCGCCAGGCGGCCGACTTGGCAGCGGGATCCGGCCGGATCGCCTTGGCCCGCGCCGCATGCACCACCCCGGCGGTGGAGGCGTCGGCGGCCAGTTCGAGGTCTACGTCGGCCGCGCTGAGCTCGCCCAGCGCGGCCAACCGAGTGACCAGCGCCCAGCGCAACTCGGCGTCGATGACCAGCCCGGCCGGCACCGCCAGCCCGGCCGGCACCGCCAGCCCGGCCGGCACCGCCAGCCCGGCCGGTACCGTCCGTCCGGCCAGCCAGGATCGCAGCAGGTCGGGGTCGTCGCAGGACCGCAGCACCGCCCGGGCGGCCGTGAGCTGGCGGTCCGAGCCGGGCTCGGCTGCGTCCAGCAACGTTCTGGCCAGCTCGCAGATTCGCTGCCGCCGGTCCGCCCGGCCTGCCGGCGCGGCATATACCCCGGCTAGCTGGGAGGTGGCGAAGCCGAACAGCTCGGCGAGCACCAGCTCGACGGGCTCGACGGCCAGCGCCGGCAGCAGGATCTCCAGCGCGGCGTCGGCGGCCAGGTCGCTGTCGCGTACCGCATCGCGGATCGCGTTGTAGATCACCACCCGGGTGGCGCTGTCGTCCAGCCTCGGCAGCAGGTCGGCCACCGCCGACCAGTCCTCGCCGAACCGGATCTTGGCCCAGGTGTCGTCCTGGCCGTCGGCCACCACCAGGCTCAGCTCGGCCGGCGCCGGCAGCGTCAGCTGTTCGGTCAGTAGCCGTACCGGCTGGTCCAGTACTCGGGTGCCGGCGGCGTCGTAACCGGCCACCCGGACCTTGTGCGGCCGCCGGGTGCCGTCCGGAGCATGCCGGCGCAACGTCACACCGCCTGCCCCGCCGTCCGGTGCCGCGACCAGCGTGTCCAGGCCTGAGGTGAGCAGCCACTCCCGGGCCCAGCCGTCCAGGTCGGTGGCGCCGGCCGCGGTCCAGGCGTGCAGCAGATCGGCCAGCGTGGCATTGCCATAGCTGTGCCGAGCGAAATGCTCGCGCAGGCCACCGAGGAACACCTGCTCGCCCAGGTGGGTGGCCAACTGCCGCAACGCGGCCGCACCCTTGGCGTAGGAGATGCCATCGAAGTCGGCCAACGCCTCGGCCGCGTTCTCTGAGCCGTTGCCGGCCACCGGATGGCTGGACGGCCCCTGATCGGCGACGCTGCCCCAGTCCTTGCGGGTGATGCCGAACTGGGTCCAGGCAAGCTCACCCGGATAGCCGGGCATGCCGGCGCAGACCCGGTAACCGAGGTACTCGGCGAACGACTCGTTCAGCCACAGGTCGTCCCACCAGCGCATGGTGACCAGATCGCCGAACCACTGATGGGCCATCTCGTGGGCGATCGTGGTGGCCCGGTTCACCCGTTCGCCGGCGGTGGCCGCGGCTCGGAAGACGTACTGGTCGCGCAGGGTGACGCAGCCCGGGTTCTCCATCGCCCCGGCGTTGAAGTCCGGCACGAACACCTGGTGGTACTCGTTCCACGGGTAGCGGATCCCGAACAGCTCATGAAAGGCGTCGAAGGATGCCCGGGTGATCGTGAGCAGATCCTCGGCCTCGGCGGCGAGATGGTCGGCCAGCGACGCCCTGGTGTGCAGGCCGAGCGGGATCCCGTCGTGCTCGGCGGTGATCGAGCAGTACGGCCCGGCGACCAGGGTGACGAAGTAGCTGGCCAGCGGCTTGGTGGTGGCCAGCCGCCAGTGCCCGTCGCCGATCCGCTCGGCCGGGGAGTTGCCGAGCACCTGCCAGTCCGGCGGGCAGTGCACCTCGATGTCGTAGCCGGCCTTCAGGTCCGGCTGGTCGAAGCAGGCATACCAGCGCGGCGCGGCGTCCAGGAAGGACATCGCGTACAGGTAGGTCTGCCCGTCGGCCGGGTCGACGTGGCGGTGCAGTCCCTCGCCGTCGCCGGAGTAGCGCATCCGGGCGACGATCCGCAGCTCGTTCTCGGCCGCCAGCCCGGTCAATGGCAACCGGCCGTCGTGCAACGTGGCCGGGTCCAGCGGCCGGCCGTTCAGCTCGGCCGAGATCAGCGAGATCGGCCGAAGGTCGACGAACGTCTCCGCGCCGGGCCGAGCGGCCCGAAATCGGATCGTGGTGTCGGACCGGAACTCCTCGCCGGTCCCCGGCAGCTCGAGCGCCAGCCGATAGCCGATCACGTCAAGTAGCTGGGCGCGCTCCGCCGCTTCCGCTCGAGCCAGACTGGGCATGCTCAAAACCTACCGGGCGGGTCTGACCGCGAACGCTGCCCCCGCAGTCATTCGCCTGCGTCGGTCACCGCAGCCGTTCACCGCAGTCGTTCACCTGCGTGAAACATCGACGGGCCTCCGCCGTAACAGGCTCGCGGAATTGTTGCTGCCAGCGAGGCTGCCGCAGGCGACCGAGCGAGCAGATCGAGCTCACTACCCCGAGCTCACTACCCGAGCAGCCCGAGCAGAAGGGGAGACCCTTGTCAGGTGTCCTAGCTGATCCGACATACGTGCCGTTCGATATCAAGAACCTCAATGCCGGCGATACCGCCTGGGTACTGGCCTCGGCCTCACTGGTGCTGCTGATGACCCCGGCCCTGGCCTTCTTCTACGGCGGCATGGTGCGGGTCAAGCATGCGCTGGCCATGCTGATGCAGAACTTCATGGCGATCGCCGTGGTCAGCGTCACCTGGGTGGTGATCGGCTTCAGCTGGGCCTTCGGCGGCACCGGCAACTTCCTCGGTGACCTGCATTACCTCGGCCTTCAGCACATCAACGACGTGGTGCCCACCCTCGGCTCGGCCCAGACCATGCCGACCCTGGTGTTCGTCGCCTTCCAGCTCACCTTCGCCGTCATCACGCCGGCCCTGATCACCGGTTCTACCGCAGATCGGTGGAAGTTCGGCGCGTTCGTAGCCTTCGTCGCGGTGTGGTCGATCCTGATCTACGCCCCGGTCGCGCACTGGGTGTTCAACGGCTACGGCTGGCTGAACCAGTCGCTGCACTCGTCCGGCAAGTTCTTCGCCGAGGACTTCGCCGGCGGCACCGTGGTGCACATCAACGCCGGTGCGGCCGGCCTGGCGATGGCGTTCGTGCTGGGTAAGCGGCGAGGCTGGCCGCGGGAGAACATGCGCGGGCACAACATTCCGCTGGTGATGCTCGGTGCCGGCCTGCTGTGGTTCGGCTGGTTCGGCTTCAACGCCGGCTCCGCCCTCACCGCGAGCAACCTGGCCGGGGTGGCCTGGATGAACACCAACACCGCGACCGCCACCGCGCTGATGGGCTGGATCGCGGTGGAGAAGCTGCGCTACGGCAAGTGCACCGCGCTCGGGGCGGCGTCCGGAGCGGTGGCGGGGTTGGTGGCGATCACGCCGGCCGCCGGATTCGTCTCGCCGATCGGAGCGATCTTCATCGGCCTGATCGCCGGCGCGGTGTGCGCCTGCGCCATCTCGCTGAAGAACCGATTCGGCTACGACGACTCGTTGGACGTGGTGGGGGTGCACTTCGTGGGGGGGTGGACCGGCACCCTGCTGATCGGGTTCTTCTCCACCGACGGGATCAACAGTCTTGCAAACAAAGGCATCCTGTACGGAGGCGGCGGCAAGTACGGTGGCTGGAACCTGCTCTGGCACCAGGCGGCGGCCGCGGCGGCGGTGACCGTGTTCTCCTTCGTCGGTACGTTCGTTATCGCCAAGGTCATCGGCCTGGTGATGCAGAACCGGGTGACCGAGGAGGATGAGATCAGCGGCCTGGATCTGGCCATCCACGGCGAGTCGGCATACGACTTCGGTCCGTTGGCCGGCTCCGGCAGCCATTACCTGCCGAGCGCGGCACAGAGGGAGAGTGTGCGGGCATGAAGCTGGTCACCGCCATCATCAAGCCGTTCAAGCTGGACGACGTGAAGATCGCCTTGGAGAACCTGGGTATTCAGGGGCTGACCGTCTCGGAGGTGTCTGGCTTCGGCCGCCAGCACGGCCACACCGAGGTATATCGCGGTGCCGAGTACACCGTCGACCTGGTGCCGAAGGTGCGGGTCGAGGTGCTGGTCGAGCCGCAGGACGCGACCAAGGTGGTCGACGCGATGGTCGAAGCCGCTCGGACCGGCAAGATCGGCGACGGCAAGGTGTGGGTGACCGACCTGGACACCGTGGTGCGGGTGCGGACCGGCGAACGGGATGAAGACGCCGTCTGAGCAGTCCGTGCTGTCGATCAGATCCCTGCGGGCCGGGCTGATCGAGCGGCCGGACCTGGTCGGTGCGCCGCTGCGGGCCGAGCTCAGCCAGCTCTACGACCGCTGGCTCGCCGGGCTGCTGCCGGATCTGCCGGGCATCGCACTGCTGGCGGTCGGCGGTCTTGGTAGGCGCGAGCCCACCCCGTACGGCGACCTGGACCTGGTACTGCTACACGACGGCAAGGCCGCCGGGATCGGCTCGATCGCCGAGCAGATCTGGTATCCGGTCTGGGACGCCGGCCTCGGGCTGGACCACTCGGTACGCACGCCGGAGCAGGCGATCGCGGTGGCCGCCGAGGATCTGAAGGCGATGCTGGGCATGCTCGATGCCCGGCATCTGGCAGGTGACCCGGCGCTGACCGGGCTGCTGCGGGAGCATGTCATCTCGCGGTGGCGGCGGTCGGCACCGGACCGGCTGGCCGAACTGCGGGAACTGGCTCACGGCAGGTGGGACCGTCTGGGCGATGCGTCGTTCCTGCTCGAGCCGGACCTCAAGGACTGCCGAGGCGGGTTGCGTGATTGGGTGGGACTGCGCGCACTCGCCTCGGCCCAACTGTTGGATCTCAGCCCGGCGGTGACGGCCGCCGGCGCGGTGCTGCTGGACGTGCGCGGCGAGCTGCACCGGCTCACCGGCCGGGGCACGGACACGCTGCGCGCGCAGGACCGCGATCCGATCGCCGCCGCGCTGGGGCTGTCCGGCAGCGACGAGGTGCTGCGGATGGTGAACGAGGCCGCCCGCACGCTCGCCTATGCCACCGACGTGGGCTGGCGTCGGGTGGCCGCGGCCAGGCCGCCGGCCCGAACCCTGCTGCGCCGGCTCCGTCCCGGCTCGCCGCCGGCCGAGTCGGTACGGCAGCCGCTGGCCGAAGACGTGGTGGCCCAGGGTGGCGAGGTGGTGCTGGCTAGAAACGCCGACCCGTGGGCGGATCCGGTGCTGGTGCTGCGCGTCGCCCGGGCCGCCGCGACCGTCGATCTGCCCATCGCGCCGTACACGCTGGCCAGGCTGGCCACCGAGGCGGCGCCGCTGCCCGAGCCGTGGCCGGCCGCCGCGCGTGCCGAGCTGATCGCGCTGCTCGGGGCGGGTAGCCGGGCGGTGGCGGTTTTCGAGGCACTCGACCAGCACGGCCTGCTCACCCGGCTGATCCCGGAGTGGGCGGCGGTCCGGTTCAAGGCGCAGCACAATCCGGTGCATCGGTTCACCGTCGATCGGCATCTGATCGAGACGACGGTGCGGGCCAGTTCGCTGGCGGCCGAGGTGGCTCGACCGGATCTTCTGCTGGTCGGCGCGTTGCTGCACGACCTGGGTAAGGGACATCCCGGTGACCATTCGGTGGTGGGTGAGCGGCTGGCCCGCCGGATCGCGCTGCGGATGGGTTTTCCGGTAGCGGACGTGGCCGTCGTCGCGGCGCTGGCCCGGCATCACCTGCTGCTGCCCGATACCGCCACCCGGCGGGACCTGGACGACCCGTCGACGATTCAGCTTGTGGTGGCGGCCATCGACGGATCCGCCGAGCTGCTGGATCTGCTGCACTGGCTCACCGTCGCGGATGCGGCGGCGACCGGACCCGCGGCGTGGAGCGAATGGAAGGCCGGCCTGATCGGCCAGCTGGTGCGCCGGACCCACCAGGTGCTGGGTGGCGGCTCGTTACCCGCGCCGGAGCCGCCGTCGGCTGCGGTGCTCGCGTCGGCCCGCGCCGGACTGACCCGGGTTACGATCGAAGGCTCGGACGTCCTCGTGGTGGCGCCGGACGCGCCCGGCCTGCTCTCGGTCGCGTCCGGCCTGCTGGCGCTGCACTCGCTGGACGTGCGGGCGGCCGACGTCCGAACCATCGAGGGCATGGCGGTCAACCGTTTCTCGGTATCGCCGCGCTTCGGTTCGTTGCCCGACGTCGCGCTGCTGAACGGGGACCTGCGCCGGATCCTGGCCGGCTCGCTGCCGCTGGACGATCGGCTGCGCGCCAAGGAGGCGAGCTATCGCACCGGCGTTCCGGTGCCGGAGGGGACGCCGCGACTGCTCTGGTTCGACGACGAGGCGACCGACGCGACCGTGCTGGAGGTCCGGGCTCGGGACGCGATTGGCTTGCTGCATCGGGTAACCGCAGCCTTGGAACGCTGCGCGGTAGACATTCGCTCGGCTCGGATCTCCTCGCTGGGCTCGTTCGTGGTGGATGCGTTCTACCTGACGGATGCCGACGGCAAGCCGCTGTCCGAGCAGCTGCGGGCAGCGGTGGAGCAGGCGATGAGCAAGGCCCTGGCCGGCTGAGGCAGTGAGCGATGCTTGGACACCTGCGACGCTAGGAAGCTCGCCGCGGCTGCTGCTTCGTCTGGGGTGGCGGGGTTGGGGTATCAGGAGTTGACCCGCCTCGAGCGGGCACGGCGGACAGCCTCGTCGACGAGGCGCTGGGCGACAACGGCTAGTTTGGTGTGTTCGGACTGACTGATCGCACGCAGCCGCGTGAAGGCTTCCTCGGCGGTTCCGCCAGTTCGTCCGCGGAGCAGGCCGATGGCCTGGTCAATGACCGGTCTGCTGGATAACGCAGTCTGGAGTTGGACTGTCAAAACAAGAGTCCGGGTGAGGATCTGGGCGTTGTGGACGGCCACGGCGGCTGGAGCGGCGAAGAGCTCGCCCAGTTCGGCGGCATGGTCGTCGAAGACGTTCTTGTCTCGGGCGTAGACATTGATCGCGCCTACCACTTGCCCAGGCAGCAGCAGCGGCAGCGATAGCGCGCTGTGGATGCCCAGTCGCCCGACGCGGGGACCGAATCGGGGCCACATTTTTTCCCCGCCTAGCGATCCGGAACGGACAGTGCGCCCCTCGATCGCCGCGGTGATGCATGGCCCCTCGTTCAGGGTCACGTACTGGATCTCGTCTATATCGGACACGAACGGATGGCTCGCCGCGAGGGCCTCAACCCGGTTGTCTGAGCGATCAGTGCGAAGCAGTGTGACGCCGGCTCCGTCCGCGCCGGGAATAGCCCGCGCGGCGAAGGTCGCGACCTTACCCAGCAACTCAGGCAAACCTAGGCTTCCGGTGACGAGACCGGCTAGTTCGCGCAGGCCTTCCTCGAGGTCGGCCGCATCAGCGTTTCTCTGCTCCGGGCTGAGCGGTGGCCGCGAGTCGTCTCGGCCTTTCGGGTTCTCAGGCTCGGACATCCCAGATCCCGCTTCCTTGTTGCCGAGCCCGGCAAACAAGTCAGGCCCAGCGGTGGATGCCCGCGACGCGCTCGTCACGTGGTGGATGCGCATCACTTTAGCCTTCCGGGCATGCTCAACCTGTGAGCCAGCGATACAGGGATCGCTCGGCCGCTGCGTTGCCGGGCCTCGTTAGCACCGAGTCCGGGCAGCGTCAGCGCTCTGCGACGGTGAAGTCGCAACCTCCGCTGTGCCGTTCGGGCAGATAGCACTCCCGTCCGGTGGCCAGGTGCTGCATACCGCAAAGATGTTGGTTGGCCGCCGCTATGTCGATTTCGAGGTTGTGGGCATCGAGCCGATCTAGCGGTTCCTGCGCCGGGCCGGTCACGAGCGTCGCACCGAGAGATTGAGGGTCATCGCAAGCCTATCTGTACGGAGGTGGCGGCCTGGTGGCCACCGGGTCGGGTGAGGGGTGCTGTTGATTGTGTTATGAGACGACGTATCCGTTGAGCCGCGCGGACGGAGGCGGGATGTGAGGGGGAGACCCCGAGCAACCGGTGACAGGGATTCGGCGAAAGCGTGGTCTGGGGTCGGGTCGCTCAGGTTCGCTCAGGCATGAACGGCAATTTTGCCTCGACGAATGTGCAGCAACCCGAGGACGGACAGGGCCAGCATGAGCGCTGCTGCGATGAAGGCGGCGATGGCGGCGATGCCGGCGATGGTGGCCATGGTGCCGAAGGCATAGGCGTTGAGCAGCAGTCCGCGCAGCGTTTCACCCTTGAACATCGTGTTGACCGTGCCGGCTAGTTTTGTGTTCGTCGGGTCGGCTTGCGCTTGGCTGCTGAGTTGGGCATAGGTCTTGCCGCCGCCTATCTCCTTCAGGTGCACGGCGATGAAGTGGTCGGCATAGACCTGGGCCTGGGCGCCGGTGGTTAGTTGCTGGCCGCCGTACTGGCGCATGGCCTTGAACTCTGGGCCCGCGACCGCGGCACTGTTGGCGGCGGGGAAATAGATCTGTTCAGCCGCGAGCTGATTGTGGATCTCATTGTTGACGAAGGAATGGGCCCAGACCAGCAGGCTGCCGGCGATGACCAGGAGCACCGTCATGAGCAGTCCACCGACTGTCAGCGCCACGTCGATCGTGCGGCGCGGAGTGGACGTTGTTGCCGTCGGCGGGACCGGTGGGCGCGGCGGAGCGTGGAGAGTGGGTGTGCTCATGATCAGGGCCTTTCAAGATGAGGAGTGGCAGGCATCGAAGGTGAGTGCGCTGGGTGCCGCGGGTCCGCTCACCGCAGTGGCAGTCGGGCAGTAGCGAATGTCGTTTCGACTGCACATCGCTCAAATGTGCCTGGTTGGGAGCGTTCGCTCACCGCGGCGGCCCACAGGCGTTCCGCGAGGTCCAGGCTGGCTGTCAACTCAGCTGATCCTGAGCCTACGCGCCCGGCAAACCGCCGGGGTACCAGCGCGATGATGAACAACCGTCGCCATCAGCCGTCGGGATCGGTGCGGGGATGCTGTCGCGGCAACGACCGCCGGAGGCCGGTAGCAGGTGTAACGTCGGAGGAGCTGAGTACCTCAGCAAGTCCGGAAGGGTGCAGCCGCCCGCTGCTGCACTCGTTGAGTTCACGCTCACCGCCGTACGCCGCCGCTGACCTGACCACGCGAGCCTGCGGACGCTACATGACCTGCGAGTGCCAAGGCCGTCATCGCGCCGGCAGTTCCCGGCTCTCCTGGGCCGCGGGCCTAGAGCCTTACACCGTCTCCGGCGGTGAAGCCGCGTGCTGTCAAGTTCTCTGATTTGTTTGCTCGGATTCGGTGTAGCATCGGAATTGCTGGGTTACCAGCCAGTTCGGGACGAGTTAGCTGCACGCGCTGCTGGCTCGTGAGCAGTAGCTCCGTGCCGAAGTCGCCGGGTGGCATCGCACACCCCGGAATTCTGAATGACTTCTCCGCAGCCAACGTTCCACTCAGCCGGTCATGCGTTCACCCTGGCCCGAGCGCTCAGTTGGCTCGGCCACCGCTGTGTCGCGTGCTCGGCACACGAGAGGCTGGTTCGGGCTCCCGTCTGGTTCATTCGCCACAGTGGCAGCCCTGCGGCCACCACCCTGGTGGTCGTGGATCTGACCAATATTCCCATGCCGTATTGGCGAAGTGGGCATCCGCTGCAACCAGTCAATGATTGTGTCCGCCACGACCGCATCCTCGTCTGCGAGCGGCGCCACATCGTGATGCGCCGCGCGTCGGCAGCTCTCACCGGTATCCGAGCCGGGGCATCGTCAGCGGTTGACTATTACCACTTCGACGCGACCGCATTCCGTCCCAACCGCACCTGACCTCCATCGCACCGCCCTCCCGCCACCAGTTCTGAGGCCACATCATGAAGATCATCATCATCGTCCTGGTAATTCTTGCCGCGCTGTTCCTGCTGGTCCTGGCGTTGTCCGCGCGAGTGATCAAGCAGTACGAGCAGGGCGTGCTGTTCCGGCTGGGCAGGGTGCTCGGCGAACGGCAACCGGGCTTCCGGTTGATCATCCCGTTTGTCGACGTGCTGCGCCGGGTGTCGTTGCGGATCATCACGATGCCGATCCAGTCCCAAGGCATCATCACCCGCGACAACGTCAGCGTCGATGTCTCCGCGGTGGCCTATTTCAAGGTCGTGGACGCGGTGAAGTCCGTCGTGGCGATCGAGAACGTACACGCGGCGATCAACCAGATCGCCCAGACCACGCTGCGCAAGGTGGTCGGACGACACACCCTGGATGAGACACTGTCGGAGACCGACCGGATCAACCTCGACATCCGCAGCATTCTCGACGTGAACACCGTCGACTGGGGCGTCGAGGTCACCCTGGTGGAGCTGAAGGACATCCAACTGCCTGACAGCATGAAACGCGCAATGGCCCGGCAGGCCGAGGCCGAGCGGGAGAAGCGGGCCAAGATAATCAATGCTGAGGGTGAGTCGCTGGCCGCCGCCGCGCTCGGCGATGCATCGGACACGATGATGGCGCACCCGTTGGCGTTGCAGTTGCGCAACCTGCAGAGCCTGGTCGAGATCGGCGTGGACAAGAACACCACGGTCGTGTTCCCCGCCCCGCTGATGACCACCATCGCCGAACTCGGCTCCTTCCTCGCCCGCGAGAACGCCGCCGCAACCCCGCCAGCCGCCGGCAGCGACGAGAGCGCGTCAACGGTCTCGGTGAACGGCCAGAGCCGACACTGAGCGCAGTTCGAGGCGATCGATGACTCTCACGACCGCACCGGACCGGGCCGCCCCACAAGGGATCGGCTCGGCCGGTGCGCTGTCTACGATCGATGTGCTGGCGGGACTCGGTGTCGAGGCGGACGCCGGCCTGTCCGACGCCGAGGTACAGTGCCGGCTGCGGCAGTGGGGCCCGAACGCGGTTTCCTCGCACCACGCCCGGCTCTGGCCTGTGCTGTGGCATCAGCTCCGCTCACCGCTGCTCGCCCTGCTGTTCACCGCCGCGGTCGCGTCCTATTTCGTAGGCGAGCGCAGCGACGCGCTCATCATCGGCGTGATCCTTGTGCTGTCGGTGGGCCTGGGCTTCGTCAACGAATACCGAGCCGAGAAGGCGGCAGAGGCGCTGCACGACCAGATCCACCACGAAACGGTCGTGGTGCGAAGCGGCCGATCGAGCAGCGTTGACGTCACGGCGCTGGTGCCCGGCGATGTAGTGAACCTGCGGCTCGGTGACGTCGTTCCAGCCGACCTGCGGCTGCTCACCGTGGCGGGCTTGGGCTGCGACGAATCGGTGCTCACCGGCGAATCGCTCCCGGTGGACAAGCACACCGATCGGGTAGCGGCAGCGACACCGTTGGCCGAACTGTCGAGCTGCGCGCTGATGGGCACGGTAGTGAACGCTGGCAGCGGGCGGGGCGTTGTTGTCGCCACCGGTGCCCGCACCGAGTTCGGCAAGATCGCCTCCGGGCTCTCCACGCATCAGCTCGACACCGAGTTCCAGGTCGGGTTACGCAAGTTCTCGCTGCTGCTGGTCTACGTCGCGGGGGCGTTGACCACGGCCATCTTCGTGGCGAACGTCGTGCTGCACAAGCCGATCATGGACGCCTTGCTGTTCTCGCTGGCGATCGCGGTCGGCATCACACCACAGCTCCTGCCGGCGGTGGTATCGAGCAGCCTCGCGGCCGGCTCCCGGCGGATGAGCCGGCGCAAGGTGCTGGTGAAGCGGCTGGTGTGCATCGAAGATCTCGGCAACGTCGATGTCCTGTTCACCGACAAGACCGGCACTCTGACGCTGGGCCGCGTCGACTTCACCCGAGCAGTTCCGGTGACGGACGAAGAACCGTCTGCGGTGCTGCGCTGGGGGCTGCTGTGCACCGAGAACGCATCGACCGACGGGCCGGCCGTAGGGGGGAACCCCCTCGACCTGGCGCTGTGGCGGTGCTCGCAAACGCCGGCCGAACAGGCGACGCTGGCCGGCTACTCCCGGCTAGCTGTGCTGCCTTTCGATCATGAACGCAACATGGTCTCAGTGCTGGTGCGCGACTCGGCCAAGACCGTCACGCTGGTGACGAAGGGCGCGCCGGAGACGGTGCTCGACCGCTGCGTCGACGTGCCCGAAGCGGCCCGTGACGCGCTTGCGGCGGAGTTCGCCGCCGGCAACCGCGTCGTCGCCGTCGCCACCCGGTCCGTTCACGACGCCCGGCCGCCGACTGCTGCCGATGAGAACGGCCTGCAGCTACGGGGCTTGCTGGTCTTCCTCGACCCGCCCAAGCAGGACGCCGCCGCGGCACTGCACCGGCTTGCTGCACTCGGTATCGCCGTCAAGGTGGTCACCGGAGACAACCCCGCCGTCGCTGCAAAGGTCTGCCACGACCTCGGACTGGGCGGCAACGACACCAGCGCCGGCAGCCATGCCATGACCGGCGCCGACATCGGCGCCCTCGATGACGCTGCTTTGGCCACCGCGATCGCCTCGACGACAGTGTTCGCCCGGGTGAGCCCTGAGGACAAGGCCCGCATCGTGCGGGTGCAGCGGGTCACCGGCGGCGGAGTTGCGTTTCTCGGCGACGGCGTCAATGACGCGCTCGCCCTGCACGCCGCCGACATCGGGATCTCCGTGGATTCGGCCACCGACGTCGCCAAGGACGCGGCGGACGTCATACTGCTGGAGAAGGATCTCGACGTGCTCGCCGACGGTGTGACCGAGGGCCGGCGCATCTTCGCCAATACGATCAAGTACGTCCTGATGGGGACGTCCAGCAACTTCGGCAACATGTTCTCCGCCGCTGGCGCGTCGCTGTTCCTTTCGTTCCTACCGATGCTGCCCAGCCAGATCTTGTTGAACAACCTGCTCTACGACTCCAGCCAGCTCGCCATCCCTACCGACAACGTGGACGAGGAACAGCTGCGGCGCCCGTCGCATTGGGACATCGGTTTCATCCGCCGGTTCATGATCTTTTTCGGACCTTTGAGCTCGGTGTTCGACTTCGTCACCTTCGGCGTGATGCTCTGGATCTTTCATGCCGGCGCCACGGAGTTCCGCTCCGGCTGGTTCGTCGAATCCCTGGCGACCCAGGCTTTGGTGATCTTCGCGATCCGCACCCGGCGCAGCCCGTTCTTCCGCAGCCACCCCAGCTTGCCACTGACCGTGGCCGCGCTCGGCGTCGTGGCCGTCGGCTCGGCGCTGCCCGCGACCCCGCTCGCGCGTACGCTCGGGTTCAGCCCACTGCCGGTGGCCTTCTTCGCGGCGCTGGCTGGCATGGTGGTCGGCTACCTCATCCTCATCGAGGTGGGCAAACAGATCTTCTACCGCACCGCCGACGCCCAACCCGCGCCGAGCAGCCGGCAACCAAGCGTGAGCCACCACCTGCGACGGCGTGCGGCACGGTTCAGCACCAGCGTCGTTCGGGCCGCCTACCCCGCACAGACGACAGCGCGCCGCGTGCACCCATGAAGGAGCCCGCCATGTCCGACACCGAAACCAGCACTCTCGCCCGCTGCAGCCGAACCGAACTGCAGCTGATCGACGCCTACTGGCGGGCGGCCAACTACCTGTCCGTCGGGCAGATTTACCTGTTGGACAATCCACTGCTGCGTGAACCATTGCGCGCCGAGCACGTCAAACCGCGGCTGCTCGGCCACTGGGGCACCACACCAGGGCTCAACCTGCTCTACGCCCACCTCAACCGGGTGATCAAGAACCGCGACCTGAACGCCCTCTACATCACAGGGCCGGGCCACGGTGGCCCCGGCCTGGTAGCCAACGCCTACCTCGACGGCACTTACAGCGAGGTTTATTCGGCGATCGGACGCGACGAGGACGGCATCCGGGCGCTGTTCCGGCAGTTCTCCTTCCCCGGCGGCATCCCCAGCCATGTCGCACCGGAAACCCCCGGATCGATCCACGAGGGTGGCGAACTCGGCTATGCCCTCGTACACGCCTACGGCGCGGTCTTCGACAATCCCAGCCTGCTGGCTGTGTGCGTCATCGGCGACGGCGAGGCCGAAACCGGCCCGCTCGCCGCGAGCTGGCACTCCAACAAATTCCTTAACCCGGCCAGCGACGGGGCCGTGCTACCCGTCCTGCATCTGAACGGCTACAAGATCGCCAACCCCACGGTATTGGCGCGGATCCCGGAAGCCGAGCTCGTGGCACTCATGCGCGGGTACGGCTACGAGCCGCACTTCGTGAGCGGCGACGACCCGATGACTGTGCACGCACAGCTCGCGACCACCCTGGACCGCGTACTCGATCAACTCGCCGCCATCCAGCGCGACGCGCGCCAGCACTCTGCCGCACAGCGCGCGCCATGGCCGATGATCGTCTTGCGGACCCCGAAGGGGTGGACCGGGCCGAAAGAGGTCGACGGGCTACCGGTCGAGGGCACTTGGCGCGCGCATCAGGTACCGCTGGCCGAGACCCGCACCAACTCCGGCCACCGCGCACAGCTCGAGCAGTGGATGCGCAGCTACCGGCCCGACGAGCTCTTCGACGCAACCGGGCAACTGATCGCTGAACTGCAGGCGCTCGTACCCGTTGGCGTGCGGCGGATGAGCGCCAATCCGCACGCCAATGGCGGCCTGCTGCTCCGCGATCTGGTCATGCCCGACTTCCGGGAGTATGCGGTCGATGTCGAACGGCCGGCGATCGAGCTCAGCGAGGCGACCCGCGTACTGGGCGCCTTCCTCCGCGACGTCATCGTGGCCAACCCCGACCGGTTCCGCCTGGTGGGACCGGATGAGACGGTGTCCAACCGGCTCTCGGCCGTCTTTGAGCAGACCGACCGCGCCTGGGACGCCGCCACGCTGCCCGGCGACGACCACCTCGCCGCCGATGGCCGCGTGATGGAGGTCCTGTCCGAACACCTGTGCCAGGGCTGGCTCGAGGGCTACCTGCTTACCGGGCGACACGGCATGTTCAACTGCTACGAGGCGTTCATCCACATCATCGACTCGATGCTCAATCAGCACGCCAAGTGGCTCAAGACCACCCGTCGGATCTCGTGGCGGGCGCCCATCGCGTCGCTGAACTATTTGCTGTCCTCCCACGTCTGGCGCCAGGACAACAACGGCTTCTCCCATCAGGACCCTGGCTTCATCGACCATGTGATCAACAAGAAATCTGAGATCGTGCGCGTCTACCTACCGCCGGACAGCAACACCCTGCTGTCGGTCACCGACCACTGCCTTCGCAGCCGCAACTACATCAACCTCATCATCGCCGGCAAACAGCCGGCACTGACCTACCTGTCGATGGACGAGGCGATCGCGCACTGCACCCGCGGGCTCGGGATTTGGCCGTGGGCCAGCACCACCGACGGCGAGCCCGACGTCGTGCTTGCCTGCGCCGGCGACATCCCCACACTCGAAACGCTCGCCGCCGCGGCCCTGCTGCGCATGCACCTGCCCGAGCTGCGGGTGCGCTTTGTCAATGTCGTCGACCTGATGCGGCTCGAACCGGACACCGAGCACCCGCACGGACTTTCCGACCGTGACTTCGATGCGCTGTTCACGCCCGACAAGCCGGTGATCTTCGCCTTCCATGGTTACCCCTCGGTCATCCATCGACTCACCTACCGACGCCATGGGCACGCAAACCTGCACGTTCGCGGCTACAAGGAGGAGGGCACCACCACCACTCCGTTCGACATGGTGATGCTCAACGATCTCGACCGCTTTCACATCGTCATGGATGTCATCGACCGCGTCCCCACGCTCGGCAGTCGAGCCGCCACCCTGCGCCAGACCATGTCCGACGCCCGACTAGTGGCACGCGTGTACACCCGTGAGCACGGCGAGGACGATCCGGCAATCAGCGGCTGGACCTGGCCGGGAACGGGTTGAGCGTGCGCATCCTCGTCGTCAACGCCGGGTCATCGAGTCTCAAACTCAGCCTCCTGGACGGCGACAACGCGGTCCAACAGCAGGCCGAGCTGAGCGTTGCGTCCGGCGGAATCGAAACCGAGCAGCTCACCGGTGTCCTGCGGGACTGGCCGGCGCCGGATGCGGTAGGACACCGCATCGTGCACGGCGGCATCCACTTCCGCGGCCCGGTCCTCATTGATCGAGACGTCGAGCAGCAGCTGCGTGAACTCACCGACCTGGCCCCGCTGCACCAGCCCAAGTCGCTTGCGGCACTCGATGCGATCGCCGCCCAGCTACCCGGCGTCCCCGCCGTCGCCTGCTTCGACACCGCCTTCCACGGCACCCTTCCTCCAGCGGCCGCTACCTACGCAATCCCGCAGCAGTGGCGCGAACGCTACGACATCCGCCGTTACGGCTTCCACGGACTGTCCCACGCGTACAGCTCGCGGCGCGCGGCCGAATTGCTCGACCGGCCGCAGGCCGGCCTGCGGATCGTCACCTGCCACCTTGGCGCCGGGGCGTCGCTCGCTGCCGTGCTCGACGGGCGCAGCATGGACACAACGATGGGTTTTACGCCGCTCGACGGCCTGGTCATGGCCACCCGCTCAGGCAGCGTCGATCCGGGTCTGCTGCTCTGGCTGGAAGAGCATGAACGCCTGTCAGGCCGCCAGCTCGCCCTCGCGCTGGAGAAGCATTCCGGCCTGCTCGGCCTCGCCGGCACCAGCGACATGCGCGAGGTCGATGCGGCTGCCGACCACGACGACCCGAACGCGAAGCTAGCTCTCGATGTCTACACGCACCGCCTAGCCGCCGGAATCGCCGCCATGAGCGCTGCGATCGGCGGACTCGACGCGCTCGTGTTCACCGGCGGTGTCGGCGAACGCTCTGCCACCGTCCGACGCCGGGCCGCTGAGCGGCTGGGCTACCTCGGCGTTGAGATCGACGACGCCAGCAACCTGACCGCGCACGATGAGCAGAACATTTCCGCATCACATGCATCGGTGAACACCCTTGTCATCCCGGCTCGAGAAGACCTCGAGATCGCCCGCGAGACGCGCCGACTTCTCGCCACCGACCGCGCAGTCCCCGCGCCGGCAACCACCTGAAGCCTTCAAACCAATGGCCGTCGCTTGGACAACGTGATCGAGTCACCAGGCAGGCGCCGGCCCCTGACCCGGTTGACTCCTGGAACGGCGGTCAGCGGAGTTTGGCGGTCGTGACAGAACACCTCTCGGGCAAGGCCACTCTTCTGGACGATCTCTGCGGTCAGGTCGCGAACGGACGGGTACGCAACGGCGCAGCGCGCTCCATGTTCTCCCACCGACGACCGTCGGGTCCGGCTGGTCACCATCCCACGGTGCGTTTCGCGTTGTCGGGGGAGACTGGCTGTATGCCGCAACGAACGTCGCTGGATGCCCTGGCCCGTGAACAACTCGAGTTGGCTGTCCAGGCGGGCGGGGCCAGGTGCGAATGGCGTCAGGTGAACTGGTGGGAGCCCACTGATCGACGCGCCGGGAGCCTGTGCCGGTCGAGGCTTGCACCGACACCGCCGCGAGGAGGCTTGGCATGAACCGCGATCCTGACCGGGATCGTGATGAGCGTGGTCGAGCCCGTAATGCCCGGCCCCGAGACCGGCTGGGGCGGCCGCTATCGCGTGAGCAGATCGGTGTCGCTCCCTGGCCCGAAGACACGACCCTCACGCCCAGCGAATCGCTGACGGCCGCGCAGAGCCAGCTCGACCGCGGCTGGCCGTTCCAGGCCCACGAGATACTCGAGACGGCGTGGAAGTCCGCGCCCGAGCCGGAGCGGTCGTTATGGCAGGGGTTGGCGCAGCTGGCCGTCGGAGTGACTCACGCCGCCCGCGGCAACCCGGGTGGCGCTGCAGCGTTGCTGCGACGCGGCCGCGACGCGATCGAGCCCTACTGTGACACCGCGCCGCACGACATCGATGTGTCTGGTCTGCTCAGCTGGGTGACGTCGTGTCTCGGGCTGCTCAGCCAGGCCCGCAACGGGCCGGTCGTCCTCGACCCACCCCGGCTATGCCAGCGTTGAACGGCACCGAAGCGAACAGGCCAGATTCAGGTCAAGATGTGACCGCGGACAGTCCGACACCCGGTGCGTTGCTGGGCCTGCCCAACGCGATGCCGGTCGTCCGTGCATGTCGCCAGTTCCACGGCCGGTAGCGATCGAGTTGAGCATTGCGTGCGTGTTTCATCTGCGCTGGTACGCTTCGTCAACTCCACGGGCGTAGAGTGGTCATCACTGAGGCTCTCTCGTACGCCAGCCCTATGCTGGCTCGCCCTCGGTGAAACATGCAGCCAGGCGGGTCACACGCCAGCCATGAGGCGAGAAATGTCCACGGTCCAGCATCTCCAACCAGCCGTCGTGCCGCCGCGGGGCAAGATAGCCGCGCCACCCCACGCTGCGGCGCGCATCAGCTTTCGGCGGCCGGTCTCTCCCACCGGTTACATCGACGCCGCCTGGTGGCCACGCAGCCTCGACCTGACCGCCGAACTACCTGCGCTGCTGGACGTGATGTGGAGGGCGGCCCGCGAGTTCAGCCGGGTCACCTACAACATCGCCGACTGGGATCCTGCACCGCGCCGGCTAAGCGTCGAGAGGCGCATGGTCCGCCTCGGCGGATTCACCTCCATCGACCCACTCACCATCAAGCTGGCCGATGAACGGGGCGCTGAACGGATCGATATCCTTGTCATCCCTCCGGCAACCGTCCCAGCGGTCGCGCAACGAGCGCTGCGCTTCGCCAGCGAGGCAGCCAACCCCGACCGGGCCGGAACAACCATGGCCCGAGCCAGATTCGAAGGCTGCTAGCTGCGGCTGATCGCGGCGCGCAGACTGCCGCACACACGACGCTGGTAACCACGCTGCCCGCGTCTTTGATCCCATCGTGCGTGAGGTTCGACGCTGCGGCGTAGCGGACCGATCGGAAGGCATCACTTCATGGCTATTCGTTTCGGCTTCATCAGCACCTATCCACCCACCCAGTGTGGGTTGGCGACCTTCACCGAATCGCTGCTGGGCGCACTGACCTCGTCGGGTACGGATCGTGCTCGGGTCGCCCGCCTGGTCGAGACACCACGGCTGCCAGCAGCGGCGGAGGTGGTCGGTGACCTGGTGGTCGGCGACCTGGCCGGCGCGGCTGGCTCGATCAGTCGGCTCAACGACTGCGACGTGGTCATCGTTCAGCATGAGTTCGGGGTGTACGGCGGAGCCGACGGGCAGGACGTGTTGGAGTTGTTGGCGATGCTCGAGCTTCCTAGCATCGTCGTGCTGCACACGGTGCTGGCCGATCCGACACCGCACCAGCGTCAGGTGCTTGAGGCGGTGGCGGTGGCCGCGAGCGCTGTGGTCGTCATGACCGTAACCGCACGCGATCGGCTCATCGCGGCATATGACATTGAGCTGGGCAAGGTCAGCGTCATCCCGCATGGCGCCCCGGCGCCGCCAGCCGCATCGACCCGGTTAAGCCCGGTCTTCCGTAACGGCCAGCCGACCGTGCTGACCTGGGGCCTGCTCGGCCCAGGTAAGGGGATCGAGTGGGGCATTCAGGCGATGGCCCAGCTGCGAGACCTTCGGCCGACGCCGCGCTATCTGATCGCCGGCCAGACCCACCCGAAGGTGTTGCTCCGTGAGGGAGAGGCCTACCGGGACAGCCTGAGCCAGCTGATCCAGCAGCAGTCCCTTGCCGAGTCGGTGCGGTTCGACTGCCGGTATCAGGAGGCGCAGCATCTCGCCGATCTGGTAGCGGCGGCCGATGTCGTGCTGTTGCCCTACGATTCCGTCGACCAGGTGACCTCAGGTGTGTTGATCGAAGCGGTGGCCGCCGGGAAACCAGTGGTGGCGACGGCATTCCCGCATGCGGTCGAATTGCTGGGCGGCGGCGCCGGAATCGTCGTTCCACACCGCAGCCCGGCCGCGATCGCCGACGCATTGCGGATGCTGCTCACCCGTCGGGATGTGGCCACGGCCATGTCGCGGGCGGCCGAGGCCGTGGCACCTCAAGTGCGCTGGTCAGCGATCGCCGAACGATACCGGCAACTCTCCCTGCGGTTGATCGCCGATGCTGTCCTGGTCGGGGCGTGACTCGACGTGGGCTGGACGAAGCTCGCCCGGCCGAGCTTCGTCCAACCCAGCGGACAAGCCCATCTGCCCTGCGTACTGGCGTACTGAACCCGGCCAGGAGGCAGCTGCATCCGGTGTTCGACCATCTGGCCGCGCTGACCGATGAGTACGGGCTGTTCGAGCACGCGCTGCATTCGTCGCCGCGTCCCGAACACGGCTACTGCCTCGACGACGCCGCCCGCGCTCTGATCGTCACCTGTCGTGAGCCTCGCCCGAGTTCCGTCGTCGTGCGGCTGCGTGGCCGCTATCTGCGGTTCGTGGTCTCCGCGGTGCGCCCGGACGGTACCTGCCACAACCGGTTCGACCGCGCGGGACCGCGAGGGAGCGAGACTGGCCTTGGCGACTGGTGGGGCCGGGCATTGTGGGCATTGGGCGTTGCCGCGGCTCTCGCGGACACCTCCAGCATGCGGTCGACAGCGATTGTGAGCTTTCGAATCGCTGCCCAGCAGCGTTCGCCATTCAGCCGGTCGATGGCCTTCGCAGCCCTCGGCGCGGGAGAATTGCTCCGGGTCGCACCGGGCGAGCCGGCTGCCCGGAAGCTGCTTCGCGACGCGGCGAAGGCGGTGGTGCCCGATGACGCCGACACCACCCCCGACTGGCCGTGGCCGGAACCAAGGCTCCGGTATGCCAATGCGACCGTCGCCGAAGCGCTGCTGATGGCCGGCGATGCGCTGCCGAACAAGGCGATCCTCACTTCTGGCCTGGACTTGTTGGCATTCCTGCTGCGGGTCGAGACCCGCGCGGATCGGCTGTCGGTGACACCGGTTTCGGGCCGCGGGCCGGGGGAGTTCGGGCCTGCCTATGACCAGCAGCCGATCGAGGTCGCGGCGATCGCCGACGCGTGCGCCACTGCATACCGGATCACCACCGACCCACGCTGGCTTGGCGGCATACAGCTCGCTTGGCGCTGGTTCCTCGGGCACAACGACAGCAGGACACCGATGTTCGATCCCGCGACCGGAGCCGGCTACGACGGCCTGCAACAGGGTGGACGAAACCTCAATCAGGGCGCGGAATCCACCTTGGCAATGCTGTCCACCGCCCAGCATGCCCGCCACATCCAGGAGATGCGGTGAAGCCTTCGCTGGCACGGCGCACGTCCGCCGAGCTGCGTCCGGACCCGTCCCGGGTGGTGGCCCGGCTGTTCCTGCCGGGCGAGGAGCCGCATGCGGCGCGCTCCCGGGCCGGTGCGATCGCCGACCGGGTGATCGATCTTGGCGAGCCAGCGGTCAGTGAGTTGGCCGCCCGGCTCGATGAGGATTTCGCCCACCGGCACCGCGCCTATCCCCAGCTGCTGAGGCGGCACGCCTCGATCGTGGCCGCTGCTCACGTCAGTGACCAGACACCGTTGAGCCCGGCGCGAGCACTGGTGCTGGGCGCTTGCTTCACCGCCGAGTACGCCACCGAGGCCGCGGCCCTCTGCAATCCGAGCGCGGTCGCGCACCCGGATCAAACTGGGCTCGAAGTCGGTCAGCTGCGGGTGGCGGTGAGCCTGCGGGCAATCGGGGAAGGGCATATTTCCTCGATCGGTTTCTGCACTGCGGTGATCGGGCCGGGGCCGCGCTGGACGTTCCTGCACCGCGATGCTCCGGTCGTCGCCGGCGAGGCGACCTTGACGCCGTGGAACAACGACCAGCTGCGGGCAGTGCTAGCCGACCACGGCAGCATCGACGAGCTCAGCAACGCCCTGCTGCACGCACTGCCGGAGCATTTCGACCTGACCGACCTGGAACGGGCACTGGCGCAGGCACCGCCCGACCTGCTGGCCCATCCGAACGCACCGGCGACAGCAGAGCTGTTGCGCAGAATCGTCTCCTCCGCCTACCAGATGGAGTTCGGAAAGGACGTGACACTCAGTCAACGGCTGCTGCTGCCATCGGCCGCCGAGGAGCGCGATGGCATGGAAGACGCTCGCTTCACCCGATTCCTCGGCGACGATGGCGCGGTCGAGTACCGCGCGACCTATACCGCCTACGACGGTCACCAGATCGCGCCACGACTACTGCTAAGCCCAGACCTGCGGCACTTTCGTACTCACCGGCTCGCCGGCGAGGCCGCCCGCAACAAGGGAATGGCCCTGTTCCCGCGGCTGGTGGCCGGCCGGCATCTGGCGCTGTGCCGCAGCGACGGCGAGAACATCAGCCTCGCCTGTTCGACCGACGGTTACAACTGGTCCCAACCCCGGCACCTGCACGCACCGGAACAGGCGTGGGAGATGCTGCAGGTCGGCAACTGCGGACCGCCGATCGAGACCGAGCACGGCTGGCTGGTGCTCACCCACGGCGTCGGGCCGATGCGCACCTACTCGATCGGTGCCCTGCTGCTGGATCTGGAGGATCCGAGCCGGATCCTTGGGCGGCTGGCCGCCCCGCTGCTGAGCCCGGCCGATGGGGAACAGGACGGCTACGTGCCCAATGTCGTCTACTCCTGCGGCGGCCTGCTGCACGACGGGCGGCTCTGGCTGCCCTACGGCATCGACGACTCTCGCATCGGCGTCGCCTGGGTGCCGCTGAACGAGTTGCTCGCTGCGCTCGGCGCGGACCGCTGAGGCCACCCGCGCTCAGCCGGCGAGCAACTTCTCGTATACCCGCAGGTAGTCCGACACCATCCGTTCGGCTGAGAACCGCTCGCGCGCCCGGGCAGCAACCCGAGCCCGGTCCAGTCGCAGCGCCGCGGCCACCGCATCGACAGCTGAGCCGACATCGTCGGCCAGGTAGCCGGTCACCGCCTCGTCGACCACCTCGGGCATCGAGCCTCGGCGGTAGGCGACCACCGGCGTGCCGCAGACCATCGCCTCCACCACCGACAGCCCGAACGGCTCCTCGAAGGCCACCGGATGCAGGAGCACCGCCGCGCCACCGAGAACCGCCGCTCGCTGTTCCGGGCCGACCGAGCCGAGAAACACCACCCGATCACCGTCGACATGCGGCTCGACCTGTTCGGCGAAGTAGCGTTCGTCCTGCACGATCCCGCAGATGACCAGACGGCGCCCGACCGCGCGGGCGATCGCGATCGCGGTTGCCGTGCCCTTGTCCGGGTGCACCCTGCCGAAGATCACCAGATCCGCGCCGGCCTGGGCCCGATACGGAAGCGCGCCGAGATCGACGCCGTGGTAGATCGTCGCGACATAATCGAGCGCCGGTGCCCGGTCGGCTTCCGAGATCGCAACATAGGACGACCTCGATCTGGTGTAGGCCGGCAGGATGCCCTGCCCGGAGAAGCCATGGATGGTCGTCACCATCGGTGCCGCGACGTGCTGGTCGAAGGCCAGCGGCAGCCAATCCAGCTGGTTGTGCACCAGGTCGAAATCACCGGACCGGGCCAGGGCGTAGGAGACGTGCAACGCCTCCCAGACCCGGCCGTCGACGCTGGGGTCCTCGGCATAGGGATGCGGGCAGATGCCGTCCAGCCGCGCCGAGGTCACCGAATCCAGCGAGGCGAACAACGTCACGTCCACGCCGCGGGCGACCAACCCCTCCGTCAACAGGCTGGTTACCAGTTCCCACGGCCCGTAGTGACGTGGCGGGGTGCGCCACGCGATCGGTGCCAGCATCGCAATCTTCATGTGAATCCTGACGCTACGCCCTCGTGCATCGGCGTAGAGTGGGGATCACTGAGGCTCTCTCGTACGCCAGCCCTACGCTGGCCTCGCCCTCGGCGAACCACCAGCCAGGCCCGTCACGGGCCAGCCATGAGGCGCGAAATGACCACCGTCCAGTATCTCGAACCAGCCGCCGTATCGCCGCGCGATGAGATGGCCGCACTGCCCGACAACGCGGCACGCATCAGCTTCCGCCAACCGGTCTCGACCGCCGGATACATCGACGCCGCCTGGTGGCCACGCAGCCTCGACCTGACCGTCGAGCTGCCGGCGCTGCTGGAGGTGATGTGGACCGCGGCGCGCGAGATCAGCCGGGTCAGCTACAGCATCGCCGGCTGGGACCCGGCGCCGCGCCGGCTACGCGTCGAAGGGCGCACGGTCCGCCTTGGTGGGTTCACCGACAGCGATGTGCTCACCATCCGTCTCACCGACGCCTGGCGTAGCGATCGCATCGACATCCTCGTCATCGCGCCGGACACCGAGCCGGCCGTGGCTGAGCGTGCGCTGCTGTTCGCCAGCGAGGCGGACAATCCCGACCCGGCCGAGGTGACCATGGCCCGAGCCAACAATGCGGTGCATGCCGGCTGAGGAGCGCTGTTCAGCTCCGATGGCTCGACCCAGCAGCATCAACGTCAGATTCGGGCCGGCATAGGGATCGGCGCCGGCAGCGTAAAGCCGAACTGTTGCTCGTCGTTGTCCAGGATGAACGTCAGGCCCACATAGGAGGGCACTGTCGAGGGCCCGCGCCGAGACGTGCCGTGCCCGGTTCAGACGGAGATGCGCATGGAGCTGGGTGCCGCCGGCAGGGATTCCGGCAGCTGGCCGCGGTCCAAGGCCTGCAGGACCGCCGTCGGATCGATCGTCCACTCCAGGTGGGTTGCCTCGTCGAAGACCACGGCGCGGACCAGGGCATGCTCGAACCGCAAGACCTCGCCGAGATATCGGATTTGCCTGAGCAAGTCGGATCGATCGCCCAGGAAGCGGGCGAAGTTGTCCGCCTCAACCGCGCGGTAGCTCTGTGCGGGGCACCGGATGAAGAAGGAGTCGAGTAGCTCACCGGTGCGCTGTCGGCCCAGGCTGAGTAACAGCAGGGTCATCGTGTAGCGCAACGTTCGGGCCAGCGCGCCGCGCCGGAAGTCGGAGACGAGCTCCCGGTACACGCCCACCCCGGGGTCGTCGATGAGCCATCGATGGCGATCACCGGGCGACTGCTCGCCGAGGATGGCCCGAAACAGAGCCACCTCCCATACCTGGCTGGTAAGCAGATCGGCCGAGCTGGGTTCGCCCGGTTGCCGGCCCGCGTTCAGGCACGAGTAGGTGACGGGACTGCGCAGCTGCCACAGCTGCGACAGTGCGGCCACCTGCTCGGCTACCCCGTCCGTTCCCAGCGAGTCGAAATGCTCCGGAAGTAACTCGTACATGAGCGCTGACAGGTTCGGCAGCCGCGGGATGATCTGCGCCGCGAGGTCGAGCAGCGGTGCAGGTATTCGATCGCTGTGGGAATCGAGCCAGTAACCCGCCAGCGCCATCCCACCGGCCAGGTGGATCTCCCAGACTCGGTCCAGCGGCAGCTGATCGATCACGTCGAGCACCCGTTGCCGACCGTTCAGCTCGTTGCACCAGAGATTGTGCAGGTCAAGCAGTATGCCGCTGTCGGCACCGTCGGCGATCCGGCGCCAGAACTGGCCATCCGACAGCTCGTCATCCTGTGGTTGCAGGTAGTTCACGCCGGTCTCGAACGCTACCGGACGCTCGAGTGCCGTTCGGTAGCTCGCCACGTTGCGTGCGGCAATCCGTACGGACGCCTCGTTCTGGCATGGCGGCAACAGGAAACCGGACTCGGCCACCGTCGCGCCGATGGCCACCCGGTTGAAGCTCAGGTGCTCGCTCACCCACACCGCATCGAGTTGATCGGCGGTCTTCCTCAGTAGCGGCAGGTGCTCGACCGGATCCGGCACGGCAGCCCCGAGCGGCTGGCCGATGCCATGCATCAGCTTCGCCAGGGGATAGGCGGCAACTCGGTCGATCAGTGCCTGATTGGGGCGGTAACGCCATATCCCATCACGAAATACCTTCTCCCACAGCGTCTGCGGTTCGAGTTCGACAACCGCGATGTTGGGGTGAGAGCCATCCAGCAGTGGGTCGAGCTCCTGGGCGTAGATCAGGCCGACCCCCAGGCTGCGCCTGATCTCAGAAGCCCGTCGTGCGTATCTCGTTGACCTCCAGGGTCTGCGGATTGACCACGAACTCCTCAAGTTCGCGGAAGTCAAGGATGCGGCCGGAATGGCACCCGCCGCAGCCCAACTTGTCCAGGACGGACCGGGTGATCTGCTGCATCGCCTCGAGGTCGTACAACGCCTTGGTGGGCACGTGGATCGAGATCCGCCTACCCGGCGGGATCGGTTGTGGATTGAGTTCAGGCATTTTGAATCCCCCCTTAGGTCGTGCGCGGGACGTGTCCCGTGTACGAACGACGACCGCAGGATCTCGCAGTCGCGGAACTAGCGTCAAGAGCTAGCGCCGGTCAAGCCCACTGAGGTTCGAACTCGCCCACGTTCGAATGTCCGGGCGGACTGGCGACGAGTTCGACCTCGTACCCGTCGGCGTAGACCAGATAGGCGGCGTAGTGGAACGCGATGTGGTTGAGGCCCGGACGACAACGGTCATGATCGTCCGCGGTAGCAGCGGCCGATTGCTCGAACACGAGGTAGCAGCCAAGCCGCCAACTGCGTCCGGACGACCATTCCTGGAACGGTTGATAACCGAGTTGGCTGAGCAGCCAGCCCCATTGCGCAACGGCTTGCTCCAGGCTTGGTATCCAGATTTCCACGTGGTGCAATTGGCCGGTGACGGGTTGCCTAGCGGGCTGGTCGCCGAACACAGCTCAGCAGCCTCTAGCTGATCCGGCCGGGACGTGGTTCGTCGGGAAAGGAGTGGGTCGTGAGTGACGCGGCTCAGACCTGCGAGCACCTGCGGCAGCCAGCCACCGCGCTCAGCCCGCGCGACGGCGGCGGTTGCGAGGAGTGCCTGCGCGACGGCACATCCTGGGTGCACCTGCGGCTCTGCCTGAGCTGTGGGCACGTCGGCTGCTGCGACTCCTCGCCTGGGCAGCACGCGACGGCCCACTTCCGGCAGACCGAGCATCCGGTGATCCGCTCGATCGAACCGGGGGAGACCTGGCGCTGGTGCTACGTCGATCAACAAACGGGGTGAGGATCCCAATTCGGTCAGGCGATGGCACAGGTGGTTACCACCGGCGGTGCGTGATTTGGCAGCATGGCAGGCGTGACCAAGCCGAAGCATCGTGCCGACATGTTCCTCGACGCCGACGACCCGCGCGAGGGCGGACCGTCGCTCGGTGACGAGCGCACCACGCTGACCGAGTTCCTGCGCGGCCAGCGGTTGACCCTGCAGATCAAGTGCGACGGGTTGACTGCCGAGCAGCTCGCTCGCCGCGCGGTGGAGCCCTCGACGATGTCGCTACTGGGGCTGGTGCGGCACCTGACCGAGGTGGAGCGCGGTTGGTTCCGACGGCGGTTCGCCGAGCAGGACGTGCCCAAGCGCTACCAGACGGAAGACCAGCCGGACGCGGATTTCGACGGCGCGGTGGCCGACCAGGCGGTGGTCGACGAGGCCTGGGCCGCGTGGCGGGAGGAGGTCGCGTTCGCCGAGCAGTTCACCGAGCAGACCGAGCTCGACTTCGTCGGCCGCACCAGTGACGGCACCGAGATCTCGTTGCGCGAACTGCTGGTGCACATGATCGAGGAATACGCCCGGCACAACGGCCACGCCGACCTGCTGCGCGAGCGGATCGACGGCCGGCTCGGCCAGTAGCCGGCCAAACCTTTACTCGAGCGGCCGACCCGGCGTGAGCAGCTCGGGATGGTGTAGGTAGTTGCGTAGCGGCTCTTGCTGTGGGTGCCAGGCCGGTGGTTGCCAGTGCGGGACGCCCTCGAGCATGACCGTTCGCGCTGCGCGGGTGCGAATTTGTTGTGATAGCTGCAGGCGATCGCGAGGTTGTCGAGGTTGGTTTCGCCGCCGAGTGCCCAGTCGGTGGCGTGGTGGATCTCGGACTGGGCGGCGGTGCGGACACATCCCGGAAACGTGCAGCCGCGGTCTCTGGCGAAGGTTGCTTTGCGTAGTCCGGGGGTGGCGAGTCGGTGGCCGGCGCCGTAGGCCAGAACACCGCCGGCGTCGCTGAGGATTGCGGGCAGTACGTGACCGTCGGCGGCCAATCGGAGTGCGTCGTTGATGCTGAGGGTGCCGCCGTGGTGGGTGGTGGCTCGCCCGGCGCGGCGTTCGAGGTCGGTCAGGCTGACCGTGACGATCAACTGGCTAGGTAGCCCGGCGTGGTAGGGCAGCTCTCGGGTGGCGAGCAGTCGGCGGCCGGCCTCCTCGAACGCGTCATGCAGCCGCTGCGGCAAGCTCCGCTCATCCGGGCCGAGCGCGTCGTCCGGCCGGGCGGCAGCCAGCGGAGTGAGAATGGCTTCCCAGATCGCCTGACAGGACGGGGACAGCCGGCCTTCCAACAGCCCGGTGCCATCTTCGAGCCGATTCAAGCTCACGCGCCGGTGCGCCTGCTGCTGGCGCTGCTCGTCCGGGCTAGGGCCGTCCGGATCGAGATGAGCCAGAATCCGCTGCCCGAGCAGCCGAACCGTACGGGGATCGCTGGACCGGGCGTGCTCCAGCAGCGTGGTCTCGACCGCAGCGGCATGTTCGGCCCGAGCCGGCTCTGGGATCGCCTCCACCGTCTCGGCAATCGCCGCCGCGTGATCGGCGCGGATCTCGCCAGTGGCCAACGCCGCAGCGGTGCTCGGATGGATCGGTTCCAGCGGCTCGCCGGTCAGGCCGCGCCGGGCACCGAACCGCTCCACCGCCACCGACCGCCGACGCGCTTCGGCCCGGGTGCACCGCACCTGCGCGCTGATCAGAACCGAGAGGCTGCGCAGGCCCAAGGTGCCCGGCACATTCCGCGCGTTGAGCTCGGCCAGCACGGAAAGCTGCCGGTACTGCACACGAGATAGCTCAACCTCGAGCTCCAGGACTTCGGCGAGCAGCGCGTCATCCGTAGCGGTGGCAAGCTGCTCGATCACGTATTCGATTTTACCCGATCGAACAACGGTAAGCAACCATGATCATCCGAGAATCACTCTATCGAGAAAGGCGAAACTGCAGCCTGGCAATGCAGCTGCCGGGCCTCGTAGCTTCTCGTCGGTGCCTCACTTTTCTCCGCAACGAGCATGTCTTGACCGACCGGTCGGTCGGATCATAGGGTTCCGGAATGCCAGCCATCGATCCGTCCGCTCCGGCGGCACCCACTCCGGATCCGCCGGGGTTGGATTTGGCCCGGGTCGCCAAGTGGCTGGACCGAGCGAAACCAGACCTGCGGCAAGGCCCGCTGAGCGCCGAGGTGATTTCTGGCGGCCGGTCCAACCTCACCTACCGGCTGACCGACGGCACCCACCGATGGGCGCTGCGCCGGCCGCCACTCGGCCACGTGCTGCCTACCGCGCACGACATGGCTCGGGAGTACACGGTGCTCTCCGCCCTGCACGGCACGGACGTGCCGGTGCCCGAGCCGATCGCGCTGTGCACCGACGCCGACCTGCTCGGCCAGCCGTTCTACCTGATGTCCTTCGTCGACGGGATCGTCCTGGAAGACCCAGAACTGGTGCCCGACCCGGGTACCGCAACCCGGGTTAGTGAGTTGCTGGTCGACACCCTGGTCGCGCTGCATGGCATCGACCCGAGCAGCGTCGGCCTGGCCGACTTCGGCCGGCCGGAGGGCTTCCTGCACCGTCAGGTCGCCCGATGGCACAAGCAGTTCCAGTCCTCGGTGCCGGCCGGCATGCCGGTCGAGAGCACGGTTGTGCGGCGGCTACAGGACACCCTGCCGCAGCAGTCGCCTGCCGGCATCGTGCACGGTGACTACCGGCTGACCAACGTGCTGTACGCGCCTGACCTGGGCCGGATCGCGGCCGTGGTGGACTGGGAGATGGCCACCCTCGGCGATCCGCTCACCGATCTCGGACTGCTCTACGTCTACCACGAGCGGGTCGGTGACACCGACACGGTGATGCCGAACTTCCCGTCCGAGCAAGGGTTTCTCGGCCCGGACGCAATGCTGGACCGATACGCTCGGCAGTCCGGCCGGCCGCTGGCCGACCTGAACTGGTACATCGCCTTCGGTTACTTCAAGCTCGCGGTGATCGCCGCCGGCATCCACGCCCGCTATCTGCAGGGCAAGACCGTGGGCAGTGGGTTCGAGGTCTTCGGCGGCTTACGCGACAGCACCCTGGCCGCTGCCGCCGAGCGGCTTTCGGCATAGGAGGCAAGGCAGATGGACTTCCAGCACAGTGAGCGCTCCCGGCAACTGCAGGCCGAGCTGGCCCAGTTCCTGGACGAGCAGATCTATCCGGCCGAGGCTGAGTTCCACCAGCAGGAGCAGGCAAATCGCGCTGCCGGCGCGCCGTTTCACACTCCTGAGGTGCTGCACCGGCTCAAGGCCGAGGCGCAGCGGCGTGGCCTGTGGAACCTGTTCCTGCCCGACCAGCGGTTCGGTCCCGGCCTGTCCGTGCTGGACTACGCTCCGCTCGCCGAGCTGTCCGGCCGCTCGATCCAGTTGGCGCCGGAAGCGATGAACTGCGCCGCGCCGGACACCGGCAACATGGAACTGCTCGCCATGTTCGGCACCCCGGCCCAGCACGACCAATGGCTGAAACCGTTGCTGGCCGGTGAGATCCGGTCCTGCTTCTCGATGACCGAGCCGGATGTCGCCTCCTCCGACGCCACCAACATCGCCACGCGGATCAGCCGGGACGGTGAGCACTACCGGGTGACCGGTACCAAGTGGTGGTCCACCGGTGCGCTACGTCCGGAGTGCAAGCTGGCGATCGTGATGGGGGTGTCGGAGCCGGACGCGGACCGGCATGCTCGGCACTCGATGATCCTGGTGCCGCTGGACGCGCCCGGCGTCACCGTTCAGAGGTCCACCACCGTGTTCGGTTACGACGACGGTCCGCACGGCGGCCACGGGGTGATCGACTTCGACGAGGTACGGGTGCCGGCGGAGAACCTGCTCGGACCGCCCGGCGGTGGCTTCGGCATGGCCCAGGCCAGGCTCGGCCCGGGCCGGATTCACCACTGCATGCGGGCGATCGGGGTTGCCGAACGAGCGCTGGCACTGATGGTCGACCGGGCCTCCGAGCGCTCGGCGTTCGGCGGTCCACTGGCCCGGCAGGGGGTGGTCCGGGAGTGGATCGCCGAGTCCCGGCTGGCCATCGAGCAGGCCCGGCTGTTGGTGCTCAAGACCGCCTGGCTGATCGACACGGCCGGGGTGCGGCAGGCCGCCTCGGAGATCGCGGCGATCAAGGTGGCCGCACCGCGGGCTGCCTCCTACGTGCTGGATCGAGCCATCCAGACCTTCGGCGCGGCCGGTGTCTCCGGTGACACCCCGCTGGCCGAGCTGTGGGCCGGCCTGCGCACGCTGCACCTGGCCGACGGCCCGGACGAGGTACACCTGCGTAGCGTGGCGCGGGTCGAGCTCACCCGGCGCTCGACATGAAGGCCGACACGGCAGCACTGCCGAAAAGCGGCACAGCAGCACCGCCGAAAGATGCGGTGCCAGCGAATACCCTTGCCGGACAAGGCGATACCCGCTCCCGCATCGTGGCCGCCGCGGTAGCCCTGTTCGCCGAGCAGGGCTACGACGCGACCAGCGTGAACCAGGTGGTCGCGCGGGCCGGGGTGGCGAAGGGAGCGCTGTACCACCACTTCCAGTCCAAGGACGACCTGCTCTACGAGGTGTACCGGGAACTGGTCGATCGCCAGCTGGCCGGCCTCGCGGCCATCCTGGCCCGCGAGTTGGCGCCGGCGGACACGCTGCGGGCGATCGTGCGGGACATGGTGGAGACGACCGCGGCCCGGGCGGCCGAGGCGAAGGTGTTCTTCCGGGAGGGCCACCGGCTCACCGATGCCAACCAGCAGCGGGTGCGTGCGGCTCGCCGGCAGATCCACGACGCGGTCACCGAGCTGATCCGGTCCGGCCAGCGCGACGGCCGGTTCGCCGAGGTGGCGTCGCCGGAGATGGTGACCTTCACCGTCTTCGGCGTGATCAACGAGCTGCCGGTCTGGTACTCACCGGACGGACCGAAGACCCCGTCGGAACTGGCCGCCGAGCTCGCCGAGTTGGTGCTTGCCGCGCTGGCCGGGCCGGTCCGTGCGCAGCGCGGGAAGGTAACCGAATGAGCCTTGGCCTGACCATTCCGCAGCCCGGTCTCGGCCTGGCCGAACACGCCGAGCTGGTACGGGCACTGCCGGACTGCGGCTACACCGAGGTGTGGTCGGCCGAGGCGGCCGGTGCGGATGCGTTCACGCCGCTGGCATTGGCGGCGGCCTGGCAGCCGGCGCTGCGGCTGGGCACCGCGATCGTGCCGGTGTTCACCCGCGGCCCGGCGCTGATCGCCCAGTCAGCCGCCACCCTGGCCGCGGTCGCGCCGGGCCGGTTCAGCCTGGGTCTCGGCGCGTCCAGCCCCACCATCGTCGAGCGCTGGAACGGCATCGACTACGACCGGCCGTACCGGCGTACCCGCGATGTGCTGCGGTTCGTCCGGGCGGCGCTGGCGGGTGAGCTGGTGGATGCCGAGTTCGACACCTTCCGTATCCGCCGGTTCCGGCTGGAGCAGCCGCCGGCCGAACCGGTGCCGGTGCTGTTGGCCGGCCTGCGGCCGCAGATGCTGGCGTTGGCCGGCCGAGAGGCCGACGGCGCGATCCTGAACTGGTTGGCCGCCACCGACGTGCCGCGGTGCGTGGCCGCGGTGGGCAATCCGGCCAGTGCGATCGTGGCGCGGATCTTCGTCTGCCCGACCGAGGATGCCGGCTACGCCCGGGCGCTGGCCAAGCGGATGATCGCCGGCTACCTGACCGTCGAGGCCTACGAGCAGTTCCATCGCTGGCTCGGCCGGGCCGACGCGCTCGGCGAGCTGTGGCGGCTGTGGGCGGCCGGTGAACGGAAGGCCGCGGTGGCCGCGGTGCCGGACGAGGTCGCCGACGCCCTGGTGCTGCACGGCGATCCGGCCAGCTGCCGGGCACAGGTGCGGGCCTACGTCGAGGCCGGCGTACACCTGCCGGTGCTGGCCGTGCTGCCCGGCCCGGAACCGCTGGATGCCACCGGCTGGTTGCGGCTGCTCGCCGAATTGGGGGAGAGCTAAATGGACGTGGCCGGCACGGTGATCGTGCTGACCGGTGCCGGCAGCGGCATCGGCGCCGAACTCGGCCGCCGGTTCGCCGCGGCCGGGGCGTCCCAGCTGGTGCTCACCGACCTGGACGGGGAGGCGGTACGCGCCGTCGCCGACGGGATCGGCAAGCCGGCCGTCGCCGAACAGCTCGACGTCACCGACGAGGCGGCGGTGGCCGACTGCGTGCGGCGGGTGCTCGCCGAACACGGCCGGATCGACCTGTTCTGCTCCAACGCGGGGCTCGCCACCGGCGCCGGCCTGAGCGCCGACGACCGTACCTGGCAGCGGGCCTGGCAGGTGCACGTGCTGGCCCATGTCTATGCCGCCCGTGCGGTGCTGCCGGCGATGATCGCAGCCGGCGGCGGGTATCTGCTGAACACCGCCTCGGCCGCCGGGTTGCTCTCGGCACCCGGTGACGCGCCGTACTCGGTGACCAAGCACGCCGCGGTGGCGCTGGCCGAGTGGATCGCCTACACCTACGCCGATCGCAACATCCGGGTCAGCGTGCTGTGCCCGATGGGCGTCGACACCCCGTTGCTGATGGCTGGCCTGCGTGCCGGCGAGCCCGGCGCCCGCGCGGTTGCCGCGTCCGGCGAGGTGCTCTCGGCCGGTCAGGTCGCCGACGCGGTGCTGCGCGGACTGGCCGAGGAGAGCTTCCTGATCCTGCCGCATCCGCGGGTCGGTAAGTTCTGGGCGGGCAAGGCCGCCGACGTGGATCGGTGGCTGGCAAGCATGGCCGAGCTGGCCGGACAGGCCGGTGCGACGGGAGAGGAACGCAACGCATGACAGGAGTGCAGGACCGGATCGCGCTGGTGACCGGGGGAGCGCAGGGCATCGGCGCGGCGATTGCCGCCCGGCTGGCAGCCGGCGGTGCCAAGGTCGCGGTACTGGATCTCGACGAGGCCAGCGCCGCGCGCACCGCCGAGCCGTTCGGCGGCCTTGGCATCGGCGCCGACGTGAGCCAGGCCGACCAGGTCGAGGCGGCGGTGAACCGGGTGGTCAGCGAGCTCGGCGGCCTGCACATCCTGGTCAACAACGCCGGCGTGCTGCGGGACAACCTGCTCTTCAAGATGTCCGAGAGCGACTGGGACACCGTGATGAGCGTGCACCTCAAGGGTGCCTTCCTGTGCAGCCGGGAGGCGCAGAAGCACATGGTGGAGGCCAAGTACGGCCGGATCGTCAACATGTCCTCGACCTCGGCGCTGGGCAACCGCGGCCAGGCCAACTACGCCACCGCCAAGGCCGGCCTGCAGGGTTTCACCAAGACCCTGGCGATCGAGCTCGGCCCGTTCGGGGTGACGGTGAACGCGATCGCGCCGGGCTTCATCGAGACTGCGATGACCAAGGCCACCGCCGAGCGGATCGGCAGCACCATCGAACAGATGCGCGAACGGGTGGCCAGCACCATCCCGGTCCGGCGCGGCGGCGTGCCGGACGACATCGCCAACACGGCGGCCTTCTTCGCCGCCGAGGAGAGCGGCTACGTCACCGGCCAGGTGATCTACGTGGACGGCGGTCGCGGCCTGCTGTGAGGCCGGCAGCTTCGGCGCTGCGCTGGCAGGCGTCGGCGGTCACGTAGCCTGGAGACGACTACACGGCATCTGCTAGGGGTTCTCGCGTGTTCGACACTCTGTCCGACCGGCTGCACTCGGTCTTCACCGGCCTGCGCGGCAAGGGCCGGCTGTCCCAGGCCGACATCGACTCGGTCGCCCGGGAGATCCGGATCGCCCTGCTGGAAGCCGACGTGGCGCTGCCGGTGGTGCGTCAGTTCATCGGCGCGGTCAAGGAGCGGGCGGCGGGCGAGGAGGTCAGCAAGGCGCTCAACCCTGCCCAGCAGGTGATCAAGATCGTCAACGAGGAGCTCATCGAGATCCTCGGCGGCGAGACCCGCCGGTTGCAGTACGCCAAGCAACCGCCGACGGTGATCATGCTGGCCGGCCTGCAGGGTGCCGGTAAGACCACGCTGGCCGGCAAGCTGGCCCGCCACCTCAAGCAGGCCGGGCACGCGCCGGTACTGGTCGCCGCCGACCTGCAGCGGCCGAACGCGGTCAACCAGTTGCAGGTGGTCGGCCAGCGGGCCGGGGTGGCCGTCTACGCGCCGGAGCCCGGTAACGGGCAGGGCGATCCGATCAAGGTCGCCCGCGACTCCATCGACTTCGCGCTGCGCGCCCAGCACGACATGGTCATCGTGGACACCGCCGGCCGGTTGGGCATCGACGCCGAGCTGATGCAGCAGGCGGCCGACATCCGGGACGCGGTGCAGCCGCAGGAGATCCTCTTCGTGCTGGATGCCATGGTCGGCCAGGACGCGGTGAACACCGCGCAGGCCTTCGCCGAGGGCGTCGGCTTCACCGGCGTGGTGCTCACCAAGCTGGACGGTGACGCCCGCGGTGGCGCCGCGCTGTCGGTGCGCTACGTCACCGGCCAGCCGATCATGTTCGCCTCCAACGGCGAGAAGCTGGAGGACTTCGACGTCTTCCATCCGGACCGGATGGCGTCGCGGATCCTCGGCATGGGCGACATGCTCACCCTGATCGAGCAGGCCGAACGGACCTTCGAGGCCGACGAGGCCGAGCGGATGGCGGCCAAGCTGACCAGCGGCACCGACTTCACGCTGGAGGACTTCCTCGAGCAGTTGCAGGCCATTCGTCGAATGGGCCCGATCGGCAACCTGCTCGGCATGCTGCCCGGCGCCGGCCAGATGAAGGAGGCGCTGGCCGCGGTCGACGACAAGGATCTGGACCGGACGGCGGCCATCATCCGGTCGATGACGCCGGCCGAACGGGCCGATCCGAAGCTGATCAACGGTTCCCGTCGGCTGCGGATCGCCAACGGCTCCGGGGTGACGGTCAGCGAGGTGAACAGCCTGGTCGACCGGTTCTTCGAGGCGCGCAAGATGATGTCGCGGATGGCCGGCATGGGCATGCTGCCCGGCGGCGGCCGACGGAACAACCGCAGCGCGAAGGGCAAGAAGGGCAAGAACAAGCAGGCCGGCAAGAACTCCAGGGGACGCGGACCGACCCAGCCGAGGATGCCGGCCGGTTTCCCCGGCGGGCTGCCCGGCGGCTTACCCGGCGGCTTCGGCAACCTGCCGTCGTTACCGCCCGGCACCGAGCTGCCGGACCTGTCCAAGCTGAAGTTCCCGAAGAGCTAGCCGAATCCTGCATGCCGGTGGCCGGTCTGAACCGGCATCGTGCATGCATCATCGCGGCATCAGCCCTCGGCCAGCGCCACCTGCTCCAGCAGGTTCAGCGCGTCCTGCAGGCCGTCTTCCATGCCGGAGTCGATCTGCGCATCGCGGCCGGCCTGGCTGGTGTGCTCCACCAGCAGGGTCACCATGGTGCCGTCCCCGTCATCGTCGAAGGTCGCGGTGGTCAGCGCGGGATGCACCGGTGCCGCCTCGTAGATCTCGGTCGTGACCAGCCTGCTGTCCGGCTCGATCTCCCGGTACTCGCCGTGGAAGGCGACCTCGAAGCCGCCGGTGGCGAGCAGCACGTAGCGCCATCGGCCACCCACCCGCAGATCCACCTGGATGTCGATGACCTCGCCGCGGTCGGCATGCCACCAGCGGCGGATCAACTCCGGCGTGGTCCAGGCGCGGTACACCAGGTGCCGAGGAGCGGCGAACCGCCGGGTGATCAGGATCTGGGTGTCGGTCGGCAGCGTCACCGTCGCCGTGCCACTAGCGGTCATGGCCTTCCTCCGGATCGATTGGTTCCGTGTCGCTACGTTCCGTGGCGATAGGTTCCGTGGTGAGTTCGGACAGCACGTCGTCGAGCAGGTCGAACCGGGCTCCCCACAGCCGCGCGTAGCCGTCCACCCAGTCGTGGATGGGCTTGAGCGCCGACGGGTTGAGCCGGTACAGCCGCTGCCGGCCGGCATCCCGGGCCGCCACCAGCCCGACCTCGCGAAGCACCCGCAGGTGTTTGGAAACCAGTGGCTGAGCCAGTTCGAGCTCGAAGACCAGGTCGTTGACCGGGCGCTCGCCGGCCGCCAGCAGGTCCACGATCTGCCGGCGGCGGGGTTCGGCCACCGCGTTGAACACGTCGGCGGTGGTGGCGGCACGTGCCATGCTCGACAACATATACCTGCATGGGAATATGTCAAGTGCCGAGCAGGCCGTGCGCGACCCGCTGGCTAGGCTGCACATCACCGCCGCCGAAAGGGAACCGACGTTGGCACCAGCACTGCACCTGCGCGGCATCTTCCTGCCCGAGGAGGCCGAACGGGACGCCTGGATCGTCGACGGCAGGCTGACCTTCGAGCGGGTCCGGCAGGCCGAGACGATCAGCCCCGCGGGGTGGGTGCTGCCTGGATTCATCGACGCGCACTGCCACATCGGGATCACCCCGACGGGCTGGGCGGACGAGGAGGAGCAGATCCGGCAGGCGCTGGTGAACCGGGATGCCGGCGCCCTGCTGCTGCGCGACGCCGGCTCGCCGGTCGACAACCGGCACATCCAGCAGCGCGACGACCTGCCGCGGCTGATCCGGGCCGCCCGGCACATCGCGCGGCCCAAGCGCTACATCCGCTACCTCGGCGTGGAGGTCGAGCCGGACGAGTTGGTCGCCGAGGTGGAGCGGCAGGCCCCGCTGGGCGACGGGTGGATCAAGCTCGCCGCGGACTGGATCGACCGGGATGCCGGCGACCTGACACCCACCTGGCCGGACGACGCGCTCGCCGCCGCCATTGGCCGCGCGCATGAGCTGGGGGTGCGGGTGGCCGCGCACGTGTTCGGCGAGGCAGCATTGCCCGGCCTCATCGCGGCCGGCCTGGACTCCATCGAGCACGGCACCGGTCTCACCGAGGACCTGCTGGACGAGGTGGGCCGGCGAGGCATCGCGGTGGTGCCGACGTTGATCAACATCGATACGTTTCCGGAGATCGCCTCCTCGGGCGCGGCCAAGTTCCCGCGCTACGCCGAGCACATGCGTTCGCTCTATGGCACCGCCTGGCAGCGGATCCGGTCGGCCTGGGAGGCAGGCGTGCCGATCTACCCGGGCACCGACGCCGGTGGCTCGCTGGAGCATGGCCGAATCCGGGACGAGCTCGCCGCGCTGGTGCAGGCCGGCATCCCGCAGCCGGAGGTGATCGCCCAGGCGTCCTGGCGCGGCCGGAACTGGCTCGGCTATCCCGGCCTGGTCGAGGGCGCGCCGGCCGATCTGGTGGTCTATCCGAGCGATCCGCGTACCGACCTCGGCACCTTGTTCGAGCCGAGCAGAATAGTGCTGCGTGGCCACGTCATCAGCTGAAGGGGACCGGCCGGCCGGACGCCGGCGGGCGGTGGCGCTGCGGCGCTGGGCGGTCGCGGTAGCGGTCTACCTGGCCGCGGTCTTCCACCGCACCTCGCTCGGCGTGGTCGGTCTGCAGGCGGCCGAGCGGTTCGGCATCACGCCCAGCCAGCTAAGCATCTTCGTGCTGTTGCAGCTCGGCGTCTACGCCGTCATGCAGATCCCGACCGGCATCCTGGTCGACCGGTACGGCCCCCGTCGGCTGCTGATCACCGCCGCGCTGACCATGGGCCTTGCCCAGGCGTTGTTCGCGGTGGCCACCAGCTACCCCGTCGCGCTGCTGGCCCGGGCGATGCTCGGACTGGGGGACGCGCTCACCTTCGTCAGCGTGCTGCGGTTCGCGGCCGGCCAGTTCACCCCGCGCCGGTACCCGGTGGTGGTGGCGCTGACCGGCACCATCGGCTCGGTCGGCAATGTGGTGGCCACCCTGCCGCTGACCTTGCTGCTGCGTGATGCCGGCTGGCGGACCACTTTCCTGGCAGCCGGCGGGTTGTCGCTGGTAACCGGCCTGGCGGTGTACCTGATGCTGCCCAGGGCGCCGCGCCGGCCGGGCCGTCCGGCCGGCGCGGCCGAGTTGCGTGCCGCCCTCGGCCGGGTCGGCCAGCGGGTGCTGGCTGCCTGGCGGTTGCCCGGTACCCGAGCCGGTTTCTGGCTGCACTTCACCGCGATGAGCACCTCGGTGATGTTCGGCGTGCTGTGGGGATTGCCGTTCCTGGTGCAGAGCCAGGGCTACAGCCGCGACGCGGCCAGCGGACTGCTGCTGCTCAGCGTGCTGGTGGCGATCGCGGCCGGGCCGGGCATCGGTTACCTGATCGCGCGGCGTCCGGTGGTGCGGGTGCCACTGGCGATCGGCAGTTGCCTGGTCACCATCCTCGGCTGGTACCTGGTGCTGGCGCTGTTCGCCGGCCCGGTGCCGCGCTGGCTGCTGGTCGGCCTGGTGCTGCTGACCGCGACCGGCGCCCCGGTGTCCGCCATCGGTTTTGCGATTGCCCGCGACTACAACGGTCCGGCGATCGTGGGCACGGCCACCGGGGTGGTGAACGTGGCCGGCTTCCTAGCCGGAATCGCATCCTGCCTGGTGGTCGGCTGGGTGCTGCAGTTGAGCGGCGCGCCGGATCGGACCGGCTACCGGCTGGCGTTCGCCGCGGCGGTGACCGTCCAGCTGTTCGGGCTGATCGAGCTGGTCAGCTGGTGGTTGCGAGCCCGCCGCTCAGTACTGCGCGCGCTCGAGGGCGGCCAGCCGACGCCGGTGGCCATCGTCCGACACCGCTGGGATCTGGGCTGAGGCTGGGATCTGGGCTGAGGCTGGGATCTGGGCTGAGGCTGGGATCTGGGCTGAGGCTGCGCCAGCTAGGGTCGGATCATGACACAGCAGGGCGCCAGCGTGGCGGTGGTCGGCGGCTATCTCGTTCCGATCGAGGGTGAGCCCATCGAAGGTGGCACGGTGGTGGTCACCGACGGCCGGATCACCGCGATCGGCACCAAGGCCCGGGTGCCAAAGGGGATTCCGGTGGTGGATGCGACCGGCAAGTGGGTACTGCCAGGCTTCGTCGACGCGCACGCGCACGTTGGGGTCTGGGAGGAGGGCGAGGGCTGGGCCGGCGAGGACGTCAACGAGATGACCGACCCGGTGGGTGCACGGTTGCGTGCGCTGGACGCGATCAATCCGGCCGACCGAGGCTTCGCCGACGCGCTGGCCGGCGGGGTGACCGCCTGCGTGATCAAACCCGGCAGCGGCAACCCGATCGGCGGCCAGACGGTTGCGATCAAGACCTGGGGCCGGATGGTCGACGAGATGGTGATCAAGTCACCGGTCAGCGTCAAGAGTGCGCTGGGGGAGAACCCGAAGCGGGCGTACGGCACCAAGGACAAGCTGCCGTCCACCCGGCTCGGCGTGGCCGCGGTGATCCGGGACGCGCTGATGAAGGCGCAGGACTACCAGGCCCGGCGGGACGCGGCGGCGAAGAAGAAGGAACCGTTCGAGCGGGATCCGGCGCTCGAGGTGCTGGCGCGGGTGCTGACCGGCGAGCTGCCCTGGTGCCAGCACACCCACCGCGCCGACGACATCGCCACTGCGATCCGGCTGGCCGACGAGTTCGGCTACCGGCTGGTGGTCAACCATGCCACCGAGGGCTACCTGCTCGCCGACGTGCTCGCCGAGCGCAACATCCCGTGCATCGTCGGGCCGATGTTCACCACCCGGCCCAAGGTGGAGCTGCGTAACCGGACGCTGGCCAACCCGGGCCTGCTGGCCAACGCCGGCGTCACAGTGGCGCTCACCACCGACCATCCGGTGGTGGCGATCGACTTCCTGGTGCACCAGGCCACCTTCGCGGTGCGCGAGGGAATGCGGCGGGACGACGCGCTGCGCTCGATCACCATCAATCCGGCCAGGATCCTCGGCTTCGACGACCGGGTCGGCTCGCTGGCCAGGGGCAAGGACGGTGACCTGGTGATCTGGTCCGGCGATCCGCTGGACGTCCTGCAGCGCGCCGAGCGGGTCTTCATCTCCGGCCACGAGGTGTACCGGTACGCCGACGGCCAGCGGCTGGTGACCAGTCCGTACCGGACGGGCGCCGTCAGCGGATAGGGGTCAGGCGCGGCGGCGGCAGATCTGCCGGACGCACCATCGGCGAGCCGGTCATGGGAAGCGGATAGTGGCCCGGCCGAGCACGTCGGACAGCGGTATGTAACCCAGATGCCGGGAGTCCTGACTGTGCTCGGCGTTGTCGCCGGCCACCGCCAGATGGCCGCCAGGTACCGCCTCGGCCAGCGGCCAACCGTCGAAGGCCGCCGGGCGCCGGTCGCCGCCGGTGGCGACCACCCGCTTGATCCGGTGGTCGGGGTCGCCCGGGGTGCCGGCAGAGCCGCGGACCCGGAACACCACGACGTCTCCCACCCGATAGTGCCGCCGGCGAACTGCGAGCAGCCGCTGGCCGTCGGGCAGCGTCGGGCTCATGCTGTGCCCGCGCACCGTCACCATGCTGAGGTACCTGCGGGCAAGCACCAGTCCGGCGCCGGCCAGTCCGGCCCCGGCAAGCCAGCCCCTCACGACACCACCGGTGAGATCTGCTCGCCGGTCGTCGCCAGCAGGGCATAGCCGGCACCGTCGGCCATCAACTGGCGGTGAGTGCCGTGCTCGGCGACCGTCCCGTCCACGACCAGATAGATGATGTCGGCATCCCGGATCCCATGCATCCGGTGGCTGATCACCAGTCGAGTGCCGGTCATCGAATGCAACAACCGGTTGAGCGCGGCGTCGGCGGTGACGTCCAACCGGGCGTTCGCCTCGTCGAAGACCAGCAGGTCGCGCTCGGCCCGCAGCAGCGCCCGGGCCAGCGCGATCCGCTGCCACTGACCGCCGGACAGCGACGAGCCGGTCGCCCCTTCCTCGTTCGCCCGGCGTGGGCTGAGCATGGTCTGCAGGCCGTGCGGTAGCCGCTCGATGGCCTCCAGCACGCCGGCCGCGGCGATCGCTTGGCGGGCCTGCTCCGGTGTGCCGTCCGGATACCCGATCAGCACATTGTCCAGCGCCGTCAGCTCGAAGCTGGTGTGGTCCTGCAGCACCCCGGTGATCCGGGCGCGCAGCGAGGCAGGTTCGAGCGTGGCGATATCGATGCCGTCCCAGAGGATCTGACCGCGTTGCGGGTGGTAGAAGCGCAGCAGCAGGTTGACCACGCTGGACTTGCCGGCGCCGTTCAGCCCGACCAAGGCGGTGTATTCGCCGGCGGCCAGCGTGAGGGACAGCCCGCGCAGCACCCAGTCCGCCGAGCCGGGGTAGCGGAACCAGACGTCGCGGAACTCGATCCCGTGGCGAAGCGGCGGCGCAGGTGTGCTGCCTCCCGAAGCCTGCGCGGCCTCCGACATCGCCACCAGATCCAGGTATCGGCCGAAGATCGCACCGTAGATCCCCACCTCCGTCAGCGCGTAGAGCAGGCCGGCGATCGCGGCCTGCACGGCGGCCACCGCGCTGGTGAACAGCAGGAAGTCGCCGACGCTCAGCCGGCCGCGCGCGATCTGCCACACCACCCAGGCCGCGCCGGCACCGGCGATCGCGGCGTCGAGCAGCGCGAACACCAACTGGGTCAGCGATTGCAGGGTGGATCGACGCACGTCGAGCCGGACTGCGGTCTGCAGATGGTGCCGCAATCGGCCGAGCAACTCGTCCTGGGCGCCGTAGAGCCGCATGTCCCGGGCTGGCGCGGGTGTGTTGAACAACCCGGTGAAGTAGTCCCGCCAGCGGTAAGCGGTGCTGGCCAGTTCGGCGTAGTGCAGGGACCGGGCGGTGGCGGCCCGACGCAGCACCACCAGCGGGATGACGGTCGCCAGCAACACACCGAGCATCGGGGGCGAGGTGGCCCACAGCACCCCGACGAACCCACCGATCCGGGAGCACGAACTGAACGTTCCGACGATGGTGCTGGCGACCATGGCCGGGCCGTCGTGCGCGCCCTCCCGAGCCAGCCCCAGCCGGTCCTGGACCGCTGGATCGTCGAGCGCCTCGGTCCCCGGGAAGCGGGCGCAGGTGCGGGCAAGTTCGGTCTCGGTGACCACCCGGATGCGGCCCGCCAGTCGATAGGCGGGGATGCCGGCCAGGGCGTTCGTCACCGTCCCCAGTGCCGTCAGCACGGTTATCAGCACGGCCAGCAGCACCAGCGTGCCGACGTGCTGTCGGGCGTGGGCGTCGGCCAGGTCGTTGACCAGGTGCTTGGTCAGCACCGCGGCCGGCGCCAGCACCGAGCCGGCCGCCACGCCGGCCACCACGATCGTCAGGAAACTGATCGGCGAGGTACGCAAGGCCAGCCGGCAGGCGGACAGGAACGAACGCCTGGAACTCCGGTCAGTGCTGGTGCGAGACGGCATCGAGGCGATCCGCTGCCAGGTACATCGCCGCCGTGACCTCGCGTAGCCGGTGCCCGCTGGCGGTGACCCGGCCGTTCTCGAGCACGGCCACCACCGGGTAGCTCGCCGGCCGGCCGAACGAGTCCAGCTCGTCGAAGGCGTGCGGCGCGATCAACGGTGTGGCGCCCTGCCAGGTGGCCAGGTAGGCCTCGACGGTCTCGGGGTCGTCGTAATCGCCTTGGCCGAGTACCAGGAACGGGATCGGCACGCCGTATTCGAGTTCGTCGATCGCCCGGTGCAGGCGTTCGCAGGTCGAGCAACCCGGCACCGCCAGGACCACCAGGGCGGTGCCGCTCAACAGCCGCTGCGCCTCGGCCGGCCACGGCTTGCGGTCCAGGCTCAGGTCGATGCGGGTACCCGGCTTGGGCGAGGTGGCCGGTTGGGCCGGCATGCCGTCGGCGCCGTCGCGTAACCGCCGCAGGATGCCCACGGTGAGCAGCAGGTCGACGGCGACGAGCACCGACAGCAGGATGCACACAGCGGTGAGGACGGCCATCTCAATTCACCCTCTCAGAAACCGCACGTCGGCCGGCCGCGCCGCCGGTGGACAGCGCCAGGTACAGGTCCGCGGACGCGGCGAACAGCACGCCGGTGATGACGCCGAGCCCGATGCCGAGCACCGTGTCCCCGGCAGTGCCGGCCGAGCCGTCGGCCACCACGGCCAGGCAGCCCAGCGCGGCCAGTGCGCAATTCAGGGCCAGGTGCGCAGGCGCCGGCAGCTGGGTGGAGGTGCCGAAACAGTGGCAGGCGGTCAGCTGGCCGGCCCGCGCGCTCAGCGCGACGCCGACGCTGAACCCGAGCAGCAGGATCACCGGAAGGACGAAGCGAGCAAACGGATGGTGCACCAGTAGCGCCAGCCCCGCACAGGCCAGTGCCTCCAGCAGCAGCACGCCGGCGGCCAACAGTCGCTGACCACCGATCGAGCGGACCCCGAATTGGCTGAGCGATGCGGCGAAATCGTCGAATGCACTCACAGAACGGGCCTTTGCCAGGAAGGCGACCGCGAAGATCACGAACATGGCGGTCGCCGCCCAGTCAGCGATGACCGGCACGTCTGACCGCCTCGTCCGGCGATGTGGCCGCGGCTGCGAGCCAGGTTCCGGCGACAGCCGCGAACGCCCTCCCGAGCACCGGCGTCAACCCGAGCCAGGCGCCTTGCTGGCGAGGGCGCTGTCGCAATCCCGCTGGGCAGCTAGTCGCAGGGCGTGCCATACGCACTGCGGACATCGCTGCATGTGGCGTTGACGCAGTGGCCGAAACAGTCAAAGGCCACGCCGGGCACGCCGGGCGTGCAGCAGCAGCCGCGCACGTCGACGCAGGCGCCTGCGTCGACCGATCCGACGGCCTTCTGGACGAGATTGTCAGCGAGACGCAGCAGGACGTTCATGGTTGTCCTCCTCCTGGGCTGGGGACGATGCGCCCATCGTCGCTCGCCACCTAACACCAGTCAATGGCGTTTCGGGCAGAAGGGGTAGACGGTCCGTACCCGGTTCAGCCGGTCGGCGGATCCACCGAGTTGTGCGCGATCACCTCGGCGTACCAGCGCGCCGAGTCCTTCGGGATCCGCTGCTGGGTCGGGTAATCGACGTAGACGATGCCGAACCGCTTGGCATACCCGTAGGCCCATTCGAAGTTGTCCAGCAGCGACCACAGGTAGTAGCCCCGGACGTCGGCCCCGGCCTCGATGGCGGTGTGCACCGCCGCCAGGTGGCCGCGCAGGTAGTCGATCCGCTCCTGGTCATGAACGCCGCCGTCGGCAGCGACCCGGTCATCGAAGGCGGCGCCGTTCTCGGTGATGTAGAGCGGCAGCTCGGGAAACTCCCGGTGCAGCCGCAGCAGCAGCTCGGTCAGGCTGTCCGGCCGGATCGGCCAGCCCATCCCGGTGTGCGGGCCTGGCATCGGCATCGACACGGCGAGGTCGGTGCCCGGCCACTCGGCCGGACCGTCGACCCGTTCCGGATCGTTCTGCCGGCGGCCGGCCAGCTGGCTGCGCAGCTGCTCGGTGCTCGCGGCGATGGTGGTCGGGTTGTAGAAGTTGACCCCGAGTGAGTCGATCGGCACGGCGATCTCGGCCAGGTCGCCGTCGGCCACGAACGCCCAGTCGGACAGGTGCTTGGTCTCGGTCAACAGTTCGGCCGGGTAGCTGCCGCGCAGGATCGGATCCAGGAAGATCCGATTGGCGATCCGGTCCACGTGGTCGGCGGCGGCCAGGTCGGCCTCGCTGTCGCTGGCGGGATAGACGTGGGTGAGGTTCAGCGTGATGGCCAACTGCGCGTCGGTGACCGAGCGCAGCGCCGCGACCGCGCGGCCGTGCGCCAGGTTGAGGTGGTGCGCCGCGGTGAGCGCGGCGTGCCGGTCGGTCTCGCCGGGGGCGTGCACGCCCGAGCCATAGCCGAGAAAGGCCGAGCAGAACGGTTCGTTCAGGGTGGTGATGCCGGGCACCCGGTCACCGAGCGCGGCACCCACGGCGAGTGCGAAATCGGCGAACCGGTCGACGGTTTCCCGATTGGTCCAGCCACCGTCATGCTGCAGCGCCTGCGGCAGATCCCAGTGGTAGAGGGTGAGTTGCGGCGTGATGCCCCGCTCCAGTAGGCCGTCCACCAGACGTCGGTAGAAATCCAGGCCCGGCTGGTTCACCGGTCCGGAACCGCCTGGCACGATCCGTGGCCAGGACACCGAGAAGCGGTAGGCGGGCAGTCCGAGCGCTGCCATCAGCTCCAGATCCTCTGGGCACCGGTGGTAGTGATCGCAGGCGACCTCGCCGGTGTCGCCACCGGCCACCTTGCCCGGCGTGGCGCAGAAGACGTCCCAGATGCTGGGCAGTCGGCCGTCGGCCCGCACCGCGCCCTCGATCTGGAAGGCCGCCGTCGCCGTACCCCAGACGAAACCCGGCGGAAATTGCAGGCGATCGCTCATGCTTCCTCGCTCTTCGCGCGCGCTGGCAGAATCGGCTGCTCGCTCATCCTTTGATTGCTCCTTGCATGATTCCGCCGACGATGTGCCTGCCCAGCAGGGCGAACACGATCAGCACCGGGACGGTGCCGTACAGGGTGCCGGCCATGATGATGGATTGCTCCGGCGCGTAGCCGGTGGCCAGGCTCTGGAAGGAGACCTGGACGGTGGGGTTCTGCGAGCTCAGCGCGATGATCGGCCAGAAGAAGTCATTCCACGCGGTGAGGAAGGTGAGCATCGCCAATACGGTCATGGCCGGCCGGGCGGCTGGTACCACGATCGATCGGAAGATCCGGAACGTGCCGGCGCCGTCGACGTATCCGGCCTCGATCAGCTCGTCCGGCACGGCGCTGGCGATGTACTGGCGCATGAAGAACACGCCGAACGCGGTGACCAGGGTGGGCAGGATGACCGCGGCGATGTGATTGGTCAGCCCGAGCCGGGCCATCAGCATGTAGAGCGGGATGATGCCCATCTGCATCGGCACCATCATGGTCGCCACGCAGAGCCAGAGCAGCACGTTGCGACCCCGAAAGCGCAGCTTGGCGAAGGCGAAGCCGGCCAGCGTGCAGAAGGCGACGGTGCCCAGGGTGATGCAGGTGGCGACAATCAGCGAGTTCAGCAGGCCCTTGTTCAGCGGTGCGAGCTCCAGTGCCTTGCGAACGTTGCCGAACAGGGCACCGCTCGGTAGGAACGGGGGCGTCCGCGCGGCCAGTTCGGCGTTGGTGTGGGAGGCCATCACGATCGTGTAGTAAAGCGGGAACACCGAGATCAGGGTGACCACGATCAGCGCCAGGTAGGTGCCGGCGCCGGCCTGCATCGGCTTGTGCGCCGGCCGGCGCCGGTCGGCGGAGCGGGCCGGCGCGGCGATCGGGCTGCGGCTGCTGACCGTCCGGTCCACGGTGCTGGTCATCGGACCACTTCCAGCGTGGACGGGGTCGCGGCGATCGGGATTACCAGGCGCTGCCCGCGGCGACGGGACAGCCAGAGGTTGCACAGTACGGCCAGCACGATGATGCCGAACATGGTCCAGGCAGTTGCCGAGGCCAATCCCAGCCGGTCGTTCGTCCAGCCCTGCTGATACATCAGCAGTCCCAGCGTCTGGAACTGGTTGGAGGTGCCGCCGTCCGGGATTCCGTTGTGGTAGAGCAGCGGCTCGCCGAACAACTGCGCGGCGCCGATGGTCGACACCACGATGGTGAACAGGATGGTCGGGCGCAGGCCGGGGATCGTGACGTGCCGGAACTGCTGCCAGCGCGAGGCGCCGTCGATCGCGGCGGCCTCATACAGCGAGGTGTCGATGGCCTGCATGCCGGCCAGGTAGATCAGCGCGTTGTAGCCGGTCCAACGCCAGGTGACGATGGCCGACACGGCGATCTGGGCGGGCCACTTCGAACCCTGCCAGTCGAGCCGCGGCAGGTGCAGTTCGGCCAGGAACCAGTTGATGATGCCCAGGTCCTTGTCGAACAACTGCAGGAAGATCACGGTTGCCGCGGCCAGGCTGGTCGCGTACGGCATCAGCATGGCCACTCGGAAGAACGTCCGGCCGCGCAGCTTGTAGTTGAGCAGGTGCGCGATGCCGAGCGCCAGACACAGCTGCGGCACGGTGGAGATGATGCCGATCGTGAGGGTGTTGCGCAGTGCGTTGTAGAAGAACTTGTTGGTGAACAGGTTGCGGTAGTTGGCCAGGCCGACCCACTGCTGCTGGTCGTAGGTGGTCAGCCGGACGTTGTGCAGTGACACCCAGGCGGTGTCGAGCCACGGGTACAGGCTGAACGCGATGAACACCGCGAAGAACGGGGCGATGTAGCCGTAGGCCGCCTTGCTGCCGGGCAGCGTGCGCTTCCTACGTAGGGCAATCCTGCTGCCGGCGGTCTCGCCGAGTACTGCCATGACACCACCTGAAATCGTCGAAGGCGATCGGGCGCCTCCCGCCGGGCCAGGACACGTAGCCCGGCGGGAGGGCGTCTGGTTGGTCGTCGGCGGTTAGCCGGTGACCTGCTTGACCGCGTCCATGGCGTCATTGAACGCCTTGTTCGGGTCGGTCCCCTTGGTTTCGACGTTGGTCAGCTGGGTGGTCAGCGCCTGCTGGATCTGGGTGTCGTACAGCCCGATCGGCGGGATCTTCATCTTGTCGGCGATGTCGCCGAAGATCTGGCCCACCGGTGCGTTGGAGAAGTAGGCGGCGGTGGCGCCCTTGACGCTCGGGTCGGCCGCGGCCTGGCTGTTGGACGGCCAGTGGCCGCCCTTGGTCCACATGGTGATCTCCTGCTGGGAGTTGGTCAGCCACTCGACCAGTTGCTCGGCCGCCTTCTGGTGCTTGGAGGCCTTCGGCACGCCGAGCCAGGAGCCGCCCCAGTTGGTCGCGCCGCCCGGCAGCACCGGCGCGACGCTCCACTTGCCGGCGTTGCTCGGCCCGGCCTGGCCCTGGATGTAGCCCATCATCCAGGTCGGGCAGGCGATGGTGGCGAATGCCCCGTTGGAGAAGGCCTTGTTCCACGGTGTGGCGAACTGCTGCAGGCCGGCGGTGAGCTTGGCCTGGGCGGCCTGGGTGGCGTAGTTCCAGGCGCTCTTCACCCCGTCGCTGTTGGCCACGTCCGGCTTGCCCTGCGCGTTGTCATAGGCCTCGTTGCCCTGGTACACCGCGGTGGAGAAGATGGACGCCGCGCTGTCGACGAAGTGGCTGCTGGCCGGCTTGGTCTTCGATGCCTCGTACTGCTTGCCGAAGTTGAGGTAGTCGGTCCAGTTGGCCCACTTGGTGGCCAGGGTCGCGCCGTCGGAGGGCAGGCCGGCCGCCTTGAGCAGATCTGGCCGGTAGCAGATCGCCTCCGGGCCGGTATCGGTGCCGAGTCCGATGGTCTTGCCGTCCGAGGTGGAGGCCTGCTGCCACTTCCAGTCGTAGAACGAGGACTTCAGCGAACTGCTCTCGGACAGCGAGGCGAAGTCGACGAACTGGTTGGCGTGGTTCTGCACGACATCAGAGACGAAGCCGATCTCGATGCCCTGGACATCGTCCAGGCCGCTGCCGGAGGCCAGCCGGGTCTTCAGGCGGGTCCAGTAGTCGGCCGACTGTTCGACGTCGTCCTCCTTGATGGTGACGTTCGGGTGCTGGCGCATGTATTCGTCGTAGAGGCCGGCCTCCTTGAAGCCGAAGGTGCCGAACAGGCCGACCGTCAGGGTGACCTTGGCGTTCGGATCGTCGGTGGCCGACGTCGTCTTGCTGGACGAGCATGCGGTGAGCCCGACGGCTGCGACGGTGCCGAGTGTGGCGACCATCCACAGCCTGGTGCGGGAACGGTGAGGCATGGTTCCTCCTGTTGGGTGCCCCGCTGGCCGGGGGGACGGCGCGGCTGGGACCGGGTGGACACTGCACGGCGAGCAGGGTATGAGAGCGCTCTCACGAATGCAGCGAGAATGCTCGGCTGGCGGCCCTATGTCAAGGCTTGCGGCTAATTTGTTGTCATCGCGGCGAAATCTAGCTGCGGCACGGCCGAAATCAGCCGTCGATCCCGTATTTCCTGCCGCAGCAAGGTTAACTACGCGTTAGTCAGCTTCGGCGAGAGCTACCCGGACGGCGGGTTCCCCGACCGGATCAGGTGGTTTCCTGGCCGGATCAGGCGTTTCCCGGCCGGATCAGGCGGTTTCCCGGCCGGATCAGGCGGTTTCCCGGCGGATCAGTTCCACCGGCAGCACGGTCCGCATCTGTACGTCGGCCCCGGCGATCCGCTGCAGTAGCCGGGCGGCCATGGTCCGGCCCATCTCGTTGATCGGCTGCCGCACCGTGGTCAGCGCCGGATGCGCCAACTGGGCGTCGCCGATGTCGTCGAAGCCGATCACCGCCACATCGGAGCGGACCCGGCGCCCAGCCGCGGTGATGGCGCGCATCGCGCCGATCGCGGTCAGGTCGGAGGCGGCGAACACCGCGTCCAGCTCTGGCTCCCTGGCGAGCAATTCGGCCATCGCGGCGTGTCCGCTGGCGATGGTGAAGTTGCCGTGCGCGACGAGCGAATCCGCAACCGGCCGGCCGGCGGCTCGCAGCGCCTGCCGATAGCCGGCGAGCCGGTCCTGGCCGGCACACATGTCCAGCGGCCCGGTGATGGTGGCGATCCGGCGCCGGCCGGTGGCGATCAGGTACTCGGTGGCCATCGCCGCGCCGCCGAGGTTGTCCGAGTCGACGAAGCAGACACCGTCCGGATCCAGCAGCGGGCGGCCGCTGAGCACGGTCGGCACCTGGTGCCCCGCCAGTTGCTGCGGCAGCTGGTCCCGGCCGTGCAGGGACAGCACCAACACCCCGTCCACGTGACCGCCGGCGGCATAGTGCACGAAGCGCTTGTGCTCCTCGTCGGAAGAGGCCACCGTGAAGACCAGTTGCAAGCCCGCCTGGGCGATCACGCTCTGCGCACCGCGCAGCATGCCGAGGAAGAAGGGATCGGAGAACAGCCGATCCTCGGTCTCGGCGACCAGGAACGCGACCGAGTCGCTGCGGCCGGTGACCAGCGCGCGAGCCGCCCGGTTCGGCGCGTAGGCGATCTCGCTGGCGGCCCGCTGCACCGCGGTACGGGCCTGTTCGCTGACGTTGCTGGCGCCGCGCAGCACCCGGCTCGCCGTGGCCCGGGAGACCCCGGCCCGGGCTGCCACCTCTTCCAGGGTCGGTTGCTGCCGGCCACCCGGGGAGAATCCGTTCACCGCAGCAGTCTGGCACGCCGGTAGGCGTTCCGTTGGGGTAACTCATGCCAGCCGATATCGCGCCGATAACGCTTGGTGGACGAGTGGTGTCCGCGTGGACACCCGCGTCCCGCCGAAGGTATGGTCGGCTCGCTCCGCGCGCCATCTCACAAGGGTCTTATCTTGACAAAGTACCGCCCGCTGTTGCTGTGTCTCGTCCTCGCGATGTTTGGATCCGTCGCGCTCGTAGCGGGTGCGGCCGGCGCTTCCGGCGGCCGGCCGACGCCCCGGCCCGCGGCGGCGAAACCGTCCGCTCGCAGCGCGGGTCAGCTCCATTCGGGCCGGCCTCGGGTCGCCGCAGTCGTTCCGGCCGACCAGACGCGGGCCGTCAGCAACCAGCGAGCGCAGTTGAACGCGGCGCGATCGCGGCAAGCGGCCAGCAGCCGGGCGCTGGTGGCGCATCTCGACCCCGCGCTGAACCCGGTCGCCGGGCTCGCCGGCAACAGCGCCGACTCACCGATGCGGGTCAGCCGCGCCGGCACGGTAGAGGTGACGGTCTCCGGCAGCGGCGCGGTGGCCGCGGCTCGTGCGGTCGGTGGCAAGGTGGTGGCCAGCTACGGCGGCGCCACGGTGATCGCGGTGCGACCGTCCGAGCTGCCGGCATTGGCCGCCGAGCCGGGGGTCGACCAGGTGACCAGGACCGTGCGCGCCGTGCCGCAGGTGACCAGCGAAGGGGTGCACTCGTCGGGGGCCGATGCTTGGCAGAGCGCCGCGCCGGACCTCGGCAACGACGGCGCCGGGGTGAATGTCGGCATCGTGGACGGCGGCTTCAAGAACCTGGCGTCCGAGATCGCAGCCGGCAACCTCGGCCCCACCGACGGCAGCCTGGTGCACTACGTCTCGGGTTCGGCGCAGGACAAGTGCGACGACGATGCGCTGACCGACCACGGCACCGCGGTCGCCGAGATCGTCCATCAGATGGCGCCGAACGCCGGGCTCTACCTGTACTGCGTGGACAACAACATCGGCTTCTCCCAGGTCTCGGCCGAGATCGTCGCGGCCGGCAACATCAAGGTGGTCAACAGCTCGCTCAGCTTCACCGGTGAGACCCGCGGTGACGGCAACGGTGGCGCCAATACCACCGAACTGGCCGTCAAGACCGCACGGCAGGCCGGCGTGCTCTGGGTCCAGTCGGCCAGCAACAGCGCCCAGGACCACTGGAGCGGCACGCTCCGCGACGCCGACGCCAACGGCTACCTGGACATGCCAGACATCTATCTGCCGGCTCCGTACAACACCACCAACGAGGTGGACGCCACCGCGCTGGACCCCGGAGCGTCCGGCGACATCGTGCTGACCTGGGACCAATGGCCGACCTCGAAGCTGCCGCTGACCTTGCTGGTGCAGGAGTACGCGGGCGACAACCAGACCCCGGTCGGACCGCCGCTGCAGGCCCCTCAGGCAGCCGGCCAGCCGGCGCTGGACATCCCGATCACCAACACCTCGACCACCGACGTGCACTTCTACGATATCTCGGTGGTGATGGGATCCGGCATCCCGGCGCTGCGGTACGACCTGACCTACGTCGGCGAGGTCTACCCGTCCTATCTGGCCAATTCCGATCCGGGCAAGGCCGCGGCCGGTAGCGTCTCGGAGCCGGCCACCTCGCCCTACGCGCTGGCGGTCGGCGCCGCTGACTGGCGGACCAACGGGCTGGAGGCGTTCTCCGGGCAGGGGCCGACCATCGACGGCCGGGTCAAGCCGGATCTGGTCGGCTATGACGGGGTGTCGAGCAACATCGCCGACGTCCAGGCGGTCAGGTACGACAACAACAATCCCCCTCAGCCGATACCGGACAGCCTCGGCTTCTACGGCACCTCGGCCGGCGCGCCGCACGTGGCCGGCGCCGCCGCGCTGGTGGCGGCCGCCAACCCCGATCTGGACGCCAGCCAGCTCGAGGCGTTCCTGGAGTCACCGGACGACGGCAACGGCGCGCTCAGCCCGCCGGTGAACGGATCCGGGCACGGCCTGCTGCAGCTCGGCGCCGCCCAGACCAGTGCCGTGCAACCGCCGGCCGGCTCGGCGTACTTCGCGCTGAGCAACCCGGTCCGGATCGTGGACACCCGCTCGGGCCAGGGGGTACGCCAGGGCCCCATGCTGGCCGGCACCGAGCTGAGCGTGGCGGTGGACACCGGGCTGGTGCCGCCCGACGCCACCTCGGTGGTGGTCGAGGTGTCCGGCACCGCTGCTAAGGGCGGCACCTACCTGTCGGTGTACAGCAACTCCTTCGGCGGTAACGCGACGGTGCCGCTGAGCACCCAGGAGCCCAACGCGACGGTCACCTCGATCGTCAAGCTGAACGCCCAGCACGGCTTCAAGCTGCGCAACCAGGCCGCCCAGACCGACGCGCTGATCACCATCATCGGCTACTTCGGACCACCCGGCGGTACCGGCGGGCTGGGCTACGTGCCGCTCGCCTCGCACCGGCTGCTGGACACCCGGGTGCCGATCGGCGGTCCGAAGGGGCCGCTGCGGGCCAACCAGTCGGTCACGGTGGACGCCGCGCCCGGCGGGGTACCGACCTCGGCCGGCGTCGCCGTGGTCAACATCACCGCGCTGAACCACCAGACCGGCGGCTACCTGACCGCCTACCCGGCCTCCGTGCCGGCGGTGGCCTCGGTGAACTATGGGGTGCTGTCCCGGCCGAACCTGACCCTGGTGCCGCTGGTGAACGGCAAGTTCACCCTGCTGAACCGGGTGGGCACTACCGACGCGATGGTGGACATCGTCGGCTACTTCGACAGTGCGGCCCCGGCCCGTTACGTCGGGCTGCGGCGCCGGTTCGGATCGCCGACACCCGCACCGGCAACGGTGGGCATCACGGCCTGCTGACCACCGGCACCGGATTCGCCCTGGACGCCGGCGGGCTCTACGGCGTGCCGTACAACGTCAGCGGTCTGTGGATCGGCATGACCGCGATCGGCACCGTGCGCAACTCCCTTGCCGGCGGCGGGTATCTGACCATCTACCCGAACGCCACCGCGCAGCCGCACGCGTCCAACCTGGACTTCACCGGGAGCCGATCGATCCTGAACAACGGCATCGCCACCCTGTCGGCGAGGACGTCGACCCGGCCGCCGGGCTTCACCACCGCCGATACCGGCGCCAGCGTTTATGTGATCGAGGATGCCTACGGATACTTCGTCACGCCGGGCGGCTGAGCCGGCATCTCGGCCCCGTGGTTCCGGGTCTGCGGGCCGGTGGTCGGAGCGGCGCCGGGCTTCTGGCAGAATGGGCCGTCGAGTACCTGTCGGCGTGCGGACCCTCTCACCACGCGTCCGGCGGAGTCCGTTTCGGTGCGCGCCGCGGTGTTCCCCACCTGCGGTGGCCGGCCGAGTCCCTTTGATACCTGGAGAGAACGACACCCGTGGCAACCAAGATCAAGCTCACCCGCGTCGGCAAGATGCGTGAGCCGCACTACCGCGTCGTCGTGGCCGATGCGCGTACCCGGCGCGATGGCCGGTCGATCGAGACCATCGGCGAGTACCACCCCAAGAGCGACCCGTCGGTCATCCGGATCGACGCCGACCGGGCCGCGTACTGGCTCGGCGTCGGCGCGCAGCCGACCGAGGCAGTCACCGCGATCCTCAAGGTCACCGGCGACTGGCAGAAGTTCAAGGGTCTGCCGGCCCCCGAGCCGATGAAGCTGGCCCCGGCCAAGCCGGACAAGCGGGCGCTGTTCGACGCCGCGCTGGCCGAGTCCGGTGGCGAGCCCGCCGCCGAAGCCACCACGCCGCGCAAGAAGGCGGCACCGCGCAAGGCCGAGCCGGCCGCCGAAGCTCCCGCTGCCGAGGCTCCCGCTGCTGAGGCTCCTGCTGCTGAGGCGCCAGCCGACGCCAGCCCGGCTGCCGAGGCCGCGCCGGCCGACGGGGCGGACAGCTAAGTGCTCTCCGAGGCCCTCGAGCACCTGGTGCGCGGCATCGTCGATCACCCCGACGATGTGGTGGTCGACCTGATCGACAACCGGCGCGGCCGGCGGCTGGAGGTCCGGGTGCATCCCGACGACCTCGGCCGGGTGATCGGGCGCAACGGCCGTACCGCCAAGGCGCTGCGCCAGGTCGTCAACGGCGTCGGTGGCAAGGGCATCCGGGTGGACGTCCTGGACACCGACGAGAGTCGCTGACCCGCTGGGGATCGGGAACAGCCGACCATGACCGATGGCATCGGCCCGGACGCCGAGGTCGTCGCCGTCGGGCGGGTCGGCCGGGCGCACGGCGTGCGCGGTGACGTGTTCGTCGAGCCGTGGACCGATGCGCCGGAGGAGCGGTTCGCCGATGGCGCGGTGGTCTACGCCGGCGAGCAGGATCGGCGACCGCTGACGGTCGCCGAGACGCGCAGCCATTCCGGCAAGTTGGTGGTGCATTTCCTCGGCCTGGACGACCGGAACGCGATCGAGGCGATCCGCGGCCTGGTGCTGGTCGTGCCCGCCGCGGACCGGCCGGCCCTGTCGGATCCGGACGAGTTCTACGACAGCGACCTGCTGGGCCTGGCGGTGTCCACGGTGGACGGCACCGCGCTCGGCCCGGTCACCGACGTGCTGCACTCGCCGGCCGGCAGCCTGCTCGCGATCGACTGGGCCGGCCGGGAGGTGCTGGTGCCGTTCCGGCGTGAGGTGGTGCCGACGGTCGACCTGGTCCGCCGGGTAGTGGTCGTCGACCCGCCGGCGGGGTTGCTGGAGCTGTGAAGCTGTGAGTGAGCATCGCAGGCACGAAGTGCCGAGGAGCGGAGCGAACGCGGCGATGAGCGCTCGCGCGAAGAGCCAGGTGAAGCTGTGAGTGAGCCGGATCTCAGCGTCGACGTGGTCACCATCTTCCCGGACTACCTGGCTCCGCTGCGCCAGTCGCTGCTCGGGCGGGCGATCGAGCGAGGCCAGGTCCGGCTGGGCGTGCACGACCTGCGCGGCTGGACCTCTGACGTGCACCGCACGGTCGACGACACCCCGTACGGCGGTGGCCCGGGCATGGTGATGCTGCCCGAACCCTGGGGCCTGGCGCTGGACGAGTTGGCCCCGGCGACCGGCCCCAGCCAGCCCCGGCTGATCATCCCGACGCCGACCGGCCGCCGATTCAGTCAGCAGGTCGCCGCCGAACTGGCCGCCGAGCCGTGGTTGCTGTTCGCCTGCGGCCGCTACGAGGGCATCGATGCCCGGGTGGCCGAGTACGCGGCCGGGAGGATGCCGGTGGACGAGATCAGCCTCGGTGACTACGTGCTGTGCGGGGGCGAGGTGGCGGTGCTGGTCATTCTGGAGGCCGTGTCCCGGCTGATCCCCGGCGTGCTCGGCAACGCCGAGTCGGCCCGGCAGGACTCGTTCACCGAGGCGGTCGGTGGCCTGCTGGAGGCCCCGGCCTACACCAAGCCGGCGGTCTGGCGGGGAATGGCGGTGCCGGAGGTGCTGCTGTCCGGTCACCATGCCCGGATCGAGCAGTGGCGGACCGAGCAATCCCGGCAGCGCAGCGCTGAACGGCGGCCCGACCTGCTGGGGTGAGGACCGGGCACCCGGTTTCTCATTCAGAGATCGGATATGGCACCATCGTATGGTTGCCCGCGAGGAGCCGGACGGCTGGACGCGGCAGCGCCAAGCAGGATAGTGGAGACACGTGATGTCCGCTGCGCCGATCGTGTGCGCGGACGCGGATGGATGAAGGAAGCAGACCACCATGGACACCTTGCACACGCTGGACGCCGAGTCGCTGCGTAGCGACATCCCGGACTTCCGGCCGGGCGACACCCTCAAGGTGCACGTCCGCGTGGTGGAAGGCGCCCGGTCCCGGGTGCAGGTCTTCCAGGGCGTCACCATCCGCCGGTCCGGCGGCGGCCTGCGGGAGACCTTCACCGTGCGCAAGGTGAGCTTCGGCGTCGGCGTGGAGCGGACCTTCCCGGTGCACAGCCCGGTGATCGAGAAGATCGAGGTGGTCACCCGCGGTGACGTCCGGCGGGCCAAGCTGTACTACCTGCGTGACCTGCGCGGCAAGGCCGCCAAGATCAAGGAGAAGCGGGACGCGGTAACCCGCTGACCCCGCCGGCGCTGAATACCCCTAGGTGTCCAATCCGAACATGGCAGGCGCCGACGACGGCTCGAATCGTGTTCCGGCCGTCGATCCGTCAGCTCCGCCAGCCGGGGCTGAACCGGTAGTCGACCGGCCGATTGCCGATGACGACCGGGTTTCTGATCGGCCGGTGGTAGGTGAGCCGGCCGAGAACGCTGCGGTGCCTGCGGCGGGCAGCCCGGTAGTGAGCAGCCGGCGCCGCGGGTCCTGGCGACGCTTCGTCGCCCGGTTCGAACTGCCCATCCTGATCGTGGTGGCCATCGCCATCGCGGTGGTGCTGAAGACCTTCGTCATCCAGCCCTTCTACATCCCGTCCCAGTCGATGGAGCAGACCCTGCACGGCTGCCCCGGTTGCGCGGGCGACCGGATCCTGGTGTTCAAGCCGGTCTACCGGCTCCGGGATCCGCACCCGGGCGACATCGTGGTCTTCAAGGCCCCGGAGGACTGGGACGAGCCGGGTGGGCAGGTGCTGTCGGCCAACCCGGTGGTGCACGGCATCCAGTGGTTCGGCCAGCTGGTCGGCGTGGTGCCGCCGAGTGAGAAGGACCTGGTCAAGCGGGTCATCGCGGTGGGCGGCCAGACCGTGAAGTGCTGCGACGCCAACGGCTACGTCCAGATCTCCGAGCACGGCCCGGCCGGACCATGGCGCAGCCTGAACGAGCCGTACATCTATGAGAACAGCCCGTGGAGCAGGCCGGCCGCCGGAGCCGTCCGGTCGCCGGAGGACAACCGCAGCTTCGGACCGGTCACTGTGCCGGCCGGCCGGTTGTGGGTACTCGGTGATCATCGCGGTGACTCGGCAGACTCGCGGTACCACTGCGGAGCCGGCGGATCGGGCGGCAACTGTGACCCGGTCAGCAGTACCGTGCCCATCTCGGACGTGATCGGCAAGGCGGTGGCGATCGCCTGGCCGCCGTCGCGCTGGCGGACCCTGGGCACGCCGAAGACGTTCACCGCGCTCGGGACCGGGTTGCCGGTCGAGCCCGGCACCGTGACGCTGGCCGGTGCCGTCCTGATCGGCGGTGTCCGACGGCGGCGGCGATGACTTCGCCACGGGTACGCACCGGGGCCCGGATCTTCCTGCTCGACCAGCAGGACCGGGTGCTGCTGATGCACGACCGGCTGGATCTGCACCTGGCCGACTCGCACTGGGTGACGCCCGGCGGTGGCCTGGAGGAAGGCGAGACGCTGGCCGAGGCTGCCGTCCGAGAGCTGTATGAGGAGACCGGCCTGCGGGTCGAACTGCCGCCCGACGCCGAGCCGATCTTCGTCGAGCGGGAGCTGTTCAGCTTCGCCGGCCAGCACATCGACCAGACCAACCACTACTTCCTGACTCGGCTCGGCACGGACGTGGCCACGCCGGTCCAGGCGGTCTTGCCGACCGAGTACGAGACGGCGGTCGGCCTGGGTAGCCGATGGTGGTCGCTGGACGAGCTGGAGGCCGCGCCGGTGGCCAGGGTCCCGCTCGATATGGTCGAGGTGATCCGGCGAGCACTGGCGGTGAGTTAGATGGCAGCAGCGCCTGGCGGCAAGGCGGCTCAAGGTAAGCCCGTTCGCGCTAAGTCCGTACGCGGTAAGGCGGTGCCGCGCAGCAAGGTGCCCACCCTGCGATACGAGCGGGAGATGTGGCGCTCCGGCGCCGGGCTCCTGGCGGCGGTGGACGAGGTCGGCCGGGGGGCGCTGGCCGGCCCGGTGTCGGTTGGCGTGGTGCTGCTGGCCGCCGACAGCAAGCCCGCGCCGTTCGGGGTGGCCGACTCCAAGCTGCTCACGCCGCAGGCCCGGCAGAAGCTGGTGCCACGGATCCGCCGGTGGGCGCTGGACTGCGCGGTCGGGCACGCCAGCGCGGCCGAGATCGACCAGATCGGCATCATCCGCGCGCTGCGGCTGGCCGCCGAGCGCGCGGTCGGCCAACTCTCGCTGCTGCCCGAGTGGATCCTGCTGGACGGCAACTACGACTACCTCACCCCGCCGGCCAACCTCGAGCTGTTCGGATTGCCGGGACCGTTGTCCGAACCGGACCGGTGGCGCTGTTCGGTGCCGGTCCGCACCCTGATCAAGGGCGACATGCGATGCTCGTCCATCGCCGCGGCCTCGGTGCTGGCAAAGACCGAGCGGGACGCGATGCTGGTCTCCTACGCGGAGCAGTACCCGCAGTACGGCTTCGCCGAGAACAAGGCCTACGCCTCGCGCCAGCACCTGGCCGCGCTGGCCGAGCACGGGCCGTGCGAGATCCATCGCTGCTCATGGAACCTGCCGGGGCTGGCCGCTCGGCTTGCGGAGGGGGAGTTGGACCTGGCCGCCGCGGAGCTGGAGCTGGCCGAGGCGGACCTCGAGTTGGCGGATGTGGCGGCGGCGCTGACCGCCGATGGCGTCATGGGTGATGATGGGAAGATGAGTTACGTGGGCCGGTTCGATGAGCGCTGAAGACCTCGAGAAGTACGAAACCGAGATGGAGCTGCAGCTCTACCGGGAGTACAAGGACATCGTCGGGCAGTTCAGCTACGTCGTCGAGACCGAGCGGCGGTTCTACCTCACCAACGACGTGCAGGTGACGCCGCGCAACGCCGACGGCGAGGTCTACTTCGAAGTGAACATGCGTGACGCGTGGGTGTGGGACATGTACCGACCAGCCCGATTCGTCAAGAACGTGCGGGTGCTCACCTTCAAGGACGTCAACGTCGAGGAGTTGGACAAGCCGGAGCTGGACCTGAGCGGCAAGGAGGGCTTCGGCGCCTAAGCCGGCGTTGTCCACAACGGCCCCTCGCTATCCACAACTTCGGCCGGCGACGGTCCTCCGGTCCCGTTCGCTGGCAGGGTCGAGCCATGCGGCTCAAGGACCAACTCGGCAGGTACGGCGAACGGATCGCGGCGCAACTGCTGCTTGATTCCGGACTGCGGATACTCGACACCAACTGGCGCTGCCCGCGTGGGGAGATCGACATCATCGCGGCCGCCGGCCAGACACTGGTCATCTGCGAGGTCAAGACCCGATCGACGGCCAACTTCGGACAACCGGCCGAGGCGGTCGGCCGGGCGAAATCCGCCCGGCTGCGACTGCTGGCAGCACTGTGGCTCGCCGAGCATCCCGGTTCCTGGCCGGAGGTCCGCTTCGACGTGGTGTCGGTGCTGCGCGGGCCACACGGCCCGGCCCAGGTACAGCACCTGCGCGGAGCCTTCTGATGGCGCTGGCACGCACCCTGTCGGTCGGCCTGGTCGGCGTGGCCGGCCGGCTGATCGAGGTCGAGGCGGACCTGTCGACCGGCTTGCCCGGCCTCACCTTCACCGGCCTGGCTGACGCGGCGGTGCTGGAGTCGCGTGACCGGATCCGGTCGGCGGTGCAGAACTCCGGCCTCGGTTGGCCCAACCGGCGGATCACGGTGGCGTTGCTGCCGGCCGACCTGCGCAAGCATGGCTCGATGTTCGACCTGGCGCTGGCGATGGCGGTGTTGGCCGCTGCCGGCGAGGTGCCGGTGGCTTCGGTCGGCACGGTGTGCTGGCTGGGCGAACTGGGCCTGGACGGCAGGCTGCGCCCGATCCGTGGTGTGCTGCCAGCGGTGTTGGCAGCACGCGCCTGTTCGGTGGCCACCGTGGTGGTGCCGGCCGGCAACGCCGCCGAGGCGGCATTGGTGCCGGGACTGCGAGTGCTGTCGGCCGGTTGCCTCGCCGAGGTCGTCGCGGCTCTGCGGCCGGGCGGGACGCAGCTGAATCCGGCGAGCGCTGCCGAACCCGATCTGCCAGCCGAGTTGCCCGACCTGGCCGAGGTGGTCGGGCAGCCGGTCGGCCGCCGAGCGGTGGAGATCGCCGCCGCCGGTGGCCATCACCTGCTGCTGGAGGGTGCGCCGGGAGCGGGCAAGACGATGCTCGCCGAACGGATGCCGTCCATCCTGCCGCGGCTGGACGAGGCGGAGGCGCTGGAGGTGACCGCGATCCACTCGGTAGCCGGCGTGCTGCCGGCCGGAGCCGGGTTGATCCGCCGGCCGCCGCTGCAGATGCCACACCACACCTCGTCGATGGCTGCCCTGGTCGGTGGCGGCAGCGGTCTGGGCCGGCCGGGGGCGGCATCACTCGCCCATCGCGGGGTGCTGGTGCTGGACGAGGCGGCCGAGTTCAGGCCCAGCGTGCTGGATTCGCTGCGCCAGCCGCTGGAGTCCGGCCGGATCGTGCTGCACCGGGCCAACGGCGCGGTGAGCTACCCGGCCCGGTTCCAGCTGGTGCTGGCCTGCAACCCGTGTCCCTGCGGCGCTCGCCGGGACGTCGACTGTGCTTGCAGCCCCGACGCTCGACGGCGCTACCGACGCCGGCTGTCCGGTCCGTTGCTGGATCGGATCGACCTTCGAATACCGATCGACCCGGTATCCCGAGCCGACCTGATGGCGGATGCCGGCGCGGCCGAATCCAGCGCCGCAGTGGCCGCGAGAGTGCTGCGAGCCCGCTCGGCGGCCCGGGCGCGGTGGGTCGAGGCCGGCTGGCTCAGCAACGCCGAGGTGCCCGGCCCGGTACTGCGCTCCCGGCGCTGGCGGCCGGCCCGGGCGGCGTTGGCGCTGCTGGACGAGGAGCTGGAACGCGGCGCTCTGAGCGCCCGGGGTTGTGATCGGGTACTGAAGCTGGCCTGGACGCTGGCAGACCTGGCCGGCCGGAACGCGCCCGGATCGGGTGAGGTGGCCGAGGCGGTCAGCCTGCGCACCGGCCGAGGCGTGGCGGTGGCCGCATGACCGGGCCGGCTGGCGCTGCCGCAGGCCCGAGCCCGCAGGCCGGCGCCGACATCGCATGCGGATCGACCGAGCAGGAGCTGCTTGCGGCCGCCTACCTGAGCCGGGTAGCCGAACCCGCGGCGATTCCGCTCTGGCTGCTCGTCCAGGAGTACGGCTATCTCGACGCCGCTGCCGCGGTCCGGGCCGGCGACGTGCCACCCGAGGTGGCCAGCTGCACCGAGGCGCGCCGGCTGACGGCCGATCCGTATGCCGACCTGGCCGCGGCCGAGCACAACGACATTCGGTTGATCACCCCGGCCAGCCCGGAGTGGCCGCATTACGCGTTCGCTCCGATGCACCGGCTGGCCCACCGCCGCACGGCGGAGTGGTTGACCGGTCGCCGGGCCCGCGCTCCGCGAGGTGAGTTGATTCCGCCGCTGGCGCTATGGGTGCGTGGAGGTGGCCGGCTGGCCGAGGTGGGGGTGCGCTCGGCGGCGCTAGTCGGCTCACGGGCCGCCAGCCCGTACGGCGAGCGGTTGGCCGCCGATTTCGGTTACGGCCTCGCTCGGCAGGACGTGGTGGTGGTCTCCGGTGGCGCGTACGGCATCGACGCGGCCGTCCACCGGGGTGCGCTCGCAGCCGACGGGGAGTCGGTGCTGGTGTCGGCCGGCGGCCTGGATCGGCCCTATCCGCCGGCGCATCGGACGCTCTACGACCGGACTGCCGAGCTTGGCATGCTGGTCAGCGAGCGGCCGCCGGGCAGCGCGCCGCATCGCCAACGGTTCCTGTCCCGGAACCGGATCATCGCGGCGCTCGGCAGCGTCACCGTGGTGGTAGAGGCCGGTCAGCGGTCCGGTGCGCTGAACACCGCCGGTTATGCCCGCGACCTCGGCAGACCGGTGCTGGCGGTGCCCGGGCCGGTCACTTCGGCGATGTCGGTGGGTTGCCACCGGCTGCTCCAGCGAGACGACCGGCCTGCTCACCTGGTGACCTCGGTCGCCGACATCCTTGGTTTCTGCTCGTTGACCGGCGGGTCGGTCGGTGCCGAGCCCGGGGTGGGAACCGATGGTGAGCCGGCCGATTCGGACGCCCGGAGCCTGCTGGCTCCGGGCGATGACGGACTCAGTGGCGATGCCGCGCGAGATTCGAACGCTGTCGAGGTGCGACGCCATTCGGCTGTCGAGGTGCGAGGCCATTCGGCGGATGCGCTGCAACCGGCCGAACGCGCGGTGCTGGATGGCTTCCCCGCTCGAGGGCCGGTCACCGAGGCCGAACTGGCTCGGTTGAGCGGCCAGCCGGTAGCTTCAGTGCTTGCCGCGTTGCCGGCGCTGCTGGCGTGTGGCCTGGTAACGAGTTCCCGGGAGGGCTACCGCCTTCGCCGGCACTGATCCGGGCGCGCAAGCCGGCAGCGGTCGGTTGACCGCTGCTCCGCGTGGCGAGTTGACCGCCTGACGCCAGCCGCGCACCGTTGACCAGGTGCCGCAGCGAGCCGGGCCGGGGAACGGTCAACCGTCGACCGACGAGCCGGACGACGTCCCCGGCGGCCCGACCACAACGCCGGACGCTCGGCGCTCGGACAAGCCGGCGGCCGGGTTACCGCGTCACCGGCGCAGCGAGCCCAGGCTCGACCTCGGTGTCCTCCGCGCGCAGTTGCCCCAGCCGATGCAGGTGATGCTGGCTGACTTCGAACGCTCGCTGCGGTTGGAACGAAATCGCTCGGCGAATACCAGCAAGGCCTATCTCGGTGATCTGACCCTGTTGCTGACGCATCTGGTCCGGCAAGGGGGCGAGGACCTCACCGGACTGAATCTGCGTTCGCTGCGCAGCTGGCTGGCCGACCAGCAGCGTGGCGGTGCGTCGCGGACCACGCTGGCTCGGCGGGCGGCGGCCGCCAGGACCTTCACCCGATGGGCCTTTCAGCACCAACTGCTGGCCGCCGACGTGGGCGAGCTGCTGGTCAGCCCGCGCCCGCACCGGACGCTGCCATCGGTGCTTTCGGCTAACGACGCCGACGCCACGATCGAGGCGCTCGACGGCGACGATCCGCAGCAGCTGCGCGACCGGCTGATCCTCGAACTGCTGTACGGCACCGGCATCCGGGTCGCCGAACTGGTCGGGCTGGACCTGCCAGACCTGGACCGCGGCCGACGACTGCTGCGGGTGATCGGGAAAGGGGACAAGCAACGCACCGTGCCGTACGGAGTGCCGGCCGAGCAGGCGCTACGACGGTGGCTGGAGGGCGGCCGGCCGGCCTGGCACACCCCGGCGTCCGGCAACGCGCTCCTGCTGGGCCGGCGTGGGCGCCGGCTCGACCAGCGCACCGCCCGCGCCGTGGTGAATCGCGCGACCGCCGACGTGGTCGGCGGCAACGGGCTTTCCCCTCACGGCCTGCGGCACACGGCGGCCACCCACCTGCTTGACGGCGGCGCCGATCTGCGAGCGGTACAGGAGCTGCTCGGGCACGCCAGCCTGGCAACCACGCAGATCTACACCCATGTCTCGGTGGACCGGCTGCGTCGCAGCTTCGAACAGGCACATCCGCGGGCCTGACCGCCAGCGCAGCCAGCCGCACGAATGACGGTCAAGGCGGGGTCAAGGCGGCGGCACCCAATCCCACGGCAACAGGCGCACCACGCCGAGTGGCTGAAGCAGGCCCAGCGGATCGATATAGGCCTGACCCCGTCGTGCCCCCCAATGCAGGCAGCCGGTCTCGGGACAACCTCGGTGCACGCCGGCCAACCGCCCGATCGATTGCCCGGCAGCCACCCGGTCACCGGCTCGGACCAGCACAGCGAGCGGCTCGTACTCGGTACTGATGCCGTCCGGGTGCAGGACCACCACCACTCCTCGTCCGGCAACCTGACCGGCGAATCGCACGACGCCCGCGCCGGCCGTGAGCACCACGGTGCCTGCCTCGACTGCCAGGTCCACGCCGAGATGCCCGGGCCCGTACGGAGTGCTCGGTGGCGAGAAGCCACGCACCACCCGCACCGGACCGGAAACCGGTGCCTGGTAATAGCCCGCGCTGCGGCTCGGCGACGATGCCGGGGCTAGCTCGAGCCGGCTCGGTGGGATCGTCCGGCCGAGCCCGTGCCGGCTTGGCAAGATCGTCCGGCCGAGCCCGTGCCGGCTCGGCAAGGCCGCTCCACTGCCCAAAAGCCCCAACCCGGCGGCCAGCGCCGCGATCAGGTATCGCGCAACCAGGTATCGCATGCGTCCAGCCTCGGTGGAAAGTGGCGCTGGCAACCGCTCGCCCGAGAAGATGTGGATAACCTGGCCGGGCCTGGCCGGGCTGTCCACAGGCCGATTTCGCGGCGGCGCCCAGGCCCGGCTAAACTCCCTCTTGCACCCGGCTCGAGCTGGGTGACTTCGCGTGCCCGCCTGCTGAGCGCAAGAGGCAGGTAGGCGGCCAACCTCGGTCCGATCCGAAATCTCAGGTCGGCGGCTGGCCGCGACACCGGGCATCAGGGTGCGGACGCCATCCGGGCTGCCGCCGACAACCGAGGCGCGCGGTCGACGGACTGCGCACGAACGCAAGGAGGACGTGCCTGATGGCCGTCGTCACCATGAAGAACCTGCTCGACTCCGGCGTGCACTTCGGGCATCAGACCCGGCGCTGGAACCCGAAGATGAAGCGGTTCATCTTCACCGAGCGCAACGGCATCTACATCATCGATCTGCAGCAGACCCTCAGCTACATCGACCGCGCCTACGAGTTCGTGAAGGAGACGGTCGCGCACGGCGGCACGCTGCTGTTCATCGGCACCAAGAAGCAGGCCCAGGAGGCCATCGCCGAGCAAGCCACCCGGGTCGGCATGCCGTACGTGAACCAGCGCTGGCTCGGTGGCATGCTCACCAACTTCTCCACCGTCTACAAGCGCCTGCAGCGCCTGAAGGAACTCGAGGCCATGGAGGCCAACGGCTGGGAGGGCACCGCGACCAAGAAGGAGCAGCTGATCCTCGGTCGGGAGAAGTCCAAGCTCGAGCGCACCCTGGGTGGTATCCGGGAGATGACCAAGACCCCGAGCGCAGTCTGGATCGTCGACACCAAGAAGGAACACCTGGCCGTCGCCGAGGCGCACAAGCTCAACATCCCGGTGATCGCGATCCTCGACACGAACTGCGATCCGGACGAGGTCGACTACAAGATCCCCGGTAACGACGACGCCATCCGCAGCGCCGCGCTGCTCACCCGGGTGGTTGCCGACGCGGTGGCCGAGGGCCTGATGGCGCGCGCCGGCCTGGCCGCGAACGCCGGTCGGGACGAGAAGCCGGAGCCGGGTGTGCTGGCTGCCGACGAGCCGCTGGCCGACTGGGAGACCGAGTTGCTGCGCCCGACCGAGGCCGCCGCCGGGCCGGCCGCCGAGGAAACCGCCGCCCAGCAAACCGCCGAGCAAACCGGCGCCCAGCAGGCCACGGACGCTGAGCAGGCCACGGACGCCGCAGAGCAGGCGACCGAGACCGCGCCGGCCACCGAGACCACGCCGGCCACCGAGGCCGGGCAGGTCGACGGGGCCGCGCAGTCCGAGCCAGCCGCCGAGGCCGCCGACAGCAGCCAGCCGGCTAGTTCCTGACTTTCGCCAGGGCGACCCTCAACCGCGGGTCGCGAGCCGGCCGCACCTGGGGCCGGCTCGCCAACCGGAGATCGGCCCGAGAAGAGCTTGGCCGGCAAACCGGCGGCCAGCCGCAAACCGCAGGCCGGCCGCAAACCGCAGGCCGGCCGCAAACCGGAGGCCGGCCGCAAGCCCGGCGATGCGGCCCGAAGCCAGTGAGCTCCTCCCGGAGCGAACAACCAAACGGCTTCCCGAACCAGAACCGATTCGAATCGAAAGAAGGCATCGAGCAGATGGCTATCAGCGCCACCGATGTGAAGAAGCTCCGCGACGCCACCGGCGCCGGCATGATGGACGCCAAGAAGGCTCTGGAGAGCGCCGACGGTGACTTCGACAAGGCGGTCGAGGAACTGCGGATCAAGGGCGCGGGCAAGGCCGCCAAGCGTGGCGCCGAGCGGCAGACCAGCAACGGGCTCGTCGCGGCTGCCGAGAACGCGATGATCGAGCTGGCCTGTGAGACCGACTTCGTCGCCAAGAACGAGCAGTTCCAGACGTTGGCCGGCGACATCGTCGCGCACTTCGTGGCTTCGTCCGCCACCGACGCGGCCTCGCTGCTCACCGAGACGCTGGCCGACGGTCAGACGGTCGCGCAGAACATCGAGTCGCTCAATGCCGTGATCGGCGAGAAGATCGAGCTGCGCCGGGCGGTCAAGTTGGACGGCAAGATCGCCACCTACCTGCACAAGAAGTCCTCCGACCTGCCCCCGCAGGTGGGCGTGCTGGTCTCCTTCACCGGTGACGACCTGAACGCCGCCCGCGGGGCCGCGATGCAGGTGGCCGCGCTGAAGGCGCAGTACCTCAGTCGGGACGACGTGCCGGCCGAGACCATCGAGAACGAGCGGCGGATCGCCGAGGCCACCGCCCGCGAGGAGGGCAAGCCGGAGGCGGCGCTGCCCAAGATCGTGGAGGGCCGGCTGGCCGGCTTCTTCAAGGCTGAGGGCGGCGTGCTGCTCGAGCAGCCGGCCGTCCAGGACAGCAAGAAGACGGTGAAGGCGCTGCTGGCGGAGGCCGGCGTGACCGTGACCGGATTCGCCCGTTTCGAGGTGGGTGGCGCCTGATCCGTCGCGCGCCGCGGCCACGGTCGCGGCACCGATAGGGCAGGATCGTTACAGCACCACCGCAGCGACGAGAGGGGCCGCCATGACCGAGCGAGGACAGGCGGCCCTTCTGCCGTCCCGGCCGCCGTTCGAGGAGCCGATTCCAGTGCGCTACCGACGGGTGATGGTCAAGCTGTCCGGTCAGGTGTTCGGCGGTGGCGCGATCGGCGTCGACCCCGACGTGGTGCACTCGATCGCCCTGCAGATCTCCGACGTGGTACGGCTCGGCGCGCAGGTCGCCGTGGTGGTTGGTGGTGGCAACTTCTTTCGCGGAGCCGAGCTCAGCCAACGTGGCATGGATCGAGATCGAGCCGACTACATGGGCATGCTCGGCACGGTGATGAACTGCCTGGCACTGCAGGACTTCCTGGAGAAGGCCGGCCAGCAGACCCGGGTGCAGACCGCGATCGCGATGGGCCAGGTCGCTGAGCCGTACGTGCCCCGCCGTGCCGAGCGGCATCTGGAGAAGGGCCGGGTGGTGATCTTCGGTGCCGGTGCCGGGATGCCGTACTTCTCCACCGACACCGCCGCCGCCCAGCGCGCGCTGGAGATCGGCTGCGACGTGCTGATGATGGGCAAGAACGGCGTGGACGGTGTCTACGACGCCGACCCGAAGCTCAACCCGCAGGCGAACAAGTTCGACGAGATCAGCTATGACGAGGTGCTGCAGCGGGATCTGCAGGTGGCCGACGCGACCGCGATCAGCCTGTGCCGGGACAACGGCATGCCGATCGTGGTGTTCGATCTTGCCGACGGCAACATCGAAAAGGTCGTTCGTGGTGAGAAGATCGGCACGCGGGTCGTGCCGAGCCGATAGCGCACCGCTGGCGAGTACAGGAGAATGACGTGATCGACGAGACGCTCTTCGAGGCAGAAGAGAAGATGGAAAAGGCCGTGTCGGTGCTGCGCGACGACCTGGCCAGCCTGCGCACCGGACGGGCCGCCGCCAGCAGTTTCGCGCGGATCGCGATCGACTACTACGGCGCGGTCACCCCGCTGCCCCAGCTGGCCTCAGTCAGCACGCCGGAAGCCCGGATGGCTGTGATCAAGCCGTACGACGCGAGCCAGCTCAACGCGATCGAGAAGGCCATCCGGGACAGTGACCTGGGCGTCAACCCGACCAACGACGGCAACCTGATCCGGGTGATCTTCCCGCAGCTCACCGAGGAGCGCCGCCGAGAGCTGGTCAAGGTCGCCAAGCACAAGGGCGAGGACGCCAAGGTCTCGATCCGCTCGGTACGCCGGCACGCGAACGAGACCTTCGGCAAGCTGGTCAAGAATTCGGAGGTCGGTGAGGACGATGCGCATCGGGCCGAGGCCGAACTGCAGAAGATCACCGACCGCTACACCGCTTCGGTGGACGAACTGGTCAAGCACAAAGAGTCTGAGCTGCTCGAGGTCTGATGGCCGGCACTGAAGCATCCGGCAGACGAGCTGCCGGTCGGCACGGCGGCGACAGCGTCGATGGTGCCGGGCTGTCCGCCGCCGAGCTGATCGCCCGTTCCCGGGCCGCCGCCGGTGACGCCCCACCCCGGCCGTCCCGGCGGACGCGACGGGTGGCGGAGACCCCGCCGCTGGCGCTGGCCGTCCCGGCCGACCGGCCGGCGTCAGCCCAGCCACCGGTCGACCGGGCGGCACCGCCGGCCACCGCACATCCGCCTGCTACAGCCGCTCCGCCCGGTGGGGCCGCCTCGCAGCTATCGGCCAATCCCGCTCAACAACCGCTGCCGGTGCCAGCGCCGGTCCGGCATCTCACCGTGGTCTCGGCTGCGCCGTCGGAGCGTCCGGACGTTGCCGAGGTGGCACCGCCGCGTGCGCCCCGAGGCGGACGCAACCTGCCGGCCGCGATCGGGGTGGGAGTCGCGCTCGGCGCCCTGATCATCGCCACCCTCGCCATCTACCGGCCCAGCTTCGGCTACGTGGTCCTGGCCGCGGTCGGCATCGGCATCTACGAGCTGGTGACCGCGATCGCAGGAGTCGAGGCCCGGCCGTCCCTGGTACCGCTGCTGGCGGGGGCGGCGGCGATGGAAGGTGCCGCCTGGTTCCGCGGACCGGACGGGCTGGTCGGCGCGCTGCTGCTCACCGTGCTCGGACTGCTGATCTGGCGGCTGGCCGACGGTGCGGCCGGGTATCTGCGCGATGTCGCCGCCGGCGGACTGGTCGCGCTGTACGTGCCGTTCCTGGCTGGCTTTGCGATGCTGCTGCTGCATGCCGGCGACGGTGCCGCGCGGATCATCCTGTTCATCCTGGTCGTGGTCTGCTCCGACACCGGCGGGTACGCGGTCGGCGCGCTGTTCGGCAAGCATCCGATGGCGCCCACCGTCTCGCCCAAGAAGTCCTGGGAGGGGCTGGCTGGCTCGCTGGTCGCCGGCGCGACCGGTGGCCTGCTGATGATGGTGTTCACCTTTCACCATCCCTGGTGGCAGGGCGCGCTGTTCGGTGTCGCCCTGGTGGTCACCGCGACCCTCGGTGATCTCGGCGAGTCGATGATCAAGCGGGATCTGGGCCGCAAGGACATGGGCGAACTGCTGCCCGGTCACGGCGGCATCATGGACCGGCTGGACTCGCTGCTGCCCTGCGCACCGGTCGCCTACCTGCTGCTGACCGCCTTCCTCCGGTAACCGCCCAGTTCAACCGAGCCGGTGCCTGACCGCCCGGGTACGCGGCCGGTCAGCGACGCCGCTCGACCATGGGACACTGGAAGTGCCATGACCTCCCTACCGCTGGTGTTCGACGCACCCCGCCGCGCATTGCCGCCCCGACACCTGGCCGACCTGAGCCCGGCCGACCGACGGGCCGCGGTCAGCGAACTCGGTGAGCCGGCCTTCCGGGCCGATCAGCTGTCCCGGCAGTACTTCGGTCGGCTGGAGCACCGGCCGGACCGGATGACCGACCTGCCGGCTGCCGCTCGCGATCGGCTCGGCGAGGCGCTGCTGCCACGGCTGCTCCAAGAGGTACGGCACGTCCAGACCGATCGCGGCAGCACCCGCAAGACGCTGTGGAAGCTGCATGACGCGACGCTGGTCGAGTCGGTGCTGATGCGCTACCGGGACCGGCTCACCGTGTGCGTGTCGAGCCAGGCCGGTTGCGGGATGGCCTGCCCGTTCTGCGCGACCGGGCAGGGTGGGCTGCGCCGCAACCTGTCGACGGCCGAGATCGTCGAGCAGGTGGTCGCCGCCGCCCGGGTCGCGGCAGCCGGTGAGTTGCCGGGTGGGCCGGTACGGCTGTCGAACGTCGTGTTCATGGGCATGGGTGAACCGCTCGCCAACTACAACCGGGTGGCCGCCGCGCTGCATCGGCTCACCGAGCCGGTGCCGGCCGGCCTCGGCCTGGCGCAGCGGTCGATCACGCTGTCCACGGTGGGCCTGGTGCCGGCCATGCACCGGCTGGCCGATGAGGGCCTGCACGTGACGCTCGCCGTGTCGCTGCACGCGCCGGATGACGAGCTGCGCGACACCCTGGTCCCGGTCAACACCCGCTGGCCGGTACGCGAGGTGCTCGAGGCCGCCGATGCCTACGCAGCCCGTACCGGCCGCCGTTACTCCATCGAGTACGCGATGATCCGCAACGTCAACGACCAGCCCTGGCGGGCCGATCTGCTCGGTCAGTTGCTGTCCGGCCGGTTGGCGCACGTGAACCTCATCCCGCTCAATCCCACGCCGGGCTCGGCCTGGGACGCCTCACCCAAGCCGGTCGAGGAACGCTTCATGGCGGGCATCGCGGCGCATGGGGTGCCGGTCACCGTGCGAGACACCCGCGGCCGGGAGATCGACGGCGCCTGCGGCCAACTCGCCGCCCTCGGCTGAGTCGAGCGGGACGCCCCACCCAAGACCGAATGGACGCCCGCGGGCGTGCCGAGCGGGACGCCCGCACGCGCCGAGCGGGACGCCCGCACGCGCCGAGCGGGACGCCCGCACGCGCCGAGCGGGACGCCCGTCCGCGCCGAGCGGGATGGGCGCCCAAGGCCGAGCAGGCCGCGCCGGTGCACGCTGGTCGACAAGGCCGCCGAGACGGCGGAAGGCCCGCTGGAACGTGACGTTCCAGCGGGCCTTCCGGTTCGAGCTAGCTCAGCTTGCGTTGAACGCGGTGTCGTCGACCACGAACGACGTCTGCAGCGAGGAGTCCTCGGTGCCGGTGAAGCTGACGCTGGTGGTGCCGGCCGGCACGGTGAAGCTCTTCAGTGCGTAGCCGGTGTTGTGGTTGAGGTTGCTGTAGGTCGCCAGCGTGGTGCTGCCGGCCTTGACGGTCAGCTTGTCGTAGGCCGTGGTGGTCGTGGTCTCCGACGTGTCGATGTGCAGGTAGAAGCTGAACGTCGCGGTGCAGCCACTCGGGATGCTCACCGACTGGGACAGGGTGTCGGTGTGAGTGGTGCCGTAGCCGTCCATCCAGGCGTCCCAGGTGCCGCCGTGGGTCGGCTCGCCGGAGGACCCGTACTGGCCGATGACGCCGGAGCTGGCCGACCAGTTGACGTTGCCGGACTCGAAGCCCGGGTTGAGCAACTTCTGGCCGGGGCTGGTGCAGCCGCCACCGGTGCTGCTGATCGTCCAGCTGAAGCTGGTCGAGCCGCTGTTGGTGCCGCTGTCGTGGGCGGTGACGGTGGATCTGAAGGTGCCCGCCGCGCTCGGGGTGCCGGAGATCAGGCCGGTCGAGGAGTTGATCGACAGGCCGGTGGGCAGCCCGGTGGCCGACCAGGTGTACGGCGCGGTGCCGCCGCTGGCCGACATCTGCAGGCTCTTCGCGGTGCCGACGGTGCCGGTCTGGTTACCCGGGTTGTTCACCGTGACCGAGCCGGTGCCGTGGTTGACGATGGCGTGGCTGATGGCGCAGTTGTTGGTGTCGTTGGACCAGGAGGCCTGTTCGGCGTAGGTGCCGAAGGAGCCGAAGGAGACGTTCGCGGCGCCACCGGCGGTGCCCGGCGAGAGCCAGGCGCATTCGTCGGAGTTCTCCTGGCCGTTGTAGGAGGAGCCGGTGTGGTTGGTCCAGCCGCCGGCCGGGTTCTGGTCCGACATCATCTCGTGCCATTCGTGGCCGAGGGTCATCGTCCAGCCGTCCAGGGTGCCGGGGGAGTTGACGAAGCCCACGCCGCAGCCGGCGCCGGAGTCGATGTTGTAGGGCTGGTTGGAGAAGGCGAGGTCGCCGTAGGGGGAGGAGACGCCGACGTCACCGTTCCAGTCGTGCCAGGCGCAGTACTGGCCCTGGTAGTTGTCCGGGTTGGTGCCGTGCGGGGACAGGATCACGTAGTAGGAGTAGCGGTTCGAGGCGGCGGTGGTGTTGCCGAAGTGCGCCGCGGCGCTGACCGCTTCCTGGCCCAGCTGGGCGGCGGTGGCCGCCGACGGGGAGGCTTGGGAGTTGTCGTACCAGACACCCGAGAGCACGCCGCCGGTCTGGTAGGGGACGTAGCTGGCGCCGGAGGCCGGGCAGACGGTGGCCCCGGTCGCGACACCCGCGCCGTCACACCACTGGGTCAGGTCGGCCGACCAGAGTTCGCCGTTGGTGCCGATGCCCTTGAACATCTGCTGGGTGGCCCCGGCCGCGCCGGCCGAGTCACCGGTGAACTTCAGGTTGCCGTTGGCGTCGGTGGAGGAGGTGCCCCACTGGGTGCCGTAGAAGACCAGGTAGACCTTGGAGTGACCGCTCTGCACCCCGATGCCGTCGACACCGCCGCCGTAGGACAGCGTCTGCGGGCCGGTGGCCGTGATCACGTTCGGGTGCGACTTGGCGTAGTTGTTCATCTTCTGCTGGGTGCCGATGGTCGGCAGCACACCGTGCCGGTAGGAGTGGCCGGCAGCCGGGGAGTACGGATTGGCATTGCTGGCCGCATCGGCCGAACCAGCGGTCGCGATGCCGGTGAAGGCAAGCGCGGCCAAGCTGGCGACTCCGATAACTGCGCCGGTACGACGCGAGCGGGAGGAGGGCGACATCTGGAACCTTTCCGGGGTAACGGGGGTACGTGACAGGGTTCGTGCCAGCCGTAGCAGGGCAGCCGAAAGCCGCGCGACCACGCAGCGGGGTCGCGGGTGCCGCCGGACCGGCTGGGGGTGCGGACTCCTTTCTCGTAAAGGGGGATCCGACCGCGAGCGAGAAATCATCCGGCGGTCTCACAGCTGCCACCACCCGCAAGTGGTGGTCGGCGCGAAACGTAGCGATGTGAGCGACTGCACGTCAATGGCAGGAAGAGGGTATTTGCCCAAGAAAGCTAGTGTTTATGGTTTCGCAACCGAATCCAGAATGTTTTGAGAGCAAATGCACAGTCGTGCTCCGTACGCCGCACATTCCAGATCCCTGGCGGTCGGGTCCGGCGAAGCCCTGCGACGGAGAAAAGCGTTTGTCGCCAAGGACAAACGACATCGCGGCGCGCGCCAGTCGCGCAATTTCTGACGACGCGCAAAATGGATGCCGAACACCTGTCGCCCAACTGGAGCTGTGCTCGGTACGGTGCCGGCTATGGCAGATCTAGGCTCGCATGTGCATGGCCTGGTGGAACTGGGCATGACCCGCTACGAGGCCAAGGCGTACCTGACCTTGATCCAGCGGGAGAGCTATGCCGCTTCGGAGCTGGCGACCGAGGCCGGCATTCCGCGCCAGCGGATCTACGACGTGCTGAACAGCCTGGTCTCTCGCGGGCTCGTCCGGGACTGGCCCGGCCCGGTGACCCGGTACGCGGCGACCGATCCGCAGGCGGCGGTGGAGCGGCTGCTCGGCGTGCAACGGCAGGCGTTGACCGGCTTGGAGAGCAAGTCGAGCGAACTCGCCGACCTGCTGCGCGAAACCTGGGAGAGCGGCCGGGCCGAGACCGCGCCGCTGGACTACGTGGAGGTGCTGCGGGATCCCGGTCTGCTCGGCGCGCGCTTCATCGACCTGCAGCGGGAGGCCGAGCACGAACTGCTCACCTTCGCCAAGGCGCCGTACGCCAACTCGTCGAATCCGGCCGGGCTGGAATCGACCCGCCGGATCGTGGCCGCAGGCGGTGACGTGCGGTGCATCTACGAGCCGAGCGTGCTGGATCGACCGGAGGTGCTGGCCGAGATCCTGCAGTTCATCCGGGCCGGTGAGGGGGCCCGGGTGGCCGACGAGGTGCCGATGAAACTGTGCCTGGCAGACGGACACCGCGCGCTGTTCTCGCTCACGGACCCGATCGCGGGCAGGCTCACCTCCACCAACATCCTGGTCGAGCACCCTGCGCTGGCCAGCAGTCTGCGCACCGCGTTCGAAGCCATCTGGGCGGTCAGCCAGCCGTTCGAGCAGGTGCTGGAGCAGAGCCGGTCGACCGCCTGAGGTCGGCGCGGGTCAGTCGGCCGGCGGCTGCAGTAGCGCGCGTATCGATGCGGGCAGCTCGATGCCGTCCCGCAGATCCGGCGCCGGCCACGCATCGGTGTAACGGGTCTGCGCCGGCAGCACGCCGGCCCAGTCCGGACCCTGCACATCCTCGTCAGGATCGTCCGGCCAGATCTCGGAGACCTTGATGCTGTAGTCCTCCACTGCCAGCCGCAGCACCAAGGTGGCCGCCAATTCCTTGGCGTTGGGACGGCGCACCTCGGCCACCCGGCCGGGGATCAGCGAGTCGGTCAGCAGGTCGAGTGCATGCACTTTGTCCGCGTCCGCGGTAATCGCCTGGCAGCGGCCGAACAGCACCGCGCTGCGATAGCGCATCGAGGATTCGAACGCCGACCTGGCCACCACCAGCGCATCCAGCGCGGTGACCGCCAGCGAGACCGGAATGCCCTGCGCGATCTGCCGGAGCCAGCTGGAACCGGTGGAACCGTGCATCAGCACGTCCTCACCGTCCCGGGCGATGGCGATCGGCAGCACCACCGGCTGGCCGTTCTCGCCGACGAAGCCGACGTGGCCGATCCGGCTCTCGTCCAGCAGTCGGCTCAGCGCCTGCTCGTCCGAGCTGCTGACTCGCTCGGCCTTGCGGGAGGGCTGGGTGCGGCTGGTCATCTGGCGGATCCTCACTGTTCGGTCGGCGGCCTCGCTGGTTCGTATTGTGCTGGTTCGTATTGTGCTGGCCGGTGGGCGGCTCGCCGCGGTCGGGTGCTGTTCTGACGGTAGCTCGGGCCGGATCCGCGCTATCTGTTCAGCGCCCGGTTCACCAATCCGGCCAGCCGTGAGTCGGCTCCGGCCGCCTCGCGGGAATCGGCCCAGGTCATCGCACGCAACGCCAGGTTCGCGCCCAGCCAACGCAGCGGTTCGGGCTCCCAACGCGGCGACCGGTGGTTCACCCAGGGCAGCGTGCCGAGCTCGCCGTCCGCACCCAGGATCAGCTCAGCCAACGTGCGACCAGCCAGGTTGCTGGCTGCCACGCCGTCGCCGACATAGCCGCCGGCCCAGGCGAGGCCGGTGGTCCGATCCAGCCCGACCGAGGGATGCCAGTCCCGGGCGATGCCCAGGGGACCGCCCCAGCGGTGGGTGAACCGCAGCCGCTCGACCGGCGGCAGCAACTCGCCGAGCGTCTGCCGCAGCGCGTCGAAGACGGCTGGCACCCGGTCGAAGCCAGGCCGGATCCGGGAGCCGAGGTGATAGGGAGCGCCCCGGCCGCCGAAGGCCAACCGGCCATCGGCGGTGCGCTGGCCGTAGATGATCAGGTGCCGCAGATCGGCGAAGGTCTCCCGGTCGGCGAGCCCGATCCGCTCCCAGAGCTCGTCCGGCAGTGGCTCGGTGGCCACCATCAGCGAGTACACCGGGGCCAGCGTCCGGCGCATCCCGGCCAGGGTCGCGGTAAAACCCTCGGTGGCCCGCACCACCACGTCGGCCCGCAGGTCGCCGTAGGGCGTGCGCACCCGGCCGGGTTCGATCGCCAACGCCGGGGTTCGTTCGTAGATCGGCACCTGCTCGGCCACCCGGTCCGCCAGCGAGCGAACCAGCTTGCCGGGATGCACGACGGCACAGTGCGGGGTGAACAGGCCGCCGAGCACGCCGGTCGCGCGCAGCCGCTGACGCGCCTCGTCCGGGCCGAGCAGTCGCAGATCGTCAGGCCCGAAGCCGTAGGCCCGAGCCTCGGCCAGTTCCGCGTGCGCCCGGGCGAGCTGGGGGTGGCTGCGGGCGAGGGTTATGGTGCCGCCGTGCGCCCAGTCGGCCGCGAAGCCCTCGCGCACCAGCACTCGGCCGATCTCGTCGATCGTCTCGTGCAACGCCCGGTACTGCCGGATCGCCTGAGCACGGCCATGTTCGGCAGCCAGCCGGGTCAGCGACACCGGATAGAGCCCGGAGCACCAGCCACCGTTGCGGCCGGACGCGCCGAAGCCGGCCACCTCCGCCTCGACGAGTGCGACTCGCAGCCCGGGGTCGGCCCGCCTGAGGTAGTACGCCGTCCACAGCCCGGTGTAGCCGGCGCCGACGATGGCCACATCGACGGTTCGCCGGGCCGGTTCCACACCGGCCAGCGACGGACGGGGTACGAGCTGCGCGCCCGCGGTGTCGTGCCAGAGATTGATGGCGGCTACTTCAGCAGTTGATTCAGGTCGAGGCTGGTGTAGCCGTGCGCCTCGGCGACCGGTGCGTTGGTCAGCTCACCGTCGTGGGTGTTCAACCCGAGCGCCAGCGCCGGGTCGGCCCGCAGCGCGTCCCGCCAGCCCCGGTTGGCCAGTTCCACCGCGTACGGCAGCGTGACGTTGGTGAGCGCGTAGGTCGAGGTGTGCGGCACCGCGCCCGGCATGTTGGCGACGCAGTAGAAGATCGAGTTGTGCACCGGGAAGGTTGGCTCGGCGTGGGTGGTCGGCCGCGAGTCCTCGAAGCAACCGCCCTGGTCGATCGAGATGTCCACCAGCACCGAACCCGGCTTCATCCGGGACACCAGTTCGTTGCTGATGATCTTCGGCGCCTTCGCGCCGGCCACCAGCACCGCGCCGATCACCAGGTCGGCGTCGAGCACGGCACGTTCCACCTCGTAGGCGTTGGAGGCGATGGTCTGGCAGTGGCCCTGGTAGATGGCGTCCATCTGACGCAGCCGGGCCACGTTGCGGTCCAGCAGCAGCACCTCGGCCTGCATGCCGAGCGCAATGGCGGCCGCGTTATGGCCGGACACGCCGGCGCCGATCACGACCACCTTGGCCGCGTACACACCGGGCACGCCGCCCATCAGCACGCCACCGCCGCCACCCTGGCGCATCATGTGGTACGAGCCGACCTGCGGCGCCAACCGGCCGGCCACCTCGGACATCGGCGCCAGCAGTGGCAGCGAGCCGTCGGCCAGCTGCACGGTCTCGTAGGCGATACCGGTGGTGCCGGCCTTGAGCAGGGCGTCCGTGCAGGCCTTGTCAGCGGCCAGGTGCAGGTAGGTGAACAGGGTCTGGTCCGACCGCATCCGGCCGTACTCCTCGGCGATCGGCTCCTTCACCTTGAGCAGCAGGTCACCCTCGGCCCAGACGTCGTCGGCGTGGTCCAGGATCTGGGCCCCGGCCTCGACGTAGTACTCGTTCGGGATGGACGAGCCGACGCCGGCGTCGCGCTCGACGAACACCTGGTGGCCGCCGCGGACCAGTTCGTTCACGCCGGCCGGGGTGATCGCCACCCGGTACTCGTGGTTCTTGATCTCGCGCGGAATGCCGACCTTCATCGTTTCTGCCTCCATGGACAGCTGCCTCCATGGACAGCAGCGGCGGAATGGTTATCACACAGAATGAAGGAAGCGCAACGAAATAGCTAGCTGGCTGAAGATGATTCTGTCATGCTGCGGTAATGGCGCGAGAATCTTCGAAAACCCGACCCGATTCGCCGGTGACTCCGAACGGGATGCGGACCGCCGCGCGAGCCAGATCGGCACGGCCCGAAGCTAGTGTCGGCGAATTGGACGCGGTCGACCGGACGATCCTGGCCGCGCTCAGCTCCGACGCCCGGATGCCCAACAACGCGTTGGCCGACCGGGCCGGCATCGCGGCGTCCACCTGCCTGGGCCGGGTGCGCGCGCTACGGGAACGCGGGGTGATCCGCGGCTTCCACACCGACATCGATCCGGCCGCCATTGGCCGGCCGATCCAGGCCATGATCGCGGTCCGGATGCAGTCGCACGCCCGCAGCCACCTGACCGAATTCGCCGCCTCGGTGGCCGAACTGCCGGAGGTGCTGAACGTGTTCTTCCTGGCGGGTGCGGACGACTTCCTGGTGCACGTGGCCGCGCGCAGCACCGAGAACCTGCGCAACTTCGTGGTGGTCAACCTGTCCGGTAACCCCGACGTGGCGCTGACCGAGACCAACCTGATCTTCGAACACATCCGCGCCGGCGCCGGGTACTAGCGCACCACTCTGTGGACAACTTCCGGTCAAGCTCCGGTGCTGATGGATGATCGGCGGAGTCCAGGTCCGTACATACACCGAGTGGAAAGCATGGAGATCCCAGGCTCAAGCGCTCAATTACTGATCTTGTTGCTGTTCGTGGTGCCGGGATCGGTGTACCAGGCAGTACGGCAGCGCCTGGGAGGCCCCGCGCCCGACGACCTCAATTTCTCCACCAAGTTGTTCCGTGCCATCGGCATCAGCACGGCGCTGATGGCTCTCTATCTGGCCGTCGCAGGTAGACAGCTACTTCGGCTCGTGGAAACTCGTAGCGGCGAAGCGCCAAGCTGGAACGGTCTTAAGCAGCATGTCCGCATACTTGGCTGGATGGCGCTGCTGCTTTTGCTCGTCGTACCGGCGATGCTGGGGATTCTCGATTATCTACGGGCCTCCCGCAGTTTCAACCTACGCAAGATCGCCTATGACCCGGTGCCGCGAGCCTGGGACTTCGCGTTCAAGGACCTCAAGCCATGCTTCGTGCGAGTGCTGACCACGGACGGCCTCTGGCTCGGCGGCTGGTTTGGCGAGGCCTCGTACGTATCGGGCTTTCCCGAACCCCGAGAGATCTTCATCGAGATTGCCCACGAACTCGATTCCGACGGGCAAATCGGCCGGCCGCAGGAACAAAGGCCGGCATGTACCTCCGTTGCGACGACATTCGCGCCCTTGAGATCGTGCGACTACCACTACCATGACGTGTTAAACACGAGGGAGACTTCGATGGCTCGCGACAGGCATAACCGGCCGTGGATTGCGCCGCGTAGGGGCGGATACTCGGCCGTACCGGTAAAGCCCGAGGAGGAAGCAGAATGGCTGGCCGAGCAAGCAGAGATCGCGCGGAAAGCAGCTGAGCGGATACCGCCGCCGGGACGCGGCGCGGCTACCAAGGCATGGTGGGCCATGAGCGGCGCTAGGCCGTCCGATCGTCCGGGCGGCCAGACGCCTCTGAGGAAAGTCCGTAGGAGAGGCTAGGGCGTGCTCCCCGCTCGCGCCGAGCGGGAATCGTCCTAGATCTGCTTCATGCCCTCCGTCAGCACCGAACGCAGGATCTGCTCCATCTCGTCGAACTGCTCCTGGCCACAGATCAGTGGCGGCGAGAGCTGGATGACCGGGTCGCCTCGGTCGTCGGCCCGGCAGTAGAGCCCGCCGTCGAACAGCGCCTTGGACAGGAAGCCGCGCAGCAGCCGCTCGGACTCCTCGTCGTTGAAGGTCTCCTTGGTGTACTTGTCCTTCACCAGCTCGATGCCGTAGAAGTACCCGTCGCCGCGCACGTCCCCGACGATCGGCAGGTCGAGCAGCTTCTCCAGGGTGGCGCGGAAGGCGTTCTCGTTGTCGCGTACCCGCTGGTTGAGGCCTTCTCGCTCGAAGATGTCCAGGTTGGCCATCGCCACCGCGCAGGACACCGGGTGGCCGCCGAAGGTGAAGCCGTGCGGGAAGTAATCCGCGCCGTGCAGGAACGGCTCGGCCAGCTTGTCGTCGATGATGCAGGCGCCGAGCGGGGAGTACCCCGAGGTAAGGCCCTTGGCGCAGGTGATCATGTCGGGCTGGTAGCCGTACCGGTCGCAGGCGAACGTCTCGCCGAGCCGGCCGAAGGCGCAGATCGTCTCGTCGGAGACCAGCAGCACGTCGTAGGCGTCGCAGATCTCGCGCACCCGCTGGAAGTAGCCGGGTGGCGGCGGGAAGCAACCGCCGGAGTTCTGCACCGGCTCGAGGAACACCGCCGCGACCGAGTCGGGACCCTCCATCACGATCGCGGCCTCGATCTGGTCGGCTGCCCATTCGCCGAAGGCCTTGATGTCGTCGGCGAAGATCGGTGCGCGGTAGAAGTTGGTGTTGGGCACCTTGATGGCGCCGGACACCAGCGGCTCGAACATGACCTTGGCATCGGGGATGCCGGTGAGCGACAGCGCACCCTGCGGGGTGCCGTGGTAGGCCACGTAGCGCGAGATGACCTTGTGCTTGGTGGGTTTGCCGGTCAGCTTGAAGTACTGCTTGGCCAGCTTCCACGCGGTCTCCACCGCCTCGGCGCCGCCGGTGGTGAAGAAGATCTTGTTCAGGCCACCCGGCGCGGCCCCGGCCAGCCGTTCGGCCAGCTCGATCGCCGTGGGATGGGCGTAGGACCAGATCGGGAAGTAGGCGAGCTCGGCGGCCTGCATGGCCGCCGCGTCGGCCAGTTCCCGCCGGCCGTGGCCCGCCTGCACGGTGAACAGCCCGGCCAGCCCGTCCAGGTAGCGCCGGCCGTGCACGTCGTAGATGTAGGCCCCCTCACCACGCACGATCACCGGCACGTCGGCCTTCTCGTAGGACGACAGCCGGGTGAAGTGCATCCACAGGTGCTCCCGGGCGGCCCGGGAAAGGTACTCCGGGTCGTAGCCGGCCGGTTCCGGTGCGGAAAAGTCAGTGGTCATGCGATACCCCAGTTGTAGGTCTGCTTGGACAGCTTCAGGTACATGAACGTTTCGGTGCGGCGCACGCCGGGCAGCTTGCGGATGCGGTCGTTCACCAGTTCCAGCAGGTGCTCGTCGTCGACCACCACCGCCTCGGCCAGCAGGTCGAAGGAGCCTGCGGTGAGCACGACGTACACCAGCTCCGGGATGCCGCAGAGCTGGTCGGCCACCGCCTCCACGTCGCCCTCGCAGTTGATGCCGATCATCAGCTGCCGAGCGAACCCGATCTGCTGCGGATCGGTCACCGCGACGATCTGCATGATCCCGGACTCGACGAGCTTCTGAACCCGCTGCCGGACGGCGGCCTCGGACAGTCCCACCGCCTTGCCGATGCTCGCGTACGGACGACGACCGTCCTGCTGCAGTTGCTCGATGATCGCCTTGGAGGTGTCGTCCAGCTGCGAACGGCCAGGTCGACGTCGGGAGGCAACCATGACACCGATAATGCCGCAGCAAGCGACGTTAAGCAAGTGAATCCGTAGCAAACAAGCCACTTGACCCGCTGAATCAGCAGAATTGGGCATGCCCCGGCGTTGTTCCCTGATGCCCCGGTGGCTAGTCTTCTGACGAGCGTCGGCTGGCGACCCGTCTGCTGGCGACCCGTCTGCTGGCGAACAGCGAATCGGAGGAGCGATGGCGCGCTACGGCGCACAGTTCGGACCTGACATCACCTTTCTCGGGGTACCGCGCTGCGATTGGGCCGATCCGGCCAGCTATCCCGACGCGGACGTGGTGATCCTCGGCGCTCCGTTCGACGGCGGCACCTCACACCGGGCCGGTACCCGTTTCGGGCCGCAGTACATCCGCCAGACCTGCTACCTGGCACACGACGGCAGCCGGCCGTCGCTGGCGATGCGGGTGGACGCGCTGCGCGACCTGGCCGTCTACGACGCCGGTGACGTCGAGATGTTCTCCGGCGACGCGGCGCGCTCGGTTCGCGACCTGCAGGCGGCGGTGCACGCGGTCACCGCGGCCGGTGCCATTCCGCTGGTGCTCGGCGGCGACCACACCATCGCCTGGCCGGACGCCGCCGGGGTCGCCCAGCACCTCGGCCAGGGACGGATCTCGATGGTCCACTTCGACGCGCACGCCGACACCGGCAATATCGAGTTCGGCTCGCTGATCGGGCACGGCCAGCCGATGCGCCGGTTGCTCGAGTCCGGCGCGGTGCGCGGTGACCGGTTCCTGCAGATCGGGTTGCGCGGTTACTGGCCGGAGCCGGAGACGCTGGACTGGATGGCCGAGCAGCGGATGCGCTCCTACGAGATGACCGAGCTAACCGCGCGTGGCCTGACCGAATGCCTCACCGAGGCATTCGGGATCGCGACCGACGACTGCGACGGGGTGTTCCTCTCGGTGGATATCGACGTCTGCGACCCCGGCCACGCGCCGGGCACCGGAACCCCCGAGCCGGGTGGCCTGACCGCGCGGCAATTGCTCGACTCGGTAAGGCGAATCGGGTACGAGCTGCCGGTGGTCGGAATGGACGTGGTCGAGGTGTCGCCGCCGTACGACCACGCCGACATCACCTCGTTCCTGGCCAACCGGGTGGTGTTGGAGGCGCTGTCCGGCATCGCGCGCCGGCGGCGGGACCAGGCCACCGGCACCAGCTGGGATCCGCGTCAGCCGCTGCTCGACGGCCGCTGACCACACTCGCCCGGTCAGTTCGGTCGGTTCAGTCCGTTCGGTCGGCTGGCACGCTAGCCGGCCGTCGCCCCCAGCTGGCCCCGCCCAGCCCTAGCCGGTTACGACCGCCACTGGTTCTTGCGGCGCTGCCGGTCCCAGATCAGGCCGCCGGCCAGCGCCATCATGCTCAGGATGAGGGCCAGGTTGCCGGCTCGGTTGTAGTGCGTGGTGGTCAGCAGCGCACCCAGGATCAGGAAGGACAGCCAGCCGCCGACCTGCCGGCCGACCTTGAACTCGTGGTGCCAACCCCATAGTTCCGGGCGACCGGAGTCGTCGTGGGCGTGCTCGATCTCGGCATGCCGTTCGGCATCGAGCTGCTTCGCCGCGGTGGCATGCTCTCGCTGGGCAGGCACGTCGTGTGCGGCCACGTCGATCACTCCTAGCAGTCGAACCAGCTTCCAACGCCCTCATTCTGGCACCGCCGCCGGGTGCGGGCTCGACCGGCTCGCCCCGCCGCGTCCGCCGGCTCGCCGGGTCGAGGAGACGGCCGGCCGGGATCGGGGAGAATGATCCGATGACCTGGCAGACACCCGCTCCGCGCAGCGTCGTGGTGCTCGGCTCGACCGGCTCGATCGGCACCCAGGCGCTGGACGTCATCGCGCACGCCGAGGACCGGTTCTCCGTAGCCGCGCTGTGCGCCGGCGGCGGCAACCTGGACCTGCTGGTCGAGCAGGCCGTCCGCTGGCGGGTGCGACACGTCGCGGTGAGTGGCAGCGGTCGCGAGCTCACCGAGCGGCTGGCCGCGCGCTGGCCGGCCGGTGAGCAGCCACCGCAGGTCTTGGACGGCCCGAGTGCCACCGCCGAGATCGCCACCCTGGACTGTGACGTGGTGCTCAACGGCGTCGCCGGTGCGCAGGGGTTGCGGGCCACCCTGGCGGCGCTCGGCGCCGGCCGCACGGTGGCGCTGGCGAACAAGGAGTCGTTGATCGCCGGCGGCCCGCTGGTGCTCGGCAGCGCCAAGTCCGGCCAGCTGGTGCCGGTGGACTCCGAGCATTCGGCGCTGGCCCAGTGCCTGCGTGGTGGCAGCCCGGCCGAGGTCACCAAGCTGGTGCTGACGGCCAGCGGCGGTCCGTTCCGCGGCCGGCGGCGGGACGAGTTGACCGAGGTGAGTCCGCAGCAGGCGCTGGCCCACCCGACCTGGGCGATGGGCCGGCTGATCACCACGAACTCGGCCACCCTGGTCAACAAGGGGCTGGAGCTGATCGAGGCACAGTTGCTGTTCGGCGTCGACTATGACCGGATCCAGGTGGTGGTGCACCCGCAGTCGATCGTGCACTCGATGGTGGAATTCACCGACGGCGCCACGCTGGCCCAGGCCAGCCCGCCGGACATGCGGCTGCCGATCGCGCTCGCGCTCGGCTGGCCGGATCGGGTGCCCGGTGCGGCCGCGGCGCTGGACTGGTCCAGCGCGCACACCTGGACCTTCGAGCCCGTCGACGACGCGGCGTTCCCGGCCATCGAGCTGGCTCGTACCGCCGGGCTGGCCGGTGGCTGCGCGCCGGCGGTGTTCAACGCCGCGAACGAGGCGCTGGTGGATGCCTTCCACGCCGGTCGCTGCGGCTTCCTGGCGATCGTCGACATCGCCGGCGCGGTGCTGCGGCGCTGGCTGGCCGACGAGCACCGCGCGGCCGGCACGCCACGCGACATCGCCGACATCGAAGCCGCCCAGGACTGGGCCCGCCGGACCGCCGAATCGTTGCTGAACTGAGCCCGCCAGGTGGCTGGCCTGAGCCCGCACATGTGACGAAACTGGGAACCGGCTGGGAATGTCGTGCCGCGCCTCCTGCGACAGGCACAATTGACGATGCGTCCTGTCAGGACGCGAACTCAAGCCCCTGGAGCTGACGGAGCCCAATAGGCTACGTATCTGAGGGCCGGGTATCCGAGGTCCAGGTATCCGACTGGCTGACCTAGCCGAGAGGAGTGCAGGTGCTCTACGCACTCGGCGTGATCGCCTTCGCGGTGGGGCTGCTGGCCTCCATCGCGCTGCACGAGATCGGTCACCTGGTGCCGGCCAAGAGGTTCGGCGTCCGGGTCACCCAGTACATGGTCGGCTTCGGACCGACCCTGTTCTCCCGGCATCGCGGCGACACCGAGTACGGCATCAAGGCGATCCCGCTCGGCGGCTACATCCGGATGATCGGCATGGTGCCGCCGCGTTCGGACGGCAAGCGGTTCCGCTGGCCACGGCGGCTGGGCGAACTGGTCGAGGAGTTCCGCGCGACCAGCCGTACCGAGATCACCGCCACCGACGAGAACCGGCAGTTCTACCGGTTGACCCCGGGCAAGAAGATGATCATCATGCTCGGCGGCCCGAGCATGAACCTGCTGATCTTCCTGCTGATCAGCGTGCTGCTCTACGGCATCGTCGGGCTGAAGGCACCAACCACCACGGTCAGCACGGTCAGCGCCTGCGTGGTGCCCGCCACCGCCCAGGTCGACACCTGCCCGGCGCCCGGCAGTGCCGACTACCGGCAAGCCCCGGCAGCCGGTGTCCTGCACGTGGGGGACAAGATCACCGCGATCGACGGCACCCGGATCTCCAGCTGGGACGACGCGGTCACCATCATCGAGAACTCGGCCGACAAGCCGATCAGCGTGCAGGTTCAGCGAGCTGGCAAGCCGGTCACGCTGCGGCTGACCCCGGTGCAGAACACCAAGTACGCCAACGCCGACGGCACCAGGACCAAGCAGGCCGGTTTCATCGGGATCAGCACCACTGAGGCCTACCAACCGCTGTCGGCCGGCGAGGTGACCAGCACCATCTGGCATCAGATGGGGCTCGGCGTGGACGCGATCAAGCAGTTCCCGGCCAAGATCGGCAGCCTGTTCGGCACCGTGTTCGAGGGCAAGCCGCGCGACCAGGCCGGCGCGGTCGGGGTGGTCGGCCTCGGCCGGATCGGTGGCCAGATCGCCGAGACCCCGAAGGTGGACGCGCTGGACAAGATCTTCACCCTGCTCAGCCTGCTCGCCGGGGTGAACCTGCTGCTGTTCTTCCTCAACCTGCTGCCGCTGCTGCCGCTGGACGGCGGTCACGTGGCCGGCGCGATCGTGGAGTCGATCCGGCGGGGAATCGCCCGGCTCCGCCGGCGGGAGCACCTGATCTTCGTCGATGTCGCCCAGCTCGTCCCGGTGATGTACGTGGTGGCCGGCTTCCTGGTGCTGTTCTCGGCCCTGGTCATGTACGCCGATATCGTGAAACCGATCTCGCTGCCCAACTAAAGGCCAGCGCCGCAAGGCACCGGCCGTGCGCTGCCAGCCGCCGGCCGTGCCGTGATCAAGTCGAGGAGACCTGTGACGAAGCCCGTAGTCGAGTTCCCGTCCGGTGAGTTGACCGGCCAGCTGCAGATCCGTGACCTGGTGGAGGGCGATGGCGCCGTCGCGCAGGCCGGCCAGCAGGCGGTGGTGCACTACGTCGGAGTGGCCTACTCGACCGGCGAGGAGTTCGACGCCAGCTACAACCGCGGCGCCCCGTTCACCTTTCCGCTGGGCGGCGGCCGGGTGATCGCCGGCTGGGATCAGGGTGTGCAGGGCATGCGGATCGGTGGCCGCCGGGAGCTGATCATCCCGCCGCACCTCGGCTACGGCGACCGCGGCGCCGGTGGCGCGATCGCCGGCGGCGAGACGCTGATCTTCGTGGTCGACCTGCTCGACCTGCGCTGAGCCGGGGTGCGCAGGCCGTCCCGAGTGGGCGGCCTACTCTGGTAAGTACACCGTTACGTACACCCGAAGTGGGGAAGCAACCGTGAGCACATCGGTTCCGCTGGGCATGCCCGCAGGCCCGCCACCGGTCCTGGCACCGCGCCGTAAGTCGCGCAAGATCCAGGTCGGTTCGGTGGCGGTCGGCGGCGATGCGCCGATCTCGGTCCAGTCCATGACCACGACTCTGACCGCCGACATCAACGCCACCCTGCAGCAGATCGCCGAACTGACCGCGTCCGGCTGCGACATCGTCCGGGTCGCCTGCCCGAGCCAGGACGATGCCGACGCGTTGTCCGCGATCGCGAAGAAGTCGCAGATCCCGGTGATCGCCGACATCCACTTCCAGCCGAAGTACGTGTTCGCGGCCATCGACGCCGGCTGCGCAGCGGTACGGGTGAACCCGGGCAACATCAAGGCCTTCGACGACAAGGTGGGCGAGATCGCCCGCGCCGCGGCCGACGCCGGGGTGTCGCTGCGGATCGGGGTGAACGCCGGCTCGCTGGACAAGCGGCTGTTGGCCAAGTACGGCAAGGCCACCCCGGAGGCGCTGGTCGAGTCGGCGCTCTGGGAGGCCTCGCTGTTCGAGGAGCACGGGTTCCGCGACTTCAAGATCTCGGTCAAGCACAACGACCCGGTGGTCATGGTGCGGGCCTATCAGCTACTGGCCGAACAGTGCGACTACCCGCTGCATCTCGGCGTGACCGAGGCCGGCCCGGCGTTCCAGGGCACCGTGAAGTCCTCCGTCGCGTTCGGTGCGTTGCTCTCGCAGGGCATCGGCGACACCATCCGGGTCTCGCTGTCCGCCCCGCCGGTGGAGGAGGTCAAGGTCGGCCTGCAGATCCTGGAGTCGCTCAACCTGCGCCAGCGCCGGCTGGAGATCGTGTCCTGCCCGTCCTGCGGCCGTGCTCAGGTGGATGTCTACACCCTGGCCGAGAAGGTGACCGCCGGCCTGGAGGGTGTCGAGGTGCCGCTGCGGGTCGCGGTGATGGGTTGCGTGGTCAACGGCCCGGGCGAGGCGCGGGAGGCCGATCTCGGCGTGGCCAGCGGCAACGGCAAGGGCCAGATCTTCGTACGCGGCGAGGTGATCAAGACGGTGCCCGAGTCCCAGATCGTGGAGACGCTGATCGAGGAGGCGCTGCGGGTGGCGGAGGAGCTGGCCGAGGCCGGCGTGCCGTCCGGCGCGCCCACGGTGGCGGTCAGCTGATCGACGTCCGCCTGTCGAGGTAACTGACCGGCTTCGCGGGTAGCCGATCACGCCCGGGTTATTCGGTTGGCGGCAGGCTGCCGCAGGAGCAGACTCAGCCTCCGTGGACATCCAGATTCGACCGGCGGACAAGGACGATTATCCCGAGATCGCCCGCATCGACGGCATTTCCTTCGGCTTCAGCTACTCCGAGGACGACTACGCCGACAGCTTCACCGACCCGCCGGAGCTGCTGGTCGCCACCGACGGCGACCGGCTGGTCGGCGTCGCCGGCCATCACCCGTTCACTATGACCACGCCGGGCGGCGGCGCTCTGGACGTGCCCGGGGTGACCTGGGTCGCCGTGCTGCCGACCCATCGTCGGCGAGGCGTGCTGACCGCGCTGATGGGCCGGCTGTCCGATAGCTACCACGCCGCCGGCATGCCGTGCGCGGTGCTGATGGCCAGCGAGGGCAGCATCTACCGCCGGTTCGGCTACGGTGCCGCGACCAGGTCGGTCAAGGTTTCGGTCGAGCGCCGGCGCGCGATGCTGCGTACCCCAGTGGACGCCTCCGCGGTCGAGTTCCTGCCCGCCGAGCAGGCCCGGACCCGACTGCCCGAGCTGTACCGGCGCTGGCAGCAGGTCACGCCCGGGGCGTTGAGCCGTACCGACCGCTGGTGGGATCACCTGTTCATCGACCGGCCGGCCCAGCGCAACGGGATGAGCGAGAAGTTCTACCTGGTCCATCCGGATGGCTACCTCACCTACCGGGCGACGGAGAAGTGGAACGACGGCCACTCGGCACACGGCTGCCTGATCGTGGACTATCGGACGCTGACCCAGCAGGCGCACGCCGCGCTGTGGCAGGTGCTGCTCGCGATGGACCTGTTCGGCACCATCGAGAGCTGGCAGGTGCCGGTCGACGATCCGCTGCCGTTCCTGCTCACCGACTTCCGTCAGGTTCGCACGGTGGCCGGGTTGGACGGGCTGTGGCTGCGTCCGGTCGATCTGCCGGCGTTGCTGGCCGGCCGCCGGTACGCGGTGGACTTCGAGGCGGTGCTCGACCTGGCCGGCGAGCGGGTGGCGCTGGCCGGTGGGCCGGACGGTGCCGAGTGCGCGCCCACCGACCGGCCGGCCCAGCTCTGGCTGGACCGGCCCGAACTCGGTTCGATCTACCTGGGTGGGTACCGGCTGCATACGCTGGCGCGCGCCGGGCTGGCCCGGGCGGACGATCAGGCGCTGCTCGGCCGGCTCGACCTCGCCTTCGGCGCCGACCGGGCACCGCGCTTCGGCACCAACTTCTGACCAGGGGCGCCGGTTGGCGTCCGGACGATTCGCCGGCCGGCGGGAATGTCGCCGGCCGGCGACAGATCCGTCGCGGACGGCGCAGGTGGCGATTCGGACGGTAGCTTTGCTGGTGTGACGCTCATTCAGGCCCGGCCGCGGGTGCTGAGTGCCGCCGACCTGCCGGCACTGCGAGCGTTGATCGATGCCGACCTGATCGCCAACTGCGTGCTCGACTCCCGGCTGCAGGTCGTCTCCGACCTGGATTCACGACGGTTCGGCGGCCAGGTATGGGGAGTCGACGGAGCCGACCGATTGCGTGCGGCCGCGTTCCACGGCGGCAACCTGATTCCGATGGGTACCGATCTGGCGGCCCTGGAACTGATCGCCGGTCACCTCGGCCGCAGCCCGCGAGGCTGCTCGTCCATCGTGGGTCCGGCGGATGCGGTGGAGGTGCTGTGGTCGGTGCTCTCGCGCAAGTGGGGTCCGGCCCGAGCGGTGCGCCGCTTCCAGCCGCTGTTGTGCAGCCGGACGCTGCCGGCGGTGACGTACGACCCGGCGGTACGTCCGGTCACGGCCGGCGAGCTCGACCGGTTCCTGCCTGCCGCGGTGGCCATGTTCACCGAGGAGCTCGACGTGTCCCCGGTGGGCCACGACTCCGGTCGCAGCTACCGCAACCGGGTGGCCGAGTTGATCGCGGGCGGCCGGGCGTTCGCCCGGTTCGACGAGCATGGCCGGGTGGCGTTCAAGGCCGAGATCGGCGCGTTGAGCCCGGCTACCGCCCAGGTGCAGGGGGTTTGGGTACGCCCGGAGTTGCGCGGCCAAGGCATCGGCACCGCCGGCATGGCGGCGGTGATGCGGCTGGCCCTGCAGCGTGCGCCGACCGTCAGCCTGTACGTCAACGACTACAACCACGCCGGACGGGCGATGTACGCGCGGCTCGGCTTCCGGCAGGTCGGCACGCTGCGCACCGTGCTGTTCTGAAACCCTCCTGAAACCCCTTGTCCCGCAGTTCTGCCAACGGCCCTGCTCGCGCGGTCGTCGGTGTCGTGGGCTTCTTCTAGGGTTGTCGATATGACGCTGGAAGCGGTGATCTTCGACTGGGGCGGCACCCTCACCCCATGGCACACCATCGACCCGTACGACTGCTGGTTCTCGGTGACCAGCGACGCCCAGCAGACCGAGGCGTTGCTGAAGGCGGAGCAGGCGGTCTGGGAACTGGTTCGGCACGAGCACCGCAGCGGCACGCTGGCCGACATCCTCGACACCGCGCAGCTCAGCCTGTCCGAGGCCCAGTTGGAGCGGTACTTCCAGTGGTGGGACGAGCACAGCTACACCGATCCGCAGGTGCCGGAGCTGTTCGCCTCGTTGCGCGAGCGCGGCCTGAAGGTCGGCGTGCTCTCCAACACCACCTGGCCGGAGCACCAGCACGCCCGGATCTTCACCCGTGACCAGGTCGATCATCTGATCGACGGGGCGGTGTACTCCTCGGAGATTCCCTGGGCCAAGCCGCATCCGGAGGCCTTCCGGGCCGCCATGGACGCGGTCGGGGTGAGCGAACCACGCCGTGCCGTCTACGTCGGTGACCGGCTCTTCGAGGACATCTTCGGCGCCAACCGGGTCGGCATGCGCGCCGTGCTGCTGCCGCACAGCACCATTCCGGCCAGCCAACTCGGTGAGGACGGCACCCCGGACGCGGTGATCGACTCGCTGGCCGACCTGATCGGCGTGGTGGACGACTGGCTGGCCGAACCGGACTAGGACCTATTCGGGGTCGCTCTTGCGCGGGCTGCCCGGTGTGGTGAGCAACTCCGGGTGGTGCAGGTAGTTGCGTTGGGGTTGCTGCATCGGGTGCCAGGGTGGTGGTTGCCAGTGCGGGACGCCGTCGATCATCACCGTGGACCACCGCTGCTCCGGTGCGAATTTGTTGTGATAGCCGCAGGCGATTGCGAGGTTGTCGAGGTTGGTTTCGCCGCCGAGTGCCCAGTCGGTGGCGTGGTGGTGGATCTCCGACTGGGCGGCGGTGCGGGCGCAGCCGGGAAACGTGCACCCACGATCTCTGGCGAAGACGGCGGTGCGCATCCCTGGTGAGGCGAGTCGGCGTTTACGGCCGTGGGCCATGATCGCGCCGCTGTCGTTGAGGATGACCGGC
>Ga0157372_10000046_pt1 | contig 150498 bp, 107 predicted proteins | sample C55metaG_FD_115307 | JGI IMG/M metagenome (GOLD analysis project Ga0157372, IMG submission 115307) | Corn rhizosphere microbial communities from Kellogg Biological Station, Michigan, USA - C5-5 metaG | ecosystem: Host-associated > Plants > Roots > Rhizosphere > Soil | place: USA: Michigan...
ACACCACACCCGGCCCGAACTTATCCGCCGCCTCAGCCAACCCCACCGGCGCCAACCCCAACACCCCAACAGCCGGAAAACCCGGCCCCCGCAACGCAAACTGCTCCCACAACCGCCACTCGCCGGCGGCTAGCAAAATTGGTGTGGACATGGTCGGTTCCTCCTGCGGCCGAAATTCGGTCGTCAATCGAGAGTCGGGCTACTCGGGCTGGGCACCAAGGCCTCCGCCGGTAGGGACGAGGACGACCGGTCATCCGGCGCTCCAGCGGTCGGTGCGGCGGTGCCCAGTTGCCGGAGCGCGAGAAGAAAGTTGGCCGTGGCCAGCGTCGCCAGCAGCGCGACCAGCGTCAGGGTCATTCGGGTACCGATCCGATCCATCAGCACGCCCGCGCAGAGGAAGCCCAACGGGCCGGCGATGTTGCTCAGGGTGAACACCGCCTGGAGCACCTTCGGACGATGCTCCGACGACACCCGGGTGGTAAGCAACGCGAAGTACGGCGCGTTCGACAGTGGCACGGCCGCCCAGGTGATCGCGACCGCCGTCACCAGCACGACCGGCGGCACCGGCAGGGTGAGCGCCCACAACGGCAGCGCGAGCAGCACCGCGGAACCCCCGAGCAGTCGGACCGGCGAGATCCGGGTGGACACCACGTAACTGAGCAGCGAGCCGACCAGGGCGCCGGCGCCGGAACTGCCCAGCAACAGACCGGCCAGCCGCGCGTTGCCGTGGAACGTCCGGTAGGCAAGCAGCGGAAGGGCGATGGCCAGTATCCGTAACAGGAATCCGTACAGGATGGTGGAGGCCGCGGTTCGGCCCAGGAAGGAATCCGCGAACAGCCGGCGCAACCCCAGCAGGACTCCGGACGGCTGCGAGGTGCTCGGAGCGGCCTTGCCGACCGCCGGCACCAGGCCGGCCAGGACCGCGCACGATGCCGCGAAGCTCACGGCATCGATCCACAGCACCTGCTCGGGACCGATCAGCGCGATCAACGCGCCGGCAACCGCCGGCCCGGTGAACGAACTGACGTTATAGATGCCCTCAAGAACGCTGTTGGCGCGGCTGAGCGCTCTGGCATCCTCGCCGACGAGGTCCACCGCGACGATGTACTGAGAGGCCGCGTACGGCACCCCGAGAACGCCGAGCAGGGCGACGATGATCAACAGCATGGGGAAGCTCAGCGCATGACAGGCATGCAGGATCGGCACCAGTGCGACCAGCGGAGCGCGGACTCCATCGGCCACCACCATCACCCGCCGAGCGCCATGCCGGTGCATCACCTCACCGCCGAGGAAACCCAGCAGCGCCATCGGCAGCACCTGCACGGCGAACACCACCCCGGTCCGGGTCGCGGAGCCGCTGGTCTCCAGCACCAGCCAGGGCAGGGCCAGCATGGTCATCTGGGATCCGAAGGAGGAGATCCCGCCGGCGGCATAGACCGCGTGCAGTGGGGCCGTCCGACGGCGCCGCATCGCCCGAGTCATTGCGAGGAGCCCGGCAGGCCGCTGCACCATTCCAAGACCGCGCGAGCGCTGTGATACTTGTTCTCGGCCTGGTCGAAGGCGATGCTGGCTGGCCCGTCGAGCACCTCGGCGGTGACCTCCTCACCGCGATGTGCCGGCAGGTCGTGCATGAACACCGCCCCAGGACAGCTGGCCATGAGTTGCTCGTTGACCTGGAACGGGGCGAAGGCCGTGCGCCAGTCCGGATCCTCTTTGGTCGTACCGGTGGTCTGCCACCGGGTGGTGTAGACGACATCGGCCACCGGCAGGTTCGACAGGTCGTGGCGCTGCTCGATGACGGCGCAGCTCTGCTTGGCGCTGATGGCCGCACGGTCCAGGAACGAGCGTTCCACCCCGTAGCCGGCCGGCGTGCGCAGGCTGAGCCGGACGCCGGGGAACCGGGACAGCGCGAGGGTGAGCGCGCTCGCGGTGTTGTTCCCCTCCCCGACGTAGAGGACCGTCAGGTCCTCGACCCGGCCGAACCTGGTGGCCAGCGTGGTCAGATCGGCGAGCGCCTGGGTCGGGTGCTCGATGCTGCTCATCGCGTTGATGACGGCCATTCGTCGCTGCCTGGCATAGCTGCGCAGTTCCGCGTCGCCCTGCGGCGTACGGACCACCAGCACGTCGAGCATCCGGGAGAGCACGTCGCCGGTGTCCTCGGCGGACTCGCCGGTGTTCTCCTGCAGATCGTTCGGCCCGTAGGTGACCAGCCGGCCACCGAGCCGCAATGCACCTGCCGAGAAGGCGGTACGCGTTCTGGAGGACGTGGCACGGAAGAGCACGCCCACGACCTGGCCGCACAGTGTCCGGTCGGCTTCTCGGAGCCCGGCCGCATGCTCGACGCCGCGGGTGATGATCCAGTCGAGATCCTCGTCGGTCAGGTCATCGATCGATATCAGGTGACGGGCAGTAGGCATGGCTGATCTCCTATCGCGACGGGGCCGGCGAAGGCAGCCGCAGCGCGTCCCGAAGCAGGCCGAGACCGATTTGCAGCAGATCTGGCTCGATGTTGAGCGGGGGCAGCAGCTTCACCACCTCGTCCTGGCGGCCGCTCAACTCCACGATCAGGCCGTTGTCGAAGGCGAATTGCTGAACCCGAGCGGCTCGTTCCGGACCGTCGGTGCGACCCAGGTCGATGCCGACCGCCGCGCCGCGGCCTCGGGTCCGGACACCCGTTTCGGAGACCAGGTCGACCCGAAACTGGTCCAGCAATCCGGTCGTAGTCGCGACCTGCGCCTGGAAGGAGGGCTGTTGCCATAGCTGACAGGCCGCGGTAGCAGCGACGAAGGCGAGCTGGTTGCCGCGGAACGTGCCGGTGTGCTCGCCAGGCTCCCAGACGTCGAGTTGGCGGCGGAAGAGCGCCAGCGAGAGCGGTAGCCCGAAGCCGCTGATCGACTTGGACACGGTGACGATGTCCGGGACGATGCCCGCGTGCTCGAAGGCGAAGAAGTCACCCGTGCGGCCACAGCCCACCTGGATTTCGTCGGCGATGAGTAGCACGCCGTACTTCTCGGTGACCGCGCGCAGCTCGCGTAGCCAGCCCACGCTGGCCGGATAGACACCACCCTCCATCTGCATCGGTTCGACTATCACCGCCGCCGGCAGGTCCGCGCCCGAGGACGTGTCCGCCAGCAACCGCTCGATCAACCCGATGGAGTCGAACCCGCCGAGCGGGCCGTCCTCGTACGGAATGAAGGTGACGTCCTGTTGGGTGGCAGACCCGGCCCGTCGAGCCCGGCGGCTGCCGGTCACCGCGAGCGAGCCACGCGACATGCCATGGAAGGCGCCGGTGAATGCGATCATGCCGCGGCGGTCGGTGGCCTTGCGGGCCAGCTTCAGCGCCGCCTCGACCGAGTCGGTGCCGGTCGGGCCGCAGAACTGGATCTTGTAGTCCAGCCCACGCGGCTGCAGGACCACCTCGGCGAAGGTCTGCAGGAAAACTCGTTTGGCCACCGTGTACATGTCCAGCCCGTGCATCAGGCCGTCGCCGGCGAGGTACTCGACCAGCCGCGACTTGATGAACGGGTGGTTGTGACCGAAGTTGAGCGTTCCCGCCCCGCAGAAGAAGTCGATGAACGACCGCCCGTCCTCGGCGAAGACCTCAGCCCCCTGGGCGCGATGCAGGACGGCCGGGAACTTGCGGCAGTAGATCCGGACCTCGGATTCCAGCTGCTCGAACACGGCATCGTCGATGGGGGTGCCAAGGATGTGCCTCGTCGGTGCGATGGTCATTGGACGTCCTCCTGGGGATGTAACTGGATGGCATAGGCACCGGCCCCGTGGGACGGCGTAGACGGGTACTCCGGCCGACCCTGGTACTCCGGCCGGCCCTGGTGCCGGGCGGTCCGGCGGCGCGCGACCAGGGCCGGCGAGTTCGGGGATCCGGTCAGTCGCGGGTAGTCGGCCAGCCCCGCGGCCAGCTTCGCCACCGTGCTGTGGTCGAACAGGGAACGAACCGGCACGTCGATTTCGAGCATCGCGCGCAGCCGCACCGCCACCCGGGTGGCGAGCAGCGAATGACCACCCAGATCGAAGAAGTCATCGTGCACGCCGATGCCGGTTCGCCCCAGAACCTCCTGCCAGACATCGATGACCGCGCGTTCCTCGGCGTTGCGTGGCGGGGCATGCTCGATCCGAGTAGTTCCCGGATCGGGTTGCGGTAGCGCCTTGCGGTCGACTTTGCCGCTCGCGGTCAACGGAAACTCGGCCAGCTCGACGAATGCGTTCGGCACCATGTAGTCAGGCAGCGTCCGAAGCAGCAGCTCGCGTAGCTGTTCGGCGGTCGGCAGCGCGTTCCCGGACGGAATCAGGTAGCCGGTCAACTGCCACTCGCCGTCGCCTGCCGGTGTCGGATGCACGACGGCGGCTCGTACGTCGGGATGCGCGACCAATGCCGCCTCGATCTCGGCGGGTTCCATCCGATGCCCGCGGATCTTGACCTGATGATCGGCCCGGCCCAGGATCTCGATCGAACCGTCGGCCCGGCGGCGAGCCAGATCGCCCGTTCGGTACAAGCGATGTCCGGCTCGGCTGCTGTACGGGTCGGGGATGAACCGCTCTGCGGTCAGCCCGGGCCGGCCGAAGTAGCCGCGGGCGACGCTCAGACCGCCGACATACAGCTCGCCGACATCGCCGTCGGCGACCGGTTCGCACCGTCCGTCCAGCAGGTAGGAGGTGTAGTTGCCGAGCGCCGCCCAATCCACGACACTGCCGTCTGGCCCGATCCGGGTCGCGGTAGCCCACACCGTGGTCTCGGTAGGACCATACAGATCCCAGACTTCGGCGCCGTTGACGGCGAGCCGGCTGGCAAGCTCGGTTGTGAGCTTCTCCCCACCGGACAGCACGAGCAGGCCGGGGTAGCCGGTCCAACCGACATCCAGGAGCATTCGCAGCATGACGGGAGTTGCCTGCAGCACGGTGGGCTGATACCGGGCGAGCAGCTCGGCGATCCGCTGCGGATCCCTGGACTGCTCGGCCGAGCCCAGCACCAGCCGAGCGCCGATCAACAGCGGCAGATACAGCTCGAGGGTGGACGGGTCGAACGACACGGTGGTCAGCGCGGCGATCGCGTCTGCCGGCTGCAGCGCCAGCCGACGCTGCATCGAGACCAGGAAGTTGGTCAGCGCCTGATGATGGATCAGCACGCCCTTCGGAACTCCGGTGACCCCGAGGTGTAGATCAGGTAGGCCGGATCCTGCGGCGTACAGGTGCGACCCAGGCCATCCGGCGAGCAGCTGGCTATCCGGTCCCGATCCCGGTCGAGCAGGACCGAAGGCCGGTTCTCGGCCCAGGGCGCGAGCAGCTCGCTGGTGCTCACGATCAGTTGCGCGTCCGCGTCATTCAGCATGAACCGAATTCGTTCGGCCGGCAGTGACGGGTCGATCGGCAGGTAGGCTGCGCCGGCCTTGACCGTCGCGAGCATGGCGATCAGCAGGTTCGGGGAGCGGTCCAGCACCAGGCCGACCAACCGCCCCGGGCCGGCATCGAGGTCGCGCAGGTGGTGCGCGAGCTGATTGGCCCGGGCCTCGAGCTGGGCGTAGCTCAGACTGCCGGCATCCGACTCGACCGCCACCGCATCAGGGGTGGCTCGGGCCTGCTCGGCCACCAGTTCGGTGAACGGCACGTCGGGGAACTCGGCCTCCGTCTGGTTGCCGATCGCCAGCAACCGTCGCCGCTCGGCGCCGGGCAATGGTGGCAAGGATCTGGTGAGCTCGGCGAGGGAGGCCTGCGGGCTTGCCAGAACGGCTGCCAGCAGCTCCAGATAGCCCTCGGCCAGCTGACGCATGCTCTGGCTGTCGAACAGTGCGGTGGCGTACTGCAACCGAGCCGTCAGTTGGCCGTCCGGGCGAGCGTCGAGGCCCAGGAAGATGTCGAACGGCGAGCCGGGCAGCGGCGCCTGGGCCAGGCGGACGTCCAGGCCGGGCAGCGTCAGCGCGGCGCTCGATCCGTTGCGCAAAGAGAATGACACCTGAAAAAGCGGATTGCGGGACAGGTCACGCTCGTGGACCAGCTCGTTGGCGATCTGCTCGAACGGGATGTCGGCGTTGTTGAAGGCCTCCAGCGTGGTCGTGCGAACCTCGGTCAGGACGTCGGTGAAGGACTTCGGAAAGGCAATGGCGGTGCGCAACACGACGGTGTTGAGGAACAGGCCGACCAGTCGCTGCGTTGCCGGCTGACTCCGTCCCGATACCGGCGTGCCGATCGCGATATCGGTCTGACCGGTGTAGCGGGCCAGCAAGGACTGGAACACCGTGAGCAGCACCATGAACCGGGTGCACCGATGGCTGCGTGCCAGCGCATCCACCGCAGCCACCGTCTCGGCCGGAATGCTGAACCGGACGACGTCCCCGGCGCCGTTCCAGAGCCGCGGCCGCGGCCGGTCGGTAGGCAGTGTCAGCGGGCTGAGGTCCGCCAGTTGGTTACGCCAGTAATCCAGTTGCCGGTCACGCCGGGCATCGGTCAACTGCTCCCGCTGCCAGAGGGCATAGTCGGCGTACTGAATCGGCAGCGGCGCCAACTGCGACGGGGCGCCCTCGGTGCGCTCTCGATAGCCGTCAGCCAGCTCGTGACACAGCACTCCCCAGGACCAGCCGTCGAAGGCGATGTGGTGAACCACGACGACCAGCACGTGCTCGTCGGCGGTCAGCCGCACCAGCGTCGCCCGGAGCGGGCCGTCGGCCGACAGATCCATGCCGGTGTTCAGCTCCTCGGCAAGCAGCCGGTCCAGCTGCTGCTCCGCGACGGCCGTCGGCAGCGCCGAGAAGTCCCGCCGCCGGCAGGCACCGGTTGCCGTTTCGATGACCTGTGGAACCGGCTCGCCGTCGAATGCCGGGTAGCGGGTGCGCAACACCTCATGTCGGTCGACGACAGCTTCGAGCGATCGCAGCAGCGCCTCGGTATCGAGATCACCCCGGATGCGCAGCGCCATGGGTAGCAGGTAGTCCGTCGAGCCGTCCAGTAGCTGATCCAGAAACCACAGTCGCTGCTGGGCGAACGATAACTGCCGCGTGCTACCGGGCTGCTGACTCACGCTGCACTCCTCCCTGGAGCCGACGGGCGGATCCCATTCGCATGGAAGAGTGCGTGCTGCCGGTAGTGGCTCGCCAGGGAAAGAGCGGCAGGGGCAGATCACCGATACTTCTGCCGGTTTATCTCTATCCGGACCCGCCATCGGCATTGCAGCCTCAACACCGACCGCACCGTGCAGGTCGATCTCCGCGGTTGGAGGACAGCGATGGATGACGATGTCGACGGTTCGACGTACCTGGTCGTGCGCAACGATGAGGAGCAGTACTCGATCTGGCCCGCGGGCCGAGAACTGCCTCTTGGCTGGTACGCCGAGGGAACGGAAGGTACTCGGAAGGAGTGCCTAGACCACATCAACGAGGTGTGGGTGGATATGCGGCCACTGAGCCTGCGGCTCCAGATGGAGCAGGGCCTGCCGCACCAGCTGGAGCCCGCCGGCTGAGCCGCCGACCCTGGTGCAGGGCGATATCGGCAGAGTGGTCATGCTGCCGGTATCGCCCTGGCACGGCGCTACCGAGCCGGCTGAGCCGTGCTCAGTTCAGCGGCATCCAGTAACCGCTGAAGATCAGCACCGGCTGGTCGGCGGCCCGGTTGTGCACGATGTGCGCTTCCTCGCTGTCGAGCAGGAACGCGTTGCCGGCACCGACCTCGGTGATGGTGTCGCCGACCTCGACGTGCGCGGTGCCGGTGAGCACGATCGACAGTTCCAGCTCGGGGTGACAGTCGCGCGCACTCGAGGAGCCCGGCGGCACGGTGTACCACATGGCGCCGAACGGCATGACTGCGTCGCCGATTCGATACTGCTCCCAGCGAGCGACGGTGATCGGCCCGATCTGCTCGAAGTCGGTCCCGGGCGGTTTCGAAGGTACGCATGCGCGACTCCTGGTCGTCGGGGGCAAGCCACGACTCAGCCATCCGGGATTGCCCATCGCCGGCCCACCCGAAATTATGCCGAGCCGACCGGACGATCTAGCCATTACATGTTAGGTGTCCGCAATGCGGCAAGCAAGGAACCGCCTGAGTTTGCCCCGTTCGGCACTGTGAGAACGCCGAACCGACGCCCGTTGTGTGGCGGTCGTTTTGGGGGCTGCCGGGTGTATTGACACCCCTGCGACCGGAAGCTTACGGTGAACCGAACACTATGAGTCGGGACGGTCTGCGCAGAGCGTATTCAGGGCATTTGTCGTCAGTTTCAACGCTGTGACACTACCCCGCCGTAGGTACGAAGCTTCGGGTGCGGCGTGTGCCACGGGAGGTCGGAATGAGTACGGACGTCGAGGCCGCCGCGCGGGAGAACCTGGCCACCGTGCTGCCCGCCGAACTCGCCGCGGCCGACCTCGATCTCGACCGGGACATGGCGGCGGACTACGGCCTGACCTCGCTGAACAAGGTGCTGTTCATGATGTCGGTGTGCGGCGACACCGGGGTGGACCTCGGTGCGTTCACCGAGGCCGACGTAGCCCAGATGCGCACCCTGGCCGACGTGATCGCCGCGTTGCGCAGCCACGCGCGCCAGGAGGTATGAGATGGGCTTTGCCGCCGAGCCCCGGCAGGTGCTGGAGAACGAACACGTTCTGCTGCGCCCGATCACGCCGGAGGACCGCGCGGCGCAGCGGGCGATCGCGATCGACGAGTCGATCTGGCGCTATTTCGTCATCCAGATCCAGACCGACGCCGACTTCGACGCCTTCTTCGATGCCGCGCTGGCCGACCAGGAGGCCGGCCGCCGGGTGGTGTTCCACATCATCGACAAGGGCACCGGCCAGGCCGCCGGCAGCATGAGCTTCAGCAACATGTCGCCGAACGACCTGCGCCTGGAGATCGGTTGGTCCTGGTTGGGCATCGCCTTTCAAGGCAAGGGCATCAACCGTTCGGCAAAGTTCCTGATGCTGCAGCATGCCTTCGAGAACCTGGCAGCCGAGCGGGTCGAGTTCAAGACCGACGTGCTCAACGTGCAGGCCCGGCATGCGCTGCGCAACATCGGCGCGACCGAGGAAGGCGTGCTGCGCAGCTACAACCCGATGCCGGGCGGCCGCCGCCGGGATGCGATCTACTACAGCGTGCTGCGCCGGGAGTGGCCGGCTGTGAAGGAGATTCTCAGCAGCCAGGCGAAGGTTCCCTCGGTGGCCGCCGGGCCATGAGCCTGCCCTACGTGCGCGCCTGCGGGGACCCGTACCAGATCGGCTATCAACACGGCGTCGCCCGCCGATCGGCTCTGCACGCCTTCCTTGCCGACGGCCTGTGCCGGCTCGAGCAATTGGTGTCCGAGCCGATCAGCATGCACTCGCTCGCGGCGCTGCTCGCCGCCTACGACGAGCGGATCAGCCTGGCCGTGCCGCAGCTGGCCCGGGAACTGGACGGCTTGGCGGCCGGAGCGCAGCTCAGCCGGGACGAAGCCCTGCTGATGCAGCTGCGACGCGAGATCACCGGCTATCAGCGAATTCCCACAATGGGCGACTGCACCACCTACGCGCGCACCGGGGTCAATCCGGTCTTGGCCCAGACCGTCGACCTGAACGGTGCGCTGGATGACCAGATCACCATCTTGCAGGTGTCCTCGACGGCGTCGGCACGGCGCAGCCTGGTGCTCAGCTTCGGCGGTTTGCTCGGTTATCTCGGGCTGAACTCCGACGGCCTGGCCATCGGGTTGAACCTGGTGCTGGGCGGCGACTGGAAGCCAGGGGTGCCGCCCTACCTCGCCATCCGGTACCTGCTGGACTGCGCGAGCAGCGTGGACGAGGCGATCGCCCTGCTCCGCGGGCTGCCGCTGGCCAGTTCCCGATCGCTCATGCTCTGCGACCGCACCCAGGTGGTGTGCCTGGAAATCCTCGACAACGAGATAGCGGCGATCGACGGCCCGGCCCTCGCGCACACCAACCACTTCCTGCGACCCGAATTCGCCGACCGGGACGAGCTGAACGTGTTCGCCCGCAACTCCTCGGTGCGGCGGCTGGAGTCGGCTCGGGCTGGCCTTGCCCGGCTGTCGGCGGACGCCGAGGTGGAACAGCATTTCGAGCTGTTGGCCGAGCCACCGATCTGTGTGCCCGACACCGGCGACATCCGGCGCGAACGTACTGTCGCCGCGGTGGTGATGCTTCCCGATCGCGGTGAGCTGCACATCCGACCGGGTGATCCGTCCCGGCATACCACCGAGTCCTTCCGGCTCAGCTAGCAAGGAACACCCATGGCGCAGTGGCTCCTTTCCCGACCCGGCAGTGACCGGGCGCCGGCCCGCGTGGTGTGTTTCGCGCATGCCGGCGGCAATCCGCGCAGTTTTCTGGCCTGGCAGCCGGCGCTGGCCGACGATGCGCAGCTGCTTGCCGTCGTACCGCCGCACCCGCCGGGTGGCCGGCTGACGCTGGCCGACTACATCGACGGCGCCGCGCAGGCGATCCGGCAACTGGCCGCCCAGGATGCCCGGCCGATCTACCTGTTCGGGCACTCGCTGGGTGCGCTGATCGCGTTCGAGGTATGCCGCCGGCTGCGCGACGAGCCGGCGGTGGCGCACCTGGTGGTGTCCGCGCTGGCCGCACCGCAGCTGCTGCCGTCGGCACGGGTGCTCGAGCTCAGCCGGAAGGTCGGCCAGGAATTCGCCGACGCGCTGGTCTTCTTCGGTGGCCTGCCGGCCGAGGTGTTGGCCGAGAAGGAGCTGTTAGAGGTGCTGCTGCCGGGTGTGCAGGCCGACTTCGTGCTCGCCGCGCAGTACCGGTACCAGCCGGCTGCGCCGTTGCAGATCGGGATCACCGTCGTCACCGGTGAGGCGGATCCGCACATCGGCAAGGCACAGATCGAGCCCTGGCGGGTGGAGTTCGGCCAACCACCCGACATTCGTTGGGTACCCGGCGGCCACTTCTACTTCGAGGACGATCCGTCCCTGATCATCGAGGTGCTGGGCGAGGTAGTACGCGCCGATCAGCACGTGGAACTGATCTGACCGCGCCGGCCATGCCTCGATCACCCAGCAACAGCAAGGCCGCCCGCCGCGGGGCTGCCGACCGCCAGGCCAAGGCGGAGGCGTTCCGCCGGCTGCATCGGCCGGGGAGCCCGCTGCTGATGCCCAATCCGTGGGACGCCGGCAGCGCCTGGCTGTTGTCCGGCCTCGGCTTCGCCGCACTCGGCACCACCAGCGCCGGGCTGGCACACAGCCTCGCGGCGCCGGACGGGGTCGACCGGTTGACGCGCGAGGTCGTCCTGGCGAACGCCCGGGCCATCGTCGAGGCGACCGACCTGCCCGTCTCCGGCGACCTGGAGAACTGCTATGCCGGCACACCGGAGGGCATCGCCGAGACCATCCGGGCGGCCGCCGCCGTCGGCCTGGTCGGCGGTTCGATCGAGGACACCACCGGCGATCCGGCCGACCCGATCCTGCCGATCGACACCGCGGTCGAGCGGGTCACCGCGGCGGTGCAGGCCGCGGCTGGCCTCGAGGTGGACTTCGTGCTCACCGCCCGGGCGGACAACTTCCTGTACGGCCAAGCCGATCTGGCCGACACCATCGACCGGCTGCAACGGTATGCGGAGGCCGGCGCGGCGGTGCTGTACGCGCCCGCGCTGCCCGACCTCGCCGCCGTCCGGGAGGTGTGCCGGTCGGTCGACCGTCCGGTGAACGTGCTGGCCGGCTCGAAGTTCGCGGTCGCCGAGCTGGCCGAGGCCGGCGTTGCCCGGATCAGCCTCGGCTCGGCGCTGTCCCGGCTGGCGCTGGGCGCGGTACACCGCGCCGCCCAGGAGATCCTGGAGCACGGAACGTTCGGCTTCAGCGAATCCGCGATTCCGTACGGAAAGGCCAACGCCCTGATGGCTCAGCGAGCGCAGTCATGACCTACCTGAGCGCACCGGCCTACCTGAGCGCACCGAGCTACCTGCTCGGCGAGCACGAGGAGGATCACACCAGCATCGCCCGGCTGGCCGAGCGAGCGGAGGCGTTTCAGTTGCTGCCCAAGGCGGCGCTCTGGGGCTGGGGCACCATCCGGCGTACCGAGCGTCCGCTGACGGAGCTGATGATCGAAACCGGACGGCGGACGCTCGAGCGGGCCGGAGTGCGGCCGAGCCAGGTGGACGGGCTGATCCTCTGCACCACCAGCATCACCGAACCGGCCGAGCAACACGGCCAATTCGTCGCCGAGGTGCTGACCGGGCTCGGGCTCGGTGATGTCGGCTGCTACGGCCTCTCGCTGAACCGTTGTACCAATTTGCTGGCCGGCATCGACCTGGCCACCGCGCTGGTGGCCGGCGGCCGGTACCGGCGGATGCTGGTCATCACCGCCGACCGGGTGCTGGACGAGACCGAGCGGATGGTCAGCTACGCGCTGTTCTCCGACGGGGCGGCCAGTTGCCTGATCGGTAGCGAACCCGTCGGCGAGTCGTACGCGGTGCTCGGCTGCGCCAATGCGCAGGACGCCGGTTCGATGGCCGCGACCGCCGAGATCAGCTCGGAGTTGTCCCGGACGGTCAACAGCCGGTTGCTCGAGCCGCAGGGCATGAAGCTCGACGACATCTGCGCCGTCATGCACCTGAACATCTTCCTGCCCTTGGTGGTGGTGAAGGAACGGCAGGCCGACTACACCGCCGAGCAGATCTATACCGGCAACATCACCCGCGTGGGGCACTGCTTCGCCGCGGATCCGCTGATCAACCTGCTGGATCGGCAGACCCATCCCGGACATCACTACCTGTTGGTGGCGAGCGTGCCGGGTTCGCGGTTCGGGGTGCTGTTGCGCAAACAGGACGAGGACGGCTGAGCTATGACCGCATCGGTGGCCAACCCATACTGCACGCTGCCGGACCGGACGGTGGCGCTGCCGGCGCGCACCTTCGAGATCAGCCCGGCCGGCCGAGACGAGGCGGATCGGCTGCGCCGGTTGCCGGCCGCGGAGCTGTTCCACCGGTTGGCCCGCGATCAGGAGTCCGACGCCGCGCTGCTGACCTGCCGCCGGCTGGTCGACACCTTCCTGGGCGATCTACCGGCGCCGGCCGTCGGCATCGGTGAGGTCGGAGCACTGGTCGCCGAGGCTCGCACCGAACTGGCACCGGTCGTCGAAGGGCTGGCCGCACTGCCGAGCGACATCCGGCAACTGGTCTACCGGCAACGTGCGCCGCTGGCGCTGCTGGACGGCTGCTGGCTGGACATGGTCTCCCAACCCGCCACCCAGCCCGCGATCATCGTGAACCGGCTCTACGCGCAGCACTATGCCCAGCGAGGTGCCGGAAATCCGCTGCACAGCCAGGAACATCGCCGACGTCGTGCGCTGGAGGCCGCCGAGGTCACGCTGCCCTCGATCGGCGCGCACGATTTCCTGGCCCGGGCCGAGGCCAGGCCACTGACCGCACTGCATGCCTGCTGGTACCTGGCGCTGTCCCGCCTGCCGGCCAACTTCCTGCCGGAGGTGGTCGGAGTGCAGTTCGCGTTCCGGATGCTCGGCATCGACGATCTGCTGCTGGGCAGCCGTCCGGTGCCGGCCACCGAAGCGCTGACCTCGTTGCTGGCCGAATTCACCGAACTGGCCGACCAACTCGCACAGGCGCGGCTGGTTCGTGCGGTGCAACTAGTGATCGGCCTGGAGCGCGAGCACGTCGGGATGCTCGTCGAACTGGCCCGCTGGCGCGGCGAGCTGTCGCTGGAGTCCCAGGTCGCCGAGATCATCGCCAAGCACTCCGGGCTGGCCGGTCGCCAACATGGCCGGATCACGGTCGCGGACCGGTTGCTGTCCGAGACGTTCGGCGACCCCGAGCTCGATCTAGCCGACTTCCTCGGCCGGTTCCGTGAATCGCCATACGTCACCAGCGGCCGGGACGGCAGCAGCCCGTTCACCACCGCGATGAAGTTCGGCGGCCCGATGTTCGGCATCTTCGACGAGCAGGAGGCGGCGGTGTTCCACCGCTGGGTCGCCTCCGTTCAGGCCGGTGAACGTCCCACGATCGAGATCTCGCCCAACATTGCGGGTGATCGGGCGGCCGAGCACTGGGCGCAGCGGCTGGCAGCCAGCGAACCGGGTGACGTGGTCGTCGCGGACGCCGCGGTTGCGGACGACCGGGAGCTGTTCTTCCGGCTGGTGAACATCGAGAACTTCCCGAACACGCTGGCGCCTGCGGCAGAGCGGGTGCGCCGCAACCTGGCCGAGGCCGAGGTGCTGTTCCAACACGGCGCGGCGGGCCGCTACACCGACGCGAGCTACTTCGACTACACCCCGCGAGCGCTGTACGAGCGCGGCGAACGCGTCTATTGGGACAAGCTGGTCAACCCTTATCGGCCGTTGACCGAGATCCCCGATCGGGACGAGGTCATCTTCACCCAGTGCACCTATGCCCTGGGATACCTGGTCGACGGTGCGTGGCTGCACAAGCTGGCGAACACCGGCCATGCCGAGCGGGAGAGCGACGCCATGCTGTTCGCCATCTACGCCGATGAGATGGGCCACGGCGACCTGGTGAAGAACCACCTCACCCTCACCCACCGGATGCTGAACAGCCTGGGGGTCCAACTGCCGCACATCCGTACCGAGGCGTTCATGGCGCAGGCCGACCTGCCGGACGACCTGTACGGGTTCTCGCTGCATCAGCTGGCCATGTGCCTGCTGCCGGACACCTTCTACAACGAACTGCTCGGCTACAACTACGCGATCGAGATGTTCGGCTGCGGCGAGCTGCGGCTGCACGAAATGCAGAAGCTTCGGCATCACGGCTTCGACATCTGCTACGAGCAGGCGCACCTGACGATCGACAACTTCTCGGCCGGACATACCAGGCAGGCCGCCGACATCATCGTGTCCTACCTGGACGGCGTGCGCCGGACGGCCGGCGAGGATGTGGTGCAGCAGGAGTGGCGCCGGATCTGGCGCGGGTACGCCTCGTTCGCGCTGTTCGTCGAGCATGCGCTGCTGAAGCAGCTGGCCAGCGCGCCGACGGCCGAGCCGGCCGACGACGAACCGCTCACCGATCTGTTGATCTAGCAGATCGGCACTAGCTCACCGCGCTCACACCACTGCACTCATACCACCGCACTCATAGCACCGCACTCATAGCACTGCGTCGAGCGATGCCTTCTCCACCAGTTGCGCGATCTGCCGGACGTTCTCCGGACGCAGCAGGGTGTAGTGATCGGCCGCCAGCAGGTGCCGTTCGCAGTGGGGTAATACGGCTTGCCAGTGCAGTTGCGCAGTGGCGTTGACCGAGCGATCGGCGCCGATGAGCAGGGTGTGCGCCCGCACCGGGCCGTCCGGCCGGTAGCCCGAAATCAGCCTGCGATGCAGGGTGAATGCCTCGAACCGCCGGGCCACTTCGGCACGCACCGCTTGGTGGCCGCCGGAATCCAGCAGGACTGCCAGCTGATCCAGCTGTCCTTGCACCCCCACCGCGTCGATCGCGGTGACCGGCCGCCCGATGGTGCGCAGCGCATCCTCGACGAAGTGCCGGACCTGCAGCTCCGGATCGTCCGCCTCGATGCGTATCGCGTACGGCGCGTCGAGCAGCACCAGCAGCTCCACCGTCTCACCCTGGCGTTCCAGCTGCTTGGCCATCTCGTAGGCCAGCAGCCCGCCCATCGACCAGCCGCCGAGCCGGTACGGCCCGGCCGGCTGCCGGGTTCGCAGATCGGTCAGGTAACTCGCCGCCAACTCGGCCAGATCCGCCACCGGCCGGTCCTGCCCGACCAGGACCGGCGACTGCAGCCCGCAGACCCGGTACCGGCTGGCGAGCTCGGTGGCCAGCGAGGCATAGCTGTACACCGTGCCGCCAACCGGATGGATCAGCACCAACGACTGGTCGGCTGCGGAGCTGGCCAGGTCAAGCAGCACCGGTTGCCCGGCTGCCGAATCCTGGCCCGACTCGCGGGCGGCGATCCGTGCCGCCAGCTGCCGGGCCGAGGGCGCCAGGAAGACCTCGCTGATCGGGAGGTCGACACTCAACTCCTCCCGGATGGCGCCGAGCAACCGCATCGCCTGCAGCGAATTCCCACCGGCGTCGAAGAAACTGCTGGTCACGCTGAGCCGTTCCCGGCCGAGCAACCGGCCGAAGATCTCGCACAGCACCGACTCGACCCGGCCGACCGGGGCGACCTGCTCGGCCGCCGCGGCGGACGGCTGCGGGTCGGGCAATGCCGACCGGTCGATCTTGCCCGACGCGTTCAGCACGAAGCCGGTCACCGCGATCAGCTTGGCCGGCACCATGTAGGCCGGCAGCCATCCGGCGAGGTGGTCACGCAGTTGCTCGACGGTGATCTCGCCGCGGTAGTAGCCGGCGAGTTCAGCGCCACCGACGGGGTCTTCGCGCAACACCACGACTGCCTGGGTGACGGCCGGGTGGGCCAGCAGTGCGCGTTCGACCTCGCCCAGTTCGATACGCAGCCCGCGCAGCTTGACCTGGCCGTCGGTCCGGCCGAGATAGTGAAGCTGGCCGTCCGGCAGCCGCTTCACCAGATCACCGGTCTTGTACAGCCGGTCGGCCGGGTCGTCCGAGAACGGATCGGGAATGAATCGCTGCGCGGTCAGCTCGGACCGGTTGAGATAACCGCGACCGACGCCGGCCCCGCCGATGTGCAGTTCGCCCACCACACCGACCGGCACCGGGTTCAGGTCCGCATCCAGCACGTAGTTGCGGTAGTTGGTCGCCGGCCGGCCGATCGCTGGCGGCAGTACACCGCCGTCTATCTCGGCCCAGGTGCTGATCACCGTGCATTCGGTGGGCCCGTACCCGTTCACCAACCGCAGGCCGGGCCGCTGCCAGGCCAGCGCCAGCACGGTGGTCAACTCCTCGCCGGCGGCGATCAGGATCCGCAACGCCGGCAGTTGGTGAGGATCCAGCAGGCTGATCACCGCGGGTGGCAGGCAGGTGAGGGTCACGCCGGTCCGGCGCATCAGCTCGGTCAGCCGCGGTGGCGACAGCCTCGTCTCCTGGTCGGCGACCACCGCGGTCGCCCCGGACAACACCGCGGAGAACATATCGAGCACCGACACGTCGAAGTTCAGCGAGGCGTACTGCAGCACCCGATCGTGTTCGTCCACCTGCCATTGTCGGATCATCCAGCAGCTGAAGTTGACCACCTGCCGGTGCTCGAGCACGACGCCCTTCGGCCAGCCGGTGGAACCGGAGGTGTACATCACGTAGGCGATCGCGGACGGGTCGATCTCGACCGGCGGTGCTCCGGTGGGTAGCCGGCTCCAGTCCGCATCCAGGCAGTGCACCGGTTGGTCCAGCCCCGCCAGCATGTCGAGCGCCGGCCGATCGGCGATGATCAGCCGCACCGCGGAGTCGGTTGCCATGAAGGACAATCGCTCGACCGGCAAAGCCGGATCCAGCGGGACGTAGCCGGCGCCGGCCGCCAGCACCCCCAGCACCACCGCGAGCCGGTGGGCCGACGGCGCCATCGCCAGCCCCACCAGGTCACCGGGGCCGACCCCATGCCCGGCCAGCCAGCCGCTCACCCGGCTCACGTCGGCCTGCAGCTCGGCGTAGCTGGTGACCACGCCGTCGAACAGCACCGCCGCGGCGTCCGGGGTGCGCCGGACCTGCTCGGCGAACAGCTGCGGCAGCGTCGCGTCCGGCACCGGTTGCTCCGTTGCGTTCCAGCCGATCAGCTCGGCGTACAGCTCGGCGTCGGTGAGCATCGGCAACTGGCTGACGGTGATGGCCGGATCGGCCACCGCCGAGGTCAGCAACATGCGGTAGTGCTCGAGCATCCGGTCCGCCGTACCGGACTCGAACAGGTCGGTGGCGTACTGCAGCACGACGCTGGACCCGGTGGCGTTGGTGCCGACGAAGAATGTCAGGTCGAACTTGGTGTAGTCCGGGTCCGGGTAGCCGTCGAAGGCGTCGATCGCCAATCCGCCGCGATAAATGGTCTCCGGCGCGGTCTCGGCGTGCGCGAAGATGATCTGGAACAGCGGCGTCCGGCTGGCATCGCGCTCGATCTGCAGTGCGTCCACCAGCTTGGCCAGCGGCAGGTCCTGGTGCGCGTACCCGGCCAGCGTGGTCTGGTGCACCCGGTTCAGCAGCTCGCGGAAGCTCGGGTCCTGCGAGCAATCGATCCTGATCGGCAGGGTGTTGACCAGGAAACCGACCAGCGGTGCCAGCTCGGGGCGGCTGCGGTTCGCACTCGGCGTGCCCACCACCAGATCGTGCTGGCCGGTGTAGCGGGCCAGCAGCACCTGCAGCACGCTGAGCAACACCACGTGCAGCGTGGTGTTCTCGGCCGCGGCGAGTGCCCGCGCGCCTGCGATGAGTTCCGGATCCAGCTCCAACCGTGCCACCGCGCCGCGGTGGCTCTCCAGCGCGGGACGCGGCCGGTCGGTCGGCAGCTGCACCAGGGGCAGGCCGGCGAGCTGCTTGCGCCAGTAGGACAGCTGCTCCTCCAGCGCCGCCCCGGTGAGCCGTTCCCTTTCCCAGACCGCATAATCGGCGAACTGGATCGGCAGCTCGGCCAACTCCGGCGGCGTCCCGTCGACCTCGACCTCGTACAACGCCGAGAGTTCGCGCATCAGCACCCCGAACGACCAGCCGTCGAAGACGGCATGGTGCAGCACGGTGATCAGCACGTGCTCGTCCTCGGCGAGCCGGATCAGCCGCCGCCGGAACAGCGGACCGGACGCCAGGTCGAACGGCAAGGCCGCCTCGGCACCGACCACCCTGGCCAGCTCGGCGGTGCGCTGCCCGCCGTCCAGGCCGCTGAGGTCGGCCATCGGCAGCGGCGCCGGCACCGGCGGGTCGATCTGCTGCAGCAGCCTGCCGTCGGCATCCGTCACCAGCCGGGTACGCATGGTTTCGTGCCGGGCCACGAAGGCGTCGATCGCCCTGGTCATGGCCTCGGCATCGAGCATGCCGCGCAGTCGCAGGCCACAGGCGACGTTGTAGCTGGGCAGGCCGGGGGCGAACTTGTCGATGAACCAGAGCTGTTCCTGGCCGAAGGACGCCGGCACAGGTCGGTCGGTGGCGCGGCGTCCGATGCCGGCCGGGGCTGCTCCGGTCCGGCCGGCGCGCAGCCGGGCAGCCAGCCGCTCGCGCTGGACGTCCGACAACATGGCGTTCTCCCTTACCTCAGCGAAACCTGCTCCGGCTCAGGACGGCTGCGGTTCCTGCTCGATCAGCCCATCCAGGCCCTCCTCGCCAAGCTCGGCGTCCTCCAAGCCGTACTTGTCGCGCAACAGGGCGGCGAGCTGCCTGGGTGTGGGCGCCAGGAAGATCGCCGGTACGTCCACATCGACTGCCAGGTCGGTGCGCAGCCGGGCGACCAGCTGCATCGCCTGCAACGAACTGCCGCCCACGTCGAAGAAGCTGTCGTCGGCGCCGACCACTTCCTGGTTGAGCAGGGTGGCGTACATGTCGACCACCACCGTCTCGATCAGGGTGCTCGGCGCGACGTAGTTCTCCACGCTGACCGCGTCCGGCGCAGGGAGTGCCGCCTTGTCGATCTTGCCGTTGTGCGTGAACGGGAATCGGTCGAGCACGATCAGGTGGGCCGGCACCATGTAGGCAGGCAGCCGCTGCGCCAGCTCGGCCCGCAGGTCGGCGACGCTGAAGGTATCCGCGACGGCGGGATCGACCCGCAGGTAGCCGGCCAGTTGCTTCTGACCCGCCGGGTCGGTCAGCACCGTGACCACCGACTGCAGCACGCCGGGCACGCCGAGCATCGCCGACTCGATCTCGCCCAACTCCACCCGCAGACCGCGAATCTTGACCTGGCCGTCGATCCGGCCGACGAAGGAGATGTTGCCGTCGGCCAGCCGCTTGACCAGGTCACCGGTCTTGTACAGCCGGGCGCCCTCGACCTCGGAGAACGGATCGTCGATGAATCGCTCGGCGGTGAGTTCCGGCCGGTTCAGGTAGCCCCGGGTCACCCCGGCGCCACCGATGTGCAGCTCGCCGATCACCCCGATCGGCACCGGGTTCAGGTACTGATCCAGCACGTAAACCTGGTAGTTCGGCTTCGGCCGGCCGATCGGCGGCGGGAAGATGGTGCCGTCCATCTCGCCGAAGCACGCCCCGATGGCCGCCTCGGTCGGCCCGTAGCCGTTGTAGAAGTGCAGTCCCGGCCGCAACCAGGCCTTGACCAGTTCGGCGGACAGCTCCTCGCCGGCGGACAGCAGCACCCGCAGGTCCGGAAAGTCCTGTCCGGTCAGCAGGTTCACCACGGCCGGCGGCATGCAAGCAAAGGTGACCTGCTCGCCGCGCATCAGCTCGGCCAGCCGCGGCGGCGACATCAACGTCTGCCGGTCGGCCAGCACCGCGGTCGCTCCCGAGCACAGGGTCATGAACATGTCCATGACAGAGACGTCGAAGTTCAGCGAGGCGAACTGCAACACCCGGCCACCCGGTCCGATCTTCCAATGGTCGATCATGCCGAGCAGGAAGTTCAACGCGTGCCGGTGCTCGACCACCACGCCCTTGGGCTGACCGGTCGAGCCGGAGGTGTAGATCACGTAGGCGACGTTGGACGGCGACAGCGGCAGGTTCAGGTCGTCGGCCGGCAACTGGGCGATCGCCGGCCACTCGGCGTTCAGCGACAGGATCGTCGCCTCGGTCTCCGGCAGCGCGGGTTCGCTCGCCGCGTCGGCCACGATGACCGGCATCGCGGTGTCGTCCATCATGAAGGACAGCCGTTCGCCGGGCAGCTCCGGGTCCAACGGGACGTAGCCGCCGCCGGCCTTCATGATGCCCAGCAGCACCGCGAGCCGGCGCACCGACGGCTGCATGCAGACGCCGACCAGCACTTCCGTGCCGACACCCAGCTCGGCGAGCCGGCGGGCGATCCGGTTCGCCTGCGCGTTCAGCTCGGCATAGCTCAGCTGCTCGCGTTCCCCCTCGGCGGTGCACAGCTTGCCGGCGATGCCGTCCGGATTACGTTGCGCGGCCTGCTCGAACTGCTCGTGGATGCAGGTGACCGGGAAGTCCGCGGCGGTGTCGTTCCAGCCGTAGACCTCGTCGTACAGCTCGGCATCGGTCAGCATCGGCAGGTCGGACACCCGCTGGGTCGGGTCGGTCACCACGGCTTCGAGCAGTACGCCGAAGTGGCCGAGCATCCGCTGCACGGTCGGCGGGTCGTAGAGCGACGGCGGGTAGGAAAGCTCGAACAACAGCCGGCCGCCACGCGCCTCGATGTAGAAGTTCAGGTCGAACTTGGCCGCCAGCAGCCGGGGCAGCTCCAGCGCCAGGCTTACCCCGGTCAGCGGCATCGGCTCGGGAGCCTCGGCGAAGGTCAGACCGACCTGGAAGACCGGTGCCCGACTGGGGTCGCGCTCGACCTGAAGTACCTCCACCAGCTTGGCGAACGGCAGCTCCTGATGTGCGTAGGCAGCCACCGCGGTTTCCCGCACCTGCGCCAGCAGTTGCTCGAACGTGGGATTGCCGGACAGGTCGGTGCGGATCGGCAGCGTGTTGACCAGGAAACCGATCAGCGGGCTGAGTTCGCTACGGCTGCGGTTGGCGCTGGCCGTCCCCACCACGATGTCGGCCTGGCCGGTGTAGCGGTGCATCAACGCCTGCAAGCTGGCCAGCAACACCACGAACGGAGTGGTGCCCTCCCGCTTCGCCAGCGCGCGCAGCTTGTCGAGCAGCTCCGAACCCAGGTCCGAGGTAGCGATCCGGCCGTCATGGTCGGCGATCACCGGGCGCGGCCGGTCGGTTGGCATCTGCACGGTCTCGAATCCGTCCAGCTTGCCGCGCCAGTAGCCGACCAGCTCGTCCAGCGCCGGACCCTGCAGTCGTTGCCGTTCCCACAGGGCATAATCGGCGAACTGGATCGGCAACTCCGGCAGGTCGGCCGGCCTACCGGTCAGCTCCTGCTCGTAGTAGGCGGCCAGTTCGCGCAGCAGCACCCCGAACGACCAGCCGTCGAAGACGGTGTGGTGGACGCACAACAGCAGCGCGTGGTCGGTGTCGGACAGCCTCACCAGCTGGGTGCGCAGCAGCGGGCCGCGGGCCAGGTCGAAGGTCTTCAGCGCCTCGGACTCGGCGATCTCGACCAGCCTCGCCTCCGGGTCAGGCTCACCGCTGAGGTCCAGCCGGGGCAGGTCGGCCGGTGTCGGCGGATCGATGAGCTGGCGGGGTTGGCCAACCGCGTCGGCGGCCAGCCGGGTACGCAACGTCTCGTGCCGTGCCAGCAACGCGGTGAGGGCATTGGCCAGCGCCTCGGCGTCGAGCTCGCCGCGGAACCGCAGCAGGCCCGGGATGTTATAGGTAGGCAGGCTGTGGAACTGGTCGATGAACCACAGCTGCTCCTGGGCGAAGGACAGCGGCAGGGCGGTGACCGAAGGCCCGCGTCGGGGGATCGCGCTCGAGTTGCTGGAACGTCCCTTGCGCAGCCGGGCTGCCAGCGCCTCCCGCTGGCCGGCGGACAGGCTACCTTGAAGCGATGGCTGAGTGGTCATGAGCGTATCCATTTCATCTGATTAGCCAATGCCTGGCCCGTCCGGCATGTCCTTGAGCCGGAAGACCGGTGAGAAGAAGATCCATAGCGCCGGCAGCAACAACGCGATCGCGGCGATCACCAGTGCCGGACGCAGCCCGACGGCCGAACCGAGCCAGCCGCCGAGCACCGCGCCGATCGGGCCGGTGCCGAACAACACCAGCCGGTAGCTGGCATTCATCCGGCCGAGCAACCGGTTCGGGGTGACGGTCTGGCGCAAGGTGATGGTGTTGACGTTGAACACCAGGACGTTGAAGCCGAACACCGCCTCGATCAGGATCAGCAGCACGATCGTCACCGCCCCGTTGCCCCGCGGCAGGAGCAGCAGCGACGGGCAGGCCGCGGCGAAGATGGTGGTCATCAGCACCGTGCGGCCGAAGCCGATCCCCAGCCGTACCCGGTTGGCCACCGTCGCACCCGCGACGCCACCCACCGAGATCGCACCGATGACGATGCCCAGCTTGAGCGGGCTCAGGTGCAGATCGCGAATGGCGTACACCACGAAGATGGTGATGAAGGCGTTCTGGAAGAAGTTGAAGGTCGCCGACTGCGACAACAACGATCGCAGGATGCTTCGGCCGTACACCGCGTGCAATCCCTCGACGATGTCGGCCCTGATGGACCGGCGGGCCTCCGGCCGCTCCGGTTCGGCCTCCCGCTGCTTGATGGTCAACAGCCCGACCGCCGAGCAGAGGTAGGAGACGGCGTCCGCGGTCAGCGTGACCGGCGCGGTCAGCACACCCACCAGCAGCCCGGCCAGCCCGGGCCCGGCGATCCCGGCCAGCGACGTACTCGTCTGGATCTGCCCGTTGCTGTCGGCCAGATGCCGGCGCTCCACCAGGCTCGGTACGTAGGAGAGCACCCCGACGTCGAACACCACGGTCAGTACCCCGACCAGCAGGCAGACGGTGCAGAGCAGGCCGAAGGAGAGCCGGCCCAGGCCGTAGCTGAGCGGGATCAGCCCGATCAGCACGGCATTTCCCAGGCTGCACGCGATCAGAACCGGCCGGCGCCGGCGCCGGTCGAGCCAGGCACCGGCGAACAGCGACACCACTACCACCGGCGCGTACCGGCAGGCGTTCAGCACACCGACCTGGAACACGCTGGCGCCCAACGTGAGGATCGCTACCAGCGGCAGGGTGAACTGGGTGATCTGGGTGCCGATCAGCGACACCGTCTCGCCGGACCACAGCTTGACGAAGTCGCGGTTGGCCCACAGGCTGCCGGTCGGCTGCTCGGTCGCCGGGACGACGGCCGGCCCGGCGGCGATCTCATTAGTCATCTGGACTCACCGGCTTGGGATGCGGCCGAGGAGCGCCGCGTGGTCGGGATCGGCTGGTGTTGCTCGTCGAATTGCGGACAGCGGATGTTGCCGGACGGCCGGTAGCCGGTGTGCCGCAGCACGGCCGGATCCAGGCCGGCCGCCAGCAACCGGCTGACCGCGCCGGTGGTGATGCCGAGGGCCAACTGCTCACCCGGGCAGCGATGACCGGCCGCACCGAAGGTGAACAGCGTCGGCGACCGCCGGCCCGGCCGGAACTCGGCAGGATCGGGGTTGACGGCCGGATCCCGATTGGCAGCGGCCAGCAGCAACAGCACCGACTGGCCCTGCTGCACCTGCTGATCGCCGATGGTCACCGGCTCAGCGGCGAACCGCCGGGTATTGTGCACCGGCGAATCGTGCCGGGCGACCTCGCGCGCGAAGGCGGCCAACCCGTCGGCCGGCACGCCCTCGCGGGCCAGCGCGACCAGCGTGTTTCCGATCAGCGCCGCCGTGGCGTCGTAGGTCTGGGACAGGAAGCCGATCGCATTGGCCAGCAGCGGAGCGGTATCCGGCCAGTCCGCCCGGCGGGCTGCCCGGATGAGTTCGGCCAGCAGGCTCGGCGAATCCTCGACCGGTCGGCCGGCCATCAGCTCCTGCAGCCGCTCTGCCGCGGCCGCAGCCGCGGCCTGCTGCTCAGCGGTGGCAGTGGCCGGCAGGCAGAGCACGAAGTCACCGATCAGCCTCGCCGCCTCGACATCCGCCCCGTCGGTCAGGCCGCACAGGCCGGCCACCACCTGCGCCGGCAGCCCGAACAGCATCTCGTCCAGCGAACCGCCCCGGGCCAGGATGGCATCCGCGATGCGACCTGCCGACTGGTGCACCCGGGCCTGGTCCACGCTGCCCAGTGCCTCGCAGACGACGTTCTTGAGCCGCTGCTGCAGCGGCCCGTCGGTCATCCGTACCAGCTGACCGAACACCGCCCCGGCGGCGGTGCCGGCTATCCCGGCCGGCACCGGCTCGGCGGGTGGCCGTACCCGTAACAGCGGCTCGGCCAGTGCCGACCGGACCAGCTCGGCGCTGCTCAGCACGACCGCGGTCAACCCGTCGTCGAAGAAGCCGGGACGCTGCGCCACCAGTTCGGCGTAGTAGGGATACGGATCCGGCTGGGTCACCGCCGTCACGGGGTTCATCGCCCGCCCACCGGCATCATCGCTGCTGGGCATGGATCTCCGATCGGTAGCGCTGCAGGATCTGCGCGCGCCGAGGTTTGAACTGCTCCGAGACCATGCCGTCCGCCACGCTGAACCGCGGGACGATCACCACCCGCGCCACCTGCTCGTCGGCCGCCAGCACCGCATTGCATGCCGCCACGTGCGACCGGATCGCCGCCTCGTCCGCCGGCTCGGCGGCCGGTGAGATGACCGCGACCAGGCTGGTCTGTTCCGGGCAGAACAGCACGCACTCCTCGATCGCCGGGCTTTGCTTGAGCCGTTCCTCGATCGGGCGGACGACCACCTTGCGGCCGTTGTCCAACACGATCACGTCATCGGCCCGGCCTTGGATATAGAGGAAGCCGTCCTCGTCCAGGTAGCCTAGGTCGCCGGTGCGGACCAGCCCGTCGCCGGCGAACACCCGCTTGCTGTCCACCGGCGCGCCGTAGAGATAGCCGATGCTGACCGGGTGCTCGCTGCGCACGCTGATCACGCCGTCCTCGTCGAACAGCACGGTCTTGCCGGGCAGCACCTTACCGACGCTGCCCAACCGGTGCGCGGCCGGACTGTTCTTGGCGACGATGCAGGTCTCGTTCAGGCCGTACCCCTCGAAGATCGGCAGGCCGGCATCGATGAAGAACCGCAGCATCTCCACCCGGGCCGGCGCGGATCCGGTCCACAGGTAACGGATCCGGTCGCCGAAGAACTCCACCGCCGCCCGTCGGACGGCCTGCTCGAACGGCAGGTCGGTGACCCGTCGGGCCGTCCGGCTGAGGTGTTGCATGGCCGTCTCGTAGAAGCCGGGAACCCCCATCACCACGGTCGGACGGGCCTTGCGCAGGGCGGGGAAGGCCGCCTCGTAACTGCTGATCGTCACATCGTGGCCGAAGCAGAGCGCCGAGTAGATCCAGTACCGCTGCTGCAGCAGGGACAACGGCAGGAACAGGAACAGATCGTCCTCGCCGCCGTGGCCGAACATGTCCTGCACGGCAGAGATCGAGCTGTCGATGCTGCCGACCGACGCGGCCAGCCCCTTCGGCTCGCCGGAACTACCGGAGGTGAACTTCAGCGCGCAGGTCTCCGCCGGCTGATAGCGCAGCACCGGCGGAGTACCGCGGTCGGCCTTGTCGCACAGCACCAGCACGTCCGACAGCGGCCGGATCGCCGGCTGCTCGCCGACCACCGGCCGGTCGGTGAACAACGCGGCCAGCCGATAACGCTCGACCAGGTCGGCACCGGCGGTGAACTTGCCCGGCTCGAATCCGGCCACCATCAGCTTCAACCGGAGCGCGGCCAGATCCAGCAGCACCCATTCCAGGCAGTTCGCGGCCAGGATGCCGATCCGGTCACCGGCCCGCAGGCCCGCCTCGGCCAACTGCGTGGCCAACCGGCCGGATTGCTCGTACAACTCGGTGAGTTCGAGGCTGCGGGAGCCGTCCAGCCGGACGAAGGAGATCCGGTTGCCCGGCCTCGGTGGGTGGCTGAGTAGCTCGTTGATCACCTCTCGCCGCATCAGGCACCTGCCCCCGGCTGGGCGAGCGAGGCCGGCTGCTGGCCGAGCGCGGACTCGATGTGAGTGGCCATCGCGCGGATGGTGTCGACCTCGAAGAACCGGTCCAGGGTGATGCCGACCCCGAACTGCTTGCGCACCCCGGTGAGGATCCGGGCCGCGGCCAGCGAGTCACCGGCGGCGGCGTAGAAATTGTCGTCCAGGCCTAGTTCGTCGGCCGGGCAACGCAACACGCTCGCCCACAGTGCCACCAGCTGCCGCTGCAGTCCGGTGGCCGGCTGCTGCTGATCCAGCGCTGCCGATCCGGCACTCGGCATCGCCAGCGTTTCCATGCTGGCCCGGTCGAGTTTCCCGTTGCGGGTCAATGGCAACTGGTCATGCCACTGCACCAGCGAGGGCAGCATGTACTCGGGCAGTTGCTCGCGCAGCGCAGCGCGGATCTGCTCCTCGCCCGGTCGGTCGGCGCCGGCGGCCACCAGGTGCGCGACCAGCCGATCGCCATGGCTACCGCTTTGGCGGACCACCACCGCCTGCTTGACGGCCGGGATGGCCGTCAGCTGGGTCTCCACCTCGCCGGCCTCGATCCGGTAGCCGTTGATCTTTATCTGGAAATCACTGCGGCCCATGATCGCGATGGTGCCGTCCGGCAGGTAGCGACCGAGATCGCCGGTCCGGAAGATTCGCTCCCTGCGTACCGGGTCGTCGAAGAACCGGGCATCGGTACGCGCCTGATCATCCCAGTAGCCGACCGCCAATCCCGTTCCGGCGGCGCAGATCTCCCCCACCACCCAGTCCGGGACGTCCTGCCCGGCGGCGTCCAGCACGTAGGCCCGGTTGTTGGAGTTCGGCCGGCCGTACGGGATGGTCTGCCCGACGTAGCTCGAGTCGATCGGGTACCGGATGTTCCAGATGGTGGTCTCGGTCGGACCGCCCAGCGAGCAGATCTCCAGTCCGGGCAGCAGATCGCGCAGGCTCGCAAGCAGCAACGGCGGAATCCGGTCGCCGCTCAGCAGCACCAGCCGCAGCGTACGCAGCGCCGATGCCCCGATGCTGACGGCCTGTTCGGCCAACAGCGCGGCAATCGCAGGCACCGAGTTCCAGACGGTCACCCCGGCCTGCTCGCACAGTTCCAGCCAATGCGCCGGATCCGCCGCCCGGTCGTGGTCCGGCAGCACGACGGCCGCACCCGCAGACAGCGCACCGAAGACGTCCCACACCGACAGGTCGAAGTTGAACGCGCTGATTCCGAAGAACCGGTCGCTCGGACCGATCCCGAACCGGCGCTGGCAATCGGCCACGACGTTGGCCACGCTGCGCCGGCGGATCATCACGCCCTTGGGCTCACCGGTGGTGCCGGAGGTGTAGAGCACGTAGGCCAGATCGTCCAGGCCGGCGCCCGGCAACGGCTCCAGCCTCGGGGGCGCGTTCCCGACCGGCTTCCGGACGTCGAGGGGCAGCACCGCTAGGCCGTCGGCGGCCGGACAGTCCGCGTTGGCCAGCACGCAACGTACCCGGCCGTCGTGCAGCAGGTACCGCTGGCGGTTGACCGGCAGCTTGGCATCGATCGGCAGGTAGGCGGCGCCGGCCAGGATGGTAGCCAGGATGCCCACCAGCTGCTCCGGCCCGCGGGTCATCACCAGGCCCACCAGCTCGTTGCGGTCGATCCGCTGGGCACGCAACCAGGCAGCCGCGGCCGACGCGCGCCGGTACAGCTCGCCGTAGCTGATGGACCGGTTCGCGGTGATCACCGCGGCGGCATCCGGCCGACTACCCGCCCAGGCCACGAAGGCGTCCTCCAACCGGGCCACGTCCAGTTCGACGGCGGTGTCGTTGGCCGCCTGTCGGGTGAGGCGTTGCGACGGTGGCAGCAGGTCGAAGGTGCTCAGCTGCCAGGCCTCGTCCGAGGCCAGGCTGTCCAGCAGGCTCTGATAACCGACCACCATCGCGTCGATCATGCCCGCCGGGAACAGCCCGTTCACCTCGTCGATCTGGACGACCACGCCGTCGTGCTGCTCGAACGCGAAGCCGTTCAGCCAGACCTGCGGGGTCTGGCTGGAGGTGTAGATCTCCGGACCGAACAGCTCGATGGCCGAGCCGTCCAACGTGGCGTCGACATAGCCGATGGTGCTGTTGAACGTGTAGGGCATGCTGGCCCGGGCCGCGCCGGCACGCCGGCCCAGTTCGCGCAGCACCTCGATCCCGGAGAAGTGCCGGTTGTCCAGATCCCGCCGCAGCCGGGTCTGCAACGCCTGCGCACGTTCGGTGAAGGTGCGGGCGCGATCCAGCTCGATCTCGATCAGGATGGTCTCGGAGAAGTTGCCGATCGCCTCAAGGATCCGTGGGTGGATGGGTGGCCGGTTGGCCAGCGTGCTGTTCAGGGTGAACCGCTCGCCCGCTCCCCAGCGCGACAGGGTTTCGGCATAGGCGCTCAGCAGAACGCCGGTCGAGGTGATTCCACGCGCCGCCGCCCGGGCCTTCACCGCGGCCCACGCCGCGGGCTCCAGCCGCACGACGTGGCTGGTGAAACGCGGCTCGGTGATGGCCGCCGGGGTGCCGGCCAGCGGCAGATCCGGGCACGGCGCGAGCTCGTCCAGCCGATCCAGCCAGTACGTCCGCGACCGCTCGTACGGCGCCTGGGTACGCGCCTTGGCCAGCGCGGTCACGTAGTCGGCGAACGACGCCTCATCACCGGCCGGTTCCGGCTCGCCCTGGTAGGCGGCGTACCACTGCCGGAAGAACAGGAACATGCTGATGCCGTCCATGATCAGGCCGTCGTGGCCGACGTGCAGCACCATCTGGTCATCGGCCAGCACGGAGACCTCGGCGGCCAACATCGGCGCGCTGTCGACGGCGAATATCCGGTGCGAGCGTTGTTCGCGTAGCTTCAGCAGCCGCCGGCGCTGCTCGCCGGGTTCCAGCCCGCGCAGGTCATAGCGGGCGATGGTCAGCTCCGGTACGGTGTCCAGCTCCAGTTGCCGGCCTTCGTCGGTGAAGCAGGTACGCAGCATGCCGTGCCGGGCCACCACCCGGTTCAACGCCGCTGCCAGCCGGTCCAGGTCCCAGTGGCCGGCGATCTCGTGGTAGACGTGGCTGGCGATGTTGCCCAGTTCGACCGCATCGCCACGACCGATCAGGTAGCCACGCTGCAGCAGGGTGACCTCGAAGCTCTGCTCGGCAGCCCGCAGGTAGGCGATCAGCTCGGACTTGATCGCCCTGATCCGGCCGACCAATTCGGCATCGATCCGGTCACGCTGCCCCTGCAGCCGCAGGTCCTGTCCGGCCAGGCTGACCGACAGGCCTCGGCTGCTCACCTCCTCGAGCAGCGCGGTGATGACGGTGGTACTCACGTACCTGGCACCTCGGCGAGTTCGGCGATCAGGTCCTCGGTCATGGCGGCCTCCAGGTAGCGGGCAAGTTCGGCCATCGAACCCTCGCCGAGCAACTGTTCGATGCTGACGTCCACCCCGGTCCGGTTCAGGAGCTGGTATTGCAACGCGATCGACTGCATGGAGGTCATGCCCAGCAGGGCGAGCGAGTTGCCCGGCTCGGCTGCCGCCGGATCGAGTTGCAGCGCCTCACACACGGTTGCGTTCAACCAGGCCAGCACCGGTGGCTGCTCGGCAGGCGCGCCGAAGAAGACCACATCGGCAAGCTCGATCGGGGTACCCGCCGGCACCAGCGGTACCTCCGCCGGCCAATTCACCGGTTCGTCCTGCCCCAACGCCGCGGACAGCCGGCCGGCGAACCGAGGCATCACCGGTGCGCTGACCAGCGACAGCAGTCGGGCCGCGGCCAGTTCCAGCGCGATCGCGGTACCGGCTTCGTCCTGCCACTCCGGCAGCTGGGCGATGTACCGTGCGGCTGTGGCGAATTCGGTGACATCGTCGACGATTCCGACCAGTTCGCGGGCCGCGTGATTGAGCGAGAAGCCGTCCTGGCCGAGCGCGTTGCTGATCGCGGTACGCCGCTGCTCCAGCCGTGCCAGTAACGCGTGGTGCTCCGGGGTCCAGGTGCCGGCGGCCGGTGCCACGCCGCCGTACTGCTTGTCGATCCGGCTACCCAGGTCGTTCAGCCAGCGTTGCCAGCCGCCGATCAGGGTGTCGGCGACGAAGTTGTCGTACTCGGCCCGTACGAAGTTGGTGCGCCGGCCCTCCGGTCGCATCCAGGACAGATAGCAACGGACCGCGTCGACCGTGTGCGGCGTCAGGATGTCCTTGCCCCAGATGGCATGCCGGCGACTGGTGGAGAACTTGCTGCCGTCCAGCAGGCTGAACTCGTTGAGGTTGTAGTCGATGTCCGGGTTCCAGTCCGGATGCGCCAGCCGATACATCGCCGGCACGAAAACGGTGTGGTAGAAGGTGTTGTCGAAGCCCATGAAATGCACGATCTTCCAGTCGGACCGCGGCTGATCGGCGCGCCAGTCCCGGCCGAGCCGGCGGCCGACAGCCTCGATCCCGTGCAAGAACCGGTAGGCCATGTCGACCCATACCCAGATGACCTGGCCGTCGACGCCGGGTTCGGCCGGCGGCACTCCCCATTCGCCGGGATGGGTGATTGCCACGTTCAGTTCGTCGCGCCGGAACAACCGGTCGCTGAGTTCCTTCACCCGGGCCGGCACCCGGCCGAGCCGGTGATGGGCAATCAGGTCGGCACGCAGCTCGTGCAGCGCCAGCGAATAGCGGGTCAGTTCGGCCACTCGCGGAGTGGCATCGGAGCGACCGGACACCGGATCGATCAGGTCGGCGCAGAAGTTCGGCTCACCGCACTCCTCACACATGTTCCCGCCGGTCGACTGACCACAGGTCGGGCAGTTGCCGGATGCGTCGACCTCGTAGAGGTAATCGCCGGTCTCGCCGTCCAGCAACGCCGGATCCGAACGTAGCGATACCAGCGGAGATGCGGCGATCCTGGAGAAGAACCGGCGTACCCGTTCCGGGTAGACCGGATCCGCGCCGGAGACCGTGTACTCGTCGATGCTGATGTCGAGCAGTCGGTGGGTCGCATAGATCTCGGCGCTGTAGTACGCCGCGGTGTCCGCGCAGGACCGGCCGTCCCGCCGGGCGGCGCCGGCGACGTAACTCTGGAAGTCGTCGCTGCCGGCGATGTGGAAGACCAGCGCACCGTTCATCCGCTGGAACCGGACATAGGCATCCGCACCCAGGTAGGGTCCGCCCAGATGCCCCAGATGCAGGTCGCCGTTCGGCGTGGTGGGTGAGGAGAAGACGAAGATGGGGCGGCTGTCGAAACCGCGGTTCCCGGCCTGGATCTCGTTCATCCCGCGCTCCTGACTTCGACGGACAACTGCAGAAGTTCGACGGTCTCGGCGGCGATGGCCGGGGCCAACCGATAGCCGGAGCCGTTGGCAGCACCGGCGAAGACGATCCGGCCGGCCTCGTCCAGCCGGGTTACCTGAGGCTCGGCGTTCTTGCTGTACGCATCGCAGAAAACCCGGCCGGACGTGCAGTCCTCGGCCAGGCTCGGCGAGTACTCGCGCAGGCACTGCCGGGCCTGTTCCAGGTTCGCGGCGGACAGGCCGTCGTGCAGGGCGTCCGGGTCGACGTCCCACTCCGGGCAGGTGTAGCTGAACAGCCAGTGACCCCGGTGGACCAGCGGGATGAGGAACGCGTCCTCGTCGGAGAGGATGATCGCCCGGTCGCGCTCGCTGGGCACCTGCTCGACATGCAGGGCGACTATCTTCTTCACCCGCATGCCCAACGGAGTAACCAGGTCCCGCCATGCCGGAGCATGCAGCCACGGGCCCGGCGCCAGCACCACCTGATCGGCATGCAATCGTTCGCCGGTGCCCAATCGGATTCGCACGCCGTCCTCGCCGGACTCCAGCCCGGTCACCCGGACGCCCTCGCGATACCGCACCCCGCGGCGCAGCTCGCGGGCCAGGGCCACGCTCAGCCCGTACACATCGGCCTGGTGGCAACCGTCGATCCGCCATAGGCCGGCGGACTCGGGCAACCGGATCCGCGGGTTCGGCAACGTCGAAAGCCGTACCGGGTCCGCCTGCGGCAGGTACGCCGCCAATGCCTCCGCTTGCCCCCGGTGGCTGACCACGGTGGTCTCGGGCAACGGATAGATCGGCAGGAACGGCTGATTCTCCACCAGCTTGCGGTAGAACTCCCCGCTGTACCGCGACATCTCGCGGACCCGCTCGGTACCGCCGCGCAGCAGGTGCAGGCCGGCCGAGCGGCGGCTGGCGCCGGAACCGACGCCGTCCCGGTCTAGCACGGTCACCGTCGCCGTCTGCGGTGCCCGGCTGGCAAGCTCATACGCCACCAGCGTGCCGATGATGCCCGCTCCGATAACGGTCGTGAAAGGCGCGGTCATGGCTCGTCACTCCGCGGTGACGTTGGGACGCTTGGTCACCCATTCGATGAAGGATGGGTTCTGCGGGTTCGTATTGGTGTTGGTGAGGCTGTCCAAGATCCGCTGCGAACGCCAGGCCAGCAGCGAAAGGTTGGGGTCGGCCAGACCGCGCTGGGTGCGGGCCGCATTCTGCAGGAACAGGTGGTGGTCGCCCGGGCCGTCCCAGACCGCGGCGTAGTGGGCGTCGATCCGGTATTCGCCGTTCTCCACGTGCAACCGATGGCGCAGCGGCTGCAGGAAGGGCATCGGATGCGGGGCGAAACCGGTGGCGAACACCACGATGTCGCTGTCCAGGTGCTCGGTCAGGTCGGGATGCTGGCCGTGCCGGAGGGCCAGTTCGTAGCCGGCCCCGGCCGGGTTACGGGTGAGGCCGGTCAGCTCGCGGTGCGGGTAGAGGGCGATCAGGTCCGGCCGGCTGTGGATGTAATGGTGGGTATAGATCTGCTGGTAGATCTGACGCAGCGTGGCCTCGGAGATGCCGTCGGAGGTCAGCAGATGCGCGAGGTTGAACTGTTCCCGGGCGGCCAGCGGCAGCGACGCGAAGTAGTCGCTGTGGTCGGGCATGTAATAGTCGTTGGTGAACGGCGAGTCGTCGATCGGGAAGAAGTTCGCCCGGCGGGACACCCAGGAGACCCGGCGCGGTAGCCGGTCGGCCGGCCGGTTGATCAGCTCCAAGAACGCCTCGGCACCGGACTGACCGCCACCGATCACGGCGACCCGTAGCCCGGTCATGTCGGTGGCGGCGGAGGTGAAGTCGCTGATGTGGAAGACCCGCGGGTCGGAGAGGAAGGGCCGGCCGGCCGGTGGGATCCAGGGCTGGTTGCCGACCCCGATGCTGACGTGGTCGGCGGTCAGCTCGCGCCGGCTGGTCTGGATCCGAAACATGGTGTCGAAGTCGATCGACATCACCTCTTCGCCGAACACCACGCTCGGGTTACGGGCTGCGGCCCAGGCCAGGTAGTTGCGGAACTCCATCCGAGGCACCGCCTCGAACCTGGCGTTCAGGTAGTGATAGATCCGGCCCTGGTCATGCAGATATGCCAGGAAGGAAAACGGTGAAGTGGGATCGGTCAACGACACCAGGTCCTTGAGCATCGACACCTGCAGCGTCGCCCCGGGCATCTGCTGGCCGTCATGCCAGCCGAATTCGGGACGCCGTTCCAGGAACAGCCCGGTCAGTTCCGGCCGGGACCACATCAGCGAAGCCAGCGACAGGTTCGCCGGTCCGACGCCGACTCCGACACAAGACAGGTGTTGCACCGAGCCGTCGACCAGCGCCGCACCGAAGCGGCTCGGGCAGACATCGCCCGATTCGACGAGCGGGGGCGGCACCGCGGTGGATTCGGCAGATCCAGCTGGCACTACCCCGGCTCCCGCCGCGGAACTCGCCGTAGCGGAACCCGGCTGGCCCACAGCCCCGGTCACCGCCATCTCACCGCTGTTATCACCGGCCGATGCATAAGCGGACTCATCTCTTGCGCGCGGGCAGAGGGTACGGCAAAGCTGCCGGAAACTATCCGCAAAGGGGCAGTTTCGGCCTATGTGTTGGGACTGGCATACCGTAAGCCGGGGTCCTACCGGCTGAGGACGTTCCACACCGTAAGCCGCACCCTATAGCAGTGTCAATGGCCTAGATAACCTATGGGCGCCATAAGAAATTAATGATCACTCTCTGACCTAACCGGACCTTTACCACTACGGCGTATGGTCTTACCACGTTCACCAGGTCGCTGCCGAAGCAACCGGCGCCACCGGTGCTGGTTCGTCGATGTCTTACTACCGACGCGCTTATCCAAGGCTCGGTTCCAGCCCTCCGCATAAGGAGTTAGTGAGCCGTATCTCCTGCTATTAGGTAATGAAACGTCAGCTTCTGCTCTAGGCGAAGACGGTAATCGGATGACTGTGGATCACGCGGTCAAGCAAGCCGCTTTCAAGAAGCCCGGGCCGTACCCGCGCACTGGAATTTCCGGCAATCGGGACTTTATGAAGCTGTGGGCCGGCGAAACCGTATCCCTCATCGGCACTCAAATAACGCAATTCGCGCTGCCGCTGGTGGGCATCTTGACCTTGCATGCCACTGTGTTCCAGGTGGGCATCCTCAACGCCTGCCGCAATATTCCGGTCGTGCTGGTATCGCTGTTCGCCGGCGTCTGGCTGGATCGTCGCCGGCGGCGGCCGGTGCTGATCACCTGCAGCCTGGGAAACGCCTTCCTCATCGGGGTGATCCCGGTTGCCTCGATACTGGGTCTGCTGTCGATGAACCTGCTCTACCTGATCTGCGTGCTATCCGGTGCGCTGTCGGTCGTCTTTGACGTCGGCGTACTGAGCTACGTGCCCAGCCTGGTCGGCCGACAGCATCTGGCTGCCAGCAACAGCCGGATGCAAAGCAGCATGTCGCTCGCGATGGTGGCCGGCCCCGGGATTGCCGGGGTGGTCGTCGGAATCCTCACGGCCCCGATCACGCTGGCTTTCGATGCGGTGTCCTACGTCTGCTCCGCCTTCGGTCTGATCAGCATCCGAACCGCCGAACCTGCCCCGGAGGTGCCGGAGATCCGGCAGTCCATCTGGCGATCGATCGGCGAAGGAGCCCAGATATTGCTGGGCAATCGGGTCTCCCGAGATCTGCTGACCCAGTCCGCGATGTTCAACTTCGTACAGAGCGGCTTCATCACGATCTTCGTGGTGTATGCCGTCCGTGACCTGGGGCTGAGCCCGTTCCAACTCGGTCTGGTCCTCGGCGCGATAGCGGTAGGCGCGCTGTGCGGCTCGATGATCGCGAACCGGGTGCGCAACGCGCTAGGTCTGGGCAGGACGATGCTGATCGCGATCCTGCCCGCCACCTTCTGCCAACTCGGCGTGCTGATTCCTCGAGGTTCCGGCCCGGTCTCGATCTGCCTGCTGTGTGTCATCGAGTTCTGCTACGGCTGCGGAGTCCTGGTCTTCAAGGTCAACACCATCACGTTGCTGCAGACCATGACGCCGAACCGGCTGCTCGGGCGAATGAACGCCACCTATCGGCTGCTCATCTTCGGTATCGCGCCGGCTGGTGCCGTGCTGGTCGGTGTGCTCGGCCGAGCGGTTGGCTTGCACCTCACGCTGGTCATCACGGTGCTCGTGTTCGTGACGCCAGTCCTCTGGACGCTCTTCTCGCCGATATTCCGGATGCAGGCGATACCGAGCGGCCCCGAGGAGGACCTCGACCCGGCGCCTAGCGGCCCCGCCGAGAAGAGTGAACCGGCGCCGATGGCCGCGCTGGAAACGTCGACCATGCTGGACGGCGATGAAGCCGCGCAGCCGAGCTGAGGCAGGGCAATGACTGTCCGGACATCCACCCCGAGCACGCTTACGGATGCGCAACGGGCGCTGCTCACCGCCCGGCTTCGACAGGGTCGCGCGCCGACCACGGCCATGGCGATCCCGCCGCGGCCGGCGGCACTGCGCGATATCCCGGCATCGCTCGCCCAACGGCATCTATGGATATTCCACCAGACCCAGCCGGACTCCCGTGCCACCTACAACATCCCGTTCGCGTTGCACCTTCAGGGCAGGCTCAACATCGACGCGCTGCGGCAGGCACTCGGCACCCTGGTCGACCGGCACGAGAGCTTGCGGACCAGGCTGGTCGCCGACTGCGATGGGCTTCCGATCCAGCTGATCGACCAGGACGTGACCATCGAGCTGCCGGTGCTCGGCTTCGAGAACGAGGCACAGTGGCGCGCCCACGCCGACGAGCAGGCCCGGCTGCCCTTCGACCTGGCGCGTGACCTCATGCTGCGTGCCCAGCTGATCGAACTCTCCGATGACCGGCATGTGTTGCTGCTCGTGGTCCACCACGTCGCCTTCGACGGTTGGTCGATCGGGATCCTGATGGGTGAACTCGCAGCGCTGTACGGCTCCTACCACAACGGTGAGCCGCCTCGACTCGCCGAACTACCCGTCCAGCCGGCTGACTACGCGCTGTGGGAACAGCACCGGTTGGACGAGCACCTGCTCGACGAGCAGATCGAATACTGGCAAGCAGTCCTGACCGACCTTCCCGTGCTGCAACTGCCGACCGACCGGCCGCGACCGCTCACGGCGACGTTCGCAGGCGAGGTCGAGTGGCTCAATCTGGGCGCTGAGCTGACCGTCGAGATCCAGCGGCTGGCTCGCGAGCACGGCACCACCGCATTCGTCGTTCTGATGGCCGCGCTCCAGATCCTGCTGCACCGCTACAGCGGCCAGGACGACATCGTGGTCGGCACCGCCAGTGCCAACCGGGCGCGACCGGAACTTGCCGGGCTGATCGGTTACCTGGTCAACATCCTGCCGATCCGCACTGTTCTCTCCGGTGACCCGCGATTCAGCGACTATCTCGGCCAGGTGCACGAGACCACCCAGGACGCCTACGCCCATCAGGATCTACCCTTCGCGGTGATAGCCGACCGGGCCGGCGGCACGCCGGATCCCAGCCGAGCGCCGATCTTCGGGGTCGCCTTCAGCATGGTGGAGACACCCGACGTGCTGCGTAGTGCCGGCCTGCTCATCGAGTACGAACCGGTCGATCTGGCAGCGACCAAGTTCGATCTGGACTTCTACGGCAGGCTGCGTTCAGGTGAGCTCTGGATAGAGCTGTCGTTCTGCACCGAACTGTTCGATCGGGCGACGATCCAGCGGCTGCTCGGAAATCTCAAGGTGCTGCTGACCGGCATCGTCGCCGCGCCGGACCGCCGGCTGAGCACGCTGCCCCTGCTCACCGCCGCCGAGTTGCGGAACGAACTGGTGACCTGCAACGACACCGAGTTGGCATTGCCGAACGGATGCCTGCATGAACGCTTCGAGCAGCAGGTGGCCCAGGGGCCCGACCGGATCGCCGTGCTGTGCGGCGCCGAATCGGTCAGCTATGCGGTACTCAACGCCATCGCCAATCAGATAGCCAGGTGGCTACGAGGAATCGGGATTCGGGATGACTCGCTGATCGGCGTCAGCCTGCCGCCCAGTCCGCGCCGGATCGCGGTGATCCTAGGCATCCTGAAGGCCGGTGGCGGCTACCTGCCGTTGGATCCGAAGCTACCGCCGCAACGACTGTCGTTCATGGTCGGCGATGCAGCGTTGGTCTTGATCATCACGGACACCGAGACGTCGGCGAGATTGCCCGCTGTCGGCTGCGGTCTGCGCTGCCTGGATCAGGAATGGCCCGAGATCGAGCAATGCGAGGTGACCGATCCTCGCTACCGCGTACCGGATTCGAACGTGGCGTACGCGATCTACACATCCGGTTCCACCGGACGACCGAAGGGTGCGCTGATCGAGCATCGGCAGGCGGTGAATTTCTTCGAGTCGATGATACGACTGTGGTCGATCACGCCGGCGGATCGAGTACTGCAGTTCGCCTCGCTGAACTTCGATGCCTCGGTGCTGGAGATCTTCGGCGCCCTGCTTGCCGGGGCCGGGCTGGTCTTCGGCGCCCGGGACGAGTTGCTGTCGCCGGAACGCCTCGCCGAGTTGATGCGCGACACCGACGTGAGCTTCGTATGTTTGACCCCTACGGTGGCAAGCCTGCTGGCGGCTGAGCCGCTACCACGGTTACGCACGCTGGTGTTCGGTGGCGAGGCGGTGCCCGCCGAGCTGGTGCGCGCCTGGTTGCGCCCTGGCCTTCGAATCATCAATGTCTACGGACCCACCGAGACCGCCATGGTCGCCACCTACGCCGAGCTGACCTCTTGCGCGGACACCGTGCCGATCGGCCGGCCGATGCCGAACTGCCAGGTCTACGTGCTGGATCCGGCGCTCAATCCGGTTCCGCAGGGTACCGTCGGTGAACTGTATATCGGTGGCGCCGGGGTGGGCCGCGGCTACCTCGCTCGTCCCGAGCTGACCGGGCAACGTTTCATCCCGGACCCGTTCAGCGGCCGAGCTGGCGCCAGGCTGTACAAGACCGGCGACCTCGTCAAGCGCCAGTCCGACGGGCAGTTGGTCTTCGTGGGCCGGATCGACTTCCAGGTCAAGATCCGAGGCCTGCGAATCGAATTGGGTGAGATCGAAACGGCATTGCTGGCACACCCGGACGTCACCCAGGCGGCAGCCGTCGTGCAGCGGGATCCGACCGGTGAGCCGAGACTGATCGGCTACGTCCGGGCTGAGGACCCGACCGGCACCTTGGTTGAGCGGCTGCTTGAGCATCTGCGGGACTGGCTGCCGAGCTACATGGTGCCCGGCCAGATTCAGGTCTTGGCCGAATTCCCGCTGAACAACAGCGGAAAGATCGACCGGCTGGCGTTGTCGGCGCTGGCTGACGGCACCTCGGCCAGGACGTACACCGCTCCACGAACCGAGCTGGAGCGGACGTTGGCGGAGTCGTACGCCGACCTGCTCGGGGCGCCACAGGTCGGAATAGACGACAATTTCTTCGAACTCGGCGGCAACTCGCTGCGGGCTATGCAGTTGGTCGGCCGGCTCGGGACGATGTCGAACGTGACCGTCGGAGTCACCGATGTGCTGCTGGCCCCGACGCCGCGGCTGCTGGCAACCCGCCTCGAGGAATCCCGCGGCTTGCGGACAACCGGTCCACTGGTAGCGCTGGCGGACGGTGATCGGCCGATTTACCTGCTGCATCCGGTCGGCGGTACGGTCACCGCCTATCTCGAGCTCGCCCAACGGCTGGCCGGCCGTTACCGGGTGATCGGCATCGAGTCCCACGCCGACGCGGGAGGGCCACGGGATCGGCTGCCGGAGCTGGTGGCCGACTACTTCGAACTGATCCGGCAGGACCAGCCGAACGGCCCGTACCGACTGGCGGGCTGGTCGATGGGCGGCGTCCTCGCCTACGAGTTGGCCCGGCGGCTCGAACGCATCGGGGAGGAGATCGCCTGCCTGGCATTGCTCGACGCGCCGTTCGACATCCCGGCCGTGCGGCATACCGAGGCCGCGAGCGCCGCGCAGTTCGTCACCGACGTTGCCGCCATCCAGGAATGGGACTTAACCGCGGCTCCCGGGCAGGCCGTTCCGGCGGTCGATCAGTTGGCGTGGCTCGCCGAACAAGCTGGCTCGGGTGTCGAGGTGCGCGCTGAGCTGAAGCGTCGATTCGAGATCTTCCGGGCGCACCAACGGGCCCTGTCGGGTTACCGGGCATGCGAGCACATCCGGGCGAACACGGTGCTCATCGGGGCCGATTCCTCCTTGAACCGGAACGCGCCGGCGAGCTGGCTGAAGCTGCTGGACGGACCGGTGTCAACCCACTACCTGGCCGGTGATCACTACAGCTTCCTGCGCGGCTCAGGCGTCGACGAGATCGCCCGGTTGATCAGCGACCAGGATTCGAGCACCGCTCAACCCATCGATCCCGGCTCGCGGCTGAGCGGCGCGATGGGCAGCTCTAGTAGGCCTAGGTGACGTCGTACGAACTGCGTGCGCCTTGTTCGTGCAAGAGCCGCAGCGCAAGGACCAGCAGCTGAATACCTGGCTTCAACCGAAGATCGACCAGAGGGTTTTACGCCTACTCCGATTGCGGATGAGGCGGGCCGTCGGCCTGCTTGATCCAACTCGACCCTTCTCGTCCCCGAAGGAGATTCACCCATGACGACGACACAGACGCACACTGGTCGCGAGACCGCTGCCGATATGGCGGCCGTTGCTTCGCTGCTCGAGATGGCCGATCGGCTAGGCGTGCTGCACGTAATCCGGCGCAGCGGCGGATTCCGGACCGCCGACCTCGCACACGAGGCGGATATCCCCGAAGCCGGTGCCGTGGCCTACCTCGAAGCGATGACCCATGCCGCGTTGGTGCTACCGGACGGCGACGGCTTCCGGGCCTGCGATGACATCGCCGAACGGATCTACGAGTCCGGTTACCTGTCTTGGACGCTCAACGCCAACCGGCCGTTCATCGAGAACGTCACGGAGTTCCTGCGCGACCCGATGACGGCCCGCCAGCATATCCACCGAGAAGGCCGGCAGGTGGCCGTGTCGTCCGAATGGATGGGCTCGTTCGCGTTCTACCCGATCGCCTTGGAAACCATCCGAGAGACCAAGCCATCCCGGGTGGTGGACCTCGGCGCCGGCACCGCGCGATTGCTCATCGATATCCTCGGTGATTTTCCGGAGGCCACCGCGGTGGCGTTGGATCTGGACGGAGGGGCCTGCGCCGAGGCGCGGCGGGCGGCCGACAAGGCCGGCGTCGGGAGCCGGCTGACCATTTACGAACGGCCCATTCAGTCAGTGGCCACCGATTCCACGCCGGTGGAGGGTGCCGACGTGGTGCATGCCGGCTTCGTCTTCCACGACATGATGCCCGAGGAGGAGCACATCGCCGATGGCGTGCTGCGCAACTGTCACGATGCCTTGAAACCAGGCGGCATCATGGCTATCACCGAAGCGGTGCCCTACGTGCAGAACGAACGCGAGCGCCGGTTCAGCACGATGGTGACCTATTACCACCGCCAGTTCATGGGCCGCAAGCTCCTCACCGAGGAGGAGTGGCTGGCCAAGCTGAGCGGGGCCGGCTTCCGCGATGTCACCTGCACGCCGCATCGGTTCCCCACCGGCCGGCTGTTCGTCGCGACGAAATGATGCCTGGTCGGAGGCTAGCGGAGGTCCCGTGTCGAAGATGAGAACCGATTGCGAATTGCGGCTGTCCGCCGAGGAGTTACACCACTCGATCACCGATCCCGCCTTGAGCGGCATCACGCTGCTGAACGAGATCGCCGCGCGCTATCCGGCCGCGATCTCCTTCGCACCCGGCTGGCCACCCGACGATGACTACCGTGGTACGGACGTCGAGCGATACCTGCGGATCTTCACCGAGCATGTCTGCGGCCGAGGGCCCGATTCCGATAGTGCGTCCGGGCGGCTGCTGTTCCAATACGGTCCGACGGCCGGAATCGTGCGTGATCTGGTCACCCGATGGCTGGCCGAGGAGCAGAACATCGCGGTCGACCCGGCCGCCATCGTGATGACGGTGGGCTGCCAGGAAGCACTGGCCATCACGGTGCGTACCTTGTTCGCGGAGAAGGATGACGTGCTGCTGGTCCAGGCACCGAGTTATTTCGGCATCCTCGGTGTGGCACGCATTCTCGATATCGACCTGATGCCGGTTTCGGAGGGGCCGCACGGGTTGACCGCCGAGGCGGTCCGGCAAGCAATAGTTCAGCTGCGCCAGGCGGGTCGGCGTGCGCGAGCCCTGTACGTGATCCCGAGTTATGCCAACCCATCCGGCCACAGCATGGAGGTGGCGGCCCGCGAAGCGTTGCTGGAGCTGGCCTATGAACAAGGACTGGTGCTGATCGAGGACAACGCGTACGGCTCATTCGCCCGTACCGGACCGCAACTGCCCACCCTGAAGTCCATGGACCGTACGCGCGTCGTTGTGCACGTCGGATCGTTCTCCAAGATCGCGGCACCGGGTCTGCGAGTAGGTTTCATCATCGCCGATCAGCGCATCACCGGCACCGCAGCCGGTGACTCACCGGCGATGCTGGCAGGCGAGATGGCCAAGATCAAGAGCGTGCTCTCGGTGAACACCTCTCCGATCTGCCAGGCCATCTTGGGCGGGATGCTGATCGAGGCACGGTTTCGGCTGACTGAGCACTACCAAGCCCGCAGGTCAGCGGCAGCCGATCGGTTGACTGCGATGCTGGATGCGCTCAACCGACTCCTCGGCCCGCTGCGAACGCAGTTTCCGGAACTGTCCTGGTCACAGCCGGGCGGCGGCTTCTTCGTTCAGCTGAACGTGCCGTTCGTCGCCGACCTTGCGGCGCTGACCGATTCGGCGCAGAACTTCGGAGTGCTCTGGTGCCCGATGAGTCTGTTCCGGACCGATGGCGGCGGCACCCGGCAGATTCGGCTGGCCAGTAGTTATGCATCTGGAGACGACGTCGAACGCGGCATCACAAGACTTGCCCACTTCATCGAACATCGAACCGCCCCGGCTCGCCGGTGAACGGCCTGGTCTGGTCAGGACAGCTGCCCAGGTGCCTGGAGGCCTGACTGCTCGGGCCTCCGTTCAGCCGAGTTGCTCGCGAGCGGCCGCGAACAACCGGTGTCGAAGCACGTCAAGGTCACGCTGTTCGGGCAGCACACCGGAGCGGTTCTGCAAGACGACATCCTGAAAGCCACCCATCCCCTGCTGGTACAGGGCGAGGATTTCCCGGATCGCCGCCTGCTGGGACGCAGCCGCCTGCTGGGACGCAACCGAATCATCCGCCAGCAGACGGTGCAGAATTCCCTGCAGGCGTCCGGCCCAGGCCGGCTCACCACCCTGCGTCAGCAGCCGGATGACAGCTGTCAAGGTGGCGGCGAGCTCCGCTGTCTCACCCATCCCAGTCGCCAGAATAGACCGTGGTTCCCTGGGGTATTTCCCACGCAGCTGTCGAGGTGCCCCGGTGCCGCGTCCGGCTGATCAACCCGTGGTCCGGAAACGATCAGACCGGAACGTTCAGACCCGGAACGCTCAGACCCGGACGGTCAGACCGGAACGTCGCCGAGCTTGCCCCATTGGTCGCTGATCACACCGCGTACCCACCAGACCCCGGTGGACGGTCGCCAGACAGCCAGGTCAACCCGCCCGTCACCGTTGTAATCGCCGAGCACCGGCACGTCCCCGGCCTTGCCCCACTGCACCGGCCCGATCCCGCGCACCCACCAGGTCCCGGTCGAGGGACGCCACACCGCCGGATCCGAACGCCCGTCGCCGTTGTAATCGCCGACCACCGGCACATCACCCGACCTGCCCCACTGCACCGGCCCGATCCCGCGCACCCACCACACCCCGGTGGACGGCCGCCAGACAGCCAGGTCAACCCGCCCGTCACCGTTGTAATCGCCGACCACCGGCACATCGCCCGACCTGCCCCACTGCACCGGCCCGATCCCATGCACCCACCACACCCCGGTGGACGGACGCCACACCGCCAGCTCGGAACGTCCGTCGCCGTTGTAGTCGCCTGGCACGGGCACGTCCCCGGCCTTGCCCCACTGCACCGACTCGACCCCGTGCACCCACCACACCCCGGTGGACGGCCGCCACACCGCCAGATCCGAACGCCCGTCACCGTTGTAATCGCCGACCACCGGCACATCCCCGGCTCTGCCCCACTGCACCGACTCGACCCCGTGCACGTACCACACCCCGGTCGAGGGACGCCACACCGCCAGATCCGAACGTCCGTCGCCGTTGTAGTCGTGCACCACCCCGGCGATCAGCCCACGTGCCTGCTTGACCTTCAGCACCAGCAGCGCAGCCGCGTTCACCTTGGATCGGAAAGCCGAATCGCTGCTCACCCGCGCCGACACCGCGTCGACCATGGCCGGGATCAGGCTGGGGTCGACGGTCAGCACCATGTCACCGCCGGCATCCAGGAAGTTCACCGCCCGCTGGCCCGGGGTCCAGGCCGCGACCTGCTTGGCCGAGCCCAGGTCGTCGCTGATCACGACTCCGCGAAAGCCCAACTGGCTGCGCAGTATCGAGCCGATGATCGTCGGCGAGAACACAGCCGGGCGGCCCGGGTCGATCAGGTGGTAGTACGCGGAGGACATCATCACGAACGGAGCACCAGCCTGGATGCCGGCCTTGAACGGCGCCAGGTAGGCGTCCGTCGACGTGGTGACGTTGTCGGTCACCCCGGCGGTGGTGTCGGTGTTGGCCGTGACCCGGCCCAGGCCCGGGAAGTGCTTCAAGGTGGTGGCGACGCCTGCCTGCGCCATCCCTCGCACCACCGCGGCGCCGTGCGGTGCCACCACGTCCGGGGTGTGACCGTACTCCCGGTTGTAGTACCCGATCGGCGGATTGACCTGACCGACCGGCACGGTATCCATCACGGGCGCCAGGTTCTGGTTCAGCCCGGCCGCCGTCAGCTGGCCGCCCCACTGCTGTGCCGCGGCCTGCAGCGTCGCCACCGCCCAGCCGCCCTGGGTCAGTGCCTGCGGGATGGCCGAGAAGCCGGGCCCGGACAGCACCTGGACGTACCCGCCCTCCTGGTCGGAGCTGATGAACAGCGGCACCCCGCCGGTCGCCGCCGAGCCGGCCCGTGCCTGCAGCCCATTGGTGATCGCTCGGGTGGCGCTGACACCTCGCGCGCTGCGGCCGGTCAGGATCACATTGCCCACGTGGTAGCTGCTGATCGCCGACAGGGTGCCCGAGCTGACGCCGGTCGCCGCGCCGCCGACCATGAACAGCTGACCGATCCGCTGCGCCTGGGTCATCCGGTTGAACACCGCCTGGGCACCGCCGGCCGGGACGCTCGCCGCCACCGGTAGCGGCGCCACCAGCAGGGCGGCGACCCCCAGTAGTAAGCCGATCATTCGTGAATGCTTCATGCCGTCCCGCCTTCTGACCCACCGTCCACCAGACACCCGCGGCACCGAAACTGTTGCGGCGTGTTGGATGGCGCGCGACGGGGATCCGTACCCGAAGGCACCCATCGGCAGCTACGGCGAGATCACCACGCTGCCGCACAGCTGTTCCGTCCGAGGCCGGTAAGTGACCGAACTTGGTTACCCAACGTGCCTATTTGGCAGGCTTTTGCGGCCGTTCCGGCTACCAAGAGTGATTGTTTGGCTACGGGCTTTACAGCGGCGTCCGAGCATGTATGTTCTGCGTTAACAACTGGTTCAGGATGAGCAGAAGGGGTCCACGGATGGACACCAAAGGGCTTACCCACGCGACTGCTATCGGGGTAGCCGCCTGCGCGGCGGCAGCGTTCTGCGCGGCGCCGCTGGTGGGGCCGGCGCGCCCGGAGGCGCCACGCAGCGCCCAGCCGGTGACGGCGTCGGCGTCGAACTGGTCGGACGGCAAGTGGGGCGATGCCACCGCCGACGACGTCGCCAAGGATGCCTACGGCAAGCACGCCGCGCAGCAGGACCCCGGCTCGCTGTTCACCGTCGAGAAGGCGATCGGCGTGCGCGGTGCGTGGGGCAAGCACGACCGGAACAACCTCAACGTCACCGGGCAGGGCATCGGCGTGGCGCTGCTGGATTCCGGGATCAACAGCGCCGTCCCCGGCTTGAACCTGCCGGGCAAGGTCACCTACGGCCCTGACCTGTCGATCGAGGCCAACGGTCCCCTGGTTGACCAGGACACTTATGGACACGGCACATTCCTGGCCGGCATCATCGCCGGTCGCGGCGCCACGAACCCCTCCTCGGACCTGCCCGGCGCGCCGGCCAACGTCCAGCTCGGAGTGGCCCCGGACGCGAAGCTGCTCGCGGTGAAGCTGGCCACCACCGACGGCAGCACCGATGTCAGCCAGGTGATCGCCGGCATCGACTGGGTGGTCGAACACCCTGTGCTACCTGACGGCACCCGGATCCGGGTCATCAACCTCGCCTACGGCACGGACTCCGCCCAGAGCTACCAGGTCGACCCGCTGGCCGCCGCTGCCGAGAACGCCTGGCGTCAGGGCATCGTGGTCGTCACCTCGGCCGGCAACTCCGGAGCCAGCACCGGTCGGCTCACCGACCCGGCCATCGACCCGTACGTCCTGGCAGTCGCCGCCGCGGACTCCAGTGATCGCCTCGACGGCTGGGCCCACGACCACACCCGGGCGGCCAGCTACTCCAACGTCAGCAGCACCGGCCGGCACCCCGACCTGCTCGCACCTGGAACCTCGTTGGTGTCACTGCGCGATCCCGGATCCTTCGTCGACGCCAACCACCCCGAAGGTCGGGTCTCCGGTGACACCACCGGCACCCTGTTCCGCGGCAGCGGCACCAGTCAGGCCGCCGCGGTCGTCTCCGGCGCCGTCGCCGACCTGCTGCAGGCCTATCCGAGCCTGACCCCCGACCAGGTCAAGTACGCCCTGACCAGCAGCGCGGAGGATTTGGCGAACGCCAACAACAACGCCGCGGCCGTCGGAGCCGGAATCCTGAACCTGCCGAAGGCGATGGACACCGCTCAGCACTTGACCGCCACCGACTCCACCGCGACCCAGCTGCGCGCGGCCGCCGTGCAAACCTACCCGCAGGCAAGCGGAACCGGCTCGATCGAAGCTGCCCGAGCAGGCTCGACGCTCATCGACGCCGACGGCAACGAGATCACCGGCGAGGTCGACGTCCAAGGCAACCCCTGGGACGGCACCGCCTGGTATCGGGCCGCAACGACGTTGACCGCCTGGAGCGGCGGCCAATGGCTGGGTAGCACCTGGACCGGCACCGGCTGGCAGACCAGCACCGACGACAACGGTCTCAACTCCACACGCTGGGCCTCGGCACGGTGGGCCTCGGCACGGTGGGCCTCGGCACGGTGGGCGTCGGCACGGTGGGCGGACGCATCGTGGACGTCGGCCCGCTGGGCCTCGGCACGGTGGGCCTCCGCCCGCTGGGCCTCGGCACGCTGGGCCGACACCTCCTGGAGCTGAGCCGGCCGCGGCCGGTTCAGCCCTGCCGCTGCAGGGAAATCACGGCGCTGCAGGTAAATCAGGACAGCGGGTCGATGCCCAACGCTCAACCGACCCGCGCCACCTGCTCGGCGTCGCGCAGCACCCGCAACACGTTGCGGTGCGTCAACCCGGCGATGTCCTCCTCGGACCAGCCCCGCGTCAACAACTCCTCGATCAGCGCCGGATAGCCCGCGACGTCGGCGAGGCCGACCGGCATCGATCCGACGCCGTCGAAATCGCCGCCGATACCGACGTGCTCGACGCCGGCCACCTCGCGCACGTGCTCGACATGATCGGCGACCTGGCTGACGGTGGCCACCGGCATCGGCTCGCGTTCGGCGTGCTGGGCCACCGCGGCCATGTGCGCCGCCCAATCCCGCGGATCCTCGCCGCGCTCGACCATCTCGGCCAGCACCGCGGCGTCCCAGTCCTTGCACTCGGTCGAGACGAACTGCGGCACGAACGTCACCATGCACACGCCACCGTTGCCGGCCAACGTCCGCAGCACGTCGTCGGGCACATTGCGCACGTGATCGCACACCGTGCGCGCCGAGGAGTGGCTGAAGATCACCGGCGCGCTGCTGGTGGCCAGCGCGCTCCGCATGGTGCTGGGTGCGACGTGCGAGAGGTCGACGAGCATGCCCAGCCGGTTCATCTCGCGCACGACCTCACGGCCGAAGTCGGTCAGCCCACCGTGCACCGGCTCGTCGGTCGCCGAGTCGGCCCACGGCGTGTTGTCGTTGTGGGTCAACGTCATGTACCGCACGCCCATCGCGTGCAGCGTGCGCAGCACCGCCAGCGATCCGTCGATCGAGTGGCCGCCCTCGGCTCCCAGCAGCGACGCGATGCGTCCCTGCGCCAGCGCCGCGGTCACGTCGGCCGCGGTCAACGCCAGCGCCAGCTGATCCGGGTAACGCGCGACCATGCGCAGCACGAAATCGACCTGCTCGAGCGTCATCCGCACTGACTGCGCGCCGGCGCCGCACGGCACGTACACCGACCAGAACTGGCCGCCGACCCCGCCGGCCCGCAGCCGCACCAGATCGGTGAACGTCCGCGTCTGCTCGACGTCGAGGGGGTAGGCGTCGAGGTCGTAGTTGTTCAACTCGCGCAGCGCGAAGGGCAGGTCGTTGTGCCCGTCCAGGATCGGATACCGCGCCAGGACGTCGCGTGCGCGGCTCGCGGCAGGATTGTCAGCAGAGGCGGCCACCGCGTCAGGCGACCTCGATGATCAGCGCGTCGCCCTGGCCGCCGCCACCGCACAGCGCCGCGGCACCGATCCCACCACCACGCCGGCGCAGTTCGCTGATCAGCGTGACGGTGATGCGCGCCCCGGTGCAGCCGAGCGGGTGACCCATCGCGATCGCGCCGCCGTTGACGTTCACCCGGTCCTCGGCGAGGCCCAGGTCGTCGACCGCGGCCAGCGCCACCGACGCGAACGCCTCGTTCAGCTCGTACAGATCCAGGCCGGCCGGATCGAGGTCGCACTTGGCCGCGGCCTTGCGGATGGCGTTGGCCGGCTGAGGCAGCAGCGACAACGGGCCGGCCGTCGTGCCCCACGCCTTGATCGTGGCAAGGACGGGCAGGCCGAGGGCGTCGGCCTTGCGGCGCGACATCAGCACCAGCGCCGCCGCGCCGTCGGAGGTCTGGGACGCGTTGCCCGCCGTGATGGTGCCGGTGGGCGTGAACGCCGGCCGCAGCCCACTCAGCGACTTGATGTTCGTGTCCGGCCGCACGCCCTCGTCCTGGCTGACCACGGCTGGGTCACCCTTGCGCTGCGGGACCTCGACCGGCACCACCTCTGCGTCGAAGGTGCCGTTCTTCCAGGCGAGTGCGGCCCGCTCATGCGACCGCACCGACCACTCGTCCTGCCGTTCGCGGCTGTACCCGTGACTCTCGGCCTGGTATTCGTCGGTGGCCAGACCCATCAACCGGCGGTCGAAGGCGCAGGTGAGGCCGTCGAACATCATGGTGTCCTTCAGCACCCCGTCGCCGGCTCGGTAGCCGAAGCGCGCCTTGTCCAGCACGTAGGGCGCGTTCGACATCGACTCCATGCCGCCGGCGACTACCACGTCGAACTCGCCCAGGGCGAGCAGCGACGCCGCGCGGGCGATCGCCGAGGTGCCGGACAGGCACACCTTGTTCATCGTCTCGCTGGCGACCTCCAGCGGGATACCGCCGTGGACGGCTGCCTGGCGCGCCGTCCCTTGGCCGAGCCCGGCCTGGATCGCGTGCCCCAGCACGACGTAGCCGACCTGATCGCCGGTAACGCCGGAACGCTCGAGGGCCGCCGCGATGGCCTTTCCGCCCAGCTCCACGGCGGCGAGGGACGACAGACCGCCGCCCAGCTTGCCGACCGGCGTACGCGCGTACCCGACGACGACGGCTTCATCCATGACCTCTCCTGACGTTGTATCAGCGACCGGCGGCCGGTCTCTGTTCAGAATACGGTGCCCACTCAAGCCGCCCTATACCGCGCGAAATGGCCGCACTACTTGACACCGAAAATGTGGCCATGTTCTAGTGCCAATCACCGCAGAAGGTGTGATCCGGCTTCCTCCAGGCGGACGGCCGGGCATGGCACAACGCGTTTCGCAGCGCGGCGTCGCGCGCGGATTTCCGCGGCCGACGAAGGGGGTGAGATGGCGCGTACCGGCGGATCGACGCTGCGCGCGCCTGGCGCCTCGTTCGCTGTCGCAAGCGACGAAACACTTGCTGTACAGGGATGAATCGAGAGGCGAGACGATGAATGCTCGAAGCTGTGTCCTGATCGGCGGCGGCAGCGTGCTGGTTCGGTGCGGCTCGGCGTTGCTTGCCGACGGCGTGCGAATCGCCGCGCTGGTGACCGAGGACCCGGCCACCCGCAGTTGGGCGATCAAGACCGGCACGGCCCATTACACAATGGCCGAGGCGATGGCGTCCGTCGACCTCGAATTCGACCTGCTGCTCAGTATCGGCAATCTCAGCGTCATTCCCGCCGAATTGCTCGCTCGCGCGCGCTCGATGAATCTCAATTATCATTACGGGCCGCTGCCGGAATACTCGGGCGTGAATGCGCCGGCCTGGGCCGTAGCCGAACGTGCCGACACCTTTGCCGTCACCTGGCATGTCATCACCGAACTGGTCGACGGCGGCGACGTGGTGTGGCGGGTGCCGGTTCCGATCACCGCCGCGGACACCGCCCTGTCGCTGGGACTGAAGTGCGACGACGCCGCGGTCGCATCGGTCGTCGACGTCGTGCGGGGGGCGTCGGCCGGGCGGCTCGTGCGCACGCCGCAGGACCTCGGGCGGCGGCGCTACTTCTCCCGACGCGCACAGTTCGCCGCCGAGGGGTTGCTCGACTGGAGCAGGTCGGCCGACGAGGTCGTGGCGCAGGTCCGGGCCACGGATTACGGACGGTTCGGCAGCCCGCTGGTCTGGCCCAAGATCCTGGTGGCCGGTCAGATCCTGGCCGTCCGTGAGGCTACCGTCGGTGAGGCTTCGGTCGGTGAGGCTTCGATCGGTGGGGCGACCGTCGAGGCGGTCACCGGCCGCGTGCCCGGCGAGGTGCTCGGTTGCGACGACGAGCGCGGGCTGGAGATCGCGCTGCCGGCCGGCACGGTACGGCTGACCAGGCTGTGTACGCCGGAGGGTGTGGACATCTCGCCCGCCCGGCTCGCGCACGAGCACGGGATCGCGGCCGGCACGGTACTGCCCGGCGTCGACGACCGGCTCGCGGCCGAGCTGGCCGAGGCCGGGCGATCGGCGTCCGAGGCCGCCGGTCGGTGGGTGGAACTGCTGCAGGCGGCACAGCCGTTCCGGCTGCCGTTCCCGCCGCCGTCGTCCGACGCTGCCGGCGACACCTCGCCCGTGCGCTCGACCTGGCGCGCCGCCGGCTCCGAGTTGACCCCGGCCGGGCTGGTCGAGGCGGTGTGCACGTTCCTCAACCGAGCCAGCGGCGAGCCGCGGATCGAGATCGCGGTGTCGGCACCGCGGCCCGGGCTGGCGGGGAACTATCGCGAGCTGTTCAACTCCTGGTTGCCGCTGCGCGTCGACCTCGACGGCACCCGCAGCGTGTCGGACAACCGCCGGTCCGTCGCCGACGAGTTCGCGGCGGCCCAGCGGCGCGGCTGGCTCCGTCGGGACGAGATCGGCCGCGACGAGATGTTGGCAGCGCGCTACGCCGCCGGGCAGCTGGTGCCCGACGTCCTCATCACGTGGGGTGCGAGCACCGACGGCGTGCGGCCGGCCCTCGAACTGGCCGCGCAGGAGGACGGGGAGACCGTCGAGTTCCGGTACGACCCGGCGCGGCTCGCACGCGCGGACGTCGTCGGCCTGGCCGCCCAGCTGGCCGACTGGTGGGAGCGGCTGCCCGGACTCGGCGAGCGGCCGCTCGCCGACACCTCCGCGGTCCCGGCCGACGAGCTGACCGCACTGGCGGAGTTCAACGCCACCGAGGACACCACGACCCTCGGGCACGACTTCGTCGAGCTGTTCGAGCGTTCCGTCGGACAGCACTCGGCGCGGGTGGCCGTCGTCTGCGGTGCGGACGAGCTGACCTACGCCCAACTCAACGCCGAGGCCAATCGGCTCGCGGCGGCGTTGCTGAGCCGCGGGGTGAACCCCGACGACCTGGTCGGCATCGCGCTCGACCGGTCCACCGACCTCGTGGTGGCGCTGCTGGCCGTGCTGAAGACCGGAGCGGCCTACGTGCCGATCGACCCGGGCTTCCCGGCCGAGCGGGTCCGCCTGATGATCGAGGACGCGAACCCGAAGCTGGTACTCACCTCCGGCGTCCCGACGGCCGCGCTGGCGGCGGCCGAGTCGATCCGGCTGTCCCTCGATGACGTCCGGGCGAGCACCGGCGGCCAGCCGGCGAATCCCGGGCTCGAGGCGAGCCCGGGCGACCAGCCGGCGAATCCTATAGTCGAGATCGGGCCCGACCGGCTTGCCTACGTCATCTACACCTCCGGGTCCACCGGGCGCCCGAAGGGCGTCGAGGTGAGCCACGGTGCGCTGTGCAACTTCCTGCTCTCGATGCGGCAGCGTCCTGGCTGCGCCGCCGAGGACCGGCTGCTCGCGATCACCACGATCTCCTTCGACATCGCCGCGCTCGAACTGTTGCTGCCGTTGCTGTGTGGCGCGCGGACGATCATCGCCCGCGGGCACGAGACCACCGACGCCGGTGCGCTGTTCGGGTTGATGCAGCGGCATGCCGTCACGATGATGCAGGGGACGCCGGCGACCTGGCAGTTGCTGCTCGACGCGGGCCGGCGCGGTGACATCACCCTGGCCAAGGTGCTGTGCGGCGGCGAGGCGCTGTCCCGCCAGCTGGCCGATCGCCTGCTCGGCCTCGGCGACGAGGTCTGGAACATGTACGGCCCGACCGAGGCCACCGTGTGGTCGAGCGCCTGGCCGGTGCGGCCGCAGGCTGAGGTCGTCATCGGCCGGCCGATCGCCAATACGCAGCTCTACGTGCTGGACGCCGACCTGTTGCCGGTGCCGCTCGGCTTCCCGGGCGAACTGTGCATCGGCGGCTCGGGCCTGGCCCACGGCTACCACGGCCAGCCCGAGGCCACCGCGGCCCAGTTCGTGGACGACCCGCTGGGCGCCTGCCGCCTCTACCGCACCGGCGACCAGGCCCGCTTCCTACGTTCGGGTGAGCTGAGCGTCCTCGGCCGCCGCGACGGCCAGGTGAAGCTGCGCGGTTACCGCATCGAACTCGGCGAGGTGGAGACCGCGATCGCCGAACATCCAGACGTCGCCCGCACGGCCGTCGTCGGCCGCGACGACCAGCTCGTCGCCTACTGCGTACCCAACCCGGCGCCCGCCGACGGCTCCGGCAACCGCGGCGCGGCGCTGGCCGAGTGGACGGGCGCGTGGGATCAGGCCTACCGCTCGCCCGTCTCCGACCCCATGTTCAACATCGCCGGTTGGCGCAACAGCTACGACGGGCAGCAGTTCCCCGACCATGAGATGCGCGATTGGCAGGCCGCCTCGGCCCGTCGGATCCTGGCGCAGGCACCGGACAGCGTGCTGGAGATCGGGTCCGGCACCGGCCTGATGCTGCACGCCGTCGCCCCGCACTGCACCCGCTACCACGCGGTCGATGCCTCCGAGCAGGCCGTGGCGCTGACCCGCGCGAACATCGACTCCCTCCCGCAGGTGACGTGCGAGCACCGGGCCGCGCACGATCTGCCCGAGACCCAGCCGGGTACGTTCGACACGGTCGTGATCAACTCGGTCGCCCAGTACTTCCCCGATCTCGAGTACCTCATCTCGGTGATCGACTGGGCCACCAGCGCGATCGACACCGGCCGGGTCTTCCTCGGCGACGTCCGGGATCTGTCGCTGCTCGCGATCTTCCACGCCGACGTCCTCGACTACCGCACCGACGGCCGGCTCGCACCGGACGAGCTCGCCGAGCAGGCCGCCCGCGCGGCGCGCGCCGAACGCGAGCTGGTGATCGCGCCGGCGTTCTTCGCGAGCCTGTCGGCCCGGTTCCCGCGGATCAGCCGGGTCGACGTCACGCTGCGCGAGGGCAGCTACGTCAACGAGATGACCCGGTATCGCTACGACGTCACGCTGCACGTCGGCGGCGAGGCGGCCGACCCCACCCCGGTTCGCGAGCTGGGCTGGCTCGATCTCGCTACGGCCGGACGCGAGGTCGCCGCGCTCGACGGCCACGTGCTGCGGCTGACCGACATACCCAACGCGCGGCTGAGTGACGTCCGTCGCCGGGTCGGTCCGGCGCTCGGCGCGAACCAGCTTACGGCCGACGCGAACCAGCTCACGGCCGGGATCGATCCGCAGTCCCTGCTCGAGCTGGCCGCCGAGGCCGGACTCGAGGCGGCGCTGCTGCCGAGCCGGTCCGGGGACCCGTGGTGCTTCGACGCCGTGTTCTGGCGGACCGGCCAGTGCCCGGACCTCAGCCCGCGGCCCGCGAGCGAACCGGCGCGGTACGCGAACACCCCGGCTGCCGCCAGCCCGCGCCGGGAACCGCTGGGGCGGCTGCTGCGCCCGTGGCTGGCCGAGCGGCTGCCGTCCTACATGGTGCCGGCGTTCTTCGTCGAGGTGGCGGAGTTCCCGCTCACGCCCAACGGCAAGATCGACCGCAACGCGCTGCCGGACCCGGTCGAGCGGATCGAGGTCACGGCGAAGCCGGCCACCGAGCTGGAACAGGACATCCTCGCGGTGTGGACGTCGGTGCTCGGCCACGACCGCTTCGGCATCAACGACAACTTCTTCGAGGTCGGCGGGGACTCGCTGCGGGTGGTGCGCGTCCAGCTGGAGCTCGAGCAGCGGCTGGGCCGCCCGATCTCCTCGGCCAAGCTCTACGAGCACTACACGATCCGGGCGCTGGCCGCCGACCTCGCCGGCGCCGCTCAGCCGTCGTCTGATGTCGTACGTGCGATCAGACGGATCGACACGGCCGACGACATCGCGATCATCGCGATGGCCTGCCGGTTGCCCGGCGACGCCTCGACCCCGGAGCAGTACTGGGACCTGCTGGCCCGCGGCGGCGACGGGATCGTCGAGGTGCCGAAGGACCGCTGGGACGCCGAGGCGCTCTACGACCCCGACCCGGAGGCCCGCGGCATGTCGTACTGCCGCTCCGGCGGCTTCGTCTCACCGATCGACCTCTTCGACGCGCCGTTCTTCGGGGTCTCGCCGCGCGAGGCGCGTGCCCTCGACCCGATGCAGCGGATGATCCTGGAGACGAGCTGGGAGGCGTTCGAACGCGCCGGCTGCACGATGGAGCGCCTGCGCGGCAGCAACACCGGCGCGTTCATCGGCGTCGGCAAGAGTTCGGCCTACCACGAGTACGGCGTCACGGCCGCGGGCGGGCTCGGCGACCTGGACGGCTACGTCGGGCCGGGTTCGGCCGGCGGCACGATGTCCGGCCGGGTGTCCTACGTCTTCGGCCTCGAGGGCCCGACGATGACCGTCGACACCGCGTGCTCGTCGTCGCTCGTCACGACCCACCTCGCCTGCACCGCGCTGCGCCAGGGCGAATGCGACCTCGCCCTGTCCGCCGGGGTCAGCCTGATGCTCTCGCCGGAGCTGCATGTCGAGTTCAGCCGGCTGCGCGGCATGTCGCCCGACGGGCGCTGCCGCTCGTTCTCCGTCGACACGGAGGGCACCGGCTGGAGCGAGGGTTGCGCGGCGGTGGTGCTCAAGCGACTGTCCGACGCCCAACGCGACGGCGACCCGATCCTGGGCGTGCTGCGCGGCACCGCCGTGAACCACGACGGGCACGCCGCCAGCCTGACCACGCCGTCCGGTCCGGCCCAGCGTCGCGTCATCCGGGCCGCCCTCGGTGCGGCCGGGCTGCAGCCGGGCGACATCGATTACGTCGAGGCGCACGGGACGGGCACCAAGCTGGGCGACCCGATCGAGGGTGCCGCGCTGGCCGACGTCTGCGGTGGCAGCCACCCCGACGGCGAGCCGCTGTGGATCGGCTCGGCGAAGTCGAACCTGGGGCACACCCAGGCGGCCGCCGGCCTGGCCGGGGTGTTGAAGGTCGTCCTGGCCATGCAGCACGAGACCCTGCCGCGCACGCTGCACGTCACCGAGCCCACACCGGCGGTCGACTGGGACGGCGCCGGCTTGGCGCTGGTGCGCGAGGAGCGCCCGTGGCCGGTCAAGGACCGGCCACGGCGGGCCGGCGTCAGTTCGTTCGGCATCGGCGGCACGAACGCGCACGTCATCATCGAGGAGCCGCCGCGGCCCGCCGTGCAGGCTATAGCCGAGCCGGTCGAGTCGGCCCCGCTGCCGCCGACCGTCCCCCTCGTGCTCTCCGGCTTCTCCGACTCCGCACTGCGCGAGCAGGCCGAGAACCTGCATCGGCATATGGGCATGAACATCGCCGATCGGCTCGGCGACATCGCGTTCTCGCTGGCCACCACGCGCAGCCACTTCCGCCGGCGCCTGGTAATGCCGGTGAAGGACAAGGCGGAACTGCTCGACAAGCTGGCCTCCTTCGCCCGGACCGGCGAGGCGCCGGCCGGCGCCGTGCGCTCCGGCGCGCACCCGGATGAGCCCAAGCTGGCCATGCTGTTCACCGGCCAGGGCAGTCAGCTGCCGGGCATGGGCAAGGACGTCTACGACATCTACCCGGTGTTCCGGGAGGCGGTCGACGAGATCGTGGCCCATTTCAGCGACCTCGAGCGACCGCTGCTCGAGGTGATGTGGGCGGCGCCGGACACCGAGGACGCCGACCTGCTGAACCGCACGGACTTCACCCAGCCGGCCCTGTTCACCCTCGAGGTGGCGCTGTGGCGGCTGTGGCAGAGCTGGGGCGTGCAGGCCGAGGTGTTGCTGGGCCACAGCATCGGCGAACTCGCGGCGGCGCACGTCGCGGGCGTGCTCGAGCTGCCCGACGCCTGCCGGCTGGTGGCCGCCCGCGGCCGGTTGATGCAGGCGCTGCCGGTGCACGGCGCGATGGCGTCGCTGGCGGCCGACGGCGCCGAGGTCGAGCGGGCGATCCAGGCGCTGGCCCTGACCGGCAGGGTCGACATCGCCGGCCTGAACACGCCGACCCAGACGGTGGTGTCCGGCGACACCGACGCCGTCGAGGCACTGACGAACCACTTCGTCGCGCTCGACCGCAAGGCGCGGCCGCTGACCGTGTCGCACGCCTTCCACTCCCATCACATGGACGGCATGCTGGCGCAGTTCCGGGCCGTCGCCGAGCAGGTGAGCTTCCACCCGGCGACGATCGGAATCGTCAGCGGCCTGACCGGCGAGCAGGCCAGGCCCGGCGAGCTGCAGGACCCGGACTACTGGGTCCGCCAGGTGCGGCACACGGTCCGCTTCAACGACGGCATGCAGACGCTGAAGCGGTCCGGCGCCAACGTCTTCCGCGAGCTCGGCCCACAGCCGACCCTGTCCGGGATGGGCGCGACCTGCCTGGCCGACGAGCGGTCGGTGAGCTGGCTGCCGTCGCTGGTCGCCGGCCGCAACGGCGCCGCGGTGGTGCAGAACAGCCTCGCCGAGCTGCACGTGCTGGATCTGCCGGTCGACTGGGCCGGCTACTTCGCCCCGTTCGGCACCAGGCGGGTCGCGCTGCCCACCTACGCCTTCCAGCGGGAACGGTTCTGGTTCGAGCCGCCGCCGTCACGCACGATCGGCGCCGGCCTGGACGACACCAACCACGTGCTGCTCGGCGGCGGCGTGAGCATCGCCGGCACCGAGCTCTCGGTGTTCACCAACGTGGTGACCGCCCAGGAGCCGGCATGGGTCGCCGAGCACCGGATCCTGGGCGCGGTGCTGCTGCCCGGCACCGCGTTCTTCGAGGCGATGCGCGCGGCGGGCGAGGCGCTCGGCGAGCCCTCGGATCTCGCCGACGTGGTGATCGTCTCGCCGATGGTGCTGCAGGCCGCGACGCCGATGCGCTTCCAGGTGACGGTCGGCCCGGTGTCCGACGGCGGCCGGCGCGTCCAGGTCTACAGCGTGGCCGAGGGCGCCGACGGGCCGTGGCAGCTGCACGCCGAGGGCCGGCTCGTCCCCCGCAGCCCGGTCGTGGCCGGCTCGCGCGCGCTGCCACCGGCCGGCGCCGAGCCCCTGGACGTCTCGGCCCTCTATGAGGATCTCGCCGACCTCGGCTACGACTACGGGCCGACCTTCCAGGGCATCAAGCAGGCCTGGCACGTCGGGACGCAGGTGTGGGCCCGGTCGTCGCTGCCGGAGGCCGCGGAGCAGTCCGCCGCCCGCTTCGGCCTGCACCCGGCCCTGCTCGACTCGGCGATGCACTCGCTGCTGTTGACCCAGCGGCTGCAGAGCGTCAGCGGCGACGACCTGTTCGTGCCGTTCGAGGCCGCCGGCCTGTCGCTGCGCCGCGGCGGGCTGTCCGAGATCTGGGTGCACGTCGCCGAGTTCGAGCTCGGCGAGGGCGAGTTCTGGGCCACGCTGGACATCTACGACTCCAGCGGTGAGAACGTCGGACGGCTGGACCGCCTGCACGCGCGCCGGATGGACCGCGCCGTGCTGCGCCGCCTCGCCGCGTCGCCGGTGGACCGGTTCCAGTTCGACGTCGACTGGCGTCCGGTGAGCATCGACGAGGTCGAGGTCGGCGGGTCCTGGGGCCTGCTGTGCCCGGCCGGTGAGGTGAGCTGGGCGCGGGCGCTGAAGGCGAGCCTGGGCCGCGCCGGCATCCAGGTGATCAAGGTCGCCGATCTTGAGGACGCCGAGGACCTCGACGGCCTGCTCTGCCTCTGGGACGGCGAGGCCGACCTGGTGAGCCGGGCGCACGAGTTCACCGGGGTCGCGCTGACCCAGCTGCAGGCGGCCGCGGAATCCGGGTTCCAACCGCCGCTGGTGTGGCTGACCCGGCAGGCCGTAAGCACCGGCACCGACGGGGACGAGTCCGGGCTCGCGGCCGCGCCGCTGTGGGGCATGATGCGCACCGCGCGTAGCGAACATCCCGAGCTGAAGCTGCGTTCGATCGACCTCGACGATTCCGACACCGACCGGCGGGCGCTGGCGGCGGCGATGATGCTCGCCGACGAGCCGGAGTGCGCCCTGCGCGAGGGGCAGGTCCTCGTACCGCAGCTTCGTCGCGTCGAGGCGGGCAGCGAGCTGACGCTGCCCGTCGATGCCAAGTGGCAGCTCGAGATCGCCGCCAAGGGCCGGCTCGACGAGCCCCTGAAGGTGCTCCCGCTGGCCGCGCGGTCGGTCGGCGCCGGCGAGATCCGCGCCGAGGTCAAGGCCACCGGCGTGAACTTCCTCGACGTCCTCAATGCACTCGGCATGGTCGAGATCCCGGCCTTCGGCCTCGAGTTCGCCGGTGTGGTCACCGAGGTGGGCGCCGGTGTGAAGGAGCTGAAGGTGGGCGATCCGGTGCTGGGCCTGGCCCGCGGCTCGTTCGCCTCCGAGGTGGTGGTCGACGCGCGGCTGGTGGCGGTGATGCCGGCGACCTTGACGTTCGCGGAGGCGGCCACCATTCCGATGACGTTCCTGACCGCCTGGTACGGCCTGCACGTGCTGGGGGACCTCAAGGCGGGCGAGCGGCTGCTGGTGCACGCCGCGGCCGGCGGGGTCGGCATGGCCGCGGTCCAGTTGGCCAGGCTGGCCGGGGCGGATGTCTACGGCACCGCGAGCGAACCCAAGTGGCCGGCGTTGCGCGAGCTCGGCCTCGACGACGATCACATCGCGTCCTCGCGTGACCTGGGCTTCGTCGAGAAGTTCGCCGCGACCGGCACCGGTCCCGCGTTCGACGTCGTGCTGAACTCGCTGGCCACCGAGTTCATCGACGCGAGCCTCGGCCTGCTCGGCGCCGGTGGTCGCTTCCTGGAGATGGGCAAGATCGACGTCCGCGAGCAGTCCGTGATCGACGCGACCCACCCCGGCGTCAGCTACACCGTCTACAACCTTCCGGAAGCCGGTCCCGACCTCACCCAGGAGATGCTGCGCTCGATCGTGCGGCTCTTCGCCGACGGCGAGCTGGTACCGCTGCCGCTGCGCACCTTCGCAATGACCAAGACCTCCGACGCGCTCCGCTTCATGGCCCAGGCGCGGCACGTGGGCAAGGTCGTGCTGGTGCCCACCGAGCAGCGCGAGTTCGTCCGTACCGACGGGGCGGTGCTCGTCACGGGCGGAACCGGTGACCTCGGGCGCCGGGTGGCCGGCTGGCTGGCGAGCAGGCACGGTGTCCGGGACTTCGTGCTGACCTCGCGGCAAGGCCCGGACGCGCCGGGCGCCGAGGCGGTGGTGGCCGAGCTGGCCGAGCTCGGGGCGAGTGCCACCGTCCTCGCCTGCGACTCCGCCGATCCGGACGGCCTGGCAGCCGTGCTGGCCCGGTTCGACGAGAGCCGGCCGCTGCGCGGGGTGATCCACGCCAGCGGGGTGCTCGACGACGGGGCACTCACCGTGCTGACGCCGCAGCGGTGTGAGGCCGTCCTCCGGCCGAAGGTCGACGGTGCTTGGCACCTGCATCGCCTGACCCGGGAGCAGGACCTCGACATCTTCATGATGTTCTCCTCCATCGCCAGCGTCATGGGTGCGCCGGGGCAGGGCAACTACGCCGCCGCGAACGCGTTCCTGGACGCGCTCGCGGGCATCCGCCGGGCAAAGGGCCTGCCGGCGACCTCGGTCGCCTGGGGGCCGTGGGACGGCGCCGGCATGGCCGCCGGGCTCAGCGAAATCGACCGGGTGCGCTTCGCCCAGCTCGGCCTGGACCGGTTGACCGCGGACGAGGGGCTCGAGTTGTTCGACCTCGCGGTCGGCAGCGGTCGCGGGCTGACCATGGCCGCGGCGCTGGATCTGACCCGGGTGCAGCGATACTTCGAGGAGCGCGGCGGGATTCCGCCGTTGCTGCGGTCGCTGCTGGCCGGCGTCGGAGGCGGCGGCCGGTCGCGCGCCGGCGGCGCCGACCTGCGCAAGCTGCTCGGCGAGGCCGATGCCACCGAGCATCCGGCCATCGTGCTGCGGGTGGTCCGCGAAGAGGTGGCCAAGACGCTGGGCTTCGGTTCGGCCGAGGACGTCGACGTCACCCTGCCGTTGCAGGACATCGGCATCGACTCGCTGACGGCGGTGCTCATGCGCAATCAGCTGGCCGACCTGACCAGCTTGGCGCTGCCGGCCAAGATCGCGTTCGACCACCCGAACCTGACCGCGCTGTCGGAGTTCCTGCTGGCCAAGCTGGTGGAGGCCGGGTTGGACGACGCCGGCGCGGCCGCGCCGGTGGACGGCGCCGGCTCGGTCAGCGAACCGACAGCCGCGCCGGCGGCCGAGGTCGCCGGCGGGACCAGCCCGGACCTGGCCGCGGTGCGCAAGGGCTGCCTGGCGCCCGAGCTGCGTTTCGACAACGCGGCGGCGGTCCAGGGTCGACCGGAGTCGGTGTTCGTCACCGGGGCGACGGGCTTCGTGGGGGCATTCCTGCTGCGCGAGCTGCTCGAGGCACAGGTCGCGGCGTACTGCCTGGTGCGGGCCGACGACGCCAGGGACGGCATGCACCGCCTGGTCAGCACCCTCGAGGGCTACGGGCTGTGGAAGCCGGAGTACGCGCCGCTGGTCAACCCGGTGGTCGGCGACCTCACCCAGCGCCTGTTCGGCCTGGACGAGGAACTCTTCGACCGGCTCGCCGATGAGGTCGACGCGATCTGCCACTCGGGCGCGCTCGTGGACTGGATGCGGCCGCTGGAGGATTACCTCGGCCCCAACGTGGTCGGTGCGCACGAGGCGCTGCGGCTGGCCTCGCGCGGTCGCGGGAAGGCGGTGCACCTGATCTCGACGTTCGCCACCCTGCCGAAGTACCTCGGCCTGGAGGTCACCGAGGACGACCGCGAGTACGGCTACCTCACCTCGAAGTGGATGGCCGAGCAGTTGGTGGCCGCGGCTCGCTGGCGCGGCGCGCGGGCGTCGGTGTACCGGCTGCCGTTCGTCGGTGCGTCGGCCGGCAGCGGGCACTTCCGCCTGGACCGCGGCGACTTCCTGCACAACCTGCTCGTCGGCTGCATCGACCTCGGCAGCTTCCCGTCGCTGGACGCTTCGATGTCCGGGGTGCTGCCGGTCGACTACCTGTGCCAGACGATCGCCGACGTCGTGCTGCACGACGTTGATCGGGTCGGCACGGACTTCGACTTCGTCAACTCCGCGGCGCCGCGCTTCGACGACTTCTTCGCGCTGCTGGGCGCGGCCGGCGGTGGCAGCGCCGAGGTGGTGCCGTTCGACGAGTGGCGCAGCCGGGCGCTGGAGCACGCCGCCGCGCGGCCGACCGGCTCGCTGGCGCGGATCGCCGCGGTCCTGGACGGGCTGACCTCCGAGAGCATGGTCTACATGCTGTCGGGCCTGCCCGCCGGCCTACACGTCTTCGGCGGCGAGGACCACCCGGCACCACCGATGGACGCGGACTTCGCCCGGATCTACCGGCAGCGGATCGATGCCGAACGCACCGATGCCGAGCGGGGTCTCGACGAGCCGCTGGAAGCCGGCAGCATCGCCTGACCGCACGGCACCCACCTGCGACACCGCCCGGTGCGGGCCGCATTCACCCCGACGGGAGACTGACCACATGAGCGACGTTCTCGAGACGAGTGCCGACAAGACGAGTGCCGACACCGAGCCGATGATGACCGGCACCTACCAGAAGTCCGGCACGTTCCTGCATTCGTCCGCGGCCGCGCACGCCGAGAAGTTGATGCCGGTGCTGGACAAGTACTCGGTCGACAAGGACGAACTCGCGTCCCGGCTGCCGCCGCACCGGGCGCTGAACACGAGTTGCTTCCGGCCCGAGACCACGCCGACCGTGGTCGAGCAGATGAATCTGGAGGACGGGCTGGCCGACAACCTCGCCCGCGAGCTGCGCTGTCAGGCGGTCATCCAGGAGAGCTTCGCCTCGGCGTCGGTCGGCAACTACTTCCCGCTGTCGACGATGTTCGAGAACTGCGTGCTGTTCGTCCCGTCCGCGAAGCGGTTCTACGACCTGAACCAGGACATCGTCCACCGGCACTTCCCGGAGGTCGAGACCGCGGTGGTGAACGCCTTCGTGGTCACCGCGAACAAGCGGTCCTACGGCACCCACTCGGCCAGCGGGCTGGCCCTGCAGATCCCGTCGCTGGTGAAGAAGCAGCTGGGCTTCCCCACCGAATACCGCAGCCTGCACACCGCGCTGACCCCGACCCCGCTGGACCGCCAGCCCTTCGTCATCTTCGAGGAGGCCGAGGTCGAGTGCCCGAACCTGCCCTACGTCTATCAGCAGATGCTGGAGTACGGCTTGGACGCCGAGGAGAAGGCGGCCGTCGACAAGGCGCTGTTCCTGTTCCTGGAGGGCAAGCTCTCCGAGATCGACCTGCCGACGGTGCGCGACTTCCTGATGGCGAAGTACTGGGCGAAGCGGTACGCCGACACCCCATCGCCCGGTTACTACTGCGATTCGCGCGTCGGTGATGCGCTGGTCTTCGACAACTACCGCGCGCACGGCGACGGCACCCTGCCGCCCTCGCCGAAGGACCGGTTGACGATCGACTTCCGCTGCTTCAACCGCGTCCACTACCCGCCGGGCATGACGAGCGGTATCGACTTCATCGTCGATCCCGCCGAACGCAACTACCAGATCGAACGCAAGCGGGCCTCCATCGAGTTCCTGCTGACCACGCTGGGCTACGACAGCCTCGCCGAGTTCCTGCACATGATCTTCGGTATCGACGATCCGACGGCCATCGATCCGTTCGGGTTGATGACCGACCTGCAGTTCGGGGTGTACAACAAGTCCGAGTACCACCTCCTCGACCACAATCTCGACGACCACTATGAGCGGGTCAACCGCCTGTACGACCAGATCGAGAGCACCGGCGAATACACGCTGCCCGAGCGGTCGAGAGAATGCCTGCGGGCGCTCGCGACCTGATGCCGCCGGCGCCTGCGCCGAGATGCCGGCGCGCCTGCGACCTGAGGCCGACGGCGTCTGCGCCGAACGAACGAGGAGATCAACGCCGATGACGACGTCCACCGCTATCGATCAGCTGGCTCGCGATTTCTGGACGGTCGGGAAGGTGCCGCACGGCCCGCGCTCGGCTGCCTTCCTCGGCCAGTGCCAGTCGTTCACGGTTAAGGCCGAGGGCACCGCGTACAAGTACTACCAACGCGGCACCGGCCCCGCCGTGCTGCTCATGCACGGCGTGCACAGCAATCTGGCGAGCATGCTGGGCCTGGCCGAGGAACTGCTGGCCCGCGGATACCGGGTGGTGCTCTTCGACGCGCCCGCGCACGGTGATTCGCCGGGCACCATGACCGATCCGGTCGAGATCAGCGCGGTGATCCAGGCGGTGGCGGCCCGCTTCGACGAGTTCGAGGCGATCGTCGGCCACTCGCTGGGCCTGCTGTGGCTGCTCGCCGCATGGCGCAACGGGGTGCGGGCGAAGGCCGTGGTGTCGGTGTCGTCGCCGGCGACGATGATGTTCCTCGTCGACAAGTTCGCCGAGCTGCAGGGGCTCGACGACGATCGGGTCCGCGACCTCGCGCGAAGCATCGAGGGCCGACTGGGCGACACCGTGTGGACCGACCTGTCCCCCGCCGAGACCGCCAAGTCCATCGGAGTTCCGTGCCTGATCATCCACGGTGCGGCCGACGACTTCGTCCCGCCGTCGCACGCCGACCAGTTGCACGCCAGCTGGCCCGGCTCCACTCTCGAATTGGTCGACGGTGTCGGTCATTTCGACATCGTCAAGTCGCCGGAGGTCGGACGGCGGGTGGCCCAGTTCATCCAGGATGTGGCCTAGGGTGTGCCGCACCTCCGCCGACCTGCTGCGGGTGATGTTCACGCCGCAGCGGACGTTGCCGTCGGCAGACGCCGACCGGATCCTCGCCGGGGCGGCCGTGCGCACCGGCGTCGTCGACGGCGACGAGGTCGTCTCCTACTCGTGGGGCGCTGCCGAGCCGCGAGTGCTGCTCGTCCACGGTTGGTCGGGCAACGCCGGGCAGTGGGCCCCGCTGGCGCAGGCGCTGGTCGCCGCCGGCCTCGGCGTCGTCACCGCCGATCAGCCGGGCCACGGACGCTCGGCGGGCGGGCGCTCGTCGGTCGTCCACTTCGCGAAGCAGATCGAGCAGGCCCACGAGGTGCACGGCCCGTTCCAGGCGATCGTCGCCCACTCGCTCGGCGCCGCCGCCGCCGCGATCGCGATGTCACGGACGGTGGCCGCGCCGCGGGCGGTCTTCGTCAACCCGATGTCGAGCTACCGCAGCATGTGGCTGCGTACCACCGCCGCGCTCGAGGTGTCGGCGGAGCTGATGGCCGAGGCGGTGCGCGCGGCCGAGCAGTGGCTGCAGGTCAGGTTCGATGAGATCGAACCCGGGGTGCTGGCACCCGGAATGCGCAGCGCGCTGCTGCTGGTGCAGGACCGCAACGACCGCGAGTCGACGCTGTCCGATGGCGCCGCACTCGCCGCGGCCTGGCCGGGCGCGGAGCTCGTCGAGGTCGAGAACCTCGGTCACACGCGGGTGTTGGGCAACGCCGAGGTGATCCGGCGGGTGGTCGACTTCGTCGCGCGCTGAGTCCGTCCGGCTGAGTTCAGGCGCCCTGCCCGGTCGTCGCCGGCACTCGCAGGGCCAGCTTGAGGCCGCCGATCACGAACGCCGAAACGATGCTGACGGCGGCCGCGGCGACGAAGACGTGGTGGTAGCCGGCGACGTGCGTCGGCCCGGAGCCCGCCGCGAGGATGGCCGCGAATCCGGCGACCCCGACCGCGCCACCGACCTGACGGACGGCCAGCGTCATGCCGAGGCCGCCGGCGAACTTCACCGGCAGCATCGCCCCGGCGGCGACCGTCGACAGGCAGGTCAGCCCGATCCCCAGGCCCAGGCCGCCGAGCACCGCCGCGGGCAACCATCCCCGGAGGAAGTTTGGCGTGGTGCCGAACAGGGCCGAGGCCCAGATGAGGTTGCTGGCCGCGAGCAGGGCGCAGCCGAGCATCGCGACCGCGAGTCGTTTGGCCTGGTCGACGAGTCGTCCGGCCAGCAGCGAGCCCGCCATCGAGGAGACGGCGCCGATGGTCAGCGCGGCCGCCGTCTTCAGCACGCTCCAATGCCAGATGGTGGTGGCGAACAGCGGAGCCCCGATGTTCCACGCGAACATCGATGCGCAGAGCAGGGCGAGGCCGAGGTTGGCGATCGAGTACGCCGGGTTGCGCCAGGTGTCGGTGTCGATGGCCGGAGCCGAGCGGGTCCGGGATCGCGCAACCGCGGCCAGCACCAGGACGACACCGACGATGCCGAGGGTGAGGGTTCGCGCCGAGTGCCACCCCCAGCTGTCGCCCTCGGTCAGCGCGGTGACGATCCCCGCGATGCCCAACCCCAGGCCGAGGCTGCCCGCCGGGTCGGGCAGGCGGTCGCCCGACCCGGGCAGCTGACGCGGCAGCACGATCACGGCGCCGACGAGCAGCGCGCACCCGAAGGGCAGGTTGATGAAGAACACCGATCGCCAGCCGAATGCGTGTAGCAGCACGCCGCCGACGGCCGGGCCGACCACCGCGGAGAAGCCGGCCGCGGCCGACCAGGTACCGATCGCGCGGGGTATGCGTTCGCGGGGTGTGCAGGCCAGGATCAGCCCGAGCGCGGAGGGGATCATCCCGCCGGCCGCCGCACCTTGGACGAAGCGGGCGGCGATGAGCCAGCCGATCGAGGGCGCGAAGCCGCAGGCAACCGACGCCAGGGTGAACACGACGAGCGACCAGAGGAACACCCGGCGCCGGCCGATGCTGTCGGCCACGCGGCCCGCGGGAGCCAGCGCCGCCGCGACCATCGCCGCGTAGCCGCTGACCACCCACGTCACCGAGTTGATCGGCGTGTGGTGGAAATCCCGGGAGATGTCGGGGAAGGCGATATTGACGACGAAGAAATCGAGGAAGGCGATGAAGGTGACGCCGCTGCACAGGGTGAGCACGCGGCGCGGATCGGTTGCTGGCGGCTCGGACTTCTGACGTTCGGCGGCAACGTTCGACATGCGTATCCGCTGCTCCATCCCGCGTCGCGTCGGCCGGCGGACTCCTCGACCGGACAAAGTTTCTGGCACCGGTGCATAGCCTGTCAAATAAGGCGCGTTGCCTGTCCAACGGCTCAGCACCGCCCGCCCGCGCTGGCCGCGAACCACCTGGACAGCGTTGTCCAGTCGATGGATACCTGGTATATATACCGGGTATACCGAGGCGCCGTGAGCGCCGAGAGGCGGCAGCCAAATGAGCGTCCGGCATGCGTTGTTGGCGTTGTTGAGCGAGGGACCGAAGTACGGGCTCCAGCTGCGGCACGAGTTCGAGGAACGCACCGGCGAGGTGTGGCCGCTCAACGTCGGTCAGGTCTACACCACCCTGCAGCGGCTGGAACGCGACGGGTTGATCGAGTCGGACGGCGAGGACGAGGCGGGACCGCAGAAGTCGTTCCGGATCACCGCCGATGGCACCGACGAGCTCGAGCTCTGGCTGCACACGCCGCCGGACCTGAGCGCCCCGCCGCGGGACGAGCTGGTGATCAAGGTGTTGGTCGCGATGCGCGTTCCCGGCGTCGAGGTCGGTGAGGTGATCCAGCGGCACCGGCGCCACGTCATCGAACTGATGCAGGAATGGACCCGGGTCAAGCGCAACGCCGGTGCGGATGAGCTGAGCCTGCCGCTGGTCGTGGACGCCGAGCTGTTCCGGCTCGATTCGGTGATCCGGTGGCTGGACGCCGCCGACGCCCGGCTGCGCCGAGGCGACGCCGCCCCGAAGCGGGCGCCGGCCTCGTCCGTGGCCGCAGGCAGCGCTAGCGCGAAGAGCCAGGTACGTCGATGAGTGAGCATCGCAGGCGCGAAGAGCCGGGTACAGCGATGAGCGCTAGCGCGAAGAGCGAGGTAAATCCATGAGCGCGCTCCGACTCGACCGGGTGAGCAAGGTGTACGGCAGCGGCGCGACCCAGGTCCACGCGCTGCGCAGCGTGGACCTGACCATCCAGCCGGGTGAGCTGGTCGCCGTCATGGGTCCGAGCGGCTCGGGTAAGAGCACTCTGCTCACCATCGCCGGCAGCCTGGAGGAGCCCACCGGCGGGCAGGTGACGGTGGGTGGCGTACCGCTGTCGAAGCTGTCCCGCGGCGAGCGGGCCGCGCTGCGCCGGCGCGCGATCGGCTACGTCTTCCAGGATTTCAACCTGCTCGCCGGCCTGACCGCGGCGGAGAACGTCTCGCTTCCGCTGGAACTGGACGGTGTGCCGGTGCGACGGGCACGGTCGGCCGCGCTGGCAGCGCTGGACCGGCTGGGCCTGGCCGAGCGCGCGGACCGCTTCCCCGACGAGCTGTCCGGTGGCGAGCGGCAGCGGGTGGCCATCGCCCGCGCGGTGGTCGGCGACCGGCACCTGCTGCTGGCCGACGAGCCGTCCGGAGCGCTGGACTCGGTCAACGGCGAGGCGGTGATGCGCCTGGTCCGCGAGACCTGCCAGGGCGGCGTTGCCGGCGTCGTCGTCACGCACGACGCGCAGCTGGCTTCCTGGGCCGACCGGGTGGTGTTCCTCCGGGACGGCCGGATCGTCGATCAGACCGCCCCGGCCGAGGGACCGGAGTCGCTGCTGGACGCGGATCCCGCGCGATGAGCACCACCGTGGCCCCACCGCCCCTGGTGACAGCGGGGCCACGCGGCGGCGCCCCGGCCCGCCGCGCCATCCGCCGTTGGGCGTGGCGACTGCTGCGCCGGGAGTGGCGTCAGCAGGTACTGATACTGGCGCTGCTCACCCTGGCGGTAGCGGCCACCACGGTCGGCCTCGGGCTGGTGGAGAACGTCGGAGGAACCGACCAGGCGGTGTTCGGCAACGCGAACTCGCGCATCGACATCGTGAACCCCGGCGCGGCCGGCGTCGCGGCGGATCTGGCTGCCGCCCGGCAGCGATTCGGCACCGTCGAGGCGATCGTGCACGAGGGGGTGCCGGTGCCGGGATCGATCACCCCGGTGGACCTGCGCGCCCAGGACCCGCACGGGGTGTTCGGCGCACCCATGCTCCACCTGGTCGCCGGCCACTATCCGACCGGTGCCGGTCAGGCCGCGGTGACCTCGGCGGTCGCGACCACGTTCGGCCTGCGGATCGGCTCCACCTGGTCGGTGAACGGACAGGACCGGGACATCGTCGCGATCGTGGAGAACCCGAAGGACCTGCAGGACGCGTTCGGCCTGGTCGCCCCGGGCCAGATCAGCTCCCCGTCCGGTCTGTCGCTGCTCTTCGACGCCAGCTCCTCGGCCCTGCTGGGCTTTCATCCGCCGCCCGGATTCGGCGCGGTGCAGGGCATCATGTCCTCCGGCGCCACGACGGCGCAGCAACAGCGCGACCAGGCCCTCGCCGTGCTGCTGCTCGCGACGATCGGGCTGACCTTCATCGGCCTGCTGTCGGTGGCCGGGTTCACCGTGATCGCCCAGCGCCGGTCCCGCGCCATCGGGATGATCGGCGCGATCGGTGCGACGGACCGCCAGGTGCGCCGGGTGATGCTCTCCAACGGCGTCGCGGTGGGTGCGGTGGGCGCGGCGCTGGGCACCGTGCTGGGCCTGGTCGTCTGGTTCTCCTCGAAGCCGGCGTTCGAACATCTCGTCGGGCACCGGATCGATCCGTTCGCGCTTCCGTGGTGGGCGGTGCTCGCCGGTGCTCTGCTGGCGATCCTCACCGCGCTCGCCGCCTCGTGGTGGCCGGCCCGCGCGGTGGCCCGGCTGCCGATCGTCGCCGCGCTGTCCGGTCGGCCGGCCGCCCCGCAGCCGGCGCATCGTTTCGCGCTGCTCGGCACGGTGCTGGCCGCGACCGGTTTCGTGTCGCTGATCCTGGCCCACGCCGTGCACCCGGTGCTCATCGTGGCCGGAATCCTGGCAACCACGGCGGGCATGCTGCTGCTCGCCCCGCTCGGCATCCGGGCGGCGGCAGCGCTCGCCGGTCGCGCCCCGGTCGCGGTGCGGCTGGCGCTGCGTGACCTGGCCCGCTACCAGGCCCGGTCCGGCGCGGCGCTGGCCGCGGCCAGCCTCGCGATCGGGATCGCCGCCACCATCGCGGTGACCGCCGCCGCCCAGCAGGCCCACGATCAGACCCTCACCGGCGGCAACCTGCCGACCGACCAGCTCATCGTCTGGCTCGTCAATCCCGACCGGGGCGGCCCGGCGTTGAGCGTCGTACCGGCGGGTGGCCCGACCGCGACGCCAGCCGTTCCGAATCCCACCGTGGTGGCCAGCGCCAGGTCGACGGCGGACGCGATCGGCCAGGCGTTGGGCAACAGCACGGTCCTCGAACTGGACACCGCCGTCGACCTGAACACCGCGGTACCGGCCGGGGCACCGCCGGACGCCGGTCAGGCGAACCTGGTCCACCCGATCACCGAGCAGGGACGCAAGGGTTGGACGCAGGTAGCGACCCCGTACGTGGCGACGCCGGCGATCCTCGACCTCTACCGGGTCGATCCCGGCGACCGTGCCGCCAGCACCGACATCCTCTCCGCCCGGCACGACCTGAGCGGGGTGGAGTTGGGGGCCGGATTCAAGACGGACTTCCAACCGGCCACCGTCCGGGTGTCGGCCCAGCTGCCGAACTACACCTCGGCACCGAACACGCTGATCACCCAGCACGCGATGAGCCGGCTGGCGCTGACCGCCGAGCCGGTGGGCTGGCTGATCCAGACCGGGCAGCCGCTCACCGCTGCCCAGATCACCGACGCCCGGCACCGAGCTGCCGAGGCCGGCATCGCCATCGAGACCCGGACCGGTCCCGACCACGGCCTGCAGCGCCTGCGGAACTACGCCACCGGCGCCGGGGTACTGGTCGCGCTCGGGGTGCTGGCCATGACCGTCGGGCTGATCCGCAGTGAGACCGCCGGGGATCTGCGCACGCTCACCGCCACCGGGGCGAGCGGTGCCACCCGGCGCATATTGAACGCGGCGACCGCCGGGGCGCTGGCCCTGCTGGGCGCGATCCTCGGCACCGCTGCGGCGTACCTCGCGCTGATCGCCTGGCACTGGCACGACATCGGCTACCTCGATCGGCCGCCGTACCTCGACCTGGCCGTCCTGCTCCTCGGGCTGCCGGTGGTGGCCCTCGCCGGCGCCTGGCTGCTCGGTCGCACCCCGACCACCCTCGCCCGTCGCCCGCTGGAGTAGCTCGGCAGCTTCCGGATCACCGCAATGCCGGCGTCGTCGCGACGAAGCGCTGTGACCTATCACGGCGATGAGACGATGCCAGCGTGATGCACCTGCGCCTGATCGTGCCTTCCGGACAGACGCCGAACGTGGTGAGCGCCCTCGCTGACGATCCGCGGGTCACCAACGTGGTGCTGATGGCGGGCGCGGCGGTGCGTCCGAGCGGTGATCTCGTGCTGTGCGACGTCACCCGCGAGGCGGTCACCGACGTGCTGGAACAGCTGCGAAACGCCGGCCTGTACGAACACGGCGGGGTGACGCTGTCCGACATCGATGCGGCTCCCTCGGCGAACGCGCAGGCGACCGAGGTGGCCGCACCGGGCGCGCCGGACGACGCGGTCATCTGGGATGCCGTGCTCGATGAGGCGAATGCTCAGGTGGCCGGCTCCTGGTCGTATTACGCCTTCCTGACCATCGCGGTAATGCTGGCGGCGATCGCCGTTATCACCGATTCGGCGATCCTGGTGGTCGGCGCGATGGTGGTGGGTCCGGAGTTCGGCGCGGTCGCCGCACTGGCGGTCGGGATCGCACTCGGCCGAGCACGGCTGAGCCGGCGGGCGCTGGCGCTGCTCGTGCAGGGCTTCCTGTTCGCGATCGCCGTCGCGCTGGTCCTGGCGCTGCTCGCCCGAGCTGCTGGCTGGGTGCATCCGTCCTCGGTCACCGCGGCCCGGCCGCTGACCGGCTTCATCTGGCGTCCGGACCGGTGGTCGGTCGTCGTCGCGCTCATCGCCGGCTGTGCCGGGGTGCTGTCGCAGACAGCCGGCCGGTCCAACGCCCTGGTCGGGGTGTTCATCTCGGTGACCACCGTTCCGGCGGCGGGTGACCTCGCGCTGTCGATGGCAGTCTGGACGGGGCACCAGATTCTCGGATCACTGGCCCAACTACTGGTCAATCTGACCGGTATGACAGTGGCCGGCGTGGTCACCCTGCTGGTTCAACGCCAGCTGTGGCATCGGAGGCGCGAGACGAGCTAGGGGTGTTCCGATCGGCAATCTTGAGGATTCCGCTCCCTGACACCGATTGAGGAACTACGCTCGCTGCTGTTAATTCCCAGCTAAGGATCGCCGGTGACCTCTCTTTCGCCCCTGTTCCGTTCACCACTAGCTCGTCCACCTCTATTCCGTTCGCCACTCGCGGCGGCGGTTGCCTTGCTGCTACTGGCCGGAGCGCTGCTCACTGGCTGCGCATCAGCCGCCACCAGGGCAGCTATCGGTTCGACGCAGCTGTCGGCGACTAACGCGGCCACGACTTCCGCCGCGGCGGAGGCCTCCAGCGCGGCGGCGAGCCAGGCGGCCCTGGCAGCACGGCAAGCGGCACAGTCGGCAGCGGCCAGTTCAGCGGCCGCAGCCAAGGTCGCCGCCGCTTCCCGCGCCGCGCAGGCGGCCCGCTCGGCAGCGGCAGCACGGTCGGCGGCGGCCTCGGCTGCGGCTTCGGCAGCGGCCGCCGCTTCTCGTTCTGCGGCCAGCCAGGCCGCATCGGCCTGCGAGCCCGGCTACAGCCCGTGCATCCCGCTCGGCGTCGGAGACATCGACTGCGCCGGCGGATCCGGCAACGGACCGCGTTACGTACAAGGTCCGATCCGGGTCACCGGCAGCGACCCGTACGACCTGGATTGGGACGGGGACGGCATCGGCTGCGAGTAGCGGCACCCCCGTGAAGACCCGTTCCTGCCGGACTAGAGACGTCCGATCAAGGCGCGTGCCAGGCTGATGGCCGGAGATTTGATGCTGGCGTAGGAAACGCTGGGAGGGGTGTTCACGCCCATCAGCACCACCCGGTTGGCCGAGCTGCTCCAGCACAAGAAGAGCCCGCCGGACGATCCCCGGTTCACCACCGCGGCAGCATGCGCTTCGAGCGAGATGTCCTCGATCTTGTTTCCGTACGAGTTGAGGCCGCACTGCTTGCCGTAGCTCCGATCGAAGACGCTGATCACCAGCAGGTCGGGCCTGCCCGTGCCCTTGTTCCCCCACCCGGCCGCGGTATTCGAGATGGCCCGGCAGGCGGTGGCATGGGGCACCACAGCCGTCCTTATTACCCGAGTGAAGAACGCATCGACCGAGGCCAAGGGCACCTTGAGGCAGATCCTGGCCTGCACCTCAGCAGCGACGGTGGGTGCTGCCGAGACGGATCGCGCTGCGGACTGCTGGCTGATCGAACTCGAGTCGACGGCGCCGCTCCGCCCCGGGCCACCGGTACACGCCGCCGAGGCCACCGCCACCACAGCGCAGAGCAGTGCGGCCGCGGCTGCTCGTCCGGCAGTGGCCCGCTGAGCGGACGCCATCGATCGCATCGAGCACTCTCCGTCACTTCGTTCGATTCCGGCTGCGCACCAGTAGCTAAGCCATGCCCACAGTCAACGAGTAGGTTCCGGTGTACTCGTATTGGGGTTTGACCACCAGCCGGTAGTCACCGGCGGGCACGTTGGCCACCACCTGGGACGTGCAGTAGTAGTTCGACGCCACCGTCGACCCGTCCGCCCGCAGCAGTGACCAACTCACATAACCGTTGGTGCCGGCACAGGACCAGGTCAGCTTGATCGAGCCTGCGGGCGCGGTGAGGGTGTAGTCGTCCTCGGCTGCCTTGGACTCCAGCCGGCCCGCGCCGCTGGCCGGCACGCCGTCCGAGACCAGGGCCGCCGGCGAGGAGAGCGTGCCGAGCGCGAAGACCTGCTTGGCCGCGGCCGTGACCGTGACCGTGTAGGCGCCGGCAGTCTCCGGTGAGGTCGGGTTGCCCAGCACCAGACGGTAATCCCCTGCCGGCAGGTCCTGCAGCCGGGTATTGCCCCGGAACTGCGACACCAAAGTCCCGTCGATCTTGAGCAGTTTGGCCAGTGGCGAGAAGGACGACCCGGCGAAGTCGGCGAACACCGACTGGACGGACGGCAGCGTGAACCGGTACTCGTCCTGCGAGGTCCGCGTCTCCAACCGGCCGGCACCCGCAGCCGGCACCCCATCGCTGATGGTGACCGCGGTGCTTAACGTCCCCAAGTCGAAGGACTGCACCGCTGGGACCATCCCGGCCACCAACGAATAGGTTCCGATGTACTCGTACTGCGGTTTCGCCACCAGCCGGTAGTCACCCGCTGCGACGTTCTGCACCACCTGAGAGGTGCAGTAGTAGTTGGACGCCACCGTGGATCCGTCGGCGCGCAGCAGTGACCAGTTCACGTAACCGTTGGTGCCAGCGCACGACCAGTCCAGCTCGATCGACCCGGCCGCCGGCACGGTGAGCGTGTAGTCATCCTCGGCCGCCTTGGACTCCAAGCCGCCAGCACCGGCGGCCGGGACTCCATCGGCCACCGCCGAAGCTGGCGTGGAGAGCGTGCCGAGCGCGAAGACCTGCTTGGCCGCGGCCGTGAGCGTCACGGTGTAGGTCCCGGCCGTTTCCGGTGAGGTGGGGTTGCCCAGCACCAGCCGGTAGTCACCTGCGGGCAGGTCCTGCAGCCGGGTATTGCCCCGGAACTGTGACACCAGGGTGCCGTCGGTCTTGAGCAGTTTGGCCAGTGGCGAGAAGGACGACCCGGTGAAGTCGGCGAACACCGACTGGGCGGACGGCAGCGTGAACCGGTACTCGTCCTGCGAGGTCCGCGTCTCCAACCGGCCGGCACCGGCCGTCGGCACCCCGTCGCTGATGGTGACCGCCGCCGAACTCAACGATCCCAGGTCGAACACCTGCGCCGCCGGCACCATCCCGGCCACCAGCGAGTAGGTTCCGGTGTACTCGTACTGCGGCTTCACCACCAACTGGTAGTTACCGGCCGCGACGTTCTGCACCACCTGCGACGTGCAGTAGTAGTTGGACGCCACCGTCACACCATCGGCCCGCAGCAGCGACCAGTTCACGTAACCGTTGGTGCCAGCGCACGACCAATCCAACTCGATCGACCCGGCCGCCGGCACGGTGAGGGTGTAGTCGTCCTCGGCCGCCTTGGACTCCAAGCCGCCAGCGCCGGCGGCCGGGACTCCATCGGCCACCACCGAGGCCGGCGTGGAGAGCGTGCCGAGCGCGAAGACCTGCTTGGCCGCGGCGGTCAGCACCAGCTTGTAGGTCCCGGCGGTCTCCGGTGAGGTGGGGTTGCCCAGCACCAGCCGGTAATCCCCTGCGGGCAGGTCCTGCAGCCGGGTGTTGCCCCGGAACTGCGACACCAATGTGCCGTCGGCCTTGAGCAGTTTGGCCAGCGGGGAGAAGGAGGAGCCGGTGAAGTCCGCGAACACCGACTGCAGCGACGGCAGCGTGAACCGGTACTCGTCCTGTGAGGTCCGCGTCTCCAACCGGCCGGCACCTGCGGCCGGCACCCCGTCGCCGATGGTGACCGGGCCAGTCAGCGCACCGAGGTCGAAGGACTGCACCGCCGGCACCATCCCGGCCACGAGTGAATACGTTCCCGTGTATTCGTACTGCGGTTTCACCACCAGCCGGTAATCCCCGGCCGCGACGTTCTGCACCACCTGGGACGTGCAGTAGTAGTTCGACGCCACCGTCGACCCATCCGCCCGCAGCAGCGACCAACTCACATAACCGTTGGTTCCGCCGCAGGACCAGTCCAACTCGACCGACCCGGCCGCCGGCACGGTCAGCGTGTAGTCGTCCTCGGCCGCCTTGGACTCCAACCGACCCGCGCCGACGGCCGGAACTCCGTCCGAGACCAGGGATGCCGGCGTGGAGAGCGCGCCGAGCGCGAAGGCCTGAGCCGCAGCCGCGGTCAGCACCAGCTTGTAGGTTCCGGCGGTTTCCGGTGAGGTGGGATTGCCGAGCGCCAGTCGGTAGTCGCCGGCGGGCAGGTCCTGCAACCGGGTGTTGCCCCGGAACTGTGACACCAGGGTGCCGTCGGCCTTGAGCAGTTTCGCCAACGGCGAGAAGGAGGAACCGGTGAAGTCGGCGAACACCGACTGGACGGACGACAGCGTGAACCGGTACTCGTCCTGCGAGGTCCGCGTCTCTAGCTTCCCCGCACCGGCCGCCGGTACCCCGTCGCTGATGGTGACCGGGGCGCTGAGCGTTCCCAGGTCGAACGACTGCGCCGCCGGCACCATCCCAGCTATCAGCGAGTAGGTTCCGGTGTATTCGTACTGCGGCTTGACCACCAGCCGGTAGTCACCAGCCGGCACGTTCTGCACCACCTGAGAGGTGCAGTAGTAGTTCGACGCCACCGTCGACCCGTCCGCGCGCAGCAGCGACCAGTTCACATAACCGTTAGTGCCAGCGCACGACCAATCCAACTCGACCGAACCGGTGGCCGGCACGGTGAGGGTGTAGTCATCCTCAGCCGCCTTCGACTCCAACCGTCCGGCGCCCGGGCCCGGTACCCCGTCCGAGACCACGGGTGCCGGAGTGCCGAGGGAGCCCAGGCTGAAGAATTGAGCATTGTTCGTGGAGAGAATCAGGAAGTAGGGCCCGGCGGTCTCCGGTGAGGTGGGGTTGCCCAGCACCAGACGGTAGTCACCGGCGGCCAGGTCCTGCAGCCGGGTATTGCCCCGGAACTGCGACACCAAAGTCCCGTCGATCTTGAGCAGTTTCGCCAACGGCGAGAAGGACGACCCGGCGAAGTCGGCGAACACCGACTGGACGGACGACAGCGTGAACCGGTACTCGTCCTGCGAGGTCCGCGTCTCCAACCGGCCAGCACCCGCAGCCGGAACCCCATCGGCGATGGTGACCGAGGTGCTCAGCGTCCCGAGAGAGAACACTTGCGCCGCCGGCACCATCCCGGCCACTAGCGAATAGGTTCCGGTGTATTCGTACTGGGGTTTGACGACCAGTCGGTAGTCACCCGCTGCGACGTTGGCAACCACCTGAGAGGTGCAGTAGTAGTTGGACGCCACCGTGGATCCGTCGCCGCGCAGCAGTGACCAGCTCACGTAACCGTTGGTGCCAGCGCACGACCAGTCCAGCTCGATCGACCCGGCCATCGGCACCGTGAGCGTGTAGTCATCCTCGGCCGCCTTCGACTCCAACCGGCCAGCACCCGCACCCGGAACTCCGTCAGCGACGAGTTGGACAGGGGTGCCGAGTGCACCTAAGGCAAATGCCTGGGTCGAGGCCGCGGTCAGCACCAGCTTGTAGGTCCCCGCCGTTTCCGGTGAGGTGGGGTTGCCCAGCACGAGACGGTAGTCACCAACGGGCAGGTCCTGCAGTCGAGTGTTACCCCGGAACTGCGACACCAACGTCCCGTCGGTCTTGAGCAGTTTGGCCAACGGCGAGAAGGAGGAACCGGCGAAGTCGGCGAACACCGACTGCGTCGAGTCCAGGCTGAACCGATACTCGTCCTGCGAGGTCCGGGTCTCCAACCGGCCGGCGCCGTCCGCCGGCACCCCATCGGCGATGGTGACCGTCGCCGAACTCAACGAGCCTAGATCGAACACTTGCGCAGCCGGCACCATCCCGGCCACGACTGAGTAGGTTCCGATGTATTCGTACTGGGGTTTGACGACCAGCCGGTAGTCACCCGCTGCGACGTTGGCAACCGCCTGGGACGTGCAGTAGTAGTTCGACGCCACCGTCGACCCGTCCGCGCGCACCAGCGACCAGTTCACATAACCGCTCGTCCCAGCGCACGACCAGTCCAACTCGACCGACCCGGCCGCCGGCACGGTGAGCGTGTAGTCATCCTCGGCCGCCTTCGACTCCAACCGCCCCGCACCCGACCCCGGAACCTGGTCCGAGATCAACTGGACCGGAGTGTCGAGCGTGCCGAGCGCGAAGTTCTGGGTGGCTGCCACGGTCAATACCAGCGCGTAGGTCCCCGCGGTCTCCGGTGAGGTGGGGTTGCCTAGCACGAGACGGTAGTCGCCGGTGGGTAGGTCTTGCAGCCGGGTGTTACCCCGGAACTGCGTCACCAGGGTGCCGTCGGTCTTGAGCAGCTTGGCCAGCGGTGAGAAGGACGACCCGGCGAAGTCGGCGAACACCGACTGGACGGACGGCAGCGTGAACCGGTACTCGTCCTGCGAGGTGCGGGTCTCCAGCTTCCCGGCACCCGCGGCCGGCACCCCATCGCTGATCGTGACCGCGGTGCTTAACGTCCCCAGGTCGAAGGACTGCGCCGCCGGCACCATCCCGGCCACCAGCGAATAGGTTCCGATGTACTCGTACTGGGGCTTGACCACCAGTCGGTAGTCACCGGCCGCGGCGTTCTGCACCACCTGGGACGTGCAGTAGTAGTTCGACGCCACCGTCGATCCGTCCGCGCGCACCAGCGTCCAGCTCACGTAACCGTTGGTGCCAGCACACGACCAGTCCAACTCGACCGACCCGGCCACCGGCACCGTCAGCGTGTAGTCATCCTCGGCCGCCTTGGACTCCAACCGGCCAGCACCCGCACCCGGCACCCCGTCAGCGACGAGCTGGACGGGGGTGCCCAGCGAACCAAGATCGAACAGTTGGCCGTTGGCGCTGGAGAGGATCAGGGAGTAGGTCCCGATGGTTTCCGGTGAGGTGGGGTTGCCCAGCACCAGCCGGTAGTCACCTGCGGGCAGGTCCTGCAGCCGGGTATTGCCCCGGAACTGCATCACCAACGTGCCGTCGGCCTTGAGCAGTTTGGCCAATGGTGAGAAGGAGGAGCCGGTGAAGTCGGCGAACACCGATTGGGTCGACGACAGCGTGAACCGGTACTCGTCCTGCGAGGTCCGCGTCTCCAACCGGCCGGCACCGGCCGCCGGCACCCCGTCGCTGATGGTAACCGGGGCGCTGAGCGTTCCCAGGTCGAACGACTGCGCCGCCGGCACCATCCCGGCCACCAGCGAATAGGTTCCGATGTACTCGTACTGCGGTTTCACCACCAGCCGGTAGTCACCAGCCGGCACGTTCTGCACCACCTGAGACGTGCAGTAATAGTTCGACGCCACCGTGGATCCGTCGGCGCGCAGCAGTGACCAGTTCACGTAACCGTTGGTGCCAGCGCACGACCAGTCCAGCTCGATGGAACCGGCCGCCGGCACGGTCAGCGTGTAGTCATCCTCGGCCGCCTTCGACTCCAATCGGCCAGCCCCGGCACCCGGCACCCCATCCGAGACCACGAGTGACGGAGTAGCCAACGAACCCAGCGCGAAGGACTGAGCCGTCGCGGCGGTCAGCACCAATTGGTAAGTTCCGGCGGTCTCTGGTGAGGTGGGATTGCCCAGCACCAGCCGGTAGTCACCTGCGGGCAGGTCCTGCAACCGGGTATTGCCCCGGAACTGTGACACCAGGGTGCCGTCGGTCTTGAGCAGTTTCGCCAGTGGCGAGAAGGACGACCCGGTGAAGTCGGCGAACACCGACTGGGTCGACGGCAGCGTGAACCGGTACTCGTCCTGCGAGGTCCGCGTCTCCAACCGGCCGGCACCGGCCGCCGGCACCCCGTCGCTGATGGTGACCGCCGCCGAACTCAACGATCCCAGGTCGAACACCTGCGCCGCCGGCACCATCCCGGCCACCAGCGAATAGGTTCCGGTGTACTCGTACTGCGGCTTGACCACCAGCCGGTAGTCACCAGCCGGCACGTTCTGCACCACCTGAGACGTGCAGTAATAGTTCGACGCCACCGTCGAACCGTCCGCGCGCAGCAGCGACCAGCTCACGTAACCGCTCGTCCCAGCGCACGACCAGTCCAACTCGACCGACCCGGCCGCCGGCACCGTCAGCGTGTAGTCGTCCTCGGCCGCCTTCGACTCCAACCGGCCAGCACCGGCGGCCGGCACGCCATCCGCGACCACGGGTAACGGAGTAGCCAACGAACCCAATGCGAAGGACTGGGCCGCCGCCGTGGCCAGCACCAGGTGGTAGCCACCGGACGAGCCGAAGCTGTCCAGGCTGCCTACCCGCAATTGATAGTCGCCGGCGACCAGGCCCTCCAGCCGCGCGTTGCCGGTTCCGCTACTGCTGGAGCCATCGGGCTTCGTCAGCGTCCAGCGCGGGGAGTAGGCACTCCCGCCGAAGTCGAGCGCCATGGTCGCCGGACCCGGCAATGAGAACGGATAATCGTCGCGGGACAGCGAGGTCTCCAGGTTGCCGGCCCCGGCGCCGGGCACCCCGTCAGAGATCGAGACCGACGAGCCCAGCACACCCAGGGCGAAGGACTGCGCCGACGGCTTGACGTACAGGTCGAAGGCATAGCTCGCGGCGCTTCTGGCAAAGATCTCCAGCCGGTACGACCCAGCCGGCATCGCCGGCGACAGCGTGTTTCCGCAGGAGGTGGCGAGTGGCGTCCGTTCGCCGGTGCCGGTATTCACCAGCGTGGCGGTCACATCGACGCTGCACGACCTGGTCTGTAGCGCCAGCGTCGAGGGTGCGGCCAGCGAGAACCGGTAGTCATCCTGCGCGCCGGCCACCTCGATGACGCCGGCACCCTGCGCGGCGGTGGCCTGGGCGGACGGCGTCGTCAGCGGCAGGGTGACATCGAAGGTATCCGCTGCCGGGACGGCCAGTGTCATGTCGATGTTGTCGATGCCGAGGGATGTGCCGAGGACACCGCGGAAGTACTTCGGTGTGAACACCACGTCGACCGACGAAGCGGCATGCGGGAGCGTGACGTCCAATGCGTATTTGCTGTACGGCGTTCCGGCCTCGGTGCTGTTCACCGCCGTGCGCTCGATGGTGCCGGTCAGGCCACCGGACAGGGTGGGACCCTCGGTGCCCTCGAAGTTCACCTGGCCGACCGCGACGCCGTCGAGGGTCAGGGCGAGGCTTTGCGCAACGTTGTCATCGCCGATGTTGCCGTACGCGTACAGGTCGGCGCGCAGCCGCAATGACTGGTGCCGGCCAACCGTGCGAGCTCGGATCGCGTACCCGGGGGTGTCGAACAGCGGTCCGGCCATGCGGGTGGTGGTGGTGTCCTGCAGGTAGTGCGGGGCGGCGAAGTTCGAGCCGACGGTGCCTTCGAAATCCTCGGCCAGGTCGCCGGCGTCATCGAAGACGTGGTCGGCCGGGTCGACCAGGGCGGTCGTCACTCCGGCTGCGGATTCCGCATAGCTCTCGTCACCGGTGGATACCACGTCGAACACACAGTCCTCGAACTGCGGACCGGGCAGCACGCCGGCGTCCTGGCAGGTCTGGGTCGCCACCGCGATCTCGGCCTCGCTGAAGTCGCCGATGGTCACGACGTTCGCGGGAAAGGACCGGTCGGTGAAGGTGGCGGTGGATTGCCCATCCGCATAGGCGAAAGCGGAGTCGTCATCGGTGATCCGCCAGGAGTCCGCGTACCGGCCGTGCAGCACGGTGGGCGAGGAGTTGGCCGGCAACGGCGTGCCGTCACTCAGCGCCAGGTCATCGAGCGGGTTGCCATTGTGGTTGCCGAGCAACCCGGTGGTCCGCATGCCCTGCGGAACGTGGAACCCGACGTTCGAACCGTTCCACATCAGCATCAACTGGTCGGTGTCGTTACCGGAGAACACCACGCTGTAGAAAGCATTCCCCCGACCACCCCGCATGATGCCGGCACCGGCACCAAGGTCGTAGAAGTCGTGCGCGGCAAGCGAGACCGGGGCGCCGTTGATCTTGAGGGTGCTGCCGCTCAACTCCACCCACACGCCGTTGATCTCGAAGGCCAGTGAGCTGAATTGCGAGACGTTGGCATTGACCGCGCTGAACCGGGCCTGGATGTCGATGTCGGAATCCGGAACCTGGAGCAGATGGAACTCACCCACCGACTGCAAGTCATAGGACAAGCCGTCCAGGGTGGCGATGTGCGGGTCGCCGAAGATGTGCCAGCCGAACAAACCGGCCAGCCAGCCCAGCACCGCGTCCACCAGTATTCCGAGCGCCGCCCCCGCGATGATGGCGGTTGCCAACGCTTCGCAGGTGCCTGAAGCCATGCACGCGGTAACAGCTGCGTCGAGGGCGGCTTCCAACCCAGCCTCGATCAAGGCATCTATCAGCTCGGTTTCGATCTGCTGCAGGACGGATGGAGCGTCCGGGTGCTCCTCCTTCCAGATCTTCCCTTTGCTCTGATTGGCCTGTCCATCGTCATCGCCACCGGTCGGAACCGGCCGCACGGGGCTGTCGCATGGGAAGACCTCTTTATGCGGGTCGGAAACCAGCAGCACGCCAAGCATTCCGGCAACGCTGCCAACCTCGTAGTGGTTGTAGACTTCCCACGAGTTGGTGAGGTCACACTTGCGGATCTGAATGTTGAAGGAATCGGTGTAGCCGCGATCCGGCGACTCAGGGTCCTTGTACTGCGACAAGTCGTATCGGTCGATCGGCCGGTTGGTGGGGTTGACCGGAAACCTGCGCTGGTAGTCGCTCAGCTGCCCGTTCGCCTCGCGGGCGCCGCTACCACCCTTGTTCAGCTTGGCCTCGACCAACTCGACCGGAGTACCTGGCGCGAACCGGTCATACGCCAGGATGTCCACGCGGCCGCTCGGGATCGTCACCTCCCACTGCACGTTCGGAGTGATCTGGCCGGATGCCTCGGGCTTGCCGAAGAGTCCGCTGGCGTTGAACCGGGTGATGGCGCGGGCCTGGGCGACCGCCTCGGCCTGGATGTTGTTACCGCCGATGCATTCGCCGATCTGGTAGATCGCGTTCTTCTGCAACTCGCGGTCGGAGAAGCAGTTCGTCGCCAGCCGGCCCCGGGTGCGCATCGGCATCTCGGCGATGCACTGAGTCTTGATGCCAGGATCCGGGTCGTCCTGATGGACCGCCCGGCAGGCGTCCCCAGGGCTGTCGGCCGCAGCCGGCATCGGCGACACCACCAGTTGGCTGCCGGCCACCGCGACGGCCACCGCGAGGACGAGGATCAGAATGCCGCGCAGCGACGACAGGTACCGGAACATGTGGTTCCTCCGGAGGACACGCCCAGGCTTCCGTCGCCTCAGCGTGCTTACTCAGAGTTAACTAGGATGTGCAGACGGTAGGCGAACACTGAGAGGTTGTCGAGCGGTTTCGCGAAATATCCTCGGATTGGCCTAAGGAGGCACTATGGCCGGTCAGATCCAGATCCAGCAGTCCGCCATCGCCCGGGCTTGGACCCAGCTGGGCGGCGATGGCACCTGGCTCGAACTGCGCACCAAGGCCGGCTCCACCGAGGACTTCGTAGCCGCCGTCGAGCAGGCGAACCAGGTGGCCGAGGCTCGCGGGGACGGCGCCGACGCGTACGCCGCGTTCCCGGCCAGCACCCCGCGCGGCTTCGCGGTGCAGCTGATCCGGGCAACGACGCTCGAGGTGGTTCGAGCCTGGACCAGCGATTTGGCGGCCGGCCTGGCCGAACGCGGGTTCAACGGCATCCTTGGTGGCGCACCGGAGTCTGTGCCGATTCCCTGCTTGTACCCGACCGAGCCACCGGTCCCGACGGGCTACGTCGCCTGGGTGCTGGAACCGGCCGAGCACGGGCATCGGCCGGACAGTTGGGCAGTAGGTCCAGCGGCCACCACCCGCATCGCCGAGCTGGCCGACCGGTGGGCCCGCCGGCCGGGTGCCCAGTTGGTGCTTCGGCAGCATCTATATTCGCTCGCGATCCGGCTCGACGATGCCGCGCCGCAGCTCGCCCGGGCGGTCCAGGAGTCGGGAATGGCCGGCGTGGAGTTCGTCCTGGACCGCGAGACATGTGCCACGCAGGCCGCGCTGGCCTTCGGCGGCGAGGGAGTCTTCCAGCTGGTCGGATTTCCCGGCGGCTGGCAGACGCAGGTCGACACACTCACCGAGGCGCTCGTCGCGCTGCCGGCCGACACCAACCAGGCCTATATCCGCATCAGCACCCGAGGCGTGTACGCGCAGGATCTGCTCGATTCCTGGCTGCCACTGCCAGGCATCAAGGAACGCCACGTCCGGTACAACAAGCACCTGCTGGATCGGTACCTGCCCGATGCGCACGGCGTGCAGGTGGTCCGCACCGCGCACCTGGAGCGGGCACGCGACCTGTCCGACTGGCAGATCACCGACCTGGGCTTCGGCCGGCACCTGGTGCGAGCGCCGGACCTCGCACCCTGGTATGCCGATGCGCTGCCTGATCCGGACGTGCTTGCCAAGGCCAGGGCCGACTTCGCCGGCGCGCTGCTGACCGAGCAGGTGATCGCCGACAACCCGCCACCCCGATGAGCAAGTGCCGCCAGCGAGCTCATCCGCCGCGGCGATGGGCAGCAATAGCTAGCGAGAATTGGCAGATTCAGCCACTGCGCAGCAACCGGTACGAGTGGGATAGTTACCCAGCCATCCGGCCGGAGTCGGCGATCTATTCCATTTCCTGTAAGGAGCACAGGATGAGAATGGTACGTCGCTGTATGACAATCCTGGCTGCGGCAGCACTCTGTCTGCTGTTCTTGCCAGCCACCGCCGAAGCCGCGACCAAGGCTACGGCCACCACTGGGGCGCCGACCGCTTCGGCGGCCGTCCGCGGGCACGGCACGGTGGTCTCGGTCCGAGGTGAGACCAGCTACGAGTACGTCAAGTCCTGCTCGAACACCGCGCCCTACCCGTGCGGCACCTACAACGCCCAGCTCGAGTTCACCATCTACACCACCAACCAGGGCACCGGGTCGATCACCGTCGGCTACACGACCATGGACGGCAGCGCGGTAGCCGGCAGCGATTACCAGGCCACCTCGGGCACCGTCACCATCCAGCAGAACTCACCGCAGGCCTACGTCCTGGTGACGATCCTCAACGACGGGGTGGCCGAGCCGACCGAGACCATGCAGTTGAAGCTGACGAGTTCGAGCTCGCCGGCCGACATCAGCTCGGTGGGCACCGGCACCATCCTGGACGGTGGCCAGATACCCATCGACTGCAACCTCGGCAAGACCGCGCCGAACCAGGAGTCGCTGACCTGCACCAACCGGCCGGCCGGCCAAACCTGGTACCTCGATGCGTATTGTGCTTATCCGCTCGGCGATCCTGAGCTGATCGGCAATGACGTCACCGGCAACGGCACCTCGTCCGGTACCTGCAACATAGGCAATACCACGCCGTACGGCTCGTACTTCCGGACGGTGTAGCGGCTGCGGCCGGCGGGAGTTCGCGAGAGCGGACTCCCGCTGGTCAGCTCAGGCGGTCAACGGATGCACCGAGGCCGCATCCACCGAGGCATTCCCACCCCGATGCTTCGATTCGGCCGCCGGGTGCTCGACCAGGGCAAGCACCCGGGCCGACATGAATCGCGCGGTGCGCACCGGCGTACCGCCGCGAGTCACCTCGGTGACCTCGACGATCCCGCGACCGTAGCTGATCTCCACCCGCCGGCCGGCCCGGGTGGCACCGATCTGGTACGTGCGGCTGCTGTCGCCGGCGTCGATCACGATCTCGACGTAATCACCCATCATGGCAGTGCTTCCTCCGTCCCGGTGCGGCCCGTAAGGAGCTGCGGCGACCGGTCGCTCCAGACCGGAACGATCGTCCGCGACAACGTTCACTCCGCAGCTACGGGCCGGCGTTCGAACGCAGTTTGCATAACGTTTTCCGATGGGTTCGCATTCCGAGCGCAGCGCGGCCGGCAGCCGCCCGGGGTACCGCCGGCCGGGCCGGCTACCACCCGGCCCGACTCGGTGGCGGTTGCTCAGCCGCCAGCCGGCCGCAGTCGCACCGGCAGTTCCAGCAGACCGCGCAGCAGTGGGTTGTTCTCCCACTCCAGCGCGTCCGGGTCGGCGGCCAGCCGCAGTTGCGGGAACCGGTTGAGCAACCTGCCCAACGCGATCTCCGACTGGATCCGGGCCAACGGCGCGCCGATGCAGTAGTGCGGGCCATGCCCGAAACCGAGGACGCCGTTCGGCCGGCGGTTCAGATCCAGCCGGTCCGGCTCGGGGTATCGGTTGCTGTCCCGGCCCGCCGAGCTGAGCGACAGTGCCAAGATCTCCCCCGGCGGGATGACCACGTCACCCAGTACCACCTCCTCCTTGGTGAACCGGAAGGTCGCCACCCCGACTCCACCGTCGTAGCGCATCAACTCGTCCACGGCGGCGTGCATGATCGAGGAGTCCGCACGCAGCTTGGCCAGCTCCTCCGGATGGGTCAGCAGGCTGAACAGGAAGTTGGTCAGCGAATGCGTGGTGGTCGAATACCCCGCGATCACCAGCAGGAAGAACATTCCCACCAGCTCGTCGTGGGTGAGCCGGTCACCGTCCTCGCCCGAGCCATGCACCAGCGCGCTGATCAGGTCGTCTCCGGGGTGGGCCTGCTTGGCGGCGATCGTCGCCTTCGCATACTCGATCACGTTGTTCGAGGCGGCCTCGACCACCTCCGGCGGATGGCCCGCGCCGACCAGCTCGGTCGCCCAGCGGCGGAACACCGCCGAGTCCTCGGCCGCCACGCCGAGCAACTCGCAGATGGCGATGATCGGCAGCGGTTGGGTCAGCCCGGTAACCAGATCGACCACCGGCCGGCCGTCGTCGAGCGCGTCCAGCAACCCGTCCACCACCTGCTCCAGCCGGGGACGCAGCCCCTCCATCCGCTTGGCGGTGAGCTCCCGGCCGACCAGCGAGCGGAGGCGGGTATGCCGCGGCGGATCGCTGTTGAGCATGTGGCTGGTCAGCTCGTCGTCGAAGCCCAGGTCGACCGGATCCGCCTGCTCGGCCACCACCATGCCGGAGTGCCTGGCGAACAGCTCGTTCGCCCGTCGGCCGTCCTTGCTGACCCGCGGATCCGACAGCAGCCGACGGACATCGGCATAGCCGGTGACCAGCCATACCTTGGCACCGTGCGGAAATACCAGATTATGCGCAGGACCGTCCGCACGAAGCCGCTCGAGAAACTCGTACGGGCGTTGCATAAAGTCTGTGGGTACCTGCTGAATAGGTTGTGTTGCATCCACGAGCATGGTCAAGCTCCCTATCTGAGCGGGATTGCGGCATGGGTCAGCGTAGAGGCTCCAGCGCCCCCTCGAACCCGGAACGCCAATCCTGGTAGGGAAAGTCGCGACTGTCATCCCTTTGCGTGATCTTCCTCGCGGCCGGCTCACCGACTCGCGGAAATGGTCGCTTTTGACTGCACTTGAAAGGCCGGGAGTTTTAACCTCTACTTGACTTCGAATTGGGCCACTGACGCTGTTAGCTGAGGAGCGATGACCTTTCCCAGCGGCAACGGCGAAAGCTCGCAGCGATTGTTGCCGCCTAACCGTCCGACCGTCCGCCGGGATGCCGGACGGGCCCGGCAGGCTACCGCCTGCCGGGCCCGTCTGGTCCGTGGAACTAGTGGAACTACTTGACGCTCACCGTGAGCGTCGGGCTGGTCGAGCCCAGGTGGTTGGCCGTGTCGATCGGGGTGAACTGCGCCCGTACCTGTGCCTGCCCCTTGGCGGCCGGGGCGGTGGCCGAAGCCTGACCGTTGGCTCCGACCTGCACCTGGGCCACCACCACACCGTTGAGGTAGAAGGCAACGGTGCCGACTGCCGTCCTGCCGTTGTCCAGCGAGACGGTGGCCGTCAGCTGCACCTGGTACTTGGTGTTACTGCCCTTCACCTTTCCGCCGATCGCGGTGAGCGCGGTGGTCGAGACCGCCTTGTTCACCGTGAACTGCAGCACCGCGGACGTGGAGCCGAGGACCCCGTACGCGGTCGATGGCACGAACGTCGCGGTGAGCTGCAACGTCCCGGCCGACAGAGTCGAGGGCAGCTGGTAGCTGGCCTGTCCGGAACTCACCGCGACGATCGCCAGCACCGTGCCGGACGACTCGAACCTAACCATGCCATCGGCTGCCGCACCGTCGCTGCGGGTAACGGTTGCCGTCAGCGTCCGCGGGCTGCTGGTGCCGTACGTCTGCGACGGCGCCGAGACGCTGAGCGTGGTCGTGGTGTTCACCGGCTGGCTGACCGTGATCGGCACCGTGGTCGTGGTGCCGGTCTGCACGCCGGTCACCGTCAGGTTCTGCTGCCCGGCCGGCACGCCGGCCGGCAGGGTGAGGCTGACGCTGGCCGTGCCGTACTCATCGGTGATCGCGGTCCCGACCGTGTTGTCCACCCCGAACGTGCCGAGCGGAGTGCTGCCCAGGCTGACCGCGACCGAGCTGTCCTTCAGGTCGGCGGCGGTGCTGAAGGCCAGCGACGACAGGTCGAAGTTGACCTGCTGACCCGGGAAGTAGGACGCCGGGGCGCCGGCCGGGAACATCACGCCGACGGACCGCTGGGTGTAGTCCGGCGCCACCGGGCTGTGCGTGCCCACGTAGTCGACCATCGCCTGCAGGTCGGTCTGGCCGGTGTCCTTCTTGTTGGTGCCCTGCCCCAGCACGAAGAAGTTGTCACCACCGGCCGCCAGGAAGGAGTTCACCGTCACCGAGTAGCTGGCCGCCGGGTCGATCGCGGTGCCGTTGAGCCACATAGCGGTGATCCGGCTGCCAGCCGCCGCCCGTGCGTCGTAGGTGTAGGTGAAGCCCTTCGAGATGCCCAGCCGCAGGAACGGCCGGGACGAGCCCGCCGGCTGCCACTGCTGCTCCAGCGCCGTCTTGATCTGCGCGCCGGTTAGCCTCATGTTGACCAGCGTGTTGGCGAACGGCTGGACATTGGCCGCCTGCTTGTAGGTCAGCGTGGTCGGGTAGCTCGAGCTGCTGCCGACCATGTCCGCCCGCAGGCCGCCCGGGTTCATGAAGGCGATCTGCGCCGAACCGGTGGTCGGCGAGGAGGTTGCGCTCTTCTGCACCTCGGCGACCAGGTTGCCCAGGGTCGACTCGCCGCCCCGGTTCTCCGTACCGGCCGAGGTCTTGGCCCGGTTGAACGGAGCGGCGATCTGGCCCAGCGGCTGCGCGCCGAGCACGGCGGCATCCGAGACCGCCTTGTCGACGATCGCCTGGGTGGCGGCGTCGGTCGGGTAGGCCGGCGTCTTCACCAGCGGCAGGATGTTCTGCTGCAGGCCGACTACCTTGTCGGTGTCCGGGTCCACGGTGAACAGCAGCTGGTTGAGGTTGTAGCCGTACTGCCCGGCCGAGACCACCGGACGGGTGGTCACCGCACGACCCTCGGCCACCCAGTCCGGCACCGTCACCGAGTGGTTGTAGGCCAGGTGGGTGTGCCCGGACACGATCGCGTCGATGTTGTCGTTGGCACCGTCGACGATCTTGCCGAAGTCGGTGTTCGGGTCGGTCGCTGAGGACAGCGCGGTGGTGTCGGCACCCTCGTGCACCAGCAGCACGACGATGTCGGCACCGGCCGCCTTGAGCTTGTCGGCGTCCCGGTTGGCCGCCACCACCGGCGATTCGATCTGCAGGCCGGCGAGACCGGCCGGCGAGACCAGCTCACCGAGGTGGTCGGTGACCGCGCCGATGAAGCCGACCTTGATGCCCCCGAAGTCCTTGGTCCAGGTCTCGGGAAGCGCCGGCGAGTGGTCGTCGGCGTGCCGGACGTTGTCGCCCAGGTACTGCCAGGCGGCACCGCCGTAGGGGTTGGTGTCGGCGTTGTAGGGCGCCATCACCCGGTTGACCACGTCGTTGTAGCCCTGGTCGAACTCGTGGTTGCCCACCGCCGAGACCTCCAGGCCGGCCGCGTTCAGCGCGTCGATGGTCGGCTTGTCGTGCTGGATGAACGACTCGAAGGTGGACGCGCCGATCAGGTCACCGGCCGCGGCGAACACCGTGTCCGGATACTGGCCGCGCAGCTGCTTGACCGCACCGGCCAGCACCCCGGCACCGGCCTCGACCCCGTTGGCCTGGATCCGGCCGTGGAAGTCGTTGATGCCGAGCACCTGGACGGTCTGGGTGGGCGCGCTCGCGGTCAGCCCGACCACGACCGGGTCGTGGTCGGAGGAGGCGTACGGGTCGGCCTGGTAGAAGTCGGTGGCGGTGTAGTTCCACCGGCTGTACTCCAGGGCCACCGACTCCGGAGAGTTGATGTTCCAGATGTCGGCGCCGGTCGCCCGCTTCAGCGCGGCGGCGTTCATCAGGACGTGGTCCAGCGAACCGGACAGCCCGGAGAAGGAGTAGGAGTACTCGCCGTGGTTGAACTGGTGCTCGGCGTCGGTGTAGCCGGCGTCGTAGAGCACCTGCAGCGGGTCCTCCTGGGCGTAGGAGTTGTAGTCGCCGACCATCACCACGGCCTTGGTGCCGGCCTGCACGGTGGGGATCCAGTCGCGCAGCGCGGCGGCCTGCCGGACCCGCGACTCGGTCGAGGCACCCTGCCCGTCACCGGTGTCGGCGTCGCCCGGCCAGGGACCGGCCGAACCCTTGGACTTGAAGTGGTTGACGACGAACAGGAAGTCGTCGCCACCGGCCACCGGGTGGAACACCTGGCCGAGCGGCTCGCGGGCGTTGTCGAACGCGCCGCCGGCCGAACTCTGGGTGCCGAGCGCCCGGGAGGCGCCGACCCGGGCGACCTTGGCGGGCTTGTAGATGATGGCGCTGTTGATGACATCCATCTCGGCCACCGGCGGCAGTTCCGCCGAGGACGGGTTGGCAGCCCAGGTGCCCGCACCCGCGTCGGCGTTCAGCGCCGAGACCAGGGTGTTGAGCGCCTCGTCGGTCGGCTCGCCGAGCCGCGCGGAGTTCTCGACCTCCATCAGGCCGACCACGTCGGCGCCGAGGGCGTTGATCGCCTTGACGATCTTGGCCTGCTGGCGGGCGAGGTCGTCGGCATCCCAGGCGCCGCGCGGGTCACAACCGCTGTTGACGGTCGAGCCGTTGCCGTCCCGGTCCTTGAACGAGGTGCAGCCAGGGGTGTCGGCACCGAGCGTGGTGAAGTAGTTCAGCACGTTGAACGAGGCGACCTTGAGGTCGGCGTTGCCGATGTAGCCGCTGTCCGGTGCCGCGGTGCGGGTGTTGGCGAAGGTCACCGGCGAGTTGCTGTTGGCCGGGCCGATCACCGGGGCGGTCGGCTGGAACTTCCAGATGTTGTTGCGGAAGTCGACGACCACATCACCGGTGAAGGTGACCGGCTCACCCACCCGGACCGGAGCGGTCTGGGAGATGTAGGGCGGGGTGAGGTCGCCGTTGACCAGCAGGCCACCGCTGGTGGCCAGGAAGTTGGTGCTGGCGCCGTCGTCGAGGGTGACCGCGCGAGCGGCGTTGTCCGCCTCGGTGGCGCTGGCGGCCGCCGGGCCGGGCTTCTCGACCTCGGTCCGCTGGATCAGCGGCTTGGTGCCCGAGGCCAGGCCGACCTCGCCGAACTGGTTGGTGGTGAAGGTGTTGGTGACGGTGTAGGCGCCGGTCGGGCGGTAAAGCATGCCCTCCAGCGACTCGCGCGCGGCGTCGGTGGCCGGCCAGCTCGAGGTGGTGGCCGCGGTTACGCCGGCCGGCGGGGTGCCCAGGTCGGTGACGTCGGCGGCGGCCACGCTCAGCTCGGTCAGGCCGAAGAACTCGCTGACCGAACCGGTGACCTGCAGGTACTTGCCGACCTGCACGGCGGCCGGGAAGGCGCCGGTGGACTGGAAGACGAAGATACCGTCCGAGGCGGTGTGGCTGGCCAGGTCGACCGAGCCGCCGGTGCCCGGCGTCTGCAGGTAGTAGCCCTTGAAGCCGCCGGTCGGGTAGGCCGCCGTGACGATGCCCTTGGTGGTGACGGTGCTGCCCACCAGCGGTGAGGTGGCACCCGTGCCCTGAATCTCGGCGATGGTCTTGTCCGAGGGCGGCGGTGGGGTGTTCGTGCAGGCCGTTCCGCAGGCCACCGGGCTGGGCGCGCCGGCGGTGAAGTCGGCCGCGTTGTTGGCGGTGTTGTCGTGGCTGGCGTTGCGCGAGACCGAATTGGTGTTGCTCGGCGCCGGGGTGGGGCCGGTGCCGGCGAAGTCGTTGGCGGTGGTCCCGAAGCCGACGAAGTCCACCACCGCGGCGTTACCGTCGCAGTCCGCGGCACAGCTCAGTGCTGAGGTCGAGTTGACCAGCGCCACCTTGCCGGCGGTGCCGCTTAGCGCGATGGTGCCGGTGACGTCGGAGGGGACGTCGGTGGTGCCGCCGGTGCCCTGGGACTCCCGCACGACGTAGCTGGTGCCGGCCGGCAGCGTGCCGGTCAGCGCGGTGGTCGCCCAGGACGTGCCGGTGGCCGAGGCGTACTGGACGGACCAGCCGGCCAGGTTCACCGCCGATCCGCTCCTGTTGTAGAGCTCGATGAAGTCCTGCTTGTAGGTGGCGCCGGTGTTGCCACCACCGCCGTAGACCTCGTTGATCACGACGGGGGCGCCGCTGCTCGCCCCGGCCCAGGCCGGGGTCGAGACCGCGAGCCACCCGCCGACGACCAGCGCCGAGGTGGTGAGTCCACTGATCAAAGCTCTGCCGCGTACGCGCATGCACTGTCTCCGGGTCAGACATAGGAAGTGCAGCACCTACTAACAGGTGCTGCACAGGTTGAATACGCGACGGTAATCGACGAGGCACGGCTCGTATACAGACGAAAGTCCCAATCCGGGGCCCGACCGGTGAGGTCACGGCATTTGGGCACTTCGCGACTCGAATCGTCCAGCAGTAATCCGGACGAGACCCGATCGGCATCGACGGCGCCTAGACTCTGGGCGTCAATGAAGCCAACCGGAGGTAACGCATCCCGTGATCGTCCGACGTCCTGCCCTTGTCGCAATCAGCGCGGCCACCGCCGGCGCGCTGGCCCTGAGCGGCTGCGTGAACAACGCCAAGTCCAACAGCCACGCCGGTCCCAGCGGCAGTGGCACCGTCGGTGCGGTCAGCAAGAACGAGGCCGCCGCCGCCCTGCTGCCCGCATCGATCAAGTCGGCCGGCAAGCTCCGGGTCGGGATCAATGTGCCGTACCAGCCGAACGAGTACCGCGACACCTCGACCAACCAGATCGTCGGCTGGGAGGTCGACATGCTGGACGCCGCGGCCAAGGATCTCGGCGTCACCACTCAGTACGTGCCCTCCGGCTTCGACACGATCCTGCCGAGCGTCAAGGGCAACAAGTTCGACCTCGGCATGTCCTCGTTCACCGATACCAAGGAGCGCGAGCAGAACATCGACTTCGTCAACTACTACACCGCCGGCATCCAGTGGGCGACCCCGAACGGCAAGACCATCGACCCGAGCAACGCCTGCGGCCTCAAGGTCGCGGTGGAGACCGGCACGACCGAGCAGATCGATGACCTGCCGGCCAAGAGCAAGGCCTGCACGTCGGCCGGCAAGAAGCCGATCAACATCCTCAAGATCGACAGCCAGGACGCGGTGAACCAGTCGGTCATCCTGGGCCAGGCCGATGCTTTCGACGCCGACTCCCCGATCACCGAGTACGCGGTGAAGCAGTCCAAGGGCAAGCTGCAGCTCGACGGTGACATCTACGGCGCGGCGCCGTACGGGCTCGCGGTGGCCAAGACCAACAGCGGTCTCACCCAGGCACTGCAGAAGGCGATCCAGGACCTGATGGACAACGGCACCTATAAGCAGATCCTGGCCAAGTGGGGGGTCGAGGCAGGGGCCATCGACAAGGCGACCATCAACGGCGCCACCAGCTAGGCATGCGCATCAGGCAGCACGACGGTCCGGCGGTCGCCGAGGTGGGCGACTCGCCGGACCTGGTCGACCCGGAGGACATCCACGCGGTACCGCTGCGCCGGCCCGGCCGGGTACTCGCGGCGGTGATCGTGGTGGTGCTGCTGGCGCTGTTCGTCTACGGAGCGGCCACGAACTCCGCCTATGACTGGCAGACGGTCGGCAAGTACCTGTTCGACCAGCGGGTCAGCCAGGCCGCCTTCATCACGCTGCTGCTCACCGCCTACGCGATGACCGGCGCGATCATCCTGGGCGTGGTGCTGGCCGTGATGCGGCTGTCGCCGAATCCGGTGCTGCGCTGGGTCAGTTGGCTGTTCCTCTGGGTGTTCCGGGGCACCCCGGTCTACGTCCAACTGGTCTTCTGGGGCCTGATCTCCACCATCTACCAGCACCTCGATCTGGGTGTGCCGTTCGTGCACCAGTTCGCGCACATCAGGACCAGCAGCTTCTTCTCCTACTTCTGGCTGGCGGTGATCGGGCTGACCCTGAACGAGGCGGCCTACATGGCCGAGATCGTTCGCGCCGGCATCACCAGCGTGGACGAGGGCCAGCAGGAGGCGGCGGTCGCGCTGGGCATGTCCTGGTCGCAGACGATGGGCCGGATCGTGCTGCCCCAGGCGATGCGGGTGATCATCCCGCCGACCGGCAACGAGCTGATCTCGATGCTCAAGACCACCTCGCTGGTGACCGCGGTGCCGTACAGCTTCGAGCTGTACAGCCGGACCAGGGATCTGGCCATCGAGACGTTCAACCCGATCCCACTGCTGCTGGTGGCCTCGGCCTGGTACCTGCTGTTCACCTCGATCTTGATGGTGGCGCAGTTCTACCTGGAGCGGTACTTCGCCCGTGGCGCATCGCGCACCATGTCGGCGCGCCAGTTGCAGGCCCTCGCCGCGGCGCAGGGCGTACCCGGCGCCCACCCGTTCGGCGGTGAGCAGCGATGACCGAGCCGATGGTGCGGGCCCAGCGCGTACGCAAGCAGTTCGGTGCGCTCGAGGTGCTCAAGGGCATCGACCTGCAGGTCGACCGGGGTGAGGTGATGTGCCTGATCGGCCCGTCCGGCTCGGGCAAATCCACCTTCCTACGCTGCATCAACCACTTGGAGCGGCTGACCGGCGGCCGGCTCTACGTCGACGGCGAACTGGTCGGCTATCACCAGCGCGGCGACAAGTTGCATGAGATGCATCCTCGCGATGCGGCCCGGCAGCGCCGCGACATCGGCATGGTGTTCCAGCGCTTCAACCTGTTCCCGCACAAGACCGCGCTGGGAAACATCATCGAAGCGCCGATGAAGGTGCAGCGGCAGAAGCGCAATGTCGCGGTGCAGCGGGGCAAGCAGCTGTTGGAACGGGTGGGCATGGCTGAGAAGGCCGATGCCTACCCGGCGCAGCTGTCCGGCGGCCAGCAGCAGCGGGTGGCGATCGCCCGGGCGTTGGCCATGAATCCCAAGTTGATGCTGTTCGACGAGCCCACCTCGGCGCTGGACCCGGAGCTGGTCGGCGAGGTGCTCGATGTGATGCGTCAGCTGGCCCAGGACGGCATGACCATGATCGTGGTGACGCACGAGATGGGCTTCGCCCGCGAGGTGGCCGACTCGCTGGTGTTCATGGACGACGGGGTGGTGGTCGAGGCCGGCCACCCGCGCGAGGTGCTGGCGAACCCGCAGCATCAGCGCACCCGGGCGTTCCTGTCCAAGGTGCTGTAGAACGCCCTCGCTTCCAAGACCGATTAGCGAGACCTGCTGATCGACGGCGTTGTCGTTGGGCAGGAAGTGCCCGGTGCCGCCCGTATCAACCTCTCCGGCGATCTCTCCTTCTCCCCGTCATCTGCTTGAACGGAAAGGGAGAACTACCGTGCGGGGAACCATTCGGGTCGTGGCCGCCACCGCGGTCGCGGCGTTCGGCATGCTGGCCGCCACCATGGCCGGCGCCGCTCCGGCACTCGCCATGAACCCATGCGATGCCGACAATCCACCGGCCTACTGCTACGACCAGCCGCCACCGCCGCCGCCGACTCCGGCGTCGCCGGCCAACCTGGTCGCCACCAGCATCCTGCAGACCTCGGTCACCCTGCAGTGGACCGACCGGGCCAGCACCGAGACGTCCTACATCATCCAGCGGTCGCCGTACAACCAGCCCACCACGGTGCTGACCGCGCCGGCGAACAGCACCAGCTTCACCGACACCGGAGCGCCGGCCGCACGCTGGGTCGACTACTACGTCTCGGCACGGACCTGCGACGCGGACACCGGCCTGTGCTCGACCAGCGCGTCGGTGCATGTCGGGGTGCAGACGCACCAGCAGCCGGCCGACCCGACCGGCGGCATCAGCAGCAGCTACCTGTGGGGTTCTACCTACTACTGGACCGGTTGGACGATCGACTGGGACACCATCGCCCCGCTGCAGGTCGCGGTGATCGCTGACGGCGCGGTGCAATCCACCGCCACCGCCGGCGGTACGGCCACCATCGGCGTCGAGCACACCGGCTACGGCGACAACCACGGTTTCAGCGTGACGGCGGTGAAGTCGGCAGTGAAGGGTGACCACAGCCTGTGCCTGCGGGCGGTCAACGTCGGCGGCGGCACCGACACCAACCTGGTCTGCTACACCTACAACGTGCCCGGCCCGCCGTCGGCGGCCAGCAACCTGCGGCTGACCAACACCGGTACCTCGATCGTGATCACTTTTACCGACAATGCCAATGACGAGACGGGCTTCTGGCTGCAGCGCAGCACCGACGGCGGTGCCAGCTGGCTGTCGGTCGGCACCCAGTACTCACCGGTCAGCGGTAGCGGCGGCACCGGTACCGCGACCGACTACTCCAGCCCGGCTCCGGGGACCCAGTACCGGATCCTGATGGTGAACAACTCCGGCAACACTCCGAGTGCTGCCATCACGGTCTGAGCACCAGACCGGCTCTTGCGAAGGGCTGTCCGCTGACCGAGCGGGCAGCCCTTTGCCGCGTCAGCACTGGCCGTCGGCGATCACCCGATGACGGCACCGGCCGGATGCCGGCCGGGCAACGCGCCCAGGCCCAGTACCAACAGGACGAATGCGGCGCTTGCCGCCAGCGTCGGCCGTAATCGGGCAGCACGAGATCGGGACATGAGCTGCGAGCCCTTCTGGGGTGGGATACGGGGGGTCGTCAGCCGGTACGCGCGCCGGTAGCCGGCGTCAGCCGTTCGGTGATGGCGGCGCTTACCGCGGCGGCTCCGACATCACCCAGGATCAGCGTGTAGTGGTTCACGCCGTCGATGCTTCGCCAGTTGAAATCGGGGTGTTCGCGCTGCCAGGCGGTCAGGGTGGCCTCGGCGTAGAGGCCACCGGGCTCGTCCTGCAGGCCGCGCGGGGCGCGCAGGAAGGTGACCGGTGCGGCCACCCGCGGCCAGGCACGCTCCACCGGTCCGCCGGTGAACTGCTCGGCATGATCGGCGAACATCGCTTCCGGTTCACTGCTGCTCCGCCACGGCGGCCCGTCCGGGCGTAGGTCGTAGTCGACGTAGTCCTGCACCGCGTCGGAGAATCCTTCGGCGAATGCGGGATGTTCGCGCCAGAACTGGCGGTACTCGGTGCGGTCGGCGAAGCTTCGCTCAAGCCGGGCCGCCGCCGGGCCGAGACCGACCCGGGCCGCCTCGGTCATCGACCAGCCGGCCGGCAGCGTCAGCGGTAGCCCGCCGTCGACCAGCACCAGCGCGCTGACCAGTTCCGGATGCTCGGCGGCCAGCAGCACGGCCACGAAGCCGCCCATCGAATGCCCGGCCAGCACCGCCGGCCGGTCGGCCGCGCAGTTGGCCAACAATGCGACCAGATCCTCGACATGCTGGGCCATGCCGTACGGCCCGGGCAGGTCGGCGCTGCGGCCGCGGCCACGCAGATCGGGTGCCAGCACCAGGGTGCCCGGCCGCTCGACGAGCCGGTCGGCAACCAGCGACCAGGCCCGGTGCGAGGAGGTGATGCCGTGCACGGCGAGCACTATTCGCTCGGGCTCGCCGTGCTGCCAGCAGCCGACCCGCAGCAGACCGCCACGTACCGGCACGTCCTGGGTCCGATACCGGTTCATCGGGCGCTCCAGCCGCCGTCCAGGGTGAAGCTGGAACCGTTCGCCAGGCCGGCGTGCTCACCGCACAGCCACACCACCAGGCTGGCCACCTCGTCCGGCTCGGCCATCCGCTTGACCGCGCTCTCGGCCAGGAACACCCGCTCGAGCACCTGGTCCTCGCTGATCCCGTGCGCCCTGGCCTGATCGGCGATCTGCTTGTCCACCAAGGGTGTCCGCACGTAGCCGGGGCTCACGCAGGTGCTGGTCACCCCGCGGCCGCCGCCCTCCAGTGCGATCACCTTGGACAGGCCCTCCAGGCCATGCTTGGCCGCGACGTAGGCGGCCTTGAACGGTGAGGCGCGCAGGCCGTGCACCGAGCTGATGTTGACGATCCGGCCGAAGCCGGCCTCATACATGCCGGGCAGTACGGCCCGGGTGAGCAGGAACGGCGCCTCCAGCATCAGGGTGAGGATCAGCCGGAACTTCTCCGGCGGGAACTCCTCGATCGGCGCCACGTGCTGGATGCCGGCGTTGTTCACCAGGATGTCGTAACGCAGCTCGGCGTTCGCCAGCTGGTCGGTGTCGGTGAGATCCACCTGCCACACCTCGCCACCGAACTCGGCCGCCACCTGCCGCGCGGCCGCGCCGTTCACATCGGCAATGGTCACCTCGGCACCGGCGGCGGCCAGGGCGCGAGCGGTGGCCGCACCGATCCCACTGCCGGCTCCGGTGACCAGTGCTCGCCGATCAGTCAGCACGGCTGCCTCCCTTCCTCGTCCTGCGAGTGCCGGACTTGGCCGGCCCGTCGCCGGCTGCCGGCTCGTCGCCAGCGGCCGGCCTGGCGCCGAGTGCGCGCTGGATCAGCGCTATGACCTCATCGAACACCGGCTCCGGCACGGCCGCTCAGAACGGTGGTGGGTCGGCTGCGGTGTGGTCATCGGCCGGACGGGCCGTCGGTACTGGCCTTGCGGGTGCCGCTGGGTTGGTGGTTTCGGCCCAAGGGCTGGGAACCGGTTTGGTGTATCGGTGGCCGGTATTGGTGGTCCAGGTGTAGCTGCCGTCGGGGTTGTGTCGGTAACTCCAACCGGTGCCAGCCTTCGCCTGGTTGTGTCGCCGGCAGGCCAGCGCACCGTTCCGCCGGTTGGTCGGACCGCCGGTGCCATAGGGCACCGTGTGGTCGTACTCGCAGCGATAACCGGGTTGGTTGCAGGTCGGGAACGCGCAGACGTCATCCCGGGCCGTCACGAAATCACGCAGCCGCTGGGCCGGCCGGTACCGGTGCTCGCCGATGTCCAGCAGCGCATCGGTGTCCGGATCGGTCAACAACCGCCGCCAGGTACCGGACTCGTCGGCGGCGAGCCGACGGGCGGTCTCGGCGGTGATCGGTCCGTAGCCGGTCAGCTGTGCCGGCTGGTCGTTCAACCCGAGCAGCGTGTCGGCCGAGACGGTCACCTGGATGGCCGGTCGGCGGCCCCGCACGGTGGGCAGGGCATCCTCGGGCAGCCCGGAGAGCAGGCCGTCGACGAGTAGGTCGGCCCGTTGCTGGTCCAGCGTCCGGCAGTCCTCGGCCGGCAGCAACGTCGCGGCGGCAGTCAACCTGGTGTAGATCAGCTGCGCCTCGGGCGCGGGCAGCAGCGCGGTCAGACTGGCCATGCCGTCCTCACCCGGCTGGTACTCCACCCGCCGGTCGGCCGACGCACGCCGATGCCGCACCTCCGCCGTCGCCGGATCGAGGGCCATCGCGGCCCGGCGAACCCGGCGGCGCAGCTGTGGCACGGTGACACACCGGTCCCGCAGCGCCGGCAACACGGCCTGCTCCAACGCGGCCGGCAGCGCCGGATCGTCCGGCATCCGCCATACCGCCTCGGCCAGCACGTTCGCATGCGCGGCGGAGATCGAGCCATCCGATACTGCTGCCAGCGTGCTGGGTAGCTCCCGCACAAGCGTCTTCGCCTGTGCCAGCCTGGCTTGTGCGGTGCGCAGCGGCACCTGCAACGCCAGCGACACCAGCTCTTGGCCCAGCCCCAGCTTGGAGTCATCGCGGTCCTGCATGGCCGCCAGCACGCGCACCTGGGCCGCTTCGAACCAGCGACGCTGCTCCTCCAACACCGCGACCAGATCCACCTGCTCGCCGGCCGACAACTCGCGCGGGTCGATCCGGTCGAGCTCGGCTCCAGAACGGAACGCCGGATGCTCCACGACGGCGCAGGCGAGCAACTCCGAGTCGGTCAGCTCCCCGCCGCTCTCGAACCAGTCGCTCATAAGTTCGATTCTACCGTCGTTAGGGCCACCGGTCAATGAAGATTCACCAATAAATCAAAAGCAAATCTCGATCAGCAGGGCCGCAACCCAGCAACGCTACCCAACCCCTACGACACTCCCGCCGCTGCGCCGTCCGAACTCAGCGACCACTCAAGGTGAGCTTGTGGAGGAAGTGGACGACGGCGAAGCGTCGCCAGTTGTCGATGGCGTTGGCGTTGGCGGAACCGCACTAGGTGAAGAAGACGAACCAGCCGGTGCCACGGCATTCGGCGACGCCACCGTCACCGCGCGACAGCCCAACAGCGAGGTGCTGCCCGGTCCGACGTTCACCCCGTACGCGCAGATCGTGCTGTCGCCCGGCGGCAGCGTCACGGTGGTGCTGAAGCCGTGCGTGCCGGTGATCCCATAGGCCTGGTTGACGTCCGAACGCGTAACCGAGGTCGGACCCCAGGCGGCATGCGCGCTACCGACATTGATCACCATGCCGATCGCCTGCGATGGTGCGTTGAAGTCGAACGTCCAGCCGGTCACCGTCACCTGATTGCCTTGCACGGTAACCGTATCGAGGTAGCCAACCGGTGAGATCGGCACCGAGCGGGTGCTGCACCCCAACCGACTCGGTGAGCCCGGGCCGACGTTGGCGGCATCCAGACACACCCCGGTCGTACCGGCCGGCAACGGCACGTCGAGCCGAAAGCCGTGCATGCCGGCGCCGCGGAAGACCGTGTTGATGTCGGGACGGGACACGTTCGACACCACCGACGCGGCGTACCGGCCGCCGATGCCGGCCACCACGGTGAGCGACGTGTCCGGCGCGTCGTAGTCGAACGCCCAGCCGGTGAAAGTGACCACGTTGCTGTGCTGGCTGATCGTGCTGATGCCGCCGAGCGGCGAGCCGGACAACGGAACCGTGCGGCAGCCCAGTTCGGTACTGCTGCCGGCTCCGACGTTCGCGGCGAGGGCGCACACCGTATTGGCGCCGTCCTTCAGCGGAAGTTCGGTGCTGAAGCCATGGTCGCCGGTGGTCTTGAAGTGCTCGTTGATGTCACCGCGGTACACCGTGCTTTTCACCACGGTCGCCCGGGCACCGTTGACCAGGAAGAGGATGCGCAGCGAACTGCTGAGCGAGTTCGGATCGATCGCCCAGCCGGTGACGGTCAGATACCGGCCGTGCAGCGACCAGCCGCTCACGCCGCCGACCGGGTCGTCGTTGGAGATTCGGCCGCCCGGCATGAGCAAACGCGCCTCACTCGTCAGCATGCCGGCGATCGGCGAGCCGTACCGGCCGCCCTGGGTCAGGATCACCACCGCGAACCGGTCACCGTTCACCACGCCGGTCGAGTTGAACTCCGGCAGGCCGGCCGCGTCGTCACCGCCCCAGCCCTGCTTGATCGCCGCAGCCGAGGTCGCGCTCGGAATGCCGAAGTACTGGTACGTGCCGTCCGAGCCGTACACGGTTGCGTGATGCATGGCATTGCCGAGCCAGTTCCACACCGACGGCAGATGACGAACCTTGTTGTAGAAGACGGCCATTCCGGCGGCGGTGATCTGGGTGCCACCCCACCAGCCGGGACGCAGCGGCGGGGCACCGAGGTTCGGGATGTTCAACGCCTGCTTCACCCAGTTGATCACGCCGTCACCACCGGTGCGGCCGTACAGCGCATCGGCCGACGCGTCGTCGGACTGGGTGATCATCTTGTACGCGGTAGTGGAGTTCCAGCCGGTCATCTGGCCCGTCATCAGCAACCGGGTCGCGATGAAGACCTTCATCACCGACTCCGAGGCATAGACGCTGTTGTAGTCACCCGCGCCGGCGAAGGAGCCGGTCTGGGTGTCCAGCACGCCGATCGAGGACCGGTAGCCGTAGTCGCGCGCGTAACCGACCGCGCTGGCGGCGTTGGCCGCCGTCGAGGCAGCCGCCGGTGGCGTGACCGCGACGACCAATCCGAGCGCGAGCGCAACCGCTCCGAACCCAGCAACCAACCTCGAACGCATGCGATGCCAACCTTGCAGTTCCGTCACCGGCCGAACTGGCCCGCTGACCTGTTACGCGGACGCTGTTGTCCGTATGTTTCGGGTATCCGTGGTACCGCTCGTTTCCCGGCGGGGAAGCCGCGGCAGCAGCATGCCGACGGCCAAGACCGCGACCAGCACCGCACCGCCGATGCCGCCGGCTGCCACACCGCCGATGCCGCCGGCCGCCGCGCCGAGCGCGATCGCCGCGAGCAGTTCGAGCAGCATCACCGTACGCAGTGAAGCCGATTCCAGCGCGCTGAGCCGCGCGTGCAGCCGTTGCAACGCGCCGGCGCTGCGACACCGACTACTCAGCAGCACGGCCGATCCGCGTACCAGGCCGAACAGCAGGCCGGCCAGCAGCGCCAGCGCGGGCGATCCGGCCAAGCCGGCCAGCAGCACCACCAGATAGGTGGCCGCAGTCATGATGTAGGTCGCGAAACCCACCCCGATCTGCACCCCGAAGCCGGTCGCGTACAGCCAGCGCCGGTAGCGCATCAGCCAGAGTTCGTTCACCTGGCGTGGTTGCAGCGGCAGGTGAAAGCCGGCCAGCCGCAGGTCGGCAGCCAACGCCAGCAGGCAGCCGGCGGTCGCCAGCACCAGTTCCGGCAGGGTGCCCAGCGGGCGGAGCAGGAAGGCCAGCAGCGCCGCGCCGATCCCCAACCCGGCACCGCCGAGCACCGCCCCGGCGACGAACCACACCGTGGTCAGCCAATACCGATTGCCGCGCGCGCGTTCGGACAGCGGGTTGATCGCCGACACCATGGACAGCCCGCACGGTGACCAGGTGCCGCGCACCGCGGCGGCCACGGTCAGCACCAGCAGGGTGGCTACCAGCGTCATACGGTCACCTCCGCCGGCAGCATCGGGCCGTTGGTCGATGGCTGCAACATGCCGCCACCGATCAGTACCTGCCTCGCGGCCGGCTCCACCGCTGCCGGCTCGGCGGCCATCGCGTAGACGGTGTAGCTGTGCGGGCCGGGCGAATCCGGCACGCTGATGTCGAACCCAGGCCGGCCCAGGCCGCCGTCGGTGCCCACCAGTTCGGCATGCGCCAGGCCGGTACGGTGCCGGGACAGCGGCGCGCCGTCCCGGTATACGACCAGGGTCAGTTCGACGGTCGGCCGGTCCGGGTCATACGCCCAGCCGGTCAGCCGGACGGTGTCGCCGAAGGGCAGGATCGAATCGACGTGCCCGATCGGGCCGGCGTGGTTGACCCGCACCGTCTGGCGGCCGAGCAGCGAACCGTCCAGGTCGTAGGCCGGATCCAGCACGTGCACCGAGTAGGTGTGTACCCCGGTGCCGGCCGGGATGGTGATGTCGACGCCGGGCCGGCCTGCAACGTCAGCCAGTTCCGGCCGGGCGAGCATGGTCGGGTACCAGTGCAGCACCGCGCCATCCTCGAGCACCGCGATCGGCAACTGCTCGTCCGGACGGTCCGGATCGGCTGCCCAGCCGACCAGCCGGACCGAATTACCTGATGCAGAAACGGATTCCAGTCGACCGGCCGGCCGGCTCGCCGGTGCCTCGACGCGGTAGCCGGCCGGCTGCGCCACCCGGTTCGCCGCGGCGCCGCCGACCACGGTGCTGTGGTTGCCGATCAGGGTGTTGCCGCTGCCGCCGCCGGCGTTCACCGCGTACACCTTGTAGTTGTGCGCGCCGGGGGTGGTCTTGAACTGGGCGCTGAAACCGTGGTTTCCGCTGATGCCATAAGCCGAATTGACGTCGCTGCGGGGCAGGCTGGCATGGATGCCCATCACCGGCTTGGCGTCCTGGTAGATGGCCACCCCGATCGAGGTGCTCGGCACGTCCCGGTCGAAGGCCCAGCCGGAGATCACGATGCTGTCCCCCACCGGGTCGCACCGGTCCATGTGTCCGATCGGCGCCGTGCCGGGATTGACGATGATGGTGCGGCCGCCGATCTGCGGGTTGCCGCTGCCGTTGCCGATGTTGATCGCGAACACGGTGTAGGTGTGGTGCCCGCTGCTGGCCGAGAAGCTGGCACTGAAGCCGTGGTTGCCGGTGATGTGCCGTGCGGAGTTGACGTCCGGCCGTGGCTGGTTGGCGTGAATGCCCATCAGGCCGTGGCCGTCCTGGTAGATCGCGACGTTCAGCGAGGTGCTCGGTGAGTCGGGGTCGTAGGCCCAGCCGGAGATGTGCACCGTGTTGCCGGTGCTGCTGATCTCATCGACCACGCCGATCGGCCGACCGGTCAGGCAGGGTGCCGAGTGGGTGGCGGTGTTGTTATCGGTTGCGCTGGCCGAGGAGCAGGTGCCGCCGTATTGCACCCACGGCGGCGTGCAGGAGACCACCCGGCAGAGCACCGGCCCGGTGTCCGACCACGGGATCTGGGTGTTGCACTGGCCGTACCGGAACTGGTTGCAGGCAACCCGGCGCTGATCGCAGGTGGTGGTGTTGCAGTGGCAGGTGTAGCGGCCGTCCCGGTAGGCGTTGCAGTCGATGTAGTAGCGGGCGTTGCCGCCGCAGAACGAGGAGTTGTCCGCCTTCCACCAACCGCCGATGAACGAATCCGGCGGGCAGCTGTTGTTGCCGCCGTTGATGGTGCAGCAGAAGACGGTGTAGCCCGCCGCGCAGGTGTTGTCGGCGCCGCAGACCGCGTCGTAGGCGCTGGCCGGCCGGGTCAGGTAGCCGAACGGATCCACCGCCAGCGCGGCGCCCATCAGCGCGGCGCCGCCGAGGAAACTGCGCCGGCTGGTACGCAACCGCTCGGTCCGTTCGGCGACCTTGGTGACCAGTCGCTCGGCCAGGCTGGTACGGGCCTGTGTCATCGCGTCGGCACGGCCCTGGGTCATCTGGCCACCTCGATCTGTTCCAGAACGGCATTGACCTGCTTGGTCAACGGCACCGCCTGCCGATGCGAGCCGATCACCACGTACAGGCAGAACGGCCGGCCGGCCTCGGTGAAGAAGTGCTGATAACCGGCCTGGCCGGCCACTCGGCGCTGCATCCCGTTCGGGTTGAACTGGCCCGGCGTCAGCCGCGGCAGCCCGGTCGGGGCGTACAGCGCGGTGCCCAGGCAGTCGGCGCCGAACTCCAGCAGGGCCAGGAAGATGTGCTCGGGTCCCATCCGCTCGACCGCGCCGGTGCCGTAGTCACCGCGGGCCGCCGGCAGCGGGAAGTTGGCCAGATGCAGGATCGGATGGCTCTGCTCGCCGGGCCAGCCGGCGCCGTACGGCTGGGCCGACCGCTTGGCCGGGGCCGGGGCTGGAGCCGAAGCAGGGGTTGCGGCTGGGACCGCACCCACCGTCCGGCGATAGATCCGCGCCTCCCACTGCGGCAGCAGCCCGACCGACAGGCCATGCCCGGCCAGCCGGCGCGGTGCGGTGACGGCCATCAGTGCTCGTCCCGCTCGGCGGCGCCGTACAGGCTGGGATCGTTCGGACCGATCCCGGCGCCGAGCAGGATCCGGTCGATGTCACGTTCCCGCCGCCGGTCGGCATCCGGCCGATGCGCCAGCGCCGGATGCCGGCTGTCGGCGATGGACTGCTGGATCAGGCCGCCGATCTGGCTGAACGAGACGCCGGATCCCTCGCCCTTGACCCGGCCGGTCCGGCCGTCGGTGACCACCAGGTATGGCGAGCCGGGCACGCTGTAGTCCGTCCAGGCCTGGCTGGACAGCACCAGGTCGACCTCCGGCGGGCACAGCTGGGACAGCACGGACGGACTCTCCGCCTCGGCGCTCTTGGTCACCACCAGCAGCCGGCTGCCCGGCGGGGCGGTCCAGCCGCCCTCGGCCAGCTCGTGCCAGAACCCGGCGCAGCCCTCGCAGCTGGCCGAGAGGAAGGCCAGCACCGTGTCGTGCGGTACTCCGAGCGTGCGTACCGAGACGATCTCGCCGCGCAGCGAGACACCCTCGATGTCGTGCGCGGCGGCCCATTCGTCGCGCCCCTCGATGCGCTGGCCGGTTACCGGATCGGCAATGTCGGCCACCGGTTCGATCACGCCCGGCGCGGTACGGAACGGCGGTGGCCCGGCCGCCGGGCCGCCGGCGGCCCCGCCGTCGAGCTGATGCAGCCGGCGCAGCACGCTGGCGTAACCGCGCAGCAGGCCGCCCACCAGCACGCACAGCACCGCCAGGATCACGGTTTCCACCACCAGCAAAGCCATCATCGCGACACCAGTTCCGTTCCGACCAAGCCCATCAAACCGTCTCGAGCGCGGCGGCGGCGGATCGCAACGCCGGCAGCGCGGTCATGGTGAGGTAGCCCAGGTAGGCCAGCAGCACCGCGGCAAGGGTGAGCGCCAGGCCGGTTACAGGATGCCGGCCGAGCAGGCTCAGCAGCGAATCGGCCGGCAGCAGCAGCCCGACCAGCCCGATCAGCAGGCCGGCCAGGTTCACCCCGGTGTGCCAGTGGGTGACCGGGCTGGGCCGGCTGAAGCAGCCGCAGTCCTGGCCCGCCTCGATGGCCACCATCCGAGCCGACAACGCCGCCAGCACCGCGTAGCCGAGCGCGATGAGCAGTGCACCCGGCCGACCGCCGACTCCCAGCGCGACCGCGGCCAACCCCAGTTCGACCGAGCCGGCCAGCCGATTCGCCAACGCCGCCGGCAGCCGCCGGGCACCCGGCACGGCGGCCGCGGCGAAGGCCGACCGCAGCGGCGCGCGGCGGCGCAACTTGGCCAGCCCGGCCGCCGCCAGCAGTAGTGCTGCCGCGCTCAGCAGACCGATCAAGATGCCCCCAGCGACTCGGCGTTACCCAGGCTCGGCTGCCGACAACCACACCATGACGGACGCGCCGTCGCAACAGCTGTGGTCCAACGCGTTCCGAACACCGCGTCAGCACCCCCGAACACCGCGTCAGCTCCCCCGGACGACGACTCGGGTGACCCAGAACCGGCCGTCGCGCTGCTTGGTCACCGTCACGTCGATCGACTTTCCGTTGCCCTGATATCCGAAGACCGTCGGGCCGTCCACTCCGTCGCGAGGCAGGTAGACCGCGGTGCCCTTGACGGTGGCCAGCAGACTGCGGGTGACCGCGGCCGGCACCGTGCCGGGCAGCACGCAGGCCACCGCCTGCTTCGCGTTGCCGGCGCTCAGCGCTCCCATGTAGGCATCGGCCGCGTTCTGCGCCTGATCGGTGGCCTGGCACAGGTACGGCGGAATGCTCACCGGCGCCTGGCTCGTCGGTATCTGGCTCGTCGTGCTGCTGCTCACCGGCTGGCTGGCCGGTGCGACCGAGCTCGGTGGGCTGGTCGGCAGCGAACTGCTCCCCGCCGAACTGCCCGGCGTCGAGCCTACCGCCGACGGCGAACTGCCCGGCGCTGCGGAACGATGCGACGAGCCGCAGCCGGTCAGCGCGATCGCCAGCAGCGCGGTGCCGGCGATCGCCAGCCGGGCATGCATCGAAAACCGCACCTCTCGTTACCGGACCCGGGTTCGGCGGCTTCCTACCGTCCGAGCCGGGCACAGCATAGCCAGCCAACCGGCTGCCCGCCCGGCACACCGGCGGCCGGCAGGTTCGCGCCGGCGGCCGGCAGGTTCGCGCCGGTTACGCTGGCCCGCGCCGGAGCAGAGCCGGGTTGGTGGCTCGCCGACGAGCACTGCTGGCACCGGCCTGATCCCTCCTCGGCCTAGAGACGCTTTGCTTCGCCCGCGCCGTGATCCTGGGCGTTGTATCGGTGGATAACCGCGCTGTCGGCCGCGCTCACCAGCGAAGCCGCCAGAGATTGTCTGGCCAGCCGGCCTTGGTAGGTCAGGTGGTCGGCGAGGATGCCGGACACATACGCCGCTGCGAACGACGTTCCGCGCCAATCCGTGCCCAGGTAACTAGCCACGTATCGGTCGGCTCCCAGGCCGGTGGCGGTGTCGAGCCGATCTCCGCCAGGAGCGAGGACGAACGCGCCGTGCGGGTTTCCGTCCTGATCGACCGCGCCGCGGTTGGAAAACGTCGATACCTCGCCGCTGCCGTCAGTCGATGCCACACAGATCGCATTCGCTATTCGCGCGGGGTAAGCGGGCTCGTTCGCGCTGGCATTGCCGGCTGCGGCAACAAAGGTGGTTTCCGGCCGGAGGTCAAGCGTTTCCTGGAGAAGTCGTTCGAATACCCGTGCCCTGGTTGTCCCGTAGTCGCGGCCACATATCGCACAGGAACGGTCTCTCAGGCCGAACCCGACGCTCGCATTGACGACGTCGCAGTCGTCTGCCGTAGCGGCGAGCAGCCCGGCAAGGAATGTCCACTCCCGAGCCGAACCGTGAGTCGAAATCTTGTAGATCCGCAGCTCCGCGGCCGGGGCGACATCCTGCAACACTGCCGCGACGACCGAGCCATGACCGAAGCTGTCAGGTGCGGAGAGGACAGGCGCCTTATCCGTCAAGTCGAGTTCTGCTCGCACGTTGAGGTTGGCGGCCGACATGCACCCGGTGTCGAGCACGCCCACGACGGGTATATGCGTCGCGGCCGCCGTGCCTGTCACGGAGGCGGTGCCAAGTGCCGGCAAGTAGACAGCCGTGTGCTCGGCACTGAACGCGAAGGGGCCGCCCCCCGCAGCCGAGCCGGCCGAGACACTGGTCGTCGCGACCGCTTCGATCTCGATCAGAGGGGATTGGAACGGATCGCGCAGCCTCGCGATTACCGCAGTCGGCGCACTGTGGTGCAACGCGATTTCCAGGTAATCGGCCCGAATCCGGTCAGCGGCGGCCTGTTCGTGACCGGGATGAACGTCGACCTGAGCGAACCGATGAGGCAGCGAGCGGCAGAACTCGAAGCACCAATCAGGAACTGCCTCTTCGAGGAAATGAACGGCTCGGGCCGCACTGGCGGATTCCAGCGCGCGGCCCATTGCCGGATCTTCGACCGAATACGAGACCAGCAGCGACCCGGCGAAACATTCACACATCGGATTCCTCCGGGACAACTGGTTGGGCTGGGACAACCGATTGGGCCACAGCCGTCGTGTCGGCAGCGCCGGCTGGCGTCTCGTCGGAGAACTTCCAGATCAGGGTTATCCCGAGGCTCGCCTCGACTTTTCCTTTGGCTACGAAGGGGACGCCCGCCTCGCCGCCGAACAGCAGCCCGAACTCCGCGCGGACCTCGTCCGGCCTGACCACCTCAGCGGCGCGCTGTATCGACTCGTACACCGTGACGCAGGTCGAGAGGACCTCATCGCTTAGATCGCCGACCCGTTCGAGCATCGCGTCGACCCGCTCACCGGCCGACTGCATCTCCCCTTCCGGTGCGGCCGGTGCCCCGATCTGAATATCCTCGACCTCGATCAGGATGGTTCGCCCGTCCACATTCAAGGCTTGCACGGTTCGCATTAGCGCCTCCACTGCCAAACACCCTTGGTTATCGGCGCCCCATATTATTGGCCGGCCTGTGCCGCAATAAAAGAGCCACCGGGTCCTTAACACGGGGCAATACAGCGAAACTCGGCGATGCGGCCGGTAATGCCAGTGGACATTTCGGTATTAGAGATATCCCGATTTCGATAGCTCGGATTACGCTCCCTGGCTGCCAACACGTCACCATCCGCGCGGGTGGACCACCACGCGGGTGTCACCGTCCGCACGAGCGGGCGGCGGCCAGTTCTGGCCGTTTCGGATTTCGTATCCGATTGCGTCGCTCAGGCGGGTAAATCGGATACGAAATCACCGGCACAGGTTCCACCGGCGCACGTCCCACCGGCACGCCCTGTGCCGCAGCGGTGACTACCGCCCCGACTGACCGGGCATACCAGCCTTAGATGCTGAGCAGGCAGCCGCATGCTTCTTTCGGAGGTTTCCCATGCCAGCCAAGAAGGAAATGCCGTCCACCCTGCGCCGCTCGCCGAAGAAGGCGCAGGAGACCTGGGCCAAGACCCACGACTCGGCGGTCGAGGAGTACGGCGAGGGCGAGCGGGCCCACCGCACCGCATTCGCCTCGCTTAAGCACTCCTTCGAGAAGATCGGTGATCACTGGGAGCCCAAGGAGGGTGGCAAGAAGGGCCCGTCCGACAAGCAGGCCGCCAAGAGCGGAGCTGCGGCCCGGCGCGGCGGCAAGACCGCCGGTGGGGTGGACGCGAACGCCACCAAGAAGCACCTGATGGATCTCGCCAAGAAGCTGGACGTGTCGGGCCGGTCTCGGATGACCAAGGACCAACTGGTGGACGCGCTGAAGAAGGCCAACACCCGGGCGACCGCAAAGGCTCGCAAGAAGTAGCTCCGCACGAAGTAGCCCCGCAAGAAGTAGGCCGCCTCGGGCGGGACGAACCGAGCGAATCCGCGAATCGTCACCACCCTGCGGATACGGATGCTAACTTTTAGTTAAGTTCTGCCAGCATGGAGGCTGGCGGCTGAGACATGGAGTGTCGCAATGCGTCCGTCCCGTGCTGGGCGGTCGAGCCTGGCTGTGCTGATCAGCCTGGCCGCCGCTGGCCTGCTCACCTGTTCGACCGCCGTACCGATGACGGCTGTCGCGGCCACCACCGCCTCGGTGACCGTGCAGCAGTTGTGCGGCGCGCCGGCCCCCGGGCAGGCCAGCTGCCTGGCCGAGCGCCAGGTGAGCACCGCTACCGCGATGACGACCGCCACTCCGGCCACCCCGGGCGGGTTGGGACCGGCCGACCTGGCCGACGCCTATCAGCTGGACACCAGCAAGGGTTACGGCCAGACGGTGGCCATCGTCGATGCCTACGACGACCCGACCGCCGCCGCGGATCTTGCCGTCTATCGCAGCCAATACGGGCTGCCGGCGTGCGGCACCGGCTGTTTCAGCAAGGTCAACCAGGCTGGCGTCAGCGGTCCGCTGCCGGCGGCGAACGCCGGCTGGGCGGGTGAGATCTCACTCGACCTGGACATGGTTTCGGCGGTCTGCCCGCAGTGCAACATCCTGCTGGTCGAGGCGAACAGCTCCTACCTCAGCGACCTCGGAGCGGCGGTGGACACCGCCGTCCGGCTGGGCGCCCGGTTCGTCTCCAACAGCTACGGCGGCGCGGAGTACGCCGGGGTCGGCGGCAACGACGTGCACTACAACCATCCGGGCGTGGCGATCACCGCCAGCACCGGCGACAACGGCTACGGAATGTCCTACCCGGCATCCTCGGCGTACGTCACCGCGGTCGGCGGCACCACGCTGTCCCGCAGCAGCGGCGGCCGGGGTTGGACCGAGACCGCCTGGGCAGGCGCGGGCAGCGGCTGCTCGGGCTACCTCGGCCAGCCGAGCGTCCAGGCGAACGCGGGCACCGGATGCGCGAACCGTGCGGTGGCCGACGTGTCCGCAGTCGCCAACCCGGCCACCGGCGTGGCGGTCTACAACGGTGGCGGCTGGGGGGTCTACGGCGGCACCAGCGCCTCGGCGCCGATCATCGCCGCGGTGTACGCGCTGGCCGGCACACCGGGTGCCGATGACTACCCGAACAGCTACCCGTACCAGAACTCGACCAGCCTGTTCGACATCAGCGCGGGCAGCAACGGCAGTTGCTCGATCCATCAGTGGTGCGCGGCCGGCGTCGGCTGGGACGGCCCGACCGGCCTCGGCGCACCGGACACCGCCGCCGCCTTCAGCGCCACCGGCCAGGTGGCCGGCACTCCGGTCCGGTTCGGCGCGACCGGCCGGGTGACCAGCCCGATGGTGGCCGGGCTGCCGGTCTCGCTGAGCCTCACCCCGCAGTTGCCGGACGGCGACTCGCTCGCCTCGGTCAGCTGGAAAGCCGCCCGCGCGGACTGCGTCGTGGCCGCGCCCACCGACCTGCAGACCACGGTGTCCTGCCCGGCCACGCTGACCGGCAGCACCACGGTGACCGCCACCGTCACCGACGCGCTCGGCGCCAGCAAGGCGGTGGCGCTGCCACTCACCTTCGCCGCCGTCGCGGTCAAGCGCTCGGTAAGCCTGAGCGCGACGGTGGCTGGTCAGTCCGGCGCCGGCCAGAGCCTGTGCACCGCGGCCAGCACGCCGATCCGCGCGGTAGCGCTGGACACCGCCACCGGCCAGCCGATCAAGGGCCTGCCGGTGACCTTCACCCGCCAGGTCGGTACGGCCCTGGCGACCACCGCCGGCTCGGCCAGCTCGCAGGCCGACGGCGCGGCCACCTACAACCTGAGCAGCCTCGTCGCGGTCACGCTCGGCGCCCGATCCACCGCCGCCGGGCCGTTCAGCGCCGCGAGCGCAACCTCGGTGCCGGTCACGGTGGCCAAATGCGTGCCCACGGTGAGCGGAGTGGCCGACAAGGACACCAGCTACTACGGCGATCCGGTGACGGTCACCGGCCAGCTCAGCCGGTCCGCCGGCGCCGGCTCCGTCCCGTTGGCCGGTGCTCTCGTGCAGGTGCTCGAGGCGGTGACCGGCCGTACCGTGCTACTCGGCACCGCCACCGCCGGTGTCGATGGCAGCCTGCGGGCGGTCGTGCATCCGACGGCCGCCGGCACGCTGAGCCTCGCGCTGCCCGCCGCCACCGGCTGGACGGCCACCAGCACGGTGCTCGGCCCACTCACCGTGCTGCTGCCCGGCACCACGCTGACCGCCTCGGCGGACCGGCTGGACGTCGGCTACCTCGATCCGGTGGTGGTCTCCGGCACGCTGCTGCGCAACGCCGGCGGCGTCGACTCCGGTGTGGCCCGAGCGGTGGTCAGCATCCGCAGCACCGGGCCGTCCGGCCTGGTCAGCTCGCTCGGCTCGGCGACGGTGGCGGCCGACGGCAGCTGGACGGCCACCGTCAAACCACGGTCGGCGGGTTCGCTGTCCGCCGTGTACGCCGGCGGCCCGGGCCTGCCGGCGGCGAGCGCGGGCGTGGGCGCGCTCACCGTCGGCACCTGGGCCACCTCGCTCACCCTCGCCGTGCAGAACGGCCAGCAGGCGGCCGGCGCGGCGAACCCGGTGACCGGAACGCTCACCCGCGAGTACGGCGGAGCTAGCTCGTACGCCCCGGCGGTGCCGGTCGGCATCTACCTGCTGAACACGGTCGGCGGCACCAGCCTGCTGCGCACGGTGCTCACCAACTCCGCCGGGCAGTTCAGCAGCACGGTCGCGCCGCTGGAGAACGGAACGCTGATCGCCAAGGTCGTCTCGGTGGCCGGTTACGCCGACGCCGCATCGGCGCCGGTCGCCGTCGCCGTGACCAGCAAGCTGACCCTCACCGGGCCGAGCGTCACCAGCGGCGGCCGGCCGGCCACGCTCACCGTGCAGCTCACCGCCGCTCGGGCCGGCACGGTCGCGGTCTCCGAGCTGATCGGCGGGTCCTGGCAGCGGCTCGCCACCGCCAGCGCCACCAGCACCGGACGAGCCGTACTGTTGCTGGCCGGCCTGGCCCTCGGCACCCACGTGCTGCGGGCGGAATTCGACGGGGACGGTCGCGGCGGCGCCGCGGCCAGCCCGGCCATCTCGGTCAGCGTCCGCGTTTAGGCGCTCAGGCCGTCCGAATCAGGCGCGAGGGCGGCGATAACGATTTCGGCGCAGGATTTCGCAGGATCGCGGACGCTGTTTAGTATCTGTTAGCCGGCGACGACCGTTGGCACGACACGGACGGAGTCGCGGGTGGCCGCACGACGCATGCTCTCCCGCCGGGTAGCAGCCGCCACGGCGCTGGTCGGGCTGGCCGGATCGATGGCGGTGGCCGGCTCGCTGGCGCTGCCGTCCGGCGACGCCGCGGCCGCCACGCAGTGGACCGGCGCCCAGCTACTGCAGCCGTACCGGGCCTGGCCGGACAGCTCGGAGTACCAGGTGATGAGCTTCTCCACGCCGGCCGAAGAGTCGGTGGCGATCTGGAGCGACGGCGAGCATTCGCTGCTGTCCGCCACCCGGGCCAGGGACGCCGTCGGCTGGTCGGCTCCGGTCACCTTCGCCTCGGACGGCGAGTTCCTCTGGCACTTCATCGAAGGTTCCGATCCCACCGCCGCGATGGCGCCGAGCGGGGATATCACGGTGGCCTGGCCGAACGAGCCGCAGAACCGGATCGAAGTCAGCACTCTGCATGCCGGTGTCTGGTGGTCCGCCCCGACCACCGTCGCCACCGGAAGCCAGATCGGCGACGTGCACCTCGGCTACGGCGCGGACGGCTCGGCGGCGCTGGTCTGGACCGACGGCAGCACCGTGTTCGCCAGCCTGCGCCCGGCCGGCGGCCCGGCCTGGTCGGCACCGATCACGGTCTCCGACCCGGTGGTGGTGCCTCCGGGCGACAGCACCCCGTTGCCGCTACTGCAGGATCCTCGGGTCGCGGTGGGCAGCGACGGTCGGGTGGCGGTGACCTGGGGTGCCTACGACGGCGAGGCGAACAACCTCGGCAGGTTCTACCGGGTGCGGGCCAGCACGCTGCCGGCCGGCAGCTCGAGCTGGACGGCGCCGGAATGGGTGTCGCTGCCGAGCGAGGTAGTACTCGAGCCGCAGCTGCAGGCAGCCAGCGACGGCAGCCTGTGGGAGATGTGGCTGGCCAACGACGGCAGCGCGTCGGGCCGGCTGCGCTGGTCCCGGCTGGACGCCGGCGGCTGGAGCACGCCGGGCGATTTCGGCAGCAACACCTGGGGTGTTCCCAACCTGGCGTTCGGGCCGGGCGGCAGCGTGACCGCGGAGTGGCTCGGCCAGGCCGCCACCAGCCCGTACGGTTCGGAGCTCCGGGTGGCCGGTTTCCGTCCGGACACCGGTTGGTCGGCGACCACGGTGCTGGCGACCCAGGTCGACATGCCGCAGCTGGTGGCCACCGCGGCCGGCACGCCGACCGCGGCTTGGCGCAACTGTGACGACACCGGCGCGCTGCCGAACTGCACGCTGCAGCTGTCCACCCTGACCGCCGGTTCCTGGTCCGCGCCGGTCAATGTACCCACCGTCGATTCCGGCCTGGACGTCTACGCGCTGTCCAGCAGCCCGTCCGGTCAGCTCAACGTGGTCTATGACGACCGGGTGCCCGACCCGCAGGACCTGCACGGCAGGTACCAGATCCAGGCGGCCGGCACGATCCGTCCGCAACTGTCGGCCACCGCGGCGCCGAGGATCAGCGGCAGCGCGACCGTCGGCGGCCTGCTGACCGCATCGACCGGCAGCTGGGCGCAGCCGCCGTCATCGGTCACCTTCCAGTGGTGGCGAAACGGCATCGCGATTCCCACCGCGGCCCATCAGACCTACCGGCCGGGGTTGGCCGATGCCGGCAACCGGCTGAGCGTGACGGTGACCGGGCACCTGGCCGGTTACCGGGACGCGGTGGTGCGCAGCGCGCAGGTGACGGTGGCCCGGCCGCCGTTGCGCAACCTGGTCCGGCCGAGCATCACCGGCACCGCGCGGGTCGGCCAGGTGCTGCTGAGCCACGTCGGCAGCTGGACGCCGACACCGACCAGCTACGGCTACCAATGGCTTCGGGACGGCCGGCCCATCCCCGGCGGCACCCGGTACGCCTACCGGCTGGTGACCGCGGACCGCGGCCATGCCATCGCCGTCCGGGTCACCGCTTACCGGTCGCCCTACCTCAGCACGTCGAACGGATCCTGGCCGGTCCGGCCGAGGTAGCTTCGCGCCAGCGATCGGCCGGTCCGTCTGAACGACCCTGCTGAACGCGACGCGAAGTAAGCAGCGTCAGTACACCCGCGGCCCAGGCGGAGGCGAGCCGGCGCCGGTTACAGTTGCGCTGCGGCGTCGCCACGCTCTACGGTCGAAGTACCGTTCCGCGTGGACCGGGGGCTCAGAACGAGCGCCGACCGGTTCCGGACGGCATGTCCCTTGGCTATGGCCGGGCATGCACCTTCTTTCGAGCCACTACCGGCAAACATCGCCGGGTCACTGACGCACCGCCCTGCCGAGCACCGCTGTGGCAGCGGCGCAGCGATCCCTCGTACCGGTTGGCGCCGGCGGATCGCAGCCGAGCAGGGCACGCGTTTTGCAACAGTTACGAGGAGTCCGATGACTGAGGGATATCAGCCCTATCCGTCGACCGATGCCGAAACCCAATACCTGCCACCGCTGACGCCGACTGCCGGCGGCACCACGGCCGGCACCACGGCCGGCAGCGCAGGTGGCGACCAGAAGAGCACCGAAATCGCCAAGGAACAGGCCGCCGATCTCAAGCAGGGCACCGTACAGGCCGGCCAGCACGTGGCCTCGGTAGCCAAGGACCAGGCGGCCAACGTCACCGCCGAGGCCGGCCGGCAGGCCAAGGATCTGCTCGGCCAGGCCCGTTCCGAACTAGGCTCGCAGGCCTCGGCCCAGCAACAACGGGTCGCCGACGGCCTGCGTTCGCTGAGCCAGCAACTGCACTCGATGTCCCAGCACAGCGATCGGCCGGGTATCGCGGCGGATCTGGCCCGGCAGGGCGCGCAGACCACCGAGCAGGTCGCCTCCTGGTTCGACGGCCGGGAGCCGGGCGCGCTGCTCGACGAGGTTCGCTCGTTCGCCCGGCGCCGGCCGGGTGCCTTCCTGCTGATGGCGGCCGGCGCCGGCCTGCTGGCCGGCCGGCTCACCCGTGGCCTGAAGGACGATGCCAGCAGCGGCTCCGAGCCGTCCGGCAGCATGCAGTCCGGCAGCATGCAGTCCGGCAGCGCGCAGGACGGACTCACCACCGGCACCGCCGGCACCCCCGGGGTCGGCTACCACTACCCGCAGACCACCGAGCTGACCAGCGGCATGCCCGGATCCGCCGGCCTCGCCGGTGGTGAATACCTCGGCAGCGTGCCGCCGGCCGCCCCGATCATCGACGAGCCGGTGCCCTACGTCGGCCAGGACGGGGAACTCGGTTATCCGTCGACGGGTAACCCGCGATGAGCACAACGCCCGACGCCCGCACCGACCCCGGCGGCAATCGGGAGTCGATCGGCGATCTGCTCAGTGACATCACCACCGACCTGTCCACCCTTATGCGCCAGGAGGTGGAGCTGGCCAAGGCCGAGGTCAAGCAGTCGGCCACCCGGGCCAGCAAGGGGGCCGGCATGTTGGCCGGGGCCGGCGTGGCCGGTCATTTCGTGCTGCTGTTCATCTCCATCGCGGCCTGGTGGGGAATCGGTGATTCGATCGGGCACGGCTGGTCGGCCTTGATCGTCGCGGTCATCTGGGCGGTGATCGCCGCCGTGCTGAGCATGGTCGGGCGCAATCAGCTCAAGACCGTGCAAGGCATGCCCCGCACCACCGAGACCGTGAAGAAGATTCCGAGCGCTGTAGCTGGAAATGAGGACATTAGATGACGAGCGATCCCGATCAGATCCGTGCCGATATCGAACGCACCCGGGCACGGCTGTCCGATGACGTGAACAACCTTTCCGACACGGTCAATCCGAAGAACGTCGCGCGTCGGCAGGCCGACCGGGCCCGCGGTGCGCTGAGCAGCGTGAAGGACCGGGTGATGGGCACCGCCGGCGACGTCGGCGGCCGGGTCAAGGACACCGCGAGCGGTGTGACCAGCAAGGTTGGTGACACGGTCAGCAGCGTGGGCGACAGCGCGTCGAGCGCCGGGTCCTCGGCCGGCTCGGCGCTGTCGTCGGCCGGCTCGACGGTGACCAGCGCACCCGACACGGTCCGCAGCCAGGCCGCGGGTAACCCGCTGGCCGCCGGCCTGATCGCCTTCGGCATGGGTTGGCTCGCCGGCTCACTGCTGCCAGCGAGCCAGGCCGAGCAGCAGACCGCGGTGAAGGCGAAGGAGGCCGTGGTGCCGCTGGCCAGCGACGCGGCCAAGGAGATCGGCCAGAACCTCAAGCAACCGGCGACCGAAGCGGCCCAGAACGTCCAGCAGGCCGCCGCCGACGCCGCCTCGACGGTGAAGGAGGAGGGCCAGTCCGCAGGCAGCGACCTGAAGGACCAGGCGGCCGATGCCAAGGACTCCATCCAGCAGAGCAGGAGCTGAGGCGATCGGCTCGGCGGGCACCTGGCGCGGGCGGCCAGGTGCCCGCTGCACCGGTGATCCGGTGATGGCTCGGCAAAAACCACTATGTTCATCGATATGGTGATGCGGCGACTGATCCTGGTCCGGCATGGCGAGAGCGTGGGCAACGTGGCTCGTGAGCAGGCCGAGGCCGACGCCGCCGACGTGATCGACGTGGGTATGCGCGATCCGGACGTGCCGCTGTCCGACCTCGGCCGGCAGCAGGCGCAGGCACTCGGCTACTGGCTGGCCGAACTCGACCCGTCCGACCAACCCACCGTGGTGTGGTCCTCGCCGTACCGGCGGGCCATGCAGACCGCCGCCGAGGCGCTGACCGCGGCCGGATTGTCGCTGCCGATCCGACAGGACGAACGGTTGCGCGATCGCGAGCTCGGCATCCTCGATCTGTTGACCGCCGCCGGCGTGCGCAACCGCTATCCGGAGGAGGCCCAGCGTCGTCGCTGGCTGGGCAAGTTGTACTACCGGCCGCCCGGTGGCGAATCCTGGTCGGACGTGGCGCTGCGACTGCGCTCGTTCCTGGCCGACCTGGAGCGGCAGAACTCCGCCGAAGGCGGCCGGGTGCTCATCGTCTGCCATGATGCGGTGATCCTGCTCTTTCGCTACGTACTGGAGAACCTCGACGAAACCGAGCTGTTCTCCCTCGCCCGGGAGGGTTCCATCCGCAACGCGTCGATCACCACGCTGGACCAGACCGAACCGGATCACTGGCAGGCGCTCGACCATAACGCCGACGATCACCTGCAACGATTCGGGGTCGGCGTGGTCGAGCATCCCGGCGAGGGAGAAGGCCTGGGTGGCTGAGTCGAGTTCCGGCCAGCCGGATCAGCCGCTTGTCATCTCGGCACAGGCGCTACGCGACTGGCCGTTGCCCAAGCCGCAAGGCAAGAAGCACTCCCGCGGCCAGGTGCTGGTGATCGGCGGCGGCCGCACCACGCCCGGCGCGGCGATGTTGGCCGGCCTGGCCGCATTGCGGGCCGGGGCCGGCGTGCTGACCCTCGCGGTGGCCGGCTCGGTGGCCGCCACGGTCGCCGCCGCGGTTCCGGAAGCCGGGGTGCTGTGGCTGCCGGAGAACGCCGAGCAGGTGCTGGATGCCGAAGCGGTGCCGGCGGTAACCGGCCGGCTGTCGAAGGCGAGCGCGCTGCTGGTCGGGCCGGGCCTGGACGACCCGGACGGTGCCCGCAAGCTGCTGGCGGCCCTGATCGACGAGATTCCCGAGCAATTGCCGGTGATTCTGGACGCCTTCGCCATCGGTGTGCTGCCGGACCTCGACGAAGGCGCGCAGTCGGCACTGCGCGGCCGACTGGTGCTCACGCCGAACGAGACCGAGCTTCGATACCTGATCGGAGCCGGAGACAGTGGATCCGGAGACAGCGGATCCGACGGCGGCGGATCCGAAGAGGACGGCGTTCCGCTGGACGAGCTGCGCAAGGTCGCCGACCGCTACCAGGCGGTGCTGAGCTGTGACAACACGGTGGTGCGGCCGGACGGCCGGGCCTGGACCGTACCGGCCGGGCACTCCGGGCTCGGCACCTCCGGCAGCGGCGACGTGCTGGCCGGCGCGGTCACCGGCCTGATCGCGCGCGGCGCCGACCTCGACCAGGCGACCTGCTGGGCCACCTACCTGCACGCCACCGCCGGCGATCGGCTGGCGGCACCGGTCGGTCCCCTCGGTTTCCTGGCCGGCGAGCTGCTGGGCCAACTGCCGCTGATCCTGGCCGAACTGCGTCCGTAGTCGAGCCACCACCCGAGGAAACCCGATAGGGTCAGGGTGAAAGCGGCCGCGAGGCGTCGTCGAACAAGGTGCGACTGCGGCACTCCCAGGCAAGGAGACGCCATGTCCACCGACGCGATCGTGCTGCTCAAGGCCGATCACAAGGAAGTCAAGAAGGTTTTCCGGGACTTCGAGAGGGCCGGCGACGACGAGAAGGCCAAGGGCCAATTGGTCAAGCAGATCATCGAACTGCTCACCGTGCACACCTACCTGGAGAACGAGGTGATGTACCCCGAGGTTCGCCGGCTACTGCCGGATCTCGAGGACGACGTGCTGGAGTCCTTCGAGGAGCACCACGTGGCCGACGTCCTCTGCATGGAGCTGTACGCGATGTCACCGTCCGACGAGCGGTTCGACGCCAAGACCACCGTGCTGATCGAGAACGTCCGGCATCACATCGAGGAGGAGGAACAGGAGTGGTTCCCCAAGGTGCGCGAGGGAATCGGTCGCAAGCAGCTCGCCGAGCTGGGTGAGCGGATGGCGGAGCTGCGCAAGTCCGCGCCGCGCAGCCCGGCACAGCCCAGCGCACTGAAGAAGACCGTGGACGCCGTCCTGAAGTAGCAGAACCCCTGCTAGCCCTGCGGGACGTCGACCGCCAGCTCGAACAGCGGCCGGACGTCCTGCAGGGCGCCGGGCGGGCGCACCGCCGAACGCGGAATCACCCATTCCCAGCGGACCGTTCGCCGATGGGTCAGGCCATGCTCGGCCTTGGCTGAGTACACGTAGTCACCGGTCACCCGGCCGGCCAGCAGGCTGCCGCCGGCCATGATCGGCACCGCCACTCCGCTGCTTGCCCAACCGAGGCACATCGAGTACCGCGGCCGACTCGGCGAATCCGGCGTACGGCAGGAAGGTCTGCACCCTACGAAACTAGCCGGATACGGCGATCAGCCGGCACGCTCAGTCGGGGTTGCCGCTGGCACCGGGGTCGGGATCCCGGGTGCCTCCTCGGCCACCGACCCCGCCGATCGCGGCAGCACCGGCCGCCTCGGTCCGCCGGCTCGGTCGGTGCCCGTGCGCCTCCTCCTCCAGCCGCTCGATCAGGTGCGGGTAGTGCGCCTCGAAGGCCGGCCGCTCGGACCGGATTCGCGGCATCCAGGTGAAGTTGTGCCGCGGCGGCGGGCTGGAGGTGGCCCACTCGAGTGAGTTGCCGTGCCCCCAGGGATCGTCGGCCGGGGCCAGTTCGCCGTACCGGTAGGAGTGATACATGTTGTATAGGAAGGGCAGCATCGAGGCGCCCAGGATGAACGCGCCGATGGTGGAGATGGTGTTCATGGTGGTGAAGCCGTCGCCGGGCAGGTAGTCGGCGTACCGGCGGGGCATTCCCTTGGCGCCCAGCCAATGCTGGATCAGGAAGGTGGTGTGGAAGCCGATGAAGGTCAGCCAGAAGTGCAACTTCCCCCACCGCTCGTCCAGGTAACGGCCGGTGTATTTCGGGAACCAGAAGTAGATGCCGGCCCAGGCGGCGAACACGATGGTGCCGAACAGCACGTAGTGAAAGTGCGCCACCACGAAGTAGCTGTCGGAGATATGGAAGTCCAGCGGTGGTGAGGCCAGGATGACGCCGGTGAGGCCGCCGAACAGGAACGTCACCAGGAAGCCAAGGGAGAAAAGCATCGGGGTCTCGAAGGTGATCGAGCCCTTCCACATGGTGCCGATCCAGTTGAAGAACTTCAGCCCGGTCGGCACTGCGATCAGGAAGGTGAGGATCGAGAAGAACGGCAGCAGTACCTGGCCGGTGACGAACATGTGGTGCGCCCAGACCGTCAGCGACAGGCCGGTGATGGTCAGGGTGGCCAACACCATGCCCTTGTAGCCGAACAGCGGTTTGCGGCTGAACACCGGGATGATCTCGGTGACGATGCCGAAGAACGGCAGCGCCACGATGTAGACCTCGGGATGACCGAAGAACCAGAACAGGTGCTGCCAGAGCACCGCGCCGCCGTTCTGCGATGCGTACACCTGGGCGCCGAGGTGCCGGTCGATGTAGAGCACCAGCAGCGCCGAGGTGAGGATCGGGAAGGCCAGCAGCACCAGCACCGAGGTGGCCAGGATGTTCCAGGTGAAGATGGGCATCCGGAACAGCGTCATGCCCGGAGCGCGCATACAGATCACCGTGGTGATCATGTTGACACCGCCCAGGATGGTGCCCAGCCCGGACAGCGCGATCCCGATGATCCAGAAGTCGGTGCCGGATTGCGGCGAGTTCATGCCATCGTTCAGCGGCAGGTAGAACGTCCAGCCACCATCGGCTGCCCCTGCGGGGGTGAGGAAACCGGCCGAGGCGATCAAGGCGCCGAACAGGTACGCCCAGTAGGAGAAGGCGTTCAGCCGGGGGAAGGCCACGTCCGGCGCGCCGATCTGCAGCGGCAGCACCAGGTTGGCGAAGGCGAACACCAGCGGGGTGGCGAAGAACAGCAGCATGATCGTGCCGTGCATGGTGAACAGCTGGTTGTATTGCTCGGGTGAGAGGAACTGCAGACCAGGCCGAGCCAGTTCGGCTCGCATGATCAAGGCCAGCGCGCCGCCGAACATGAAGAAGAAGATCGTGGTGAGAAGGTACATCTGACCGATCAGCTTGTGATCGGTGGTGCCCAGCATCCGGACGAACAGGCTGCCGCGCGGGTTGCTGACCTGTGGACGGGGCGAGGCCACGATCGGCTGTGGCTCGATCGTCTCGATGATTCGATTCGCCTGTTCAGTGGTCGTCATACCCCGCACCTCGGATGGCGATGAGGATGGCTGCTTTCGAACCGAGCAATACCTCCCGTTAAGGGTAGGCCGGTTGATCCAAGCGCACCAGGCAGCCGCGAGACCGGTTTGTAACGTGCGCGCCTGGACCGGGCTATGCTGATTTCACGTCAACACGTCGCGGGTGTTCGACCTCGAGCAGTACGACGTCGGTCCGGTCACCGAGGTGCTGCAATGACACGTTGCCTGCCCAGCGAGGACTTCACGGTAGCAATCGAGCGATGGCCGGATCCGCCGGGCGCGGATAACCCTTTCACGGTGATCGCCGCCGGCCGACTCACCGCGGCCGGCGGCGAGTTGCTGTACGGCGCGATCGTGACCGGGTGCGAGCAGGCCGGGAACCGGCTGGTGGCCGACCTGACCGCGGTATCCGAGCTGCAGCCGGCGGGCTGGTCCTGGCTGCTGTCCGCGTTGCGGGAATGCCGGGCGGTCGGCTGCCAGCTGCAGCTGCTGCTGCCCGCCGGCGCGCCGCCGACCGGGCCGGCCGAAGCCGGGACACCTCGGCCGGCTGAAGTCTTTGGCGTCCCTCGGCCGGCTGCCGATTCGTCGAAGCCGGACCAGGCTCGATTACGGTGTTATCCGGACGGCCCGATCCTGCTGCGCGGCGATTTCGAACTGGTGGACCGGACCGGCAACAGCGTGCCGCGTACCCGGTCGGTGGTGGCACTGTGCCGATGCGGTGGCTCGGCGATCAAGCCGTTCTGCGACGGCACCCACAAGTCGCTGCGCTTCACCGATCGGTGAGCCGGTCGGCTCGGTCGCGCAACTGGCGCATCGAGTGGGCGGCCGTCCGGATTCGGCTGCCGGAATAGTTGACCCCGCCGCGCCACCGCAGTCCGACCGCGAGCCAGCTGCAGATGCCACGTTCGAGCAACCAGGCCGGTGCCCACAGCGGGACGTCGGCCGGGAAGTGCTGCCGGCCGGCTCGCAGCCGGCCGGCAGCCGCCAAACCCACGACCAGCGCCGCCATCAGCCACGACCGGCGGCGCAACCCCAGGACGGCCGGCAGGATCGCCAGCTCCGCTGCCAACCGGGCCGGCTGGGCAAAACTGTCGTAGGCCTGCCGAATCCGCTGCTGGGCGAACCGGCGCACCGTCGGCGGCAGCCGCCGCACGACCAGTCGGCGATCCCGCAACTCCACCGCACCGGCGGCGGTCAGCGTGCGAATCAGCTCCAGGTTCTCGAACAGCACGTCCCCCGCATAGCCCTCGGTCGCCCGATAGCAGGCCGCGCGGAAGGCCAACGTGCCGGGATAGTCAGCGCCGAGCGCGCAGTTGATCAGCGTCCGGGCGCTGTCCCAACGCGCGTGCCAGGGCATCGGTCCGAAGCTGTTCAGCGGCCGAACCAGATCGGCTCGTTCGAGCAGCTCCTCGATCAGCGCCAACTGCGCCGGCCGGTACCGGACATCGTCGTCGGCCACCACGATGTAGTCGCACCGGGCCAGCGCGACACCGGTGCGCACCCCGGCCACCTTGCCATTCGGACAGGCCTGCCGCGGATCCGGCGGCAGATGCCGGACCCCCTCGCCCAACAGCCGGCGGTGCCTGGTGAACAGCGGTTCGGGTGAGCCATCCACCACGATCAGTTCCACCCGATCCCGCAGCGTCGCCAGGTAGGTCATCAGTTCGGCCAACCCGTGGTCGTCCGACCACTTCAGCGGCAGCACGTAGCTGATGCGCAACCGGCGACGATCGCCGCCGCTGCTGGTCACCCGCTGCTCATCGCAGCGACGATCGGCCCGCTTCCCAGCAGGTCAGCACGTGCCGGGCAAAGGCCGCGTCCAGTGCCAGCGCGGCGGCGCCGCCGAAGAGGATGTCGCCGGCCAGCTCGGGCTCGGCGAGCGCGAGCTGCCCGCACAGGTCGAAGGCGGCGATCTGCTCGTGTACGGCGTCGGCCTCCACGTGCTCGTCGTAGTACCGCGCGGCCTCGTCGGTTCCGCCGAGTCGGCGAATGCCGCGTGCGTATCGGCTGTTCGGGATGGAAGAGGTCATTTCGAACACGGCCAGGTGGCCGGCCAGCGCCCCACGCCAGCGCCGATGCAGGCCGAACAGCGACATCAGGTTGCTGATCGCCAGCGTGCAGCCCGGCGCCACGTCCAGATAGTCGGCATAGCCGTCGGTCAGGCCGAGGCCGCGCAGGGTGGCCCGGAACAGCTCCGAATGCATCTGCTCGGGCCGGCCGCCGCCGTACTCGTCGGCCTGGATCTCGACCAGCGCCGCCTTGGCCGCGCCGGCCAGCCGCGGGATCGCCCAGCTGTGCGGATCGGCCTCCTTCAGCTGATACAGCGAGCGATGCTGGACGAACTCGCGGAACTGCTGCTCGGTCGCCGATCGCTGCAGGTAGGTCGACAGCGCCGGGCCGTCGTCTTCGGCCACCAGCTTGCCGAGCCGGGCCGGCACGTCGGCCGGCAGCACGTGCGGATCGACCGACACGGTGGCGGCCAATGCCGCCACGAAACGGTCCTCCAGCAGCTGCCGAAAGGCGAGGATCGCCGGATCCCATTCCGCATCAGCCGGTACCTCGGCGAAGCCGCGATAGTGCAGTTCGTAGGCCAGCCAGAGCGCGAGCTGCAGATCATCGTCGGCCAGCGCCGACTCACCTTCGGCATCCGGTATCGGGCCGGCCGGCTCGCCGCGCAGCAGCTCGATCATCCGCCGCGACAACGGACCGCGTTCGCTAGGCAGCTTCGGTTGGGTCGGCGGAGCAGGAAGATAGGTCGAGGTCAGCATCTGCCGTCCTTCGGTTCGCTCGACGATGAGCGTGGGGTCGGCTGCTTCTAGCCTCTCGTTCTTGCTATGAACCATACCGGTGCGGGCCGCTCACCGGCTGACGCTCGGCGCGAATGATCGTTCGCCTCGCGCGCCAGCCGGTTGTCCCGCGCCAGCCGGTTGTCCCGCGCCAGCCAATTGGCCCGCGCCAGCCAATTGTCCCGCGCCAGCCAATTGTCCGGGGCGTCGATCGGCCCGAAGCTGGCCGAGCTGGCCTGGTCGATGACCGGGTCGCAGATCCACAGCACTCAGCCGGATAACGATTCGATGAATCCGGCGCTGTCCGCTTAGCGAGGTTCGACAGGCCTGTCCGATTGTCTGATGTCTTATAGACGGTATGTCGCCCACGCTGGGTCACCGGCATCGTGACGAACGGTCACCTAACGCAGTTCGGCCCAGAACCACAAGGCGAAAACCTCTCAGTCGTCGCCACCGTCACCCGATTCCACTGGCAACAGGATCGCGCGTACCGGACGCGGTCCGCGATGGAGAGGATCCGTCATGGCTCGTCCCTCACGCCGCGCGGCGCGCCTGCTCGGCGCCGGTGCCGCGGCGGCCTGTTTCACCGCGAGCGCCGCAGTGGTCTGGCACGCCTCGTATTCCGCCTTCTCGGCCACCACCGCCAACCCGTCCAGCAACTGGGCGACCGGTTCGGTGGCACTGGCCGACGACGACGCCAACACCGCGATGTTCAGCGCCAGCAATCTCAAACCGGGCAGTACCGGCAGTAGGTGCATTGCGGTGACCTCGACCGGCAGCCTGCCGTCCGCGGTCAAGCTGTACGGCACCGGCTCGGCGACCACTAACGCCCTGTCGTCCTGGATCAACCTGACGATCACCCAGGGCACCGGCGGCAGCTTCGGCTCCTGCACCGGCTTCACCCCGCAGGCCTCCGGCGCCAGCGTGTTCACCGGTTCACTTGCCAGCTTCGCCAGCACCGCGACCGGCTACAGCACTGGCCTGGGCAACTGGACGCCGACCGGTTCGGGCAGCGACACCCGCGTCTTCCAGGTCAGCTACACCCTCGACCCGACCGCGCCGAACTCGACGCAGGGCGGCACCGCCAGCGTCGGGTTCACCTGGGAGGCACAGAACACCTGAGGGTAGTGCGGGTCCCTCCCGAGCCACCATCGGTGAATCGAGCCTGAGCAGATGATCCGCGCCAACGATCTGGTCAGCCTTTCCGAGCTGTTCGGGATCAACGAGCCAGCCGGCCGGCCTGACCATGAACCAGTCGCCGACCCGCCGGGCCGTCGGGCCGAATCGCCCGTCCGGCGGTCGGCCTGGCGCGCTGGTTGGTCGGCACTGCTGATCGGGTCGGCGGCCCGCGGGATGCTCGCGCTGCTGGCCGGCCTGCTGCTCGCCTCGCTCGTCCCGGCGCTGGCCGGCTGGCATCCCAGCGTGGTGATGACCGGCTCCATGCAACCGTCGCTGCGACCGGGCGACGTGGTGATCGCGCGGCCGGCGCAGCCCCGGCAACTACGCCCGGGCCAGGTGCTGCTGGTGACCGATCCGGACCAACCGGGCCGGCTGCGGCTGCACCGGCTGGTCCGGTTCACCGACGACGGCAGCCTGATCCTGCGCGGTGATGCCAACCCGGCCGAGGACTCCAGCCCCGTTCCGCCGGCCGGCATGCACGGTGTCGCGGTACTCCGGGTGCCGGGCGTCGGGCTGCCGATGCTGTGGGCGCGCCAGGATCGCTACCTCCCGCTCGGCATGGCCGCGATGCTGCTCGGGACTCTGCTCGGACTGGCCGGCGCCTACCGTCCCGCCGAATCCCAACCGCCACGGCCCAAGCCACCGGCGCAGGCCCGGTCACCGCAGGCCCAGCCAGCGAATGGTGGACGAAGCGTTCGGCGCCGGCTCAGCCCGGCGGTCTGCCTGCTGACCGGGCTGGCCGTGCTGCAACTGGCGCATCCGACGCCGGCCGAGGCGCTGTTCGCCATCACCGCCGGCAATGCCGGCGACAACTGGGCAGCGGCCCAGTACTACAGCTGCCGGCAGGCGGTGCTGGCCAGCAGCCCGGTGCTGTATTACCAGCTCGATGAGACCAACGGCAGGACGGTCACCGACAGCTCCAGCGCCGGTGCCACCGGAACCTACACCCAGAACGGCGTCACCCGCGGGCAGCCCGGCACCTGCAATTTCGACGGCGGCACCGCGGTGACGCTGAACGGAACCAGCGGATACCTCTACCGCAACAGCCAATCCACCGCACCGAGCACGTTCAGCTGGGAGCTCTGGTTCGCCACCAGCACCGTCAAGGGCGGCTGGCTGATCGGGATGGGCAGCAGCCAGACCGGCCAGTCCAGCACCACCGACCGCCAGCTCTACCTGACCAACTCCGGCCAGGTGGGCTTCGGCATCTCTAGCGGCGGCACCAAGCGGACGGTGCTGAGCCCGGCCAGTTACAACGACGGCGGCTGGCACCTGGCCGATGCCACCTTCTCGGCCGGCACCGGCATGCGGCTCTACCTGGACGGCCAGTTGGTGGCCAGCAACTCCGCGGTGACCAGCGCGCAGAGCTATTCGGGCTACCTGCGGGTCGGCTACGACAACCTGACCGGCTGGTCCAGCGCTCCGACCAGCTTCTTCCTCGCCGGCAGCATCGATGAGGTCTCGGCCTACGCCACGGTGTTGACCGCCACCCAGATCGGCTACCACTACGGGGCCGGTAGCTAGCTGCCGCGCGGGCATCGGGAGACGCACCCTAGAGTCAGCTTCAGCTGCCGGGTGAGGAGGGCGCTGGGCGTGGAGCTCGGAACGCTGTACCTGGTGCCGACGCCCATCGGCCATCCTCGCGACATCACGCTGCGCGCGATCGACGTGCTGGGCGAGGTGGCCGTGATCGCGGCCGAGGACACCCGACACGCCCGCACCCTGTTGCAGCCGCTGGGTATCGGCACCCGGCTGGTCAGTTACCACGACCACAACGAGGAATCCCGGACTGCTCAGCTGCTGGAGCTGTTGCGGGACGGTCAGGCTGTCGCGCTGATCTCCGATGCCGGCACGCCCATGGTGAACGATCCCGGCTACCGGCTGGTGGTGGCCGCCATCGAGGCCGGTGTGCGGGTGGTGCCGCTGCCCGGCGCGAGTGCCCCGATCAGCGCGCTGGTCGGCTCCGGCTTGCCGGTTCATCGTTTCTGTTACGCGGGATTCCTGCCGCGCAAGGCCACCGCACGGCAGGCCGCGCTGCGTGACCTGCAGGGCATTGACGGTTCCCTGATCTTCTTCGAGGCGCCGCACCGGCTGCTGGAGATGGTGCGGGATCTGCAGGCGGTGCTCGGCGACCGGCGGGCCGTGTTGGCCCGCAGCATCAGCAAACCGGACGAGCAGTTCATGCGTGGCACCCTCACCGAACTGGCGGCCGAGTTGGCCGGCACCGAGACGGTACGCGGGCAATACACCGTGGTGGTGGCCGGCGCCGAGCCTGCGACGAGCAGCGCCGACCGGGTCGAGGCCGGCCGGATCGCCTCGGCGCTGCTGTCCAACGGCGCGGATCCACGACTGACCCGGACGGTGGTGCGGCAACTGACCGGGTTGGCCCGCAACGAGACCTACGACCTGGTCGCCGGTCTGGCAACCGGACCAGATGGATCGGGCCGGCCGATCCAGCAGCATCCCGCTTCGTGAACGCCCGCTTTCAGGAGGCGGGTCATTCCGACGTGGGCTCGGCAGCCAGGATCACCGAGCGGCTGAGGCTGCGGGGCCGATCCGGATTCAGCCCACGGGACAGTGCGATCGCGAGCGCCAGCCGCTGAGCCCGGAGCAGATCCACCATCGGATCCAGGTCGTCATCGACGAAGCCGGCGCCGGTCGCGGCCACCTCGGCGCGTAACCCGCCGGCGTCCGGCCCGAACTGCCAGACCAGCCGGCCGGGCCCGGCGATGCTGATCGGGCCGTGCCGGTATTCCATGCTCGGGTAGCTCTCGGCCCAGAACTGGGCCGCCTCGCGCAGCTTCAGCGCCGCCTCGCACGCGATGCCGTAGCCGAACCCACTGCCGAGAAAGGTGATCTGCTCGGCTTGCGGCCAGGCCGGCGGCAGCTCGGCGGCCAGCACCGGTTCGGCCGCGTCGGCCAGCGCGGTCACGTCCTCGCCGAGCGATGCGCGCAGCAGGGCGAGCGCGGTGGTGGCGAATGCGGTTTGTACCACGGATAGTTCGTCTGCGAACGGCAGCCCGATCAGGTGGCTGGCGCGAGCGGCCAGCGGTGAGTCGGGCACCGCGGTGAGCGCGGTGACCGGTAGCCGGCCGGCCACCGCGTCCACCAACCGGATCAGCTCGGTGGTGGTGCCGGACCGGCTGATCATCAGCAACCGGTCATAGCGGCGACCGGGCCGGAACTCCGACGCCGGGCACGAATCGGTCTCACCCTGGCCGGCGGCCTCACGCAACCGGGCGTAGGAATCGGCCATGAAGGCCGAGGTACCGCAGCCGACCGCGAGCACCCGCTCGCCGGTTGCCGGCAGGGCAGTCGCATGCTGCAGCGCGATCTCGGCCACCCGTCGCCAGGTCGCTGGCTGCCGGGCGATCTCGGCCTGCAGAAAAGTCATGATGATCCCATTCCGCGCGCGCAATTGCGTAAGTAATCTACCTTCGAGCAGCTTCACGCAGGCCAGTCCGGGAGGTGGGATGAAGAGGTACGCCCGGCTGAACAGCCTGCTGGACGAGATGGCCGAGCACGGCCATGTCGATGTCGATGTGATGGCGGATCGGCTGGGGGTGTCCGCCTCGACCGTCCGGCGCGACCTGAACCAGCTCACCGAGCAGCAGCTGGTCACCCGGACCCGCGGCGGCGCGGTGGCGGCGGGGGTCAGCTACGACCTGCCGTTGCGCTACAAGGCCTCTCGACACCATCCGGAGAAGGTGCGGATCGGCCAGGCGGCAGCCCGGTTGATCCATCCCGGCGACATCGTCGGCCTGACCGGCGGCGCCACCACCACGGAGGTCGCACGCGGCCTGGCCGCCCGCGGACCGGCTGGTGCGGCGGGCGAGGTCACCGTGGTCACCAACGCGGTGAACATCGCCGGCGAGCTGATCGTGCGCCGGCATGTCAAGCTGCTGGTCACCGGAGGCTTGGCCAAGCCGCAATCCTTCGAGCTGGTCGGCCCGTTCGCCGCCGACACGCTGCACCAGCTGGATCTGGACGTGGCGGTGATCGGAGTGGACGCGATCGATCCCGACACCGGGGTCAAGGCGCTCGACCCGGACGAGGCCCAGATAACCAAGCTGATGGTCGCGCGCAGCCGGCGAACCGTCGTGGTGTCCGACAGCTCTAAGCTGCACGCCCGGGCCTTGGCCAGGGTCTGCGACTGGTCACAGGTGCAGGTGCTGGTCACCGACACCGACGCGCCGGGGCCGGATCTCGAACGGATCCGATCGCACGGCGTCGAGGTGATCTGCGTCTGAGGCCGGGCTGGGACCGCGCTGATGACGGGGCAGCAGCCGGCAGATCGTCCAGCCGGTGCCCGGATTCGGCCGAACTGGTTGCATGCTGAACAACTAATGCGGTATGGGACGCTGCCGATCAGAACGACCGTGACCCCTAGTGAGATGCGTCTGCAGCATTCTCGCCGGAGCACCGATACCGTTCGGCTGCATCGGCACCTGCTCCAGGTCACCGGTCGGATGGCTCGGGCCTGGGATCCGGCGGCCGGTGGCCAGTTGATGCTGGTCAGCAGCGGGCTGGTGGTCGTGCTGACCCTGCCGTTGCTGGATCGTCCGGTCTGGCGCTCGGCCGGGCTGATGGTGCTGTTGGTCACCTGCGCCGCGTGGCTCGGCTCGATACTGGTGCCCTGGCAGCGACTGCCGCGGCTGTACACGCTGGCGTTCCCGCTCTTCGCCTGGACCGCACTGGCGGTCCTGGGGCACACCACGCACGGCATCGGCGGCAACTACAGCGGGCTGTACTCACTCTGGTTCGCCTACCTGGGGCTGACCCAACCACCCGGCACCAGCACCACGCTGCTGCCCATGGCGATCACGGCCTACCTGGTCTCCTGGGGTGGGCCGTCCCAACCGCTGGTCGCACGGCTGCTGATCGCCGCCGCGGTCTGGCTGATCCTCGGCGAACTGCTCGCCTCGCTGATCCAGCGGCAACGCATCCTGGCTGACGAGATGCGGGTACTGGCGCACGTGGACACCCTCACCAAGCTCGGCAACCGGCGGGATCTCGATCTGCGGCTGGCCGAGGCGGGCCCGGGCGACACCCTGGTGCTCTGCGATCTGGATCATTTCAAGCAGCTCAACGACACCCTGGGCCACGCCGCCGGCGACTCGGTGCTCACCGAGTTCGGGCTGGTGATCCGGGCGACCCTGCGCCAGGTGGACTACGCCGCGCGCTACGGCGGTGAGGAGTTCGCGCTGGTGCTACCAGGCACCTCCACCAGCCAGGCCGCCGTCCTGCTCAGCCGGCTGCGCCGACGCTGGGCGATCCTGCATCCGGAGATCACCTTCTCGGCCGGCGTGGCGACCTGCCAGGACGGGCTGACCACATCGGGCACCCTGGCCGAGGCCGATCGGGCGATGTACGCGGCGAAGGAGGCCGGCCGCAATCGCGACCACTGCAGCAGCGGGCCGCTGGCCTCCACCCCGAGCGCGGCTCCGAGCGAGACCGCCGGCGAACTCGTCTGACCGAAACAGGGTCGCACCGTCGGGCTGAACCGTCGGGGCTGAACTGTCGGCGGTTGATGGCAGGCTGATGCCATGCTGCTCGCCACCCTGGCAACGGCCTCGACCGAGCTGACCGCCACCGCTGCGCGCTCGGCGAAGACCGCACGGCTGGCCGAGGTGCTGGCCGGTGCCGACGGGCCGGCCGAGATCGAAGTGGCCGTGTCCTGGCTGTCCGGCGTGCTCACCCAACGCCAGATCGGTGTCGGCTGGGCCAGCCTGCGCACGTTGCCGCAGCCGGCCGAGCAGCCGAGTCTGACCGTCACCGAGACCGAGCAGGCCTTCTCCACCATCGGCGGCCAGTCCGGCACCGGCTCGCAGGCTCGCCGGCAACAGTTGCTGTCCGAGCTGTTCGGCCGGGCCACCGCGGCCGAGCAGGCCTTCCTGCGCAAGGTGATCACCGGCGAGCTGCGGCAGGGTGCGCTGATCGGGGTGATGACCGACGCGATCGCCGTGGCGTCCGGCGTGCCGCTGACCGAGGTGCGGCGAGCCGCAATGGTCAGCGGCAGCCTGCCGGCGGTGGCGGCCGCGGCGCTGACCTCCGGCGTGGCCGGCCTCGAACGCTTCCAGTTGCAGGTCGGCCGCCCGATCGGCCCGATGCTGGCGCAGACCGCCGCAAGCACCGACGAGGCGCTGGACTCCCTCGGCGAGGCGGCGTTCGAGTGGAAGCTCGACGGCGTTCGGATCCAGGTGCATCGAGCCGGCCCGCAGGTCGCCATCTTCACCCGCACGCTCGATGACATCACCGCTCGACTGCCGGATGTCGCTGATGCCTTTCGCTCGCTGCCGGCAACCGAGTTCGTCCTGGATGCCGAGGCGATCGCGCTTCGGCCGGACGAGCGACCGATGGCGTTCCAGGACACCGCCGCCCGGCTGGCCAGCCGGACCGGCAACCGGCCACCGGTGCCGCTGACCACCTTCGCCTTCGACCTGCTGCAACTCGACGGGACGGACCTGCTGAATCTTCCGGCCGATTCCCGATTCGCCGCGCTGAGCCGGCTGGTGCCGGCGACCGGCCCGGTCCGCACGGTGCCCCGGCTGGTCACCGCCGACCCGGCGCAGGCTCGGTCGTTCCTGACCGACGCGGTGGCGCGCGGGCACGAGGGGGTGCTGGCCAAATCGCTGTCGGCGCCCTATCAGGCCGGCCGCCGTGGCGCCGGGTGGCTGAAGATCAAGCCGGTGCACACCGTGGATCTGGTGGTGCTCGCCGTCGAGTGGGGCAACGGCCGGCGGGCCGGCAAGCTTTCCAACATCCACCTCGGCGCGCTGGCCGAGGACGGGTCCGGCTTCGTCATGCTGGGCAAGACCTTCAAGGGGATGACCGACGCCATGCTGGCCTGGCAGACGGAGCGGTTCCTGCAACTGGCCGACGGCCCGACCGACTCCTACGTGGTGCGGCTACGCCCGGAGCAGGTGGTCGAGATCGCCTTCGACGGGGTGCAGCGGTCCAGCCGCTACCCGGGCGGGGTGGCGCTGCGGTTCGCCCGGGTGCTCCGCTACCGGGACGACAAGCCACCGACCGAAGCGGACACGATCGACACGGTCCGCGCCTACTTGAGCTAGCCAAGCCCGCTTGGAGAAGTCGAACCATCTCGTCAACGGGCGAGATCGGCCGTATGTCTCCATGACAACCGCATGGTCTACCCAGTCCCTCGGACAGAGACTGGCCGGCCCCATGGCCCGGCTATGGTCCGACGGTGACGGTCCGCGCCCGCAATCCTCATCGGGGCCGATAAGCCTCGGCGCGGTCCGCGATCCGGACGACCAACACCACGATCTCGGTCTCATGAATCTCATACAGGATGCGAAACGATCCGCGGCGAGCGCTGTGCAGCCCTTGCAGGTCGCCTGTCAGCAGCTTGCCCACCCGGTGCGGATTCTCTGCCAACGGACCGTCCAGAAATGCCAGCACAGCGTGCAGGACACGCTCCGGCAGCAGGGCGAGATCGCGCCGCGCGGGGGCCGCCAGTTCGATCTGGTAGGGGCCAGTGGACCACTCCTTGTCCGGACCAGTCACGCCTAAGCGGTCACTCGGCTTGACGGCGCTCGCCCAGCGCGGCGCGGACTTCCTCGAGGCTGGCGCCCCGCCGACCGGCCTCGCGATCGGCGCGCGCCTCGGCGACCGCCTCGGCGGTGCCCGGCTGCGACAGCCAGAACAGCGTTTCCTGGATCGACTCCCACTCCTCCGCGCTCACCAGCACGGCCGCCGGCACGCCCTTGCGGGTGATGGTGAAGTGATGGTGGGTAGCCACCGCATCCTCGATCAGCTCGCTGAGCTTGTCGCGCGCCACCGAGAGCGGGAGAGTATCGGGCTGCATTCCACCAAGGTACGCCAGAAAAGACGCCAGCAGACCAGCTTTGTCTCAGCAGACTCTTAAGTTCTATCTGGGCTTAGGGACTAGATGTCGGTATTTCCCCAGATTTACGATTCAGTGCTGTTGCCACCGTCCGGTGGTGACAAGCCGGAACCCGATGTCCCGATGTCCCCCTCTGGAAAGGACAAGCCCGCTGTGCGAACTTTCCCGCTACGCCTGATCGTCCCCGCGATCGGTGCCACCGTCGCCTGCGCCTCGCTGGCCCTGCTGCCAGCCGCGCACGCGGCTACCCCCGCAACACACGCCTTCGCCAACGGCGCGGCTACCCCCGGCCTGGCCGCCGTGCACTTCGGCCACATCGGCGGCACCGCCAAGGCCCAGGTCGTTGCTGGCAAGAAGGGTTTCAACATCAACGGCGGCAACTGGTCCGGCGCCGCCACCACCGGCAGCGGCTTCAGCTCGGTGACCTCCACCTGGACCGAGCCATCGGTGACCTGCAACAGCACCAACGACCTGATGGCGCCCTGGGTGGGCATCGACGGCTACGGCAGCAACACGGTCGAGCAGACCGGCGTCGCCACCGACTGCTCGTCCGGCCACGCGGTCTACCAGGCCTGGTACGAGATGTACCCCAAGGCGCCGGTGTACTACAGCCTCAGCAGCTACCCGGTCTCTGCCGGTGACAAGTTCACCGGCACGGTGACCCGCAGCAGCTCGACGTACACGCTGAAACTCACCAACAGCAGCAAGGGCTGGACCAAGACCACCACCGCGTCGCTGAGCTCCGCCCGTAACGCCAGCGCCGAGGTGATCATCGAATCGCCCACCGCCGCCTACCCCAAGTTCGGCTCGGTGAGCTTCAGCAGCTCCTCGATCAACGGCTCCACCCTGTCCAACTGGAACCCAGTGCTGATGGACGCCAGCAACAGCTTCGGCTACGAGGACCACACCTCCGCGGTGAGCGGCGGCAGCTTCTCGATCAGCTACCTCCGCGAGTAGCCGGTAGCCGGTAATCGACTGCGGTACCCCGGACCCCGGGCGCGCTCCGTGCGCGCCTGGGGTTCACCGCGTTCGGGGCTTACCGCGGTTCTCCCTTATTCCATGCTCTGCTGCATTCCATGGTCTGCTGCGCGCTGTCGTCCTGCCGGCTCAGCTCGGGACCCGACCAGCGCGTGTGAGGATGCTCAGATGTCACCCCGCGCGCCTGCCGTGGATCCTGGCCGGCTGGCCCGGTGGTGCATGGAGCATCTGGGCAGCCCGCCAGCGGATGAGCTGTTCAGCGCCGGGTACCTGTCTGCGGTCATAGGGCTTCGGCTGGCCGACGGCCGGGAGGTGGTGATCAAGGTTCGTCCGGACGCGCCACGGATCGCGGCCTGCGTCGACGTCCAGCGCCACCTGTTCCAGGCCGGTTATCCGTGCCCCCGGCCGCTCACCGGCGCCGCTCCTTTCGGTCCCGACGTCGCAACCGCGGAGGCCTACGTCCCCGGCGGCGCCGTGCTCCCGAGCGTGGACCACGCACCCTCGGCCTTCGCTGAGGCGTTCGCACAGCTGATCCGGCTGGCGCCTCGGCCGGCCGAGGTGTCCACGCTCGACCCGGCGCCGTCGTGGGCGGCCTGGAACCACGGCGGGGACGGGCTGTGGCCGGGTCCGGAGGACTCTGATGTCAACCTCAACGAGGTAGCCGGTGCGGACTGGATCGACGATGCCGGGCGCCGTGCCCGTGACCGGTTGCGAGCCGGCGAATCCGAAGCCGTGATCGGCCACTGTGACTGGCTGGCCGGCAATCTGCGCTGGAGCGGAGACGCGCTGCTGGTGGTGCATGACTGGGACAGCGTGACCGTTGATAGCGAAGCCGTCCTGGTCGGCTTTGCTGCCGCGTTGTATTCGACCGTCAGCGCCGACCAGCTAGCCACCGTCGAGGACACCGATCGGTTCCTCGTCGCGTATTGCGATGCGCGTGGCCGGGAGTTCAGCGCCGGCGAACTCCGACGGGCGTGGGCGGCTGGCGTCTGGACCCGGGCCTACGACGCCAAGTACCAGCACGCGGTCGGGCAGCCCATCACGTCGCTGTCGGAGGAGGAGGCCCGCGAGCGCCTCCGTCGTACCGGCCCCCGGCGGTCATAAGCGGTCATAAGCGGCCATAGGGACGGGCCGAACCAGCTGATCGCGCACCCTCGGTGGGGTAACCACCCACCAGCAACCCGATACTGGTCATCCGCCTGCCGATCATTCCAAGCCGATCATTCCAAGCGGCCGAGCTGGGCCGACGCTGGGAGTCTGCTAGGTGTCCATCCACAAATCGGGCAGCGGACTCGACGGGCGCGCCATCACGTGTTCGAATCGAGGTATGAACGCCGGCGGCGAGGACGACTTCGAGGTCCAACTCGCCCGCTGCCGGGCACTTGAGCCGGACTTCCTCGGGCTGGACCTGGCCGAGGCCCAAGCGCTTGCCGAGCACCTCGGCCTGCAACTGCGGGTGATCGACGCCGACGACACGGCGCTGACCGCCGACCTGCGAGCGCGGCGGATGACGGTGGACATCCGCACCGGCACGGTCACCAGCGCGAAGGCTGGCTGAGCCCATGCTGAAAACTGCCCGGGAACCAGGATCGGTGCCCCCTCGTCCTGCAGGTATGACGGCACGGCGCAGGCCACTGGCGAGTTCGGTCGCCCTGCTCATCGTGCTGCTGGTGGGAGTGTTGCCGGCCTCGGCCGCGGCCGTCGGATTGCCGACCGGTCCGGTGCTGGGCGCGGTCAGGCACCACCACGTGACCATGCCGGGGATCGTCCGGGCCGAGACGGTCACCCAGGACCTGCACGCCGAGGCCGCGCTACAGACCGCGGCGCTGGCCGGCCTGGCCCTGCTGGCCTGGGCGGCCCGCCGACCGGTGAAGCTCGCCGCGCAGCCGGCCATGCTGCCGGTGCCCGGCGGCCGGGATCCGCCCAGGGCCGACTGACCGGCCAGCCGTTCCAGCGTGCCGTGTCGCCGAGAACCCTTCCCAGCCACGACACCCTCCACCGACCGCTGACCGGTCCGACGCTTCCCCGACTGGTGCGCACCTCAGGTGCGCCGGCGCAAGGATTTGCCATGGTCATCCAGTACCTCCCGGGGGCCGACGGCGGCACACGTGCCGTCGAGCACCCCGCGCTCGACCGCCCCGGCGGTCGGGCAGGCGGCGCGTCCGTCGCCTTTTCCCCGTCTCAACTCGAGCACTTCCGGCTGGCGCTGGCAGAACAGCGCCGGTTCCGACTGGAACAGCTCAGCCAGCTCGATGCCGCCGAGCCACCGGCCACCGACCAGTTGGTGGAGGTGCGGGCAGCCCTGCGCACCGCCGCGCAGGCTGCCCTCGCCGATATCGACGCGGCACTGGTGAGGTTGCGCAACGGCTCGTACGGCCGCTGCCAGCGGTGCTCCCGTGCGCTGTTGCCGGAGCGGCTGGAAATCCTGCCGGCGACGGCGATGTGCATGCCCTGCCAGCAGGCTCAGGAGCAGCCGTTCTGAGCAGGCCGCGCCGCCGGATTGCCGCCGCGGTCGCTTCCGGGTAACACTGGCAGCGGCAGAAGGGAGCGCGGAGGGTGTTTGCCAGCTATCGAGAGTTCTTTCCGTACTACGTGGCGATGCACTCGCAAACCCTGACCCGGCGGCTGCACTTCGTCGGCACCACGGTGGGCCTGGCGCTCACCGTGGTGGGGTTGATCACCGGCCGGCGCCGGCTGCTGCCGGCGTTGCCGGTGCTCGGCTACGGCTTCGCCTGGCCCAGTCACTGGCTGGTGGAGGGCAACAACCCGGCGAGCTTCGGACATCCGCTGTGGTCGCTGCGCGGTGATTTCGAGATGATCTCCTACATGCTGCGCGGCCGGGACACGGAGCTGTCGGTGATCGCGCGGGATTGGCTGACCGAGCATCCCGAGCATCGCACCGGCAAGAACTGGCGGCAGCCGCTCCGGCTGGTCGCCTGACCGCCGGTCCACCAGCCGATGCCTACCAGCGGGACGGGCCGCTGATCTCCTTGACCGCCGGCCGGACGTCGGCCAGGTACACCGAGCTGACGATGATGCCGATGTAGGACAGCAGGAAGGTCACGCTCTGCGAGATCAGCACCATGGCCAGTGCCAGCGCGGTGAGCAGCAGCCAGGTGGGCTTGGTGAGCTTGTTCGCGGCCGGGAAGGCCGGTGCCTTGCGGCTGATGCAGTCCACCAGTGCCCACAGTTGGAGTGCCAGCACGCCGATCCAGAGCACCCGTAGCAGCCACGTCTCGAAGTGGTTGATGGTCTGCACTCCTAGAGCCTAACGAATGCGCCGAGCCCGACCCGGTTGGCTACGGGTCGGGCTCGGCGGGTTGCTGGCGGTGCCGTCGTTCGAGGATCAGGCCTTGTTCGACTTGCGGGTGGTGCTGGCCTTCTTGGCGGCCGGGGCCTTGCTCGCGCTGGCGGCCGGGGCCTTGCTCGCGCTGGCCCGGCGGGCGGCCGGCTTGCGGGCGGTCGCCGGCTTGCTCGGAAGCTCGGCGACGGTCGGCTCGGTGTCGACCGGCTGGGTCACCGCGTCGAAGGCGGACTTGGCCACCGGTGCCACCGTGTCACGTACCTCGCCGGCGGTCTCGCCGACCTGGCCGAGCAGCTTGGCCACTCGCGGGTTCTTCCTGAGTTCGGCGGCCCGGGCCTCACCCCGATCGGTCAAGCTGGCGTAGACACCCTTCGCCGCGCTCAGGTACGTCTCGCTCGCCGACCTGGCCGCGGTCAGGTAGTTCTCACCGGCGGTACGGGCGGTATCAGGCAGGGTGCTGACCACCTGCCGGCTGGCAGCGATCCGCTCGCGCAGCTCGCCGAGCCGGGTCGCGGCCTCGCCCTGTGCGCGGGTGAGCAGCGCCTGGCCGCCCTGCTGAGCCTTGCCGACGCCCTGAACCGCGTCGGCCGGCAGCTCCTCGGCCCGCTTGGTCACCGAGGCCGCCACCAGATCGGCTGCGCCGAGCGCCGCGTAGACCGGCTTCGGAGCGTCGGCGAGCAACCGGCGGTTGACCGCGCCGAGCGCGATACCGGCCTGGCCGAGCGCGGTGCCGGCGTGCGCGAGCGCGGTCTTGCCCTGGGCGACGGCGCTGTCGGCATAGGTGCGTGCGTCGGTTGTTATCGACATTGCTTCATTCCTCCTCAGATGTTCCCGCCGCAGCCGCGGTGGGAGTGGGGGCCGTGCCGGCCGCATCCTCGGCGGCTCGATTTTCCCGGCAGAACGATTGATAGATCTCGACCAGGACGGTCTTCTGCCGCTCGGTCAGCTGATGGTCGGCGAGGATCGCCTGGATGAGTTCCGAGCTGCCGGCCCGGTGTTCCAGGATGCCGGCCTGCAGATAGAGCTGCTCGGCCGAGATCCGCAGACCCTTGGCGATCTGTTGCAGGATCTCCGCGCTCGGTTTGCGCAGGCCCCGCTCCACCTGGGACAGGTACGGGTTGGAGACGCCGGCGAGCTTGGCCAGCTGGCGCACGGACACCTGCGCCTGCAGCCGCTGCTCGCGAATGAAGTCGCCGATCGAGCCGATCGAGCCCACGCCCGGCGCCTTCGCGGCGGCTTCCTTGATCCCGTCCAGGTCCACGACCTCAGCCTGCCAGCCACTGCTAGCAATTGCAAGCGGAGGGCTAGCACCCGGTCGTGGCCTCGGTCACTGGAGCGGGTAGCTCAGCGAGCCGTCGGCGACCAGCGCCCGGATCCGGCTCGCGGTCAGCTCGGCCCGATCCGCCAGCGGTATCCGATACCGGGGATCGACCGTCGCCCGGGCGAAATCCGCGTGCATGTGCCGGGTCGCGGCCAGATCGGTGAAGCCGTGCCCGAGCCGGTCGCGAACCCGATCCAGGCAGAGCTGCTCGGTCGGCAGCAGCAGCGCATAGTGCAGCCGGCGCAGGCCGGTGGCGGCCACGAACGATGGCAGCAGCCAGGGTCCGACCACCCCGTCGAAGAGCACCGTGTAGCCGCCGCGTACCAGCCGGCCGGCTGCCGCGGCCGCCGCCTCGGTGACCGTCTCGTTCTGGCCCGCAGCCGCCGGCAACCACGGATCGATCGCGCCCCGGGCGAGGAAGCCGAAGAACGCGTCGCCGGCCACCAATGCGCTCGGCTGGTATTCGGCCGCCAGCAGCTCGGCGACCGTGCTCTTGCCTGCACCCGGTGGCCCGGTGATCAAGATCAGCTCGCCCACATCAGCAGTTTGACCTACCGGCGACCGCTCGCGTTGACTGCGCGTGCAGCCATGTGATGCAATGCGGTGGCTGTTGGCCCAGTCTCAGGGGAAGCCGGTCCGAATCCGGCACTGACCCGCAACCGTAGGTCCGCAAACGCGGATGAGTCGGAATACCTGAAGTGGGCTTATCACATAAGCGCCGTCGTGGTCTGCGGTGCGGAGTGGACGATTGCCCGCTGGGAGCGAACCGCGGGATTGCCTTCCTCCGTACGCCGGCTGCCGGCCGTAGCGAGGGATGGGCGAATGTCTGGCACGAGGATGCGAATCGCCGCGGTCGTCGGCGTGCTGCTGTTGGCCGCCGTCGGCAGCGTGACACTCCGGCCGGCAATTCCGCCGGCCGCCGCGACAGCGAGCCCGACCGCCGCTGCTTCGGCCTTCCTGGTCGGCAAGTTGGTGAACGGCGACCACCTCACCAACAGCTTCGGCGATGACTACGGCCTAACCGCCGACCTCGCGATTTCCCTTGCCGCAGCGGATGATCAAGACCCGGCGCTGGCCAAGGTGGTCAGCTACCTGGCTGCGCACGTGGCCGATTACGCCGATCCGGCCGGCGCCGGTCAATTCCCCGGACCGTACAGCGGCGCGGTCGGCAAGCTCGCCCTGGTGGCCGAGATCACCGGCCAGGATCCGCACGACTTCGGCGGCTTCGATCTGCTCAAGACCCTGACCGACCACGTCTGCACGGCCGCCGACGCGGCCGGTTCATGCACCGCCGCGGGTGACTTTTACCAGTCATTCTCGACCGTCTCGCAAACGCTGGCGGTCCTCGCGCTGGCTCGCGGCGGGGTCACGCCGCCGGCCGCCGCGGTCAGCCGGCTGACCGGCCTGCAGTGTTCGGACGGCGGATTCTCCTCCGTCCTGCTCGGTCCGGCCGATCCCTGCAGTTCCGAGGTGGACACCACCGGCTACGCCCTGCAGGCACTCAGCCTGGTACCCGGTGCCGCCAGTGCTGTTACCAACGGGCGCAGCTTCCTGCTCGCCGCGCAGCAGGCCGATGGCGGATTCCTCGGCGCTGCCGGGGAAAACTCCGACTCCACCGGGCTGGCCGCGCAGGGCCTCCTCGTCACCGGCAGCGGTAGCCAGACCCAGGTCACCGCGGCGGTCAACTTCCTGCTCGGCCTGCAGGACAGCGACGGAGGGTTCGCCATCAACGCCAGCACGCCGGGCTCGGACGTCCGGTCCACCACCCAGGCACTGCCCGCCGTCGCCGGCGCGGCGCTGAGCACGGTCAGCGATGCGGTGACACTGCCGACGGCGACCCCCACCCCGACGCCGACCGTCAGCACCAGCCACACCACCCGGCCGTCCCCGTCGGCCACCCCGGCCAGTTCCCGCACGTCGGTGGCGGCGGTCGGCGGCTCCCGAGAGCTGCCGACCGGCAGTGGCGAGCTGGCAGCGACCGGCTCGCACACCCGGCAGCCACTGGTGGCCGGCCTGCTGCTGGTGCTGCTCGGCTGCGCCGCGATCCGACTGGGCCGCCGACCCGAACGGGCCCGGCGCCGGTGATGTTGCGACGGCTGCTGCCGGTGGCGGTGCTGCTGGGCTGCTCCGGCATCCTCGGCACCGGCACGGCCTCGGCCACCGCGCTGCCGATCCAGGACTGCACCACCACCTCCGGCGTGATAGTGGCGGTGGACTTCAGCCACTGGGGTGGTCCGGTGGTCCGCGGTTGCGGTTCGACGCCGACCACCGGCTACCAGCTCGTCAACCAAGGCGGCTTGGCGACCACCGGCACCGCCCACGATGGCCCCGGTTTCATCTGCCGGATCAGCTACAGCGGTTTCAACGGTGGCACCGGGGAACCGGCCGATCAGAAATGCTTAACGACGCCACCGGCCAGCGCCTCCTGGTCGTACTGGAACGCCAACCCGGGGCAGTCGAGCTGGACGCTCAGCCCGACCGGCGCGGCGAACACCAATCCGCCCGGTGGCGCGGTGCAGGCCTGGACGTTCGGCGGCGGGTCGCCGAACTTCTCACCGACGTCAGTCCGTGCGCAGAACAGCTCGCCGGCCAGTAGCGCCAGATCCAGCAGCGCCAGCAGGCGCGGCGGGACGTCCGCGCCGGTCAGCCAGCCGGTCAGCAAGCCCACCGCGCCGGGCTCGTCCACGAAGGGTGCCGCCGGGAACTCCTCGGCCGCCGGCAAGACCAGCCAGTCCGCCGGGCGCAGCACCGGTCGGGCCGGTTCGCCGGCCAGCACCCCGGCGGCGTCCGCCACCGGCGCCGTAGGCATCTTGACGTTGGGCTCGGCCGGCCCGACGGCCAGCCAGCGCATCGTGGACGCCGAGCCCGACCCGGCGCCGCACTCGTCCGGCTCGGGCTCGTACGTGCCGGAACTCGCCGGGGGTGCCATCGTGCTGGGCCTGGCCGGGCTCGCCGGGTTCACCATGTGGCAGCGGAAGCGAGCTGGGTAGCCGGCATGCCAGCCCGGGCCTCCACCGGTCGGCGGATACCACGCGGCCTGCATCCGGTGGCGTGGTGGCTGTGGGCGGCCGGCCTGGCCGTCGCGGTCAGCCGCACCAGCAATCCACTGCTGCTGGCGATGGTCCTCGCGGTGCTCGGCTACGTGGTGAGCGCTCGCCGTACCGACGCCGGCTGGGCGCGCGGCTTCAAGTACTACCTGTGGTTCGCACTGATCGTGGTTGCCATCCGGGTGGTGTTCCGGTCGGTGTTCGCCTCGCCGGTCACGCCGGACGACCACATCCTGTTCAGCCTGCCGCGGCTGCCGATGCCCGGCTGGTACGCCGGTGTGCAGCTGGGCGGACCGGTGTCGCTGGAGGCCAGCCTGTCCGCCGCGCTGGACGGCCTGCGACTTGCCTGCATCCTGTGCTGCATCGGAGCGGCCAACTCGCTGGCCAACCCCAAGCGGGCACTGCGGGTGTTGCCGGGTGCCCTCTACGAGCTGGGCGTCGCGGTGACCGTGTCGATCAGCGTGGCCCCCCAGCTGATCGACAGCGTCCGGCGGGTGCACCGGGCCCGCCAGCTGCGGGCCGGCCGGCGTGCGGGAGTGCGCGGCCTGCGCAGCGTCGCGGTGCCGGTGCTCGAGGACGCGCTGGCCCGGTCGTTGCAACTGGCGGCGGCGATGGACTCCCGCGGCTACGGCCGGACCGGGACCGCCAGCCGAGCCAGCCGGCGGCTCACCGCGGCCCTGCTGCTGCTCGGCGTGGTGGGGCTGGCCGCCGGCATGTACGGGCTGCTGGACAACACGCTGCCGGCGGCGTTCGGTCTGCCGGTGCTGCTGGCCGGCTCGCTGCTGTGCTGCGGCGGCCTGCTGGCCGGCAACCGGCGGGTCAGCCGGACCAGTTACCGGCCTGATCCGTGGCGCGCGCCGGAGTGGCTGGTCAGCGGCAGCGGGCTGCTCTGCGCGGCACTGCTGATCGTCGCCGGGAGCGTGGCACCGGCTGCGCTGAACCCGTCGCTGTACCCGCTCAGCTGGCCGCCGTTGCCGGTGCTGCCGACGATTGCGATCCTGCTCGCGGCCACCGCCGGCGTTGCCGCACCGCCGCCGCCGGCCCGGTTGCCGGTAGCCGGACGACCGGTGCCGGCTCGGACCCGGGTGGCGGCGTGAGCGCTTGCGGGCAGAGCGGTGCGACGTGATCCGTTTCGACCGGGTCAGCGTCACCTACGACGGCGCGACCGCGCCGGTGCTGCGCGACGTCGAGCTGGACATCCCCGAGGGCGAACTGTGCCTGGTGGTCGGCCCGACCGGCGCCGGCAAGTCCAGCCTGCTCGGCGCGGTGAACGGGCTGGTGCCGCATTTCACCGGCGGCACCCTGGCCGGCCGGGTGACCGTGGCCGGCCGCGACACCGCGCACCATCCGCCGCGCGAATTGGCCGAGCTGGTCGGGGTGGTCAGCCAGGATCCGCTCGCCGGATTCGTCACCGACACCGTCGAGCAGGAACTCGCCTACGGGATGGAACAGCTTGCCGTGCCGGCCGCCGTGATGCGCAAGCGGGTGGAGGAGACCCTGGATCTGCTCGGACTCGCCGAGCTGCGCGACCGTCCGCTGTATGAGCTGTCCGGCGGCCAGCAGCAGCGGGTGGCGATCGGCTCGGTGCTCACCGCGCACCCCCGGGTGCTGGTGCTGGACGAGCCCACCTCGGCGCTCGACCCGACCGCCGCCGAGGAGGTGTTGAGCGCGATCACCCGGCTGGTGCACGACCTCGGGGTCACCGTGCTGCTGGCCGAACATCGGCTGGAGCGGGTGGTGCAGTACGCCGACCGGGTGGTGTACCTGGCCGGCGACGGCAGCGTGACGGCCGGTTCGCCGGCCGAGATCTTCCGGCACACCAGCGTGGCGCCGCCGGTGGTCGACCTCGGCCGGCTGGCCGGCTGGCGGCCGCTGCCACTGTCGGTACGCGACGCCCGGCGAGCCGCCGGCCCGCTCCGGGCCGAACTGGCCGGCCGCGAACCAGCGGAGAATACCCTTGTCGAACAAGCTGAATCCCTGACCGCTCGACGAGTGCTGGTACGCCATGGCGAGCTGATCGCGGTTCGCGAGGTGGACCTCACGCTGCGTAGGAGTCAGATCAGTGCGCTGATGGGACGCAACGGCTCCGGCAAGTCCTCGCTGCTCTGGGCGTTGCAGGGTTCCGGGCCACGGCAGTCCGGCACGGTGGTGGTGCGCGGCACGGATCCGAAGCGGCTGCCGGTGGCCGAGGCACGCCGGTTGGTCGGGCTGGTGCCGCAGACACCGACGGATCTGCTGTACCTGGACACGGTGGCGGCCGAATTGGCCCAGGCCGACCGGGAATCCGGCCGGCCGGTCGGCACCGCCCGGCAACTGCTCGACCGGCTCACGCCGGGCATCACCGCCGAACTGCATCCGCGGGACCTGTCCGCCGGTCAGCAGCTGTCGCTGGTACTGGCGATCCAGCTGACCGCCCTGCCGGAGGTGCTGCTGCTGGACGAGCCGACTCGCGGGCTGGACTACCAGGCCAAGCAGGCGCTGCTCGGCATGCTGCGCACGGTGGCCGGTGAGGGACGCAGCGTGCTGGTCGCCACCCACGACGTGGAGTTCGTGGCGGCGGTCGCCGACCGGGTGCTGGTGCTGGCCGAGGGTGAGTTGGTGGCCGACGGCCCGACCGCGCAGGTCATCGTGGCCTCGCCGGCCTTCGCGCCGCAGACCGCCAAGATTCTCAGCCCGCTGCGCTTCCTCACCGTGCAGCAGGTCTCGGACGCACTCGCCGGAGCCGATCGATGACCCGCCGGGTGGCCATCCGGCTGCGACCACGGACGGCGGCCGTGACGGCGCTGGCCGGGTTCGTCGGCGTGGTGGCGTTCGGCTGGCCGTTCGTGGTCGCGCCGGGCCGGTTCGACAGCAACTACACGCCGCCGCTGATGTTCGGACTGCTGCTGGTGCTGGTGCTCGCGGTGATCTTCGCCGAGGTGGCCGACGGTGGCATCGACGCCAAGGCGCTGGCCATGCTGGGTGTGTTGTCGGCGGTCGGTGCCGCGCTGCGGCCGCTGGGGGCCGGCACCGCCGGGGTGGAGACGGTGTTCTTCGTGCTGGTGCTGGCCGGGCGGGTGTTCGGCGCCGGTTTCGGGTTCAGCCTCGGCTGCACCTCGCTGTTCGCGTCGGCGCTGATCACCGGCGGGGTCGGGCCGTGGTTGCCGTACCAGATGTTCGGCTGCGCGTTCGTCGGGCTGCTGGCCGGCCTGCTGCCGCCGGTACGCGGCCGGCTCGAGCTGGCGATGCTGGCGGCCTACGGCGCGCTGTCCGGGTACCTGTTCGGGTTCCTGCTGAACCTGTCGTCCTGGCCGTTCTCGGTGGACCCGCACAGCTCGATCAGCTACCGGCCGGGCCTGCCGTTCACCGAGCAGTGGCATCGGTACCTGGTCTTCGACGCGACCACCTCGCTGGGCTGGGACACCGGCCGGGCGGTCACCACGTTCGGCTGTGTGCTGATCGCCGGGCCGGCCGTGCTGACCGCGCTGCGTCGGGCGGCCCGCCGGGCGAACTTCGAGGCACCGGTGGAGTTCGTGCCGTCCGACCCGCAAGTGGAGCGATCTGGTCGCTGACCGATCAGTTCGCGCCACTTTCGGGGTCGCTACCGGGGTCGCCACTTTCGGGATCGCCACTTTCGGGATCGCCACTTTCGGGATCGCCACTTTCGGGATCGCCACTTTCGGGATCGCTACCGTCGGGGTCGCCGCTCTCCAGCAGGTCGACCAGCCGGGACAGCGCCGGCAGCGCCGCGCCGATCGCGCGCTGCTCGGCACCGGACAGCTGGGACAGCGCCTGGGACAGTCGCCGCTGGTGTGCGGCCTGCCAGTCCGCGAGCACCTGCCCGCCGCTCTCGGTCAGCTCCAGCATCACCGCCCGGCGATCCTCCGGCCGGGCGGTCCGGGTTACCAGCCCGGCGCTGACCAGCTGCTGGATGAGCACGCTCACCGTGTTGTTGGCCAGCCGGTGCCGGGCGGCCAGATCGTTCAGCCGCAGGCCGGGTTCGTCGCGCAGCCGCTGCAGCAACTCCACCTGGGCCATCGGCAGCGACTCCCAGGGATATTCGATGCGGATGCTGGCGCGCAGCACCCGACGCAGCCGGGTGACCACCTCGGTCAGCAGCCAGGCATCCACCGGCGTCTTCGGCATGGCGGGCCCTCCTCGCACCGAGTGATCGTGCGGCTCACGGTACTTCCCGCCGCGAGCTAGAATTACTTCTGTGGCAGAACTGTTAGGTGTCAGAGACGCCGACTCGAGCGGGCACCCGCTCGCCCGGCTGCTGCTGACCGAGCCGGCACGACCGGACCGGATCCGCAGCCTGCCGAGGGCGTCCTGGCTGGCGGTCGCGACGGTCTGCGTCGGCGCCTTCATGGGGCAGCTCGACGCCAGCATCGTCACCGTCGCGCTGCCTCGGCTGCGCACCGACCTGGGCATCTCGCTCGGCGCGGCCGAGTGGGTGTCGCTGGCCTACCTGCTGGTGCTGGTCGGCACGGTCATCGCGGTCGGCCGGATCGCCGATGTGTTCGGCCGCAAACTGCTCTACAGCTACGGCTTCGCCCTCTTCACCGTGGCCTCCCTCGGCTGCGGGCTCAGCTCGGGTCTTGCCGCACTGCTGGCGTTCCGGGTGCTGCAGGCGATCGGTGCGGCGCTGCTGCAGGCCAACAGCGTCGCGCTGATCCGCACCACCGTCGCGGCGGGCAGGCTGAATCGGGCGATCGGCCTGCAGGGCGCCGCGCAGGCCCTCGGGCTGGCGCTCGGCCCGAGCATCGGTGGGCTGCTGATCGCGGCCGGCGGCTGGCGATGGGTGTTCTGGGTAAACCTGCCGGTAGGCGTGCTCGGCAGCTGCGCCGGCCTGCTGTTCCTACCCCGGACCCGGATTCGGGCCAGCCGCACTCGTCCCGACTGGATCGGCCTGGGCTGCCTGCTGCCGGCCACCGGCGCGCTGCTGCTGGGGCTGTCGCTACTCGACGGCCGGCCGGCGCGGGCAGGCGGCCTGGTGCTGCTCGGCCTGGCCGGGCTGCTGGCCTTCGGGCTGCACGAGCGACGGGCCGCCGCGCCGCTGGTCGAGCTCGAACTGCTGCGCGACCGCACGCTGCGGGCCGGGTTGACCGGTGCGCTGCTGGGCTACCTGGTGCTGTTCGCCGCGCTGTTCCTCTGCCCGCTGTTCCTGGCCGCCCGGCTGCACCTGTCGGCGGCGCAGACCGGGCTGCTGGTCAGCATCCTGCCGGTGACGCTGGCGATGCTGGCGCCGGTCGCCGGGCTGGCCGCGGACCGGTACAGCGCCGGGCCGGTGACCCGGACCGGAATGGTGCTGACCACGCTCGGTTGCGGGTGCGGTGCGCTGCTGGCCGGCCGGCTGACCGGCCTGGCGTTGCTGCTGGCGCTGGTCGGCGCCGGGCTCGGGTTGTTCACCCCGGCCAACAACGCGATGGTGGCCGGCCGCGGCCGGCTCGATCAGGCTGGCCTGGTGAGCGGGGTGCTGAACATGACCCGCGGCGTCGGTACCGCGCTCGGCGTTGCCGTGGCCGGCGCCGCCTACACCCTGGCCGGTCCGAATCCGGTGGTCGGCTTTCGGGTGACCGCGGCACTGCTCGCGGGGCTGGCGCTGCTCGGTGCGACGCTCTCACGCCGGACGTAACGCCGGCGGCAACGCGCTCAGCCGGTACGTCGGCCGGCGAAACCCGCCGGCAACTCGGCCTCCGCGTCGGCCGGATCCAGCGCGGCGGTGTGACCGGCCACCGCGAGGGTGTCCGCCGGCCCGACCGTCCGCTTGACGATGGCGAGCGCGATCGGCCCGTACTCGTAGTGCTGCACCGCGGTGCCGACGAAACCGATTACCCGGCCGTCCCGCTCCACCGGGCTGCCGGCGGCCGGTAGTTGCTCGGTGTCGCCGGACAGGTGCAGCAGCACCAATCGGCGCGGCGGCTTGCCCAGGTTCTGCACCCGAGCCACCGTCTCCTGGCCGCGGTAGCAGCCCTTGTCCAGGTGTACCGCGACGTGGATCCAGCCGGCCTCGTGCGGCAGCGTGCGATGGTCGGTGTCCAGGCCCAGCCGGGGGCGCCGCGCTGCGACCCGCAGCGCGGCGGCCGGCCACGCACCTACCGGCGCCGCGCCGGCCGACCGGAGCGCCGTGGCCACCTCGGCCAGTACGGACCGCGGCACGATGAGCTCGTACCGACCGGCGAGCAGCCGCACCAGACCGCCGTCCGGCAGCGGCACCGCGAGCCGATCCGGCACCGGCAGGCCGGCCTGTCGCAGCACCTGCGCGGCGTCCGGCCCGATCACGGCGAGCATGCCGAATTCGGCCGTCACCACTGCCGGCTCGACCCGCTTGAGGAAGCGCATCTTCAGCAGGTAGCCGAGCACCTCGTCGGCCGCACCCGGTTCGGTGTCCAGCCAGATCCGATCGCCCAGCTCGGTCAGCTGCCAGTGCTGCTCGACATGCCCGTTCGGCGAGAGCACCAGCGCCTCGGTGGACTCGCCGTCCGCCAGCTCGGACACGTGCTGGGAGCAGATCGAATGCAGCCAGTCGAGCCGGTCCGCACCGGGCACCTGCAGCACGTCCCGGTTGCTCAGATCCAGCAGGCCCGCCCGCTCCTCGGCCAGTCGCTGCTCGCCTAGCGGATTGCCGTAGTGCCAGGCGATACCGGCATCCGGCCCCTGCGCCGGCACCGCACCCGGCCAGTCCAGCAGCGGCGAGCCGGCCACCTTGGCCACCGAGTCCTCGGCGCTCTCCTCAGCCATGCCGCACATCCGCCCGGCAGTCGGCGCAGGTACCGAACACGGTCAGGTGCGAGCGGTCCACGGTGAAACCGCACTCCTCCGCCAGCCGGGAGATCAGCTCGTCGGCCAGCCCCTCCGGCGCGTTCAGCACGGTCGAGCAGTGGTGGCAGACCACGTGCAGATGGTCGTCGGAGGCCAGCCGGTAGGACGGCGCGCCGTGCCCGAGGTGGGTGTGGGCGAGCACGCCGATCTGCTCCAGCTTCTCCAACGTCCGATACACCGTCGTCAGGTCGACGTCCGGCACCAGCTCGGCCACCTGGTCCGGGGTGGCGTGCACCAGTTCGGTCACCGCGTCGAGCACTCGCTGCCGCTGGGACGTCATCCGCAGACCGTGCGAGTGCAACTGCGCGGCCAGCGACGCGGGATTTACCAAGGCCTGATGGGGATGGGTGGCATGGGAGTGGGTCATGACCGATTCATGGTAAGTCGCCGAGGGTCGGACCTGTTACGCCAGTAAGCTCTGGCCCCGTGACCAGACCACCCCGGGCGGTCGGCGTGCTCGGCGTCGGCCTGATCGATCCGGCCGCTCCGGCGGTGCGCGCCGCCGACCTGGGGTTCAGCCGGGGTGACGGCTGCTTCGAGGCCACCCGGGTGGTCACCAGCCCGGACGGGCAGCATCGGATCGACCACCTGGACGAGCATTTCGACCGCTTCGACAGCTCCTGCGCCGGCCTGGACCTGCCGCCGATCGACCGGCCGGCCTGGCTGGAACTGATCGGGCAGTTGCTGGCCGGCTGGACGCTGCCCGGCGAGGCGATGCTGCGGATGCTGCTCAGCCGGGGCCGGGAGTGGGACCTGCCGGCCGGCGTCACCGGGGTGGCCACGCTGGTCCCGACCTCGCCGGAGACCCTGCGGCAGCGCCGTGACGGCGTGCACGCGATCACGCTGCGCCGCGGCTTCACCGCCGACGCCTTCGCCGAGGCGCACTGGCTGCTCGGCGGGGTGAAGACGCTGTCGTACGCGGTGAACATGGCCGGGGTCCGGGAGGCCCGGCGGCGTGGCGCGGAGGACGTGCTGTTCACCGACGACACCGGCCGGCTGCTGGAGGCGCCCACCGCAACCGTGGTGTGGCAGACCGGTGACCTGCTGACCACCGTGCCGGTGGCCGGCACCGGAGTGCTCAATTCGATCACCCAGCGGGCGCTGTTCGCCGCCGCGGAACTGGCCGGCTACCGCACCGGCTACGCCCCCGGCAACGCCGCCGACCTGCTGGCCAGCGACGGGGTGTGGCTGGTGTCGTCCGGCCGTGGCGTGGCACAACTGCGCACGCTGGACGGCATGCCGGTGCCGAGCCAGCCCGGCGTGACCGCCGAGCTGAGCAAGCTGGCCGGCTTCTGAGCTGCTGGCCTCTGAGCTGCTGGCCTCTGAGCTGCTGGCCTCGAACACCCGACGAGGGCTCGACATCGGCTGTCGGCGAAATGAGCTGGCAGGACCCGTCGACGCGTCGTACCGTATGTCGGGTAAGGGAAGGGAGGTGGTCCGACACTTTGATGAACTCTCGGACACACGAGGAGGTTGCCGGCTAGGTGTCGTAACCCGTGAGGTTGTTGACGGCGCGCCTGGTTGAAAGTGGGAGGACCTCCTGACGGAGTGGATGTGTCTAGGCATCGCTCCGAGGAGGTCCTCTTGGCTCACGCTAACGCCC